>Ga0302348_1000400_pt1 | contig 22494 bp, 19 predicted proteins | sample PhySR1_FD_202177 | JGI IMG/M metagenome (GOLD analysis project Ga0302348, IMG submission 202177) | Leaf surface microbial communities from sunflower plants in UC Gill Tract Community Farm, Albany, California, United States - DLSL S.R1... | ecosystem: Host-associated > Plants > Phyllosphere >...
ATCATTTGGGTCATCGTGCGCTGGACTTCGACCGTTTTCGTGACGGCGGCAGGCGGCACAGCTTTCGGGACGTAGGAGACGATGTCATTCACCAGCGGATGCTGTTGCAGGTAGTCGCTGAACACCGGATTACTTTGCAAATCTTCTCTGGCCGGAGGCATACCTGTCAGTTCAAGCCAGCGCAGATCGTGTTTCGGGTCGCTGTATACCCATTGAATAAATTTCCAGGCGTCGTTCTGCACTTTCGAGGTACTGAACATCACGATCCCTTTGCTGTCGGCCATGGTATTTGCACCCGGCGCGCCAGACTGAGTCGGCATTGGGCCGATACGGATCTCTTTCAGTACTTCAGGGAATTGTTTCTGATAACGTTCGATATCCCAGGGCCCGCGCATGGCTCCCAGCACCATTCCCGCCGCCAGAGGATCGTCTGCGGTTGTGAAATCGTAGCTGGTCCACTTATTGGCAAACATTTTCGCCATGAAATTCAGTGCTTCCAGACCGGACTCATTATCGAAAGCCGATTTATTATCCTGAATATACGGGCGGCCACCCGCGGCGGCGTAATACAGCGGAATAAAGTCGAACCAGCGATCCCACCAGTTTTTACCGCTGGTCAGTTGCAGGCTGTAACCCTTCTGAGTGAGCGCGATACGTTCTGAAAGCGTGTAAATTTCGTCATAAGAGCTCGGAACGTGGTCAAAACCCTGAGCTGTCAGCAGATCACTGCGCCACCAGTAGAGAACTGGGCTGATGTAAATGGGGATGACCGTCTGCTGTCCGTCGAACTGCCAGTTTGAAATCGTTTTTCCCATATGACGGGTTTCTGTCAGTGTCTGAAAACCGGGCATTTTGGAATAATCAGTGAGCTGCTTAAGTTCGGATAACTGCTTAGCAAAGCCGATAAAAATATTGGTCGAAATGTCTGGCTCTGTACCCGACGCCAGCGCATTCATGATGGCTTCTTCAGAACTTCCTGCCGCCGGTATTGAGGTGAATTCTACTTTCCGGTTGGCCGGGTTGCTGTTCCATTCTTTAACGATTTCACCCCAATATACTTCCTGCGTAATATTCGGCGCGACCCACATTTTAATGCTGGTTTGGTCTTTTTCATCAGGGCCACAGCCCGAAAGAAATAACGTGATACCTGCAATAGCAGCCAGTTTCATTATTTTCATGCTATTTCCCGTTTCTATTAGGTTATTAGTCATAATGCGAAATTATATTTAATGGTTATTCATATTATTTTTTTATGAATTAACGTCTATTTAAACGCTAGCATGGACAATCATTGAATAAACGTTATTACAGTCACATAAATGATTTTGTTTAACGTTAAACTTTATTTTTATAATCGTTGCAATAGCCTGTTGGCTGTGAGTATATGTGGGATAATTTATTGCATTTCAGAGGCAGGGCTTCCTTTATTCACCGCATTCAGGAGTGTGTAAGCTGAGTAAGATAACGTTAAAGTCAATTGCCCGCGAATTAGGCGTGACGCACACCACGGTGTCGAATGCATTTAATAATCCGGGAAAACTGTCAGAATCATTAAGAAAACGAATAATCGATTATGCGCATTCCGTTAATTTCTACGGGCCTGACAATCTTGGTCGGGCATTGCGTACCGGGAAATCGAATGCCATCGGGATTATTTTTAATGACACGCTCAGCTATGTGTTTACAGACAGTCATGACGTGCAGCTTATGCAAGGCATCGCCGGTGAATGTGACCGAAAAGGAGTCAGCATTATCCTGATCCCGTTGCATAACGGGCAGGGCGCGCGGGCCAGTGTCATCAATACGGCTGTAGATGGCTATATCCTTAATGCGACACACAATAATGATCAGATCATCGCCAAAGCGTTGTCCAAAAATCTACCCGTGGTGACTACGGATTTTAAAATTCCCTCGCACAGCAGCGTATCTATTGATAACGACAGGGCGATGAGGGAAATCTGTCTGCACCTGCTGGAAAAAGGGCACCGTGAATTTGGGATTATTTCATTCCCTTCTCTTCAGGGACGAAAAGGAGTGATGCCATTGAGTCAGAGTATTTCCGGTGATAATCAGGTGATGATTACCCGTGTGAATGCCTGCGTGGCAACTTTCCGGGAATGGAATATTGATCTGAATAAATGCTCTTTGCGAAACGAACCATCATGAAACATTTGGCGAAATAGCTGCCAGGGAATTACTGATAAGTAATCCCGATATCACCGCGTTTATTTGCCTGTCCGACCGCTTCGCGCAGGGTGCCATTAATTATTGCCGGAAAAGCGGGCTATCTGTTCCGGGAAATATAGCCGTTACTGGTTTTGATAATATTCCCCGGCCAGTGAATGAGATCGGGCTCACGACAATCTCGCAGGACCCGGTTAAAAAAGGTGAAATAGCCGCAGCCCTGTTGCTGGAAGGTAAAACCAATATTCACCACGACCTGGAGTTTAGGTTAATTATACGTGGTTCTACCTGAAATCTGGCGGGGCCATCAGGACGCAATGACCGATGTTGGCGGAATACTGCTCGCCTTTTCCGGGGCGTAACCGCGCATCTTTTTGTTTCAAAGGACAACGCTATGTCAGGCTTAACGCTAAAAAACGTCAAAAAATACTATGGCAAAACAGCCGTGATCCCCGATTTAACTCTGGAGATCCGTTCCGGTGAGTTTCTGGTTCTGGTAGGGCCGTCGGGCTGTGGTAAATCAACATTGCTGCGCATGATTGCCGGGCTGGATGGGCTGTGCGACGGGACCATCCACATTGAGGACACTGACGTGACGGAGTTGCCCGCCGGAAAGCGCGGTCTGTCGATGGTATTTCAATCCTACGCGCTTTATCCGCACATGACCGTCAGGCAGAATCTGGCGTTTGGTCTGAAGAATATCCGAACGCCACCGGCTGAAATCGCCCGACGCATCAGCGAAGCGGCTCTGATCCTGCGGCTGGACGAGATGCTCGACCGGTTGCCGCAAAATCTTTCCGGCGGGCAGCGTCAGCGCGTCGCCATCGGGCGCTCTATCGTTCAGCAGCCGAAAGTATTTTTGTTTGATGAACCGCTGTCGAATCTCGATGCCGCGCTGCGCGTTCAGATGCGTCAGGAAATCAGTCAGCTGCATGCACGCCTGAAAAACACCATGATTTACGTGACCCACGATCAGGTCGAGGCCATGACGCTGGCGGACCGGATTGTGGTGCTTAATCAGGGTAATATTGAGCAGATTGGTTCGCCGGTTGAACTCTACAACTGTCCGGCCAGTTTGTTTGTTGCCGGTTTTATCGGTACGCCGAAAATCAATGTGATCCCCGCGCAGGTGACTGGCCGCCAGTTGTGTATTGACGGGCAGCCGATGTTTCCTCTGGGCAATAAATTCCCCGCGGCGCAGGATGGACAAACCGTGTCGCTGGCGATCCGCCCTGAGCTGTTGCGCCTGAATGAAGCGACGGAACACGCATTTGACGTTTTAGTCGATTTCACTGAATTACAGGGCGATTCTACGCTGGTATACGCGCGTTTCGGCGAGCACATCCTGAAAATGAAATCGTCAAAACAGCTCTCTTTTGCTAAAAATACGCCGCTCAGTTTTGGATTTAATGCCGCCAGTATTTTACTGTTTGATGAAGCGGGCAGACGGATCCCTTCTGAAGCTGTGTAAAACAAAAAAGGCACCTTTCGGTGCCTTTCGACGAACATCAAAACCAATCAGGCATTTTTTCTCAGTTGCGCTTTGTGTTTGTTCTCGCTGAGCATGGTCAGTAAAAGCAACACAACGGCCAGCACACAACCGGCAATCATCACGATAAACCCGCCGTCCCAGCCAAAGTAATCCACGGTATAGCCGACAATGGCGCTGGCCGCGACCGAGCCGCCCAGATAACCAAACAGCCCGGTGAATCCTGCCGCAGTTCCGGCCGCTTTCTTCGGTGCCAGTTCCAGTGCATGTAAACCTATCAGCATCACAGGCCCGTAAATCAGGAAGCCGATGGTGATCATACAGGCCATATCAATGCCCGGATTGCCGACCGGATTCAGCCAGTAAACGACGGTGGCGATAGTCACCAGCACCATGAAGAACACACCGGTCGCGCCGCGGTTGCCTTTAAACACTTTGTCCGACATCCAGCCGCACAGCAGCGTGCCGGGGATCCCTGCGTATTCATAAAGGAAATACGCCCACGAGGATTTATCCAGAGCAAAATGCTTCACTTCTTTCAGGTAAGTCGGTGACCAGTCCAGGATCCCGTAGCGCAGCAGATAAACAAAAACGTTAGCCAGCGCGATATACCACAGCAATTTGTTCGGCAAAATGTACTGCATGAAAATCTGTTTCGCCGTCAGTTCCTGTTCGGCTGACTCTTTCACATAGTCCGGCGGGTAATCGTTTTTGTATTCTTCAATTGGTGGCAGGCCGCAGGATTGCGGCGTATCGCGCATGGTCATGAAGGCAAATACCGCCAGCAGGATCGCGCCGAAGGCTGGCATATACAGCGCCGCATGCCAGTCGTTAAACCACGCCATGCCCAGCAGGAACAGCAGCGGAGGAATACCGCCACCGACGTTATGCGCACAGTTCCATACCGACACCACGCCGCCGCGTTCTTTCTGCGACCACCAGTGAACCATGGTGCGACCGCACGGCGGCCAGCCCATTCCCTGGAACCAGCCGCAGAGGAACAGCAACACAAACATGATGGCAATGCTCGATGTTGCCCACGGCACGAAGCCCATAAACAACATCACCGCCGCAGCCAGAATTAAACCCGCGGGCAGGAAAACACGCGGATTCGAGCGGTCAGACACCGACCCCATAATGAATTTTGATATGCCGTAAGCAATGGAAATCCCGGACAGCGCAAACCCGAGGTCTCCACGGGAAAAGCCCTGATCAATCAGATAAGGCATGGCCAGTGCGAAATTTTTGCGCACCAGATAGTAGGCCGCATAACCGAAGAATATCCCCATAAAGATTTGCCAGCGGAGACGGCGGTAGAGCGGATCGACGTGGGCCTCATCAACAGGAGCTTTGTGGGGCGCGGGTTTAAAGATACTGAGCATAAATGCCTCCGATGGCATAAATCAGGTGGGACTCATCGTGAGCCACTAACGAAATGGCGAAGCCGGTGTGTTCCAAAACGAACATCATTTTAGCTATTCGCGCACAAACGAACTGTGATTTATGACGGAAATGTTACATTTTTATTACAGCAGAGGCGGGGTTTGTGAGATTGAGTAACAGCATAAAAAAAGGCGGAGCCTGAGCCCCGCCTGATATTTTCAATACCTCTGAATTTATTGAATTTTCAGGGTGTTGATAATGGTTTCTGCATCGGTCTGCGCCTGCTGCTGATTATCCGCTGGCAGGGTGATTTGCAGGGTCAGCAAATGGCTGTCAACTTTGCCCAGCACGATGGAAGAGTAGGCTTTCTGACCCGCAGAAGTGATTACGGTGTCCAGTTGTTGCAGCGTCTGGCCATTGACCTGAATAGATTTATTGGTCACAACCTGCAGATTGGTATCACGGGCTTTTTGCTGATCCTGTAAACGACCCGCCAGAACATCCAGCGATTCGGTGGTGTTATCACCCAGGATCACAATCACGGCTTTCTGACCGGTGCTGTCAGCGTACACATGCATATTGTTTGCCTGAGTGCCCAGCTTACCGCTCTGGTCGCTCATTCCCTGCGGCAGGGAGAAGGTGACTTTACCTTCCAGCAGGCTGACCGGTACGGTCGCTGCCGTTGCTGAGGCCGCTGGCGCACCTTTATCTGCGGCAGGTGCATCGGTAGTTTTACCGTCACACGCAGCCAGACCAGCGATCAGTACTGCCATTCCCATCATTTTCGCGATATTACGCATCGGGCTTCCTTAAGTGGCCTGTTAACCAGGCTTACATGTTGACTTAACAGCCTTTATGGCAACCTATTCAGGCCACAAAAGCAAGTCAGATTATGGCGCGATTTGTGTCTTCCCCGCTCACAGTTTAGTGCACGCGGACGGCAGAATGCGGGTTATTTCCCTGCGCGGATAAACGCTTAAGCAGCATATTCAGCAGCATGCCGTACATCGGCAGGAAGAATACCAGGCAGATCAGCACCTTGAATGTGTAATCCACCATCGCGATTTCCACCCAGTGCTGCGCCATAAAAGCATCGGTACTTTTGTAGAAAGCGATAAAGAAGAAGGACAGGGTATCGCTGATATTGCCGAGGAACATCGAGGCGACCGGCGCTATCCACCAGCGGCGGTTCTGACGCAGGCGGTTAAACACGTGAACGTCAAGAATTTGCCCCAGCACATACGCCATAAAACTGGCGGTAGCGATACGCGCGACCATGATATTCAGGCTGCTGAGTGCTTCTGCTCCCTGCCATTGCGCTTCAAAGAATAACGCCGAGATGACATAGGAAATCGCCAGCGCAGGCACCATCACGGAAAGTATAATCCGTCGTGCCAGCGGCGCGCCGAATATACGGACGGTCAGGTCAGTAGCCAGAAAAATGAACGGGAAGGTGAACGCGCCCCAGGTTGTATGGAAACCAAAAATGGAGACGGGTAACTGAACCAGATAGTTACTGGAAGTAATGATGGCAATGTGGAATAGCGAAAGCCATATCAGCGCGGAAAACCGCTGCTGAGCAGTAAAGGAGTACATTATGTGACCTTTTTTTATGAACAAATTGGGGTGAGGGAACCCAAATACCCTGCGTTCTTGAAGCTGTCGCAGGGGCGTTAGCGGTTTGCGGCGCGCATAGTACCTGTTTGCACACCGTTTGCGCAACAGATCTGACGGTTAATTTTAGCGCAATGAGCCGTGTCAGTTGCGCCGGAAATCCAGCGGGTTAAACTATCAGGCTTTGCCGCGCCAGAAGATGTTGAGACACGAAATGACCGATCCCTTTATCAATCCCGACCATCAGCTTGATGCGCTCGGCCTGCGTTGCCCGGAACCTGTGATGATGGTTCGCAAAGCGGTACGCACCATGAAAGATGGCGAAACGCTGTTGATCATCGCCGATGATCCGGCAACGACCCGTGATATTCCCGGTTTCTGCCGTTTTATGGAACATACGCTGCTGGCGTCGGATACCGAAGCTCAGCCGTATCGCTATTTATTGTGCAAAGGTTTAGTCGAAAAACAGGGCTGATAGCTCAGCCCTGAGTCTTGTCTGCTGCGATTAAGTTCGCATCGATTAAGCTTATTTCGATTTATTGCGCAACAGCCTTAGCGCATTGGCGGTGACCAGCGCCGTTGCGCCGGAGTCCGCCAGCACGGCCAGCCACAATCCGGTCAGCCCCATCAGCGTGGTGACCAGGAAAATCGCTTTCAGCCCCAGCGCGATCGTGATGTTCTGACGGATATTCGCCCGCGTGGCGCGTGACAGGCTGATCATCTGCGCCAGCCCGCTCAGACGGTTGTGCGTCAGCGCGGCATCCGCCGTTTCCAGCGCGACGTCCGTTCCGCTTCCCATCGCAATACCGATAGTCGCGGCTTTCATCGCCGGCGCATCGTTAATGCCATCACCGACCATTGCCACCGGTTTTTGCGCATTCAGCGCGGTGACCGCCGAGACTTTATCCGCAGGCAGTAAACCGGCACGGAAATCAATGCCCAGCCGGTCAGCGATGGTTTTCGCTGCCCGCGGATTGTCACCGGTCAGCATCACTGCTGAAACGCCGAGTGCTTTCAGTTTCTGCAACGCCTCTGCCGCGTCATCACGCAGGCGATCCTGCATGGCAATCAGCCCGATCGCGTTATTTTCCTGCAACACTACCACCACGGTTTTTCCGGTGGATTCCCAGTCAGTAATTTGCGTAAGGGTTTCCGCTGTCAGACTGTTTTCAGTCACGCTTTTTGGTGCCAGTACCTGAATTTTGCGACCTGAAACGACACCTTCCACGCCTGAACCGGCCAGCGCGCGGCGATCCTGCGCCGTGAGCGGTAACGGATTACTGATTTTTGCACGGGCTAAAATCGCCTGTGCCAGCGGGTGATGCGAACCTTCTTCCACCGCCGAGGCCAGACTTAATACTTCGCCTTCACTGGCACCGTTCAGGATTAAAACGTCAGTGACTTCGGGCTTGCCTTCGGTCAGTGTGCCGGTTTTATCCAGCGCCACGGTTTGAATCAGCGCCAGTTGTTCCAGCGCTGCACCGCCTTTGATTAAAGCGCCCTGACGCGTTGCCGCGGCCAGCCCGGAGGTGATCGCAGCCGGCGTTGAAATTACCAGGGCGCACGGGCAGCCAATCAGCAATAAAGTCAGCCCGCGGTAAATCCAGGTTTCCCACGACAGTCCCATTGCCAGCGGCGGAACGACAATCACCAGCAGCGCCATCAGCATAATGACCGGTGTGTAATAGCGGCTGAAAGTATCGAGGAAACGCTCGATTGGCGCACGGCGTTCATCGGCTTCTTCGATCAGTTGCAGGATGCGGTCGATGGCGCTGTTGCCGGGGGCGGAAGCCACTTCCAGACGTGCGAGGCGGTCAACGCACAGGCTGCCCGCCGGGACTTTCTCACCGGGCTGATGGTCTACAGGTACTGACTCACCAGTCAGAGCACTTTCATCGAAACTGGCAGCGCTTTGCAAAATGGCATCGGCGGGCAGACGTGCGCCTGCGGCGATTTCGATAACATCGCCGGGACGCAAACTGCTGACCGGCACGGTTTCAGATTTACCATTCACTACGCGGACGGCGGTATCGGGTATCAGCGCCATCAGGGATTTCACACCGCTGCGCGCCCGGTTGGCGGCAAAGGATTCAAGGCGTTCGCCGACCATAAACAGCAGCAACACCATCGCCGCTTCGGCAGTGGCACCGATAAACAGCGCGCCGATTGCGGCAATGCTCATCAGGGTTTCGATGGCGAAAGGCGAGCCGGAACGGGTCTGGCGAATAGCCTGACGAAGCACCGGCCACAGTCCTACCAGTGTGGTGGCAATAAACGCAATTTCACCCATTTGCGGGTTGAAATGGTCGAGCACCCAGCTCAGCAGCATCAGAACCGAAAGGGCGATCAGCGGCAGCGCCTCTTTCAGGCGCGACTCTTCCGGTTGCGGAGTATGTTGATTTTTATCGAGGGATTGCAGGGTAAAACCTGCACCGGTCACGGCCTGCATCACGTTTTGTGAGATGTCGTGGCTGGCATCAATGACCAGTTTTTCTGTCGCGAAAAGCACTCTGGCGCGGTTTACGCCATCCAGACCGGCAACAGAATTTTCGATTTTGCGGGCACAGGCCGGGCAATCCATACCTTCCACTTTCCAGCTGTATTGCTGAGTGCCTGAAGGCGGCGCGCTGGGGTCATCTTCGCCCGGCGAACCTTCTGTGCTGCCGTCATCAGAAGTGTGTGAGTGCTCACCTGCCTTCGGCGCACAGCAACTGTCAGAAGTTGTGGCACAAGCCGACGCCGCCAGCGGGGAATTATCACTGCAACAGCTGGCAGGATGTGTACCGGACTGGGCAATAGCGCCGATTTTGTTGATATGCAGTCCAGGCGCGCGTTTGCCCTGACATCCGCAGCTACAGCTGTTGTTATTTTTCATTGGGATCATAAAGCCTCCGGTTCGAAACCGAGTGGAATTACGACCAGTGTAAACCCTGGAGTCAGCTCTAAGGTCAAGCGATTTGATTGAGCGGAACCAGAACGGTTCCGCTTTAAGGGTTTTTCTGCGGGAGATTACAAATAAAGTGAGCGTACGATCAGGAAGTGACCGCCAAAGTAACAGGCGGCGACCAGTGCGTCTGCCGCCCGGAATTTGAAGCGATAGCGGCTGACCAGCCACAGAATATTCGCCAGCAGCAACAGCACCGCGCCGCAGAACAGCGAAAACGCCATGTCGGTACTGCGCGCGAAATACTGCTCGCCTGCCAGCCAGACCATCAGCAGGGTCATCGCAATGTAAGTCGTCACTGGCCATCTCAGTTCGGCCAGCCGCGTCCAGATCACTGCCAGCAATATGGCGCCGATAATCAGTAGCGTCAGTGGCAACGGCCAGAAGAAGGTAATGGTCATCTGGCTGGCGAAACTCAACGTATACAGCAGATGCGAGAGGAAGAACGCGCCGATGGCGTACATGAACCGCTCTTCAGGCAGCAACAACAGGCCGTCAGCCACCAGCGTCGCCGCCAGTCCCAGCAGGATCAGGTAGCTGTAAACATTGAGCGTGGGTGCCTGCCAGGCAAGCAAAAGCAGCAGCAGTAAGGTGACGGGTTTAAACACCCAGCGCTGCCAGCGCGGGCCGCGATAGCTGGCGTCAACGAATAACCAGCCAGAGAAAAATACTGCGAGGAATGGCCAACTCATTGTTTATCCTTTTAAATGTAAGAACAGAACATGGAACCGATGCAAGGATCTGCCTTCAGGAAAACACATCCTGTTTTCCTGTACTTGCTTTCAGTGTAGGAGAGAGGGCACACCGGCGACAATCAGAAATCCCCGTAACGACGGGTCTGATTAACGCAGTTTTAAAATTGTGGGGCGACGCAGGAAATGAACGGCGCCTGACGCGCCGTCAATACAGGCATTACTTTTTAGCGGGCAGCGGCGGCTGTTTTTTCTGCCACGCCATCAGTTCGAACACGCCGAACAGGAATATGCGGGTTTGCAGCCACGGGCCGATGGTGTCCTTTTCCTTGCCCTGCGTGGCTTTAAGCAGCATCACCTGCAGGCCGTGCATGAAGAACATGAACACAATCGCCACGTCTAAAAAGTATTTGATCGGCTTCGGGAACGGGTGGATCAGGTTAAACGCCAGAAACGCCCAAATACATAACATCAACAACCGACCAATATTGATCAACATCTTACTGCTCCTGTTCTGGTGAGCCGGTTTCAGGCGTCACATCGCGATGGTAGAGGCGATAAGCAACTTGTCCGGCGACTTTTTCACGGTGCAGCCGCCAGCTGGCGGGCACATCCAATGTACCGTGCTCGGCTTCTGTTTCGACATAAATCCAGGCTTCATCCGCCAGCCACTGGTTTTGTTCCAGCAGGTTCAGGGTGTCTTGCAGAATGCCTTTACGGAAAGGCGGATCGAGGAAAACCACATCAAAGGCATTTCCGGCTTTTGCCAGCCAGTTCAATGTATTGACGTTAAATACTTTCGCATCACCGGCGTTTAGCAGCGCCAGGTTTTTCTCTAACTGTTGCGCAACCGGGCGTTCAAACTCCAGCAGTGTGGCGCTGGCCGCATAACGTGACAAGGCTTCCAGACCGAGCGCGCCGCTGCCTGCAAAACAGTCCAGACAATGTGCGCCCTGTAAAACCGGCGCCAGCCAGTTAAACAGCGTTTCGCGTACGCGATCGGTGGTCGGGCGCAGTCCCGGGCTATGTGGAACCGGAAGTTTGCGTCCGCGCCATTGTCCGCCAATAATTCGGATCTGGCCGGCGGCGGGAGTGTTGGGTTTCTTTGCCATAGTTCGCTTGTGTAATCCAAAGCCGTCAGGCTTCGTTGCATATCGTTTGGAAGGCTATTCTACCGGTGTGCGGCCATTGGGCAAATGTTTAACATTGTCGATTGAAAAACCACCGGAATTCAATACGCGGGCGTGTTGCCTGCAGGGGAAAGTGATAGACTGCCTGACCATAACCCTATTAATAATCCGTTCGCCAGTCATTAACGGCGAGGAGTGAAGTTGTAAAATGGCAAAAGATAAAAAACGCGGTTTCTTCTCCTGGTTTGGCCGTGGCCGTCAGGAAGAAGAGCAGCAGAAGGAAGAAATCCGCGAAGAACAGCCTGTTATTGAAGAACAGTCTGTTGTTGAAGAACATGCGGTCGTTGAAGAACATCCGCTAGCCGAAGAGCCGGGTGTTCCGGTTGAGCAGCACCCTGGCGAATGGGATACCGCAGCCTCCGCAGCCTCCGCAGAATCTGCCGCAGAAATCGCACCTGTGGTTGAACCTGAGCCAGAAGTCGAACCTGCACCGGAAGTGGAACCTGAGCCAGAAATTGAGCCGGAACCGCTGAAAGAACCTGAACCGGTTCGCGAACAGGCCGCCGCTGAACTGGCAGAAGAAATTGTTCACATCACCGAACAGGTTGCTGCGCAGCCTGTGGTGCCTGAAGACGATCTGATTGAAGAAGATGTTGCTGAAGACGAATTTGCTGAATCGGCCGAAGAAATTGCCGAAGACGAACGTCTCGATGCCATTGATTATGTCGACGATTCTGTCGCAGCCGAAGAACCGCTGCCGGTGGCGCTGGATCCTATCGTCGTTTTACCGGCCGGTGAAACTGAGCAGGAGCGTCCGACCAAAGAAGGTTTCTTTGCGCGGCTGAAACGCAGTCTGGTCAAAACCAAGCAGAATCTGGGCTCCGGTTTTGTCGGCCTGTTCCGCGGTAAGAAAATCGACGACGATCTGTTCGAAGAGCTGGAAGAACAGCTGTTGATCGCCGACGTTGGCGTCGAAACTACCCGTAAAATCATTGCTTCACTGACCGAACACGCTTCGCGTAAACAGCTGAAAGATGCTGACGCGCTGTACGGTAAGCTGAAGGAAGAAATGTCCGAAATACTGGCGAAAGTTGACGAGCCACTGGATGTCAGCGGGAAAACCCCGTATGTCATTCTGATGGTTGGCGTAAACGGCGTCGGTAAAACTACCACCATCGGTAAAATGGCGCGCCAGTTTGAAGCACAGGGTAAATCTGTGATGCTGGCGGCGGGCGATACGTTCCGTGCCGCAGCTGTTGAACAGTTGCAGGTCTGGGGTCAGCGCAACAAGATCCCGGTGATTGCACAGCATACCGGTGCGGATTCCGCGTCCGTTATCTTCGATGCGATTCAGGCGGCGAAAGCCCGTAATATCGACGTGCTGATTGCCGATACCGCCGGGCGTTTGCAGAACAAAGCGCACCTGATGGAAGAGCTGAAGAAAATCGTCCGCGTGATGAAGAAGCTCGACGAAGATGCGCCGCATGAAGTGATGCTGACGCTCGATGCCAGCACCGGCCAGAATGCGGTGAGTCAGGCGAAATTATTCAACGAAGCCGTCGGGCTGACCGGGATAACGCTGACTAAACTGGATGGCACCGCGAAAGGCGGCGTGATCTTTGCCATCGCCGATCAGTTCAGCATTCCGATCCGCTACATTGGTGTCGGTGAAGGTATCGAAGATTTAAGGCCGTTTAAGGCAGACGATTTTATTGAGGCACTTTTTGCCCGAGAGGATTAATACGGATGATTCGCTTTGAACAGGTCAGTAAAGCTTATCTGGGCGGACGACAGGCGCTTCAGGGCGTCAACTTTCACATCCAGCAAGCGGAAATGGCATTTCTGACCGGACACTCAGGCGCGGGTAAAAGTACCCTGCTCAAGCTGATTTGCGGCATTGAACGCCCGAGTGCCGGACATATTTTGTTTGGCGGCCATGACATCAGCCGCCTGAAATCCAGCGAAGTGCCGTTCCTGCGTCGTCAGATCGGCATGATCTTTCAGGATCACCATCTGCTGATGGATCGCACTGTGTATGACAACGTGGCGATGCCGCTGATCATTTCCGGGGCCAGCAGCGAAGATATCCGCCGTCGTGTATCGGCTGCGCTGGATAAAGTCGGATTACTGGATAAAGCGAAGAACCTGCCAATCCAGCTTTCCGGCGGTGAACAACAACGTGTGGGCATCGCCCGTGCGGTGGTGAACAAGCCTGCGGTGCTGCTGGCGGATGAACCGACCGGTAACCTCGATGGCGAATTGTCGGAAGGCATTTTGCGTCTGTTCGAAGAATTTAACCGCGTCGGCGTCACCGTCCTGATGGCGACGCATGATGTGGGTCTGATTGCCCGTCGTAATTACCGCACGCTGACGCTGAGTCAGGGGCGTATGTCGGGAGGGGTGTACTAATGGCGAACAGTCCGAACCCGGCGAAAACTGCAAAAAGCGCCCGCGCTGCAAAAAGCAAAGCGTTGCAGGGTGGCTGGCGCGAACAGTGGCGTTATGCGTGGATGAACGCGCTGGCTGACATGCTGCGTCAGCCGCTGGCAACACTGCTCACGGTGATGGTAATCGCGATTTCCCTGACGCTACCGAGCGTCTGTTATCTGGTGTGGAAAAACGTCAGTACCGCGGCAGAACAGTGGTATCCGACGCCGCAGCTGACCGTGTATCTCGACAAAGCGCTGGATGATGACGCCGCAGAAAACGTGGTGAAAACCCTCAAAACCGAAGCGGGCGTAGATAAAGTTAATTATCTGTCCCGTGAAGAAGCGATGGGCGAGTTCCGCAACTGGTCTGGCTTTGGCGGCGCAATGGACATGCTGGAGCAAAACCCGCTGCCAGCGGTGGCTATCATCACGCCTAAAATGAATTTCCAGGATTCTGCGACACTCAACACCTTGCGCGACCGCGTGGCGGCCGTACATGGCGTGGATGAAGTGCGTATGGATGACAGCTGGTTTGCCCGTCTTGCGGCGCTGACCGGTCTGGTCGGGCAGATTGCGGCGATGATCGGCGTGCTGATGGTGATCGCCGTCTTCCTGGTTATTGGTAACAGTGTGCGACTGAGCATCTTCAGCCGACGCGATACCATCAACGTCATGAAGCTGATTGGCGCGACCGACGGGTTCATTCTCAGACCGTTCCTGAACGGCGGCGCGATGCTCGGTTTCACCGGCGCATTGTTGTCGCTGATCCTCTCGGAAGTGCTGGTGCTGCGCCTTGAGAGCGTAGTGACCCAGGTGGCGCAGGTGTTCGGTACCACCTTTGATCTGCACGGTTTGGGCTGGGATGAAAGCCTGCTGCTGCTGATCGTGTCCGCGATGATTGGCTGGATTGCCGCCTGGCTGGCGACAGTTCAACATTTACGGCGATTTACACCACAGTAGCGATAATTTGCTATAATGTTCCCCTGCTGCTCAGTCTTTGTGTACAGGGGAACAGCCGATTCTTGCTATATCGTCCCATCATTTTCCTGCTTCCCCTGCAATGGCACAAATTCACTATCCAATAGTCAGTCTGTCACATACAGTCATCAGACTGTTGAATCTGTCCGTGAACTTTATGTAAAATTCGTGGTCGTAGAGCAGCGAATATGAAGGGCTCGGCGTTGCTTTGTTGTCGCCCCTGAAGGCCAGCAACGTAGCGGTATCATCCCGCAGCAACGTGGTATAAAACCTGCATTACGTCATACATGAGAGGCTTGAATGACCAAAGAAATGCGCACTTTAGCATTAGTACCCCAAGGTAGCCTGGAAGCCTATGTTCGGGCCGCCAATGCCTATCCTATGCTCACCGCAGAGGAAGAACGGGCGCTGGCTGAACGGCTGCATTACGACGGTGACCTGGAAGCAGCGAAAGAGCTGATCCTGTCTCACCTGCGCTTTGTTGCTCACATTGCCCGCAACTATTCAGGTTACGGTTTGCCACAGGCAGACCTTATCCAGGAAGGGAATATCGGCCTGATGAAAGCGGTTCGCCGTTTTAATCCGGAAGTCGGTGTGCGTCTGGTGTCCTTTGCCGTGCATTGGATCAAAGCAGAAATTCACGAATATGTGCTGCGTAACTGGCGCATCGTGAAAGTCGCCACCACCAAAGCGCAGCGTAAGCTGTTCTTTAACCTGCGTAAAAACAAACAGCGTCTGGGCTGGTTCAGCCACGACGAAGTGGAGCACGTTGCCCGCGAACTGGGTGTAACCAGCAAAGATGTGCTGGAAATGGAATCACGCATGGCCGCACAGGACATGACGTTTGATCCGACCCCGGACGATGAACCACGCGATGGCGCTGCGATGGCACCGATGCTGTATCTGCAAGACAAGAGTTCTGACTTTGCAGAAACCATCGAAGAAGATAACTGGGATCAGGACGCGACCGACAAACTTTCCTCTGCAATGGAAGGTCTGGATGAGCGCAGCCAGGATATCATTCGTGCCCGCTGGTTAGATGACGAAAACAAATCGACTCTGCAGGAGCTTGCCGATAAATACGGTGTATCCGCAGAACGTGTTCGTCAGCTGGAAAAGAACGCGATGAAAAAACTGCGTGTGGCAATCGAAGCCTGATAAACGCAGTTTCCGATGTGAAAAAGCGACCTTTATGGTCGCTTTTTTTATGCCTGAAATTCCCCTCTGAACGCCCCTGTTAATTCCAGCATACTGGAATTATTCTGAATATTTTCCCTTCTAAATCATCTGGTTATTCCAGCATGTTGGAATATTCAACTTTATAGAGAACTCAATCACAGAGGATCACAAGCGTCCTGTCGTCTGCTCATTTTTGCCTCTATAACTTGTCCATCTCAACAGAATGGATTCCAGCATGATGGAATTAATCGCTAAATCAAAAGTTCCGGCACTGACGCGCGCCGTCGCCATTCTCGACATCATTTCCCGGCAGGGACAGTGCAACGCGAACCAGCTGGTCAGTGAACTGGGGATGCCCAAAAGCACCGTGTATCTGCTGCTGGAGGAACTGAAAAATCAGCGTTTAGTTACCCAGTCAAATTCCGGTAACTACCGCCTCGGGCTCAGATTGCTGGAGCTGGGCAGTCAGGTTTCCCGCCAGCTCGATTTGCGCAATGTCGCACTCCCGCATCTGAAAGCACTGATGCACGACACCGGGCTGCTCTGCCATCTCGGCGTGCTGGACGGGGATACGCCGATTTATCTGATCAAAGTCGAAAGCCAGTCGAATATTCAGGTTCGCACCTGGGAAGGAAAACGCCTGTCTCTGTGCCGCTCTTCGCTGGGCAAATGTCTGCTGACCTGGTGCGGTCGTGAACGTCAGGACGCACTGATTGCTGCACTGGAATTCAGCCCGGTATTGCCCAACTCGCTGACCAGTGCTCAACAGCTGCGCACGGCGTTACAGCAAATCCATCAGCGCGGATGGGCTTTCGATGATGAAGAAGATGTGGCGAATATCCGCTGTATCAGCGCGCCGGTGTTCAATGCAGCACATCGCGTCACGGCAGCGATTTCCGTCGTGGGCACCACCTTGCATGTCATGCCGGAAAATATCGACGCACTGGCTGACAAGGTAAAAAAAACCGCCTGGGAAATCTCCAGGGATCTGGGCTACAAAGCATAAGGAATCAATGATGTTACGACCTTCAGGAGTCATCAGCGCCATGTTAACCCCCTGGAAAGCAGGGAAGCCGGACATGGACATGTTGCGCAAAATTGTCGATTTTCAGATAGCGGCTGGCCTGAGTGCTCTGTTCCCGGTGAGTTCGGTGGGCGAAGCCGGTTATATGGACGTTGAGCAAAAGCGTGCGGTAGTCGAAACCGTCGTTGAACAGACTGCCGGACGCGTCCCCGTCTGGGCGGGGATCCCGGCGACCACGGCGGATGAAAGCATCGCACTGGCACATGCGGCAGAACGCGCCGGTGCCAGCGGGGTCGTGCTGATGCCGCCTTCGTTTTATCACTATGATGCTGCGACGCTGACCACTGTTTTTCGCCAGGTTGCCAGCGCGGTAAATCTGCCGTTATGCCTGTATAACATCCCGTTTTTCGCCGATCCGTTAAGTGCCGAAAGTGTCGCTGAACTGGCAGCCCATCCGAATATTGTCGGTATTAAAGATTCCAGCGGCGATGCCGTCGGCATGATGAAAATGCTGTCCTGTTGTCCGCAGGTAGACGCAGATTTTGCTGTGATGACCGGCCGGGAAGAATTTTTCTTCTCCGCATTATGTGCCGGAGCCACCGGCAGCGTGACCGCGACCGCAGGCGTTTTGCCGGAAGTGATGCGTAAAATTTATGATCTCTTCAGCGAAGGAAAAACGGAACAATCAAAGGCATTACAATTTGCCGCATTACCCGTGATGTCGATGATGGCGTCATTGCCTTTTCCGCTGGGATATAAACTTGGCATGTCATTACGTGGTTTCCCGTTGGGCGAAAATAAAATTCCGCTTTCGGATGAAATAAAGCAAAAGATAGATGATTTAAGCTTTTCCCTGAATAAAGAAATAACCTCTCTCCTTACCCTGATAAAATAAACGGAGTTTATATTATGATGGAATCAAGAGTATTACCTAAAATTAAAGAAATTCGTGCATATTTCATGGGCGGCGCGACCGCAGAAAAAGGCAGTGGCGGTGCGGATTATCATGACCAGCAGGAAAAACACTGGATCGACGATAAAGTCTGTACGCCAATGAGTAAATATAAAGAATATGAACAATCCCGACAGTCATTCGGTATTAACGTATTGGGTACGCTGGTAGTTGAAATAGAAGCCGACAATGGCGTCACCGGTTTTGCGGTGTCTACGGCGGGTGAAATGGGGTGTTTTATTGTCGAAAAACATCTCAACCGTTTTATTGAAGGACGCTGTGTCTCAGAAATCAAACTGATCCACGACCAGATGATGCGATCCACGATGTTCTACGCCGGCAGCGGCGGTCTGGTGATGAATACGATTTCCTGCGTCGACCTGGCGCTGTGGGATCTGTTCGGTAAATGTGCGCAACTGCCGGTGTATAAACTGCTCGGCGGCGCAGTGCGCGATGAAATCCAGTTCTATGCCACGGGTTCACGTCCGGATCTGGCCAAAGAGATGGGCTTCATCGGCGGCAAAATGGTGACGCATTTTGGCCCACATGATGGCGACTACGGCGTGCGTGAAACGGCTGCTATGGTGGCGGATATGCGCGAGAAATGCGGCCCGGATTTCTGGCTGATGCTTGACTGCTGGATGTCGATGGACGTTAATTTCGCTACCAAAGTGGCGCATGCCTGTGCGCCGTATAACCTCAAATGGATTGAGGAATGTCTGCCGCCGCAACAGTATGAAGGTTACCGCGAAATCAAACGCAACGCGCCAGCCGGGATGATGGTCACCACCGGTGAACACCACGGCACGCTGGAGTCTTTCCAGACGTTGTCAGAAACCGGCGTCGATATCATGCAGCCTGACGTGGGCTGGTGTGGCGGGCTCACCACCTTGCTGGAAATCGCCGCCATCGCCAAGGCGAAAGGGCAATTAGTGGTGCCGCACGGTTCCTCCGTGTATTCACATCATGCGGTGATTACCTTCACCAATACGCCTTTCAGCGAGTTCCTGATGACTGCACCTGAGGCTGACCACACCCGTGCGCAGTTTGCGCCAATCCTGCTTGATGAGCCGGTGCCGGTGAACGGACGTATTCATAAATCGGTACTGGATAAACCGGGATTCGGGGTGGAATTAAATCCTGAGTGCAAATTAACCCGCCCATATCAGCATTAATTTCTGCGACAGATTATTTATCCGAACGTTTACTTCGGCCTGTTATTAATATTCTTTTTTGACTAATAACAGGCTGGTTATAAAAAGGTTCATATTATGACGACGATATTAAATAAAGCCGTTGAGAAAACCCGCTGGCGTCTGATTCCTTTTATGCTTTCGTTATATATATTGGCCTTTCTGGATCGGGCGAATATTGGTTTTGCGAAAGAGTCTTACCAGATTGATACCGGATTAAGTAATGAAGCTTTTGCGATGGGGGCGGGAATATTCTTCGTCGCTTATGCTTTTCTCGGTGCGCCGGGAAATTTATTAATGAAAAAGTTCGGTGCCAAACAATGGATTGGCTGCACCACGCTGGTGTGGGGCGTTCTCTCGTCAGCAATGGCTTTTGCCGACACGGAATTCAAATTCCTGCTGGTGCGTTTTCTGCTGGGTGCTGCCGAGGCCGGATTCTTCCCCGGCATGATCTACCTGACATCCCTGTGGTTTCCGGCCAAAAACCGGGCTTCGGTGATGGGATTATTTTATATGGGCGTTCCGCTGGCGCTGACGTTTGGCAGCCCGCTTTCCGGCGCGTTGCTGGAGATGCACGGTTTTGCCGGACATCCGGGCTGGTTCTGGATGTTTATGATTGAAGGGGTGCTGGCGGTGATGGCCGGTATCTGGACATTCTGGTATCTCGATAATGGCCCGGCGACGGCGCGTTTCCTGTTAGCTGAACAAAAACAGGCGCTGATCGGTGAACTGGCGAAAGAAGAGAAACTGAAACAGAATTCGCGCCTGCGGGATGCCTTCAGCATTCCGGCGATCTGGCACCTCGGGCTGGTTTATCTGATTATTCAGATTGGCGTTTACGGGCTGATTTTCTTCCTGCCGACGCAGGTCGCCAGTTTGCTGGGAACAAAAGTCGGTTTCAGTGCGTCGCTGATCGCGTCTGTTCCCTGGATTGCGGCGATGTTCGGCACCTTCTTTATTCCGCGCTATGCCGATAAAACTGGCCATTTACGCTCGATAGCCGCGTTCACCTTACTGGCCGCCGGGCTGGGGATTGGGGGTTCTGCTCTGGTTGCCAGTCCGGTGCTGGCGATAGGTTCGCTGTGCTTTGCCGCCGTTGGGTTTATTGCCGTACAGCCGGTGTTCTGGACCATTCCGACCACGTTGCTCAGCGGCAGTGCGCTGGCGGCGGGGATTGGTTTCATCAATCTGTTCGGGGCGATTGGCGGATTCCTGGCACCACAAATCCGTGTGGCCGCGGACAGTATGTTCTCGAATAATATTGCCGGCTTACTCACCCTTTGCGGCATCACGTTGTTTGGCGTGGTCGCGATAGCGCTTCTCAGGGCAAAACCTGAAACACCTCAGTTACCGGAAAGCCAGCTGAAAACCAGTCAGTAAAAGAGAAGCTCAGGCGACCGGGGGACGTGTCGCCTGTAGCACTTATTTGCGCCACACACCTTTTTCATTGTGAAAACCACATGCCTGCATAAACGCATCCAGCACGGGCTCAGGTTCTGCTTTCATCGTCCAGCTTTTCACCTGCGGCAGCTGCGCCTGCACATCTTCCATCAGATACAGCCCGACACCGCGACGACGCGTGACGTCGCGCACCAGCAAATCACTCAGTTCAGCCTGATTACCATCGAGCGTGATTTTCACCGCGCCCAGAATGCGTTCATTAAACACCGCCGCAAACAGCGCACGGTCGTTTTGCAGGCTGGCTTGCCAGTCACTTTCAGTTTGCTCCGGCCAGATTTTTGCCAGATCGATCAGGTCCTGCGCGCTGAGTGACGTCAGTTTTTGGATAGTTAGTTTCATGATGCGGAAGGTCAGAAAAAGGAGGCGATCAGTGTAGCGGATCGTTCTGCAGAACGGGCGTAACTTTTTTTGTACAGTAACAGGTCGAAAAGTTTTTTAGCGATCTCTGCATAAGCGATAAATGTTGGCTTTAATCAATAAAGCCAGTGTTAACGACTGATTGTTTACATCCGCGCCCGCCTTTTCACCCAAATAAAATTCTGTTTACACCTCATTTTTCTGATTGTGCTATTTGATTTGCAGAAGAAAATTCCTGTTTAATGATATGAATTATAAAGTCTTATTCGAAAATAAGACGAAATAAGCCGTTAACTCGTTATTACTTATACTAAATTTCCTAAGTGATGATGTTTTAAACAGGCAACAAAGAGCAAAACACAACACACACATGAACGGGGTAATCGGATGAAAGCAATGAAGGGTAAGATCTGGCTGGCAGGTTGTATTGCATTAGCAATGAGTCAGGCGGCATTCGCAAAAGATATTAAAGTCGCCATTGTTGGTGCTATGTCAGGTCCGGTCGCCCAGTACGGTGACATGGAATTTACAGGTGCAAAACAAGCCATCGCTGACATCAACGCCAAAGGCGGCGTGAAAGGTGACAAACTGGTTGGCGTGGAATATGACGATGCCTGTGACCCGAAACAGGCGGTTGCGGTAGCGAACAAAGTGATCAACGACGGTATCCGTTATGTGATCGGCCACCTGTGCTCTTCCTCTACTCAGCCTGCTTCTGACATCTATGAAGATGAAGGCGTGCTGATGATCACTCCGGCCGCGACCAACGCTGACCTGACCACCCGCGGTTATAAAATGGTGATGCGCACCACCGGTCTGGATTCCGATCAGGGCCCGACCGCAGCCAAATACATCCTCGACACCATCAAACCAAAACGTATCGCCGTTGTGCATGACAAACAGCAATACGGCGAAGGCCTGGCCCGTTCCGTGCAGGACGCGCTGAAAAAAGGCGGCGGCAACGTCGTTCTTTTTGAAGGTGTGACCGCAGGTGATAAAGACTTCTCCACGCTGGTGGCACGTCTGAAGAAAGAAAACGTCGATTTCGTTTACTTCGGCGGCTACTACCCGGAAATGGGCCAGATCCTGCGCCAGTCCAAGCAAGCCGGTCTGAACGCCAAATTCATGGGGCCGGAAGGCGTGGGCAACTCCTCATTGTCTAACATCGCCGGTGATGCCTCTGAAGGTATGCTGGTGACGCTGCCAAAACGTTATGACCAGGTTCCCGCTAACCAGCCAATCGTTGATGCGCTGAAAGCCAGGAAACTGGATCCAACCGGTCCGTTCGTCTGGACGACTTACGCTGCATTGCAGGCGCTGACCACCGGTATGGAACGCAGCGGCAGCATGGAACCGGCTGACATTGCTAAAAATCTGAAATCAGCGTCAGTGGATACTGTCATGGGTCCGCTGAGCTGGGATGAGAAAGGTGACCTGAAAGGATTCGAATTCGGTATTTTCGAGTGGCATAAGGACGGCACCTCC
>Ga0302348_1000413_pt1 | contig 21870 bp, 19 predicted proteins | sample PhySR1_FD_202177 | JGI IMG/M metagenome (GOLD analysis project Ga0302348, IMG submission 202177) | Leaf surface microbial communities from sunflower plants in UC Gill Tract Community Farm, Albany, California, United States - DLSL S.R1... | ecosystem: Host-associated > Plants > Phyllosphere >...
CCGCGCCACCGGTTGCTACCGGATCCGGGGACGGGACTTTGTCTTTGAGGCCATCGGATTTCGTGTCGATAATGCCGAGCTTATCCAGCACCCAGTTGATGCCGCCCATAAGCTGATCGAGCGCGTGGCTCGGGATTTTCAGCGCCTCGGCCAGCATGTTGCCGAACTTCTTACCCATGTCTCCGGCGGCGGCAAGTTCGGTCTGCGTGGATTTCACCGGCTCCAGCAGTTTGCCGAACCAGTCCCACAGCTCTTTGAGCTTGCCACCTACCCACTCAAACACCGGCTTCAGCGAACCGAAGGAATCACTGATCGGCCCCATCGCTGCGGTAAACCCTTCGGCCATGCCTGCTATAAAGGCGCTGATAGGCTCCCAGTATTTACGCACCAGTAGCGCCCCGGCCACGATTGCCGCCACGACGGTCACCACCGGCAGCGTGATAGCGCCGAGCGCGGCCGTAATAGCTCCGCCAGCCATGCTGAATGCCGTGCCGAGGAATCCCGCACCGGCAATCAGGGTATTCACGCCCGCAATTACCGGCCAGGCTACCAGCCCGATTGCGCCCAGCGCCCCGGCTAACATCAGCCCGCCCATTACCACTTTTGCTATACCGCCTGTCAGCGCAGGGTTAGCTTTAATCCAGTTATCAACCGTCAGAAGCAGCGCCGCCGTGTCTTGCGTAAGTGCGCGCAGGCTGCCGTCGTTCTGATCAAACAGGTCGGTGCCGATAGCCTCATACGCAGACTGCAGCTCTTTCAGGTCGCCGCCGAGATTATCCTGCATGACCTGAACCAGCTCGGCCGTTTTACCATCAGAGGCTTTAAAGATGGCGGTCAGCTGATCGAGCTTACCGGTTGAGGCGGCGGTCATCAGCACGGCGGCCGATGAGCTGGCCTCCTCGCCGAAGATGGTTTTCATATACTCGGCGCGCTGGCCCGTTCCCAGCTTGGGACGATCAAAACTCGCCTGCATTTCTTTCAGAATGGAGAAAATCGGGCGGGTATTTCCTTTTCCGTCTGCCGTTTTAATTCCCAGCTCTTTGATAGCCTTGAATGATTCGCCGGCAGGAGCCTGCAGCCTGCTCAGCACGGCGCGGCTACCTGTGCCTGCCATTGAGCCTGTGATTTTGGCATCGTGCAGAGCGCCGACCATTGCTGCCGCCTGTTCGATGCCGACGCCCGCGTTTTTTGCTACCGGGGCGACGTAGGTCAGCGAGTCGCTAAGCCCGTCAAAGTCAGCGGCCGTTTTATTCAGCGTCATCGAAAGCACGTCGCCGATGTGTGCGACCTTATTGTTTGAGAGCTGGAAGGCTGATTTCATCCCCATCAGCAGCCCGGCATTTTCCTCCATCGTGCGCTTGTTAGCCAGCGCCATGTTGAGCGTGACCGGCGTAACGGCCTGAACGGCAGCGGCATCGCCGCCGCCTTTGGCAATAACGATTTGCGCACCCGCCGCATCATCGGCAGAGGCGGCGGTTGTATCACCCAGCTGACGCGCCTGCGCACGCAGGGCTTTCATTTCCTGCGATTCTTTTCCCACGCCGAGCACGGCCTGCAGCTCGGAGTTCTTCTGTGCGAAATCAAATCCCGGCATCAGCAGCGACGTAGCCGCCATGCCGCCAACCGTGGCGGCACCGATACCGGCCGCGCCCATGTTGCGCACCTTACCCGACAGCTCCTGCCCTTTGCGGTAGCGTTCGCTGGTCTGGTTAAGTCGCTCCTGCTGTGCATTCAGTCGCTGCAGCTCCATTTTCTGACGGCTCAGGCTGACCGTAGCCTGCGCCGAGGCGGATTTCAGGCGCTGCTGCTCGCTGCTCAGGCTTTTGGTGGAAATCCCCGCCGCGTTAAGTGCCTCGCACTGCTGCTGCACCGAAAGGCGCAGGCTGTTGGACTTCGTCTGCAGCTCAGACGCTGCCTGCCGGGCTTTTTCCAGTGCGCGGGCCTGCTGTGTCGTCGGGCGCTCCGTGTTTTTAAACTGCACGGCCAGCGCGGCTACCTCCTGTTTTGCGTCTTTGAGGCTCTGCTGCGTGACGGCCAGCTGCGCACTGGCCTTGCGGAATCCATCAATTTTTCCCGCCTGCGCGTCCAGTTCCTTAATCGTCGTCTGCGTCTGGCGTATATCAGATGACAGATTTTTGGCAGCGGTCTGCACGGCTTTGAAGGGCCGCGAAGCTTTGTCTACCGCATTCAGCAGCACCTGCACTTTAAGGTTATTGCTCATCCGGGGTCGCTCCGCTGCGGATAAAGGCTTTATGCCGCCAGCCCATCAGCTCGGCCAGCGGCATGTCGTACATCTCGGAAGGTTGCCAGTGAAATATCGTGGCAATGTCGGCCATCAGGTCGTTGACCGTCAGGCCGTGCGGCCAGTCTATTCGTCCGACTTCGACTGCAAAAAACCAATCACCTTGCCGCCCAGCGCAATCAGGTCAACCGGATCGAGCGCGTTACACTCGGCTTTTGTCAGGCCCGGCAGGGTAATGCGGGGCAGCACGGTCAGCAGTGCGTCAACGTCCGACTGGCACAGATCAGCCAGGCGCACGCCGCGCAGGCTTCCGGTCATCGGCTTAATCAGCTCCACGCTTTTGATTTCGGTTTCGCCGCGCAGCAGTGGGGTTTCAAACTCAACAACATTTTCTTTCTTTTCCATGATTGCTCTCGGCCAGCCATGCCGACGTCGCCTGGGCCATCATGCACGCACTGTTAAACGAACCGCTTACCGCAGCCAGCGGCGGCGCTAACCCCTCTATTCTGGAATTTTACTGATGAGCAAACGCAGAGGCCGCAAGGCTCAGACCACCACCGCGCAGCCTGAACAGGCAACCGCGCCGCAGCAGCACGCCGAGGCGTTTACCTTTGGCGATCCGACACCGGTCATGGATAAGCGCGACATTCTGGATTATGCCGAGTGCATCGGTAACGGGCGCTGGTTTGAGCCGCCGGTCAGCTTTAACGGGCTGGCTAAGAGCCTGCGCTCGGCCGGGCATCACAGCTCGCCGATTTACGTAAAGCGCAACATTCTAGCCTCGACCTTTATCCCTCACCCGATGATGAGCCAGCAGGAGTTCAGCAAGTTTGCGCTGGATTATCTGGTTTTCGGTAACGCCTTTGCCGAGCTGCGCCGCAATGGCCTGGGTAAGCCGCTGCGCCTTGAAATAACACCGGTCAAATTTACCCGCAGGGGCGTGAAGGATGGCGTTTACTGGTTTGTGAATGACTGGAAAGAGCCGCACGAATTTTCGGCCGGCAGCGTGTTTCACCTGTTGGAGCCGGATATTAATCAGGAGCTTTACGGCCTGCCGGGATACCTCAGCGCGCTTAATTCTGCCTGGCTTAATGAAGCGGCAACGCTGTTCCGCCGCAAGTATTATCAGAACGGCGCGCACGCCGGTTACATCCTGTATATGACCGACGCGGCGCAGAGCAGCAGCGACGTTGACCGGATGCGCCAGGCGATGCGCGACACGAAAGGGATCGGCAACTTCCGTAACCTGTTTATGTACGCGCCTAACGGAAAGCCGGACGGGATCAAGATTCTGCCGCTTAGTGAAGTGGCGACAAAAGACGATTTCTTTAACATCAAGAAGGCGAGCCGTGACGACCTGCTAAGCGCACACCACGTACCGCCTCAGATGATGGGAATTATCCCGGATAACTCCGGCGGATTCGGCGATGCAGTGAAAGCGTCTCAGGTATTTGTGCGTAACGAACTGACACCGCTGCAGGAGCGACTGAAGGAAATTAATAACTGGCTGGGCGAAGAGGTGATCACGTTCCGCGCCTATGAGCTGGAGCAAAAGACGGCCTGACCGGGCGGCTCAAAATAAACCCCGCCTGATTAAACAACCCCGCAAAAATCACCGCCTGTTTTCATGGCCCCGCAGACGCGTTCAGACGCGTTTTGCGGGGCTTTTCTGTTTCAGCAACCTGATTCATCCATCGCCGCCGCTCCCGCCTCCGTGCCGCTGGCGAAGCCTGCGCATACATGTTTGCCCCCCCCCGCGCGCAATGCTTTCCCCGCCTCGCCTGCCCGCTTTATGAGTCGGTTTTAATGCAGTTGTCGCTTGTCAACTATGTATGTTATGCCTGGCGCCACGTAAAAAAATCAAGGTATAGCTACAGATGCAAATTAATGCAGAGTTACGCAAGAAATTTTTGTAGACTTGGGCACTATACTAAGGGCACGTTGCGCCTGACTAAGCGTAGATGTGCAATTAAGACATGTCCCGTCTTGTATTTGTACATTGACCTATTCCTATGAGGTTAGAATGGATAACAAAATCGTAGAAATTGATACTAAAAAACTTGAATTTGACCCTCAGAACCCAAGATTCTTCCGTCTGAATGACGCCAGTAATGCTGCAACTGTAATTGAAGAAATGCTGGATGATGAAAGTGTACACGACTTGATGTTATCTATCGGTCAGCAGGGCTACTTCCCAGGAGAGCCTTTACTGGCTGTAAAAACAGATAACAATTATATAGTTGTAGAAGGAAATAGACGATTAGCTGCGGTAAAGCTATTAAATGGCGATCTTCAACCCCCTAAAAGGAAATCAAAAGGGGTCCAAGAAATCATTGAAGACACAATAAATAAGCCTAAAAAACTTCCTTGCATTATTTATCAAAATAGAGAGGATGTTCTAAGGTACATCGGCTACCGTCATATCACTGGTGTAAAAGAATGGGATTCATTATCTAAAGCAAAATATCTCAAAGAATTATGTGACACTTTTTATGAAAACGATCCGAAAGATATAGTATTAAAAAATCTTGCTCGTGAAATCGGAAGCAAGCCACATTATGTTGCAACTCTTTTAACTGCGCTAAATCTATATGAAGTAGCGCACAATAATGATTTTTTTGATCTTCCAATGAAAGCCGCAGATGTTGAATTTTCGTATATAACTACTGCATTAGGATATTCGAAAATAACAAAATGGTTAGGTCTGCAAGATAAAAAAGATTTCTTAGACCCGGATTTAAATGAAGAAAATTTAAAACGTATGTTTTCTTGGTTCTTTGTTCCAGACCAACAAGGTAGAACCATAATTGGAGAGTCGAGAAGAATAAAAGATATCGCCGCTGTTGTTGAGAAAAGCGAGGCGATTGATGTTTTAATGAGAAGTTCAAACTTAGATGAGGCATATCTATATACAAGTGGTGAAAGAGAAGCATTAGATAAAGCATTAAATGCTGCAAGTGTAAAGTTGAGAGTTGTTTGGGATATGCTTCTTAAAGCTAAGGAGCTAACTCTTGAGCACGAAGAATCAGCTTCGGAAATTTTCGAAATGTCAAAAAACATAAGGAATCAAATTAGAAACAAAAGAGAGGACGATTGAAATTATGATTACAAATCTTGATTCAATGCCCTCGAATGAGCCTTATTTATGGGCTGATTATATTGAGATATTAGTCTTGACTAATACCGATCGGTCATTTAGTCGAGGAGATCTGTATAGTACGCTTCAGGCGCAACCTGAAGCCGTTTTAGCTGAAACAGAGGAAGCGGAAGAAGAAACCATCGACGATGCTGTCGATGAAAATGATGCTTTTGTCCGCAGAAGAGCTAGACGAAGTGTAAGCCGTTCATATGTAGATAGAAAATGGATTTTTGCAATTGGCTTTGTTCGACAACGCATTGATTTATTTGGTGATAGTTATCCTTTCATTTTATCTGATGATAACGATACTGTGGAGTTACGAGATACATCTGAAGAGCAGTTTAGCCATTTAGAAAAATTGTATTTAGCATTGCTGATATGTGCAAATATTAAATATGTTTCTTTAGGGAGCCGAAGAGAAATAACACGAAGCTTTGAATTAATTAGTTTGCCAATTTTTGAAAGCCTAATGCCAAGCGGAAGTATTGTAAAGGCTTGTTGGGCTTCAGGGGGGCAGCAAGCCCCATATACTGGTACTTTATTTAACAAATTCAAGCATATTGCAGAAGATATTCGCTGCACTGCGAATTTTAAAGAGCGTGACTTTAGCCGTGGGAATAGCGGCGATGGTGGTCTTGACATTATTGCTTGGCATCCTATGGGAGATGAGAGAGATGCAATACCAATATCATTTGTGCAGTGCGGCTGTTCTCAGGAAGAGTGGGAAGCAAAGCAATTAGAAGCCTCTCCTGCTATGCTTTATAGTAAATTTCCTGTAGCACATCGATGGGCAACTTATTATTTTCTACCACAAGATTTAAGATGGATGGATGGAGAATGGGCGCATAAAAGCAAATTAGGCGATGCTATTTTTGTTGATCGTCTAAGATTGATAAATCTAACCAGAATCTCAGGGACTATTGATCATAGTTTAAGCATCGCCTACCTAGATAGAATTCTTGAAGCTAATGCCGAGGTTGCTTAATCCCATATATCTGGTAAATTATTCGCAACCGCCTCAAATAAGGGGGGCGGTACTGCATTTCCTACAACAGTATATTTCATATTCATTGTCGCCCTATCAGTTTCAGGGAATACTAACGCTCCAAATCCTTGCAGGAATGCAGCTTCCCTGTAGCTAAATCGGCGAGCCGGTTCACTCGAAATAAACTGCCATTTATCTGGACCAAGTTTCTCCAACATTGGGCTTATTGGGTGTAAAGGCATATGACGAGGGTTCGCTACAATAGTCTTCGAAATTTGGGTCCAGTCTTGCCTACGGTTTCTAGATAAGTAGTACCAATGAAAGTCTGATTCGTAAAATTCACCTACTGGCCACTCAGGTAAATGCCCAATAGCATCCCTGATAGTAGTATATGGTTTCAAGCCATCACCATAAGTTGGTAAGGGAAATTCATAATCGGTGCCAAAGTCGTTACGAATACCAACTATAAAAATACGTTTTCTATCCTGGGCCACGCCATAATGAGATGCATTAAGAACCTGTGATTTAACCCGGTAGCCAGCCTCTTCAAAGACTTTAAACTGATCTTTCAACAAATGCTCGAAATTGCTTCGAACCATGCCGGAAACGTTCTCAACGATAAATGCTTTGGGCTTTACGATCCTGAGCGCACGAGCAAACTCCAAGTATAGAGTATTGATCTTTCTATCTGCCTTCCTTACGCCACCTTGACTAAACCCTTGGCAAGGATAGCAACCGACCAATAGATCAGCAGAAGGAAACGATTCAATAGCAGAAACGTCCCCTAAAACGTAGTCGGTTTCAGGGTGGTTAGCCAAGTACACATCACGGGCATACGGCAGAATGTCATTTGCCATGAGCACGTCAAACCCTGACCTCAAGACCCCTGCATCAGAACCACCACACCCAGAAAAAAGCGACACTACAGTTGGCATTGACCCCTCCTAAAAACCGACCGCGTATTATAGCGAAAGCAGCCTCGGAAAGAAGCAAGTTTTCACTAAGGCTTAATTTTCTCACTTTTTCGAGGCTCTGGCCATAGATAAAGGGGAAAATCATCACTTCATTTTCAATTAATTCTCAAAAGAACTTGCTGAGAAAATCACAGAATAAATCTTTTCTTTCAATAATTTATCTTTGGCAAGGTCCGCTATCAGCCCCGGCGCGATTTCACGATCCTTTTCTTGGCAAGTACTTTCAGCCGCCAGACGCGCAATCATCTCGACCCGCTCAATCATAACATGCTCGTTTAGCTCTCTATCCACATAACCTCCACCATGAGGTACTGTACAAACATACAGTATCACGTATTGATAAAAGGTGTGAAGGAAAACCCTGATTTAAAACACTGTATGCGCATGATATATATGGATATTAACTGTTATTTTTTCGTTGCCACCTCTGCTAAAGCCGCAACACGCCTAAGGATTTTCATAGCCTTATCCTGATACGATGGAGCCACCGCAAATATTTCACCTTTTGAGGTTCCTCTTACCCATTTCCCGTCAAAACAACTTTTACCACCTGCCATCAGATGCAGGGCTTCGCCCCGGCTGATAGTGATACCGGTTGTCAGATGTATCTCGTCGATAGTTTTCGCTATAGCTGCGCTTTGCTCATCCGTTCCGTGGATGAATTTTCGCCGTGCTGTTGGCTTTTGCCTCCTGAGTCGGTTCGTCAGCTCTCGTCTTTCACGCCGACTCAGAAGTTTTGTTAAATCCAGTATCGGTGGGTCGCTTTCGCTTCCCGTACAGTTATTGAGCCGTCTATCAGCGTTGCGTCTTCTGTCAGGTCGGTAAGCAACAGTAATTCTGAAACTGTCAGTTGATGCACCTGATCCGGGTTCAGCTTGTTGCGAAGAGTCTGTGCTTTCATGCCTGCTCGCTGCGCCAGCTCAGTCATGCTGTGCGTCAGCGCAAACTTGCGGCAAGCGTCGTCATAGTGGTTATGGGTGGAAGTCTTAAAATCAAACATGTGCGAATCTCCCTATTCACTTAATGTGAATTATCCGCCAATAACGAACTGAAAACGGGAATGCCCGAATGCCTTACGCAACTGCTCTTCTTTCCAACGAGCGTAATAGATACGAATTGGTCCACCAGCTTTCTTACAGCCTTTGCGTATAGTGCGTGGCTCGATAGGCAGTTGCGGGTTGTCACCGGTAGTCCAGCGATAAACAGTGCGGCGCGAAACACCTTCCAGTTCAGCAAACTGATCAGCAGTGACAATAGGTGCGGGAACTTTGATGATTGCGATTTCAGAAGCCATATAGCATGATCCCTAAATTGATAACATTCAGACAATGAGTGCTTAGTTTTTGCCGACGTTTGCCACTCACTGCCACCGTTCATAGCGATACCAATACTAATATTAGTATCTAGCAATAAAGGAATGCTAATTTTAATGATTGAGACCAATTTTAATAACGAGGCATCACTAAAAGAATCTGCGAGGTTTATGGGTTTACTCAGAAAATCCAACTCGCTAATCACTTCAAAATCGCAGCCAGTTCCTTACAGAACCGTTATACGCGGGGCAACATGTCGTACGATTTTGCTGTGCATTGCGCGCTTGAAACTGGCGTAAGCCTTAAATGGTTGATGACTGGTGAGGGAGAGAAAAACCTGTCTACTAATGAACCTCAACACTCAACCGATCTTCCTTTATTCGAATTAAGTGAAGGGGAGCTAACCAATATTGGTACTCTTTCGTTTGACCAGCAGCTTTTCACTAAGCAACCGAAAAAAGGTGCCTCTGTGAAAAGCGATAACAGCACCTATGTAATCGAGCAGGAATCCTCTTTGTCTGATGGCCTTTGGTTAGTAGATATTGAAGGCGCATTGAGCCTTAGAGAAATAACCGTTTTGCCTGGTAAAAAATTACATGTAGCCGGTGGAAAAGTGCCGTTTGAGTACGGAATTGATGACATCAAAATGATTGGTCGTGTGGTGGGTGTATACAGCGAGGTTAATTGATGACTGTCCGTAAAAATCCTGCTGGCGGCTGGATTTGCGAGCTCTATCCAAACTGTGCAAAAGGCAAACGTATCAGAAAGAAATTCGCCACCAAAGGCGAAGCGCTGGCTTTTGAACAGTACACCGTTCAAACCCCGTGGCAGGAAGAAAAGGAAGACAGGCGCACGTTAAAAGAGCTGGTTGATTTATGGTATAGCGCTCATGGCATTACACTGAGAGACGGCTTGAAACGTCAGTTAGCCATGCACCATGCTTTTGAGTGTATGGGCGAACCACTCGCACGCGATTTCGATGCGCAGATGTTTTCCCGCTACCGAGAAAAACGGTTAAAAGGTGAGTATGCCCGTACAAACAGAGTCAAAGAGGTATCGCCTCGTACGCTTAATCTTGAGCTGGCCTACTTCCGGGCAGTGTTCAATGAGCTAAACCGCCTCGGAGAATGGAAGGGTGAAAACCCACTGAAAAACATGCGCCCATTCCGCATAGAAGAAATGGAAATGGCCTGGCTAACTCACGACCAAATTTCGCTACTGCCCGGAGAGTGCAAACGGCATGACCACCCTGATTTAAAAACCGTGGTAAGAATTTGTCTCGCCACTGGCGCACGGTGGTCTGAGGCTGAGAGTCTGAGGAAAAGCCAGCTCGCGAAATACAAAATCACATACACCAACACTAAAGGCAGAAAAAACCGCACCGTCCCAATCAGCAAAGAGCTCTATGAGTCTCTGCCTAATTATAAAAAAGGCAGGTTGTTTAGTGATTGTTATGGCGCGTTCCGGTCAACGCTGAAAAGAACAGGCATCGAACTACCGACAGGGCAACTTACCCATGTTTTGCGCCATACCTTCGCCAGCCACTTTATGATGAATGGTGGGAATATTTTGGTCTTGCAGCGCGTACTCGGCCATACCGATATCAAAATGACGATGCGATATGCGCATTTTGCCCCAGATCATTTAGAGGACGCTGTAAGATTCAATCCATTACAAAACACACTTAAAACCTTTAACAACACAAGCACAGAGGTATAAATGAAAAAACATCTGGCTTTATTTAACAATAACTTGGTTAATAAGTATGATTATTCATTTAGTATAAAATCATTATCGACTCAGCTACTAGAACATTATGCGTGGGAGTCAGGCATCCCGAATTTCATTAATCACGACATGCATCGTCCACTTTCCTGGTCTAAGATACATGGTCTTTCAATTGATAATACAAAAGTTGGCCTTTTGGGTGAAATATCGATCCCTGAAACAAAAAAAGAAAGAAACATAATATGTAATCTCACACAGAATTATTTAGAAAATACAGTTTTTAACATCACTCATGAAGATAAAGATAAATTAAAAAATCTCATTGGGGAATCTATTTACTCAGAAAGCATTAAATTTATCAGGGGCGAATGCATCACAGCATTTGATACAAACATTGCATTGAAAAAATTCCCAGAACTTTTTGGGAGTTACGAAAATGATAAACGTAGCCTTGTAGATTTATCAACTCTTAATTACATAGCCCCAGGAATTTTCGCTTATAATGGTCTTTTAGTATTTGCTCACCGATACTTTAGGAGATCACTTTCTCCATTAAATAACCTAAACACTCCATTACTTAAACAATTACAAACACTTTCTTCTGATAAAGATCTTGAAGTCAAAATATTGCTGGATCCGCATAGCCTGGGATTGCCGGGTTCATATTTAGAACCAATAGAACTTGACTACTGGTGGGGACCTAAATTCGATGATTCATTAAAAGACATTTCTAATGGAGTCGCAACACATGTAGCCTCTAAAGAGGAATCATTTTTTAATGGTATATCAAAGACCGAATTTTGGTGGCACGACCAGAATGGAATTAAATCATTGGAATGCGAAGAAACTAGAGACATACCTTCAGCCGAGATGCTTGAGTTGGGGAATTCCTATGGCTTCAGATACGCTCACTCTATGCTAACTAATGAAGGTATTCCAAATCATTTAGACGGCGCAATTCGTTTATATGATGAAGATGGTTTTCTTTCACGCTTAGATACCTCTATCGACAAGGCAGGGAAAAATGCTCACTACTTTAAAATTTGGCGCATCGATGGAGAAATTAGCATCTCTACATGGAAAAGAATATTATCCGATTATTACAAAGATAATCGTTTAATTGGAGAGTATTTCGAAGGAGAAGATTCAAAATCTGAAAACATTACTTCTAATAAGAAGGCTTTTTTAACAAAAGAAAAGAAATACGTTTACACTCCTAGCAAAGACCAAGGGCCTAGCATGTACATCTCTATAAAAAACAAAGATGAAAACATTCAACATGACGTAATTATCCATACTGAAGATCTCATTACTGATTACTTTGAATTAAAAAACACCATAGATCTTAAATTCATTGGATTACAAAAACAATTAATAAAAAAATTCAACAGCAATCTTAAAACCCCAAATGAATACATAATTATCGCATATGAAGATATGAACTTCAGAATACCAGAGGTTGCGTTTTATGGGGAGGCTTCAATAACTAACGCAATTGGATATCTTGATATCGTGCAGAGTTATATTCGTAAACTCCCCCTAATCAAAGAAAGCACAATAACCTTCGCCATATCCATAGAGTATGAAGATTTCATATTAAAGCTTTCGTGCATAACAAATAGTAAAGATTTTTTAGATTTGCTTTCTCATAATAACTTTATCCCTACGAGTCATATTGATATACATGATTGGATATCAAGGACACAGCAAAATATAATTAATATCAATAATAACAATTGTGGACCAGAAATTTTATTCTTAAGAAACAAAAAAATTCACATCCCATTAGTAATGCTAAGCGAACATGAGAAAATTATTGACGGAAATAATTTAGTTGTCAAATTCCATAAATCTAACATTGATAATGTTACAGGTATGGAATTGAATTACAAACCAGTAATGCTTAATGCAGTAAAAAATGCGACTTGCGCTAAGTGTCATATAAGTTTTTTCGATTGTAAGTGCATATACAGTAAGTTGATAATGGATAAAATTAATCCTTTAGGGATTTATTGGTCTGAAACTTCCTCTTTCCCTGAAGAAGTGCTAAACCCACCTACTTCAAGTGGCGACAAAGTGGCGATAGAAATGGTGAATAAAGAGTAATCATTGGCAAATAGTGGCAATCTATGTCAATGATAAATAAAGTAAAGCATTGATTTTCGGTTGCCACTGTAGGAACTCATAATCGCTTGGTCGCTGGTTCAAGCCCAGCAGGGGCCACCAAATTTTAACTGTTAAATCAGCAAATTAAAGCCACCTTCGAGGGTAGTTTTTTTTATGAATTCTTTAGATGTAGCAAAAGAGTCGCACAAACTTTATGGACGAAATCTACTATGAAGATAAACCTACAATCTGGCACTATTCTGACTGCCTACTTTTTGACCTGTGGTATCCTTTACCTGTGGGGCTTCTGGCTTCATTTTGATTTGAACATTCTTCAATTTGTAGATGTGAGCGACATAATCAAAGCAACAATTCTGCCAATGATTACTAGTCTTTGCATCTGGGTTCTAAATAGCATTATAAATACAATTAACAATCCGGCGTCTGCCTCATCCCGTGAACTATGGAAAGCAGGAGGGAGATACAGACTTACAGTTTATTTGCAGTGGACATTTCTAGCTATTATAATAATTGCAGCATTACATAACTTCGTTAACATATTCCTTAATAGCACAAAAGCAGAAAAGTATTTCGTTATGGGTTTTTTCCTTTTTGGTTCCGTTTATTTTTGGGTTTCATTCAAGACTGAAATACTTATTGAATATAAGAAACAGAGACCTTTATTATTAGCAATAATAATTGGCATGCCATTAATTTTCATGCAGAGAGGCATCCAAGATGCTAAAGATATTTTAAAAGGTGATAACACATTTCTAGTTGAGTCTAACAACTTATGCAATTCCAAACAGAACTCTGAAAAATTTCGATATATTGGCACCCTTTCAGATAAGGGTTTCGCCTATTCTCTAAATAATAATTCTCTATGTATATTCAAATACGATTATATTAAGCTCATAAAAGAGAAGAGCATTAACGCATCTAAGTACAATTGGCTTGACAAGATTAATGTTAAAATCGAGCGCCTCTTCAACTAAATGAGAAATAAAAAGTGACAGCACAAAATTTGATAGCAGTTGGCGGGCTTCTGGCTGCCGCATTTTCAGCTCTTGCTGCTGCTTTTGCAGTGCAACAATCAAAATTACAACGCACCACATTAACTAAGCCACAACTTATCGTGACAAAGATCACAATACCTGTCTTTAGTGATTCAGATGCTATATTTTCATTAGGAACTAGGGTTCATGAATTTAAAGTTCCTATAAAAAATGTTGGACTTGGCACTGCACTAAATTTGAAATATAGCTGGAATTTCGATTATCTAAAGGCAATAGACGCTTGCGGGTTTGCGCGTGTTAAATCTCACCCGGTGGATATTTTAAGTTCAGTTACAAGATATGGAGAACTTAACAACACAGCATTCGTGGATGATAAAGATAGCAACGAATATTTATATATTTCTTTTTACAACGACGGGACTTTTACAGGGCATTCTATTGCTAAAGTTAACACCGACATTGAATATATTATTCCGATTACTCAGGACAAAACCGTTACGGTACTCAAACTACCCTACCTTATTCCAATGTTAATCATTAACCAACTAGAATCCATTCGGTCATTTCCTGACGTAACGATTTTTGAACATGATGCTGGCATCCTTACATTAGAATATGAAGATATATCAGGATATAGATTCTCTCTTAAATTCGCTTGCACTCTCAGGTTAATTAAATATAAGGGTAGCGTCAAACATGGGAGCGAAGCCGTTTATGAGTTAAAACTTCATCGAATTAAAAAATTATATCAAGTTAAAAAATTCTTAGGTGGGGTTGCTTCAAAATTTAAGCTTTTGAAAAAACGGTTTAATGCTTCATAAACATTTGATTATAGTTAGGGTGCTTTTCCCAATGTGCATAAGCGGCCTGCCAGGCTTCGCTCTCATTTGCAAATGGACTATCTGCAACAGGAAGCCATTCCAGTTTATTGTTCTTAACCTGCCCGAATCGGACATTTCAGAACTCCCCGCGAGTCCACAGCGCATACCTGTTATCCGGTCTCAACCGGTCATTCCAGATCGCATCGTCAGTTAACTTTTCTCCTCGCTCCATAAACATAAATAGCGCGCCACTGAGTGAAAAACGTCGCATTTTTCAGCACTCTCGCCAACAACAATGCTGTACATAAAAACAGTGTATAGCTTACTGAGTTTTTCAGTTTTGTAAAATGGCCTTAAACCTCTACAGCCCTTGGCCTGTCTGAGGCTGTTGATTGGTCACTAACTTCTTATAGAGATCCGATTAAGATCCAGAAGATGGCCTAAAATATTTAATAACCTTGATATTCAATGACCTGAATTTTATCCGTGATCCATTCGAGATCCGCAAAACTGAAAAGTACTAAAATTTTTTTCACTCTTTTCAGTTGGCGGACTTTAGCAGAAACCCAGCACCGGCGCGCTCTGGCCATGCCCTTTGTAAAAAAATCAAACTAAAAAATTTTCATGATGCAAAACCCGCAGGCGGGTGCGGTGTAGCGCCGATTTTGTCTGCACAGCGATTATTTTTCCGGGGCTGACGCGCAGCCAGTGCCGCGCTGTGCGGATGATCTATTTATGGTTGTCGTGCGTGATGGGCACGCCTTTGCGTGGCGCATCGTGCGTCTGAGGCGTTCTGGTGACGGGCATTAAAAAACCCGCTGCGATAGCGGGTTAGTGTGCTGGCTTACTTGCCTATGACGGGTGAATATTTCGTACTGAGCGCGGCGGCCTGCTGGCTGCTCTTTGCAATATCGCTGCTGTTCGTGGGCTGACCGGTTGACGGGTGCGTATGGCTGGCCAGCTGGTTAGCCAGCTGCTGAACAAGCGCCACGGTATCGAGCATCAGCTGGACCACGTTAATCTTCTCTGAACCAATCCACACAACCGGCGCGATAATTTCCTGACGCGTTCCGGCAATGCTCTGGCGCAGCTGGCCAATTTTTTCAGTCAGTGCCTGACCGACTTTAATCGCAGTGCTGCCGGTGACGTCCGTTTCCGCATTACCGCCCACTGTAATCAGCTGGCTCTGCTGCGTGGCCAAGCTATAATTGCCTGTCGTCACGTGCTGAATTGCTCCGGCCATCAGCGACGCCGTTCCGATCACCGTGGTCCTGTCAGTGGCTTTGACTGTCGTTTCCCTGCTGACCAGCTCACGCATTTCCGTATCGGCTTTAACTTCCCGGTTCATGGACGTTTCACGGATGGCCTGATCGGTCTGGCGTTCCCAGTCTCCCGCCTGTGTTACACGCAGTGATACTTCCGCGCGCTGCTGCTGCAGCTGTTCACCCGGTTTCACGTCCGGCAGGCTGGTCCCGCCCGGCATGGTCTGGCGCACAAACGGCTTGTCCGGGCGTCCGCCGGTAAAACCGACCTCAACCAGCGTTCCCTCTGGCGGAAACTGAAACATGCCGGAATCATTACCGGCCATCGGAACGGGCAACGGTACGGCAGGATAAACCGGCGTGCTGCCGTCCGGATTGCCGTCAGCGTCCAGCAGCTGCAGATCGACGGCATAACGCGGCCTGAAGGGGTCAGCAAAGTTTCCGCTTTTTACCGCCTCCGTCGGGGCAACAACGCGCGCCATTTTAGGCAGGTGCAGGCCGCTGGCCAGCTCCGGGTAATGGCTTTCAACCTGCCGCTGTACCGGTGTTTTTTGCAGCGGCTAGCGGGTGGCGCACGATGAATTAATACCGAAGAATGGAAGAGAAACAAGATCCACGCTGTGCTGATCATCTTTACAAAAATAAAGGCAAGAAAAACTAAACGGTGTCGATAACTAAAAAATCACATGCTGAACTGCCGTCGAGTAGAAAAACGCAGTTGCTCTTTAAACTTGCTTTTTAACCTTTAGAAAGGCCTGCAACGCGCCGCAATCGAAACACATGCTGAGCAGGTAAGACAAGTTTTGCGCCACACTTTCGCTTCTCACTTCATAATTGATGGCGGCAATCTTCTAGTCCTACAAAGGTTATTAGGGCATGCAGATATTAAAGTTACAATGAGACATGCACATTTTCAGCCAAATACTTTCCGGAAATGACGTTGATAAATATTATTGATCTTTTGAAATTATGAACGAAAGGGATGATTCCAATGGCTGGAAGCCATAAGAAATTAAACACTGCAACATTCTCTATTATTCATTGTGTAGACAAAGAAGTAGGTAATCATTGAAGCAATTAGCAAACGGCGAAATACAACCCTCACTCATTATTATTTTTAAGAAGTTGACTGAAGGTTAAATTTATTTTAAGCAGCATAAATAGGGATTAATTATGTTCATAAAATCATTGGCTATCGAGAATTTCAAAGGCTTTCATGGTCATCATAACTTAGTTTTAAATGTGCCAGACGGCAATACTGAAGGTAGTGGTCTAAATATTTTTGTAGGTGAAAACAACTCAGGTAAATCGACGATTTTTGAATGCCTAGAATTTATAAAAGACTGCACAAAGAAAGACCCAGAATCATTAGTAAATAAGTCAAACCCAGCCATAAGCTTAAATGAGTTCACTGTAGAAGTAATCTACACAGGTAACCTTTCCAACTGTATTAATGCACATACGCAACCTAATAAATCACGTTCTTTCTTAAACTGTGTATATCAAAGCGGTGGATTCGAGCATTTCAAAGTTAAAAGATCATGGGATAGAACCAATCCAGACGATATCAAGAAAATAAATTTTTGGAACGATGTAGATCAAAGTTATTCAAATCCATCAGGTATTGATGCGCCATTTAAAAAATTCTACGACAATAATTTTATATGGGCCGATACCAATCCCGGTGACGAATCAAAATTTGGGGCTTCAACCATCTGTGGTTCACTTTTAAAAGAAATAGCTCTAGGACATACCAGCACTCAAGAATACAGTAACTTCCAGAGTAGTTACCATGGTCTTTTCAACAATCCGGCATCGCAGCTGAGAACTAAAATATCTCTGATTGAAAGTCAGGTACAAAATATATTCTCCTCTCAATTTGGACTAGCAAATATCTCATTCTCATTTGAAGAACTACAAATTGAGAATTTCTTTAAGACAGCTAGTATAATGATTGATGATGGCGTATCAGTACCAATGAGTGAGAAGGGACACGGAATGCAGAGAGCTGTAGCTTTATCTCTGCTTCAAGTATATGCAGATATTACATCAAACGTAGCTAATGCTGCTGTTTCTAAACCGTTTTATTTTTTCATAGATGAACCAGAGCTTTGCTTACATCCTACTGGACAGAAAAAATTATTAGATGCTTTAATGATTATATCAAAAAACAAACAGGTTTTTGTTACCACACACTCTCCATTTATGCTTTCCTCTCCTCACCTTAAAAATACAGGCCTCTTCATTTTCAAGAAGACAAATAATAATAATTACATTACTAAAGCTACAACTTCTCCTCTGTTCCCATGGAGCCCATCATGGGGTGAGATTAGCTATAAAGCATATAATCTGCCCACAGTAGATTTGCACAATGAACTTTATGGTTATTTGCAAGAAAAAAACAATTTAAGAAATATTCCTGATGTCGATCAATGGTTAAACGCTCAAGGCATTGCGTCTAATAAAAATTGGATTAAGGAGAGAAATGGATTGCCACTAAACCCATTACCTGCCACCTTACAGTCTTTCATTAGAAACCATATTCATCACCCGGAAAATACAACAATGCAAGCTAACCGTTACACACATGCAGAGTTAAAGCAGTCCATTGATGAGATGATCAATCTCATCTAAGTTATCACCAAGTATAAAAACACCTCCTTATAAAAGGATGTGTTCCTCTTTGATTGATAAATTTTAGCTATCATCTTTATTGTTCAATGAGAATTGCAATTAGCTTATGCATTTTAATCTTTAATTAAAGTGGCAGCAGAGCGCAACACTATGCGCCACTTTTCATAACTATTCAGTATGAAGAAAACATAAGAATTAATAATATACTTTTCCCCAATTTTAAATTGCGACTCGTATTCGCTTAGCCGCTCGTTCAAGCCCAGCAACTTCTAACAAAATAAATTATTATAATTATGCAGTTAAACCATCTTCTACGGTAGCTTTTTAGTTTCTGGTAGTAAATGTCGCATAAGATTTCCGAGAGCTACAGGCATGGCACTAAACAGGCAATGCATTGTTAAGGACTAACAGAAGATTGCTATCTTTGACGACCACAAAGAAGGCCACAACCTGTGTCACGGCCTTGTTGTTTGATAGCTTAATTACGGATAAAAACACATACCGATCATGCTTCTCCTTTTAGCTTATCCAGCAGGTAAGCAACTAAGTAGGCCAGCATGAAGAACCCGAAGAAACCAATAATTTTCCATAGCCAGCCATCAAGTAAAAACAAAGAGAAAAATGCGGCAAATGAGCAAATACCCGTAGAAATGGCTTCAACAACATTTGTGGTTTGAATACCAATGAACTTAACGAATTTAAGAAGAAATGATTTTGCAGAGTTCATTTTGTATCCTTTCACAAATTAATCTATGGCTGTTGATATAAATCAGATAGGGTTCGAGTGGCCTCTCTACGAGGAAATAGACCATATCCAGATTCATTCGTGAAACCTTTGAATAGGTCATTGGAAATCTATTTTGCATCCGTCTTGATGCGACTGAAGCCTCTTCAATCAATCCTTGCACCATGAGAATGTTCAACGAAAGCGATGAGCCAACTCTGACAAACCGCTTAAAGGCCTCAACTGTCACGATACGAGTTAGTATTCTTTTAGCAATAAATTGGGCCAAGAAAAATTGTGAACCAATCCTTCCCCCCATTCTGCCAGCACCATAGCCCAACTTACTATCGATAGCTTGTTTGCTTTCATTATCGAGCTTTGCGTAGAAATCGTTAATCACAATAGTAATCAGTTGCCGGATGGGTTCATGTCTGTCTGCAGTGGCTTTGATTAATCGCATAAACCGTTCAGTTTCTCTTTGATTTCGGTTCTTCAGATCGCTCCCGGCAAGACCGCTTCCCTCCCATGTTCTTACAACTCCCTGATACATGCCTGAAGGGATAGATGACATACCCTCCACGATTCCATAGGCAATTTGCTTTGCATCCATACTTATTCATTGTAAGCAAATAATGTTCAAGGCTGAGAATATCTAATCTGAAGTAGTAATTCCATTAGCACTCTATTTAAGTTTTTTATGCGTCAGTCATTCTTTTGATCTACTGATTACTAGCGTTATTTATTGATTCAATTAATAAGTACATCAAATGTTCACGATCTATCCAAAAAATTTATGATTAAGGTTATTTTCAATAATAACAATAAGTTAGATTCTTTTTCAGACCATTCTTTAAGATTAAATCACTAAAACTCTTTTTAATTTTTTTAGTTTGGTTTTCCGATAAAAGCCCAATGGCGGTGCGGACTGTCGATGTAGTTTGTAGCAAAATGAAACTGAAAATTTTTATGTTCAGAATTGCACTGCCGGGAGCAGTGTAGCCGCCGTTTTTGTCTTCAGGACGATTATTTGCCGGTGTTGACCCGCAGTCAGTGCCAGACTATGCGGATACTCTCTTTGTGGTTATCGTGCTCGTAGTGGCCACGCATTAGCGTGGTGCTGCGTACGTTTGGTGCTCTCTGGTGATGGATAATCAAAAACCCGCTGCAATAGCGAGTTATCAGTGTGGATTATTTGCCAATCACGGGCAAATGTCTGGCATTAAGCACGGCGGCCTTCTGGCCAATCTACGCAATGTCGCTGCTATTAACTGGCTGGCCGCGGATCAAAGGGCTCGTCTTGCTGGCCAGCAAACTGCTGCACAAGCTCCAGGATATCGTTATCAACTGAGCCACGCTATTCTTTGCTAAACCAATCCATTAGCGCACTTATCTTCTGCCACGTCCCGACAATGCTCTTACTAACCAGGCCGATTTTTTCAGTCAGCGCATGCCAGACCGTAATCACCGCGCTGCCGTCACTCATCTTAAGCATCTGCACGCCTTGGTGAAAATCACTCAGCCGGTTACTCCGTGGTTAGTTCCACTCAGCCAGACGTGCAATCTCGTCATCAGCTGCAATGCTGATATCAACCGCACCCTGCAGCTGCGTGGTGGTCCGGTTTGCCTCATCGGTCGCGGCGGCGAGTCAGGTGATAGCTTTCAGCACTGCATTTTCAGCTTCCAGTACCTGCACTAAGGTTTCACCACTCCCTTTCCCTGATTAACCTGACACTCTCTTACCCAATATTTTCCCTGTAAAAGACGCCACTCATGCTCACTCTGATAACCCGACTAATACTCCAGACTCAGTTTTTAACCCTGCAGAGGGTGTATCAGATTATTTTCATAAACCCGCTATATTTACGGATATGAACAAATACAGTCCAGACGGGCCAATTGAAATCTGCACAACGTGTGCGCTGAGGTCAGATTCACAATTTTGCAGATTAATTTATTGAACAGAAGAGTATGAATAGATTAGAGGTTTATCATGAAAAGTTCATCGAGTGCTGAACTCTGCTGCCGGGTAATTCATGGAAGAACCATCATGCCACTGAAGAACGTTGCGTTGTATCAGGTCGAATTTGAAAATGGCAGATTTGCTGTGTTACGCATTAATAACCTTCTGAAGCTTCAGGAAGGCGATATTATTTCAAGAGTTAATGAAGTGTGGTCTGCAGGACCAGATATTATTCAACTTTCACCCTTCGAATTTCTCGACCAGGGTGAATCACAGCGTTATTTCACCGAGTACGAAAGATAATGCAGAATTATCAGCACATTGAAAAACATGTTACGGATAAATTGCCTCAATGAGGGATAAGGTTAAACAGTATGACCTGCTGCTGCGTGGTGATCACAACATAAAAAGACGACGGACTTTATATAACATACAATGACTTACAGTGAGGGCATAAGACTGCCTGTCCTTTATTCTTTTTAGCTACAGATTGTCTGGAAAACTTTTTACACACCGGACACTGTGTATTGGTTTCGCTGCTGTGTAGCGCGTCGAAGAGAAAGCTCAACCAGGTCATGTCGTTATCCTCTGAAATGTTGCCATCAGCGTAACACAGTGCAGGTAAATTAATTTTTTTATCTGTCGGCTCTGATGTTAAAAAGGGCTAAGGTGAGGAGAAGGCAGCTGTTTATTTTTTTTACTTTATTTTATCGCCATAAGAGAACGTCAGCCGGTTAATCAGGATAGCTACGAATAACGGAAACAGGACTATAATCAATATCATCTACACCTGTTTATCACCTCCAGCCCTTCTTTTGGCTCCTTTTTGTCATCCTTTCTTTTTTTCCGGATCCAGCTGCTGCGCAAGCGCAAGGAAATGAGTGTGAAAATAAAACTGACGACGTGGTTCAGCCGGGAAAGTGAATTACCCGATGAGCATTTTCCTTTGTTCCCGACTGAAGGTAT
>Ga0302348_1000419_pt1 | contig 21473 bp, 19 predicted proteins | sample PhySR1_FD_202177 | JGI IMG/M metagenome (GOLD analysis project Ga0302348, IMG submission 202177) | Leaf surface microbial communities from sunflower plants in UC Gill Tract Community Farm, Albany, California, United States - DLSL S.R1... | ecosystem: Host-associated > Plants > Phyllosphere >...
CCTGAGTGCCGAGAGCGGTGTCCCGCTCGACGGGATGCTGTTCATTGGGGATGCGATATTCCCCGGTGGGAATGACTATCCCGCTGCTGAAATCGGCCTCGACACAGTGAGGGTGCGCGACGTCGCGGAAACCACCGCCGTCGTGACCGCCATCATCGCGTGTCTGCACCGATAGGATCAAGATACATGGTCGGCTCCATCGCGGAATGCCGCATTGTCAAAGCTCTGGCTTCTGTCGCTTAGGGCAGCGCTTCCTAAAACGAAAAGAAGGCAATGTGCGCGTCTCCGCGAACAAAGCCTCCAGCGATCAATCTAAGAGATTCCGCCGCGCTTCTCAATCGTAGGGGGCGTTTGCGGGAGGGGGCGGAATCCTACGCTAAGGATTTGGGCCAGCGATATTCCCCGGTTAGATTGATGTGTTCCCATCCCAACGGCGAGACGTGGGCGAGTAGATCAGGCGCGATATGGGTACCGCTGGCGGCCCGGGTATTGACGACCTCGCCGAGCTTCATGGTGTTCCAGAATATGATGATGGCGGCGAGCAGGTTCATTCCGGCGATGCGATAGTGCTGGCCTTCGCCGGATCGATCCCGGATTTCACCTCGGCGGTGGAAGCTGATGGCGCGCTTTAGGGCGTGGTGGGCCTCACCCTTGTTGAGGCCGATCTGAGCCTGGCGCTGGAGGCCGGCATCAAGAATCCAGTCGATCATGAACAGGGTTCGCTCGATGCGGCCCACCTCTCGCAATGCGAGGGCCAGCTCATTCTGGCGCGGGTAAGAGGCGAGCTTGCGAAGAATCTGGCTGGGGGCGACGATCCCCGCTGCGATCGTCGCCATGATGCGCAGGATGTCGGGCCAGTTGCGCTCGATGAGCGGTTCATTGATCTTACCTCCGACCAGCGCTCGCACATTGGCCGGCGTCGCGTTGGGCGTGAAGGCATAGAGTCTTTTCTGAGGGAGATCGCGGATACGGGGGGCGAACCTGTAGCCGAGCAAGGCGCAGGCGGCGAACACATGATCGGTGAAGCCGCCCGTGTCGGCAAAATGCTGGCGAACGCGGCGGCCCGCGTCATTCATGAGCAGCCCGTCCAGGATATAGGGAGCCTCGCTGACCGTTGCCGGGATCACCTGGGTTGCGAACGGCGCATATTGATCGGACACATGGCTGTATCCCTTGAGGCCCGGGACGTTGCCATATTTCGCGTTGATCAGATTCATCGCCTCGCCCTGCTCGGTAGCAAGGAAGAACTGCCCGTCGCTGGATGCCGATTGCCCTTGTCCCCAGAAGGCGGCCATGGGCAGGGCGGCGTGGGCCTCCACGATCATGGCGAGCGCCCGATCATAGGCGCTGCCTTCGACATGCCAGCGCGCGATCCGCAGCAATTCCCAGAAGCTGTGCGTGTTGGTCGCCGCCGCCATCTTGCGCAAACCGAGATTGACGCCTTCCGCCAGCAACACGTTCATCAGGCCGATCCGGTCGCTGCAAGGCGCGCCGGTGCGCAGATGCGTGAACGCCTCGGAAAATCCGGTTCGCTCATCGACTTCCAGCAACAGATCGGTGATCCTCGCGGGCGGGAGCTGTTGATAGAGATCGAGCACGAGATCCTCGGCCCCTTCGGGCGTGTCGGCCCTCAGCTTGTCGATGTGCAGCTTGCCGTTCTCGATGATGCCGCCTGGGATCGTGCCGGTTCGCGCCGCGCGGCCAAACTCCTTCAGCCGTGTATCCAGTCGAGCCCTGCGCTCGGCCAGCCATTCGCCGGGTCGCAGCGGCACGGCGAGCCGCGCGGTCTGCTCTATCGCCTGTGGCGGGACCAGAAGCTGCTTGAGGTCGCCATAGCGGCGCGATCCCGCCAACCATATGTCACCGGACCGGAAGGCGTCGCGGATGTGGAACAGCACCGCGATTTCCCAAAGCCGGTGGTCGCCGCTGGGCTCAGCGCAAAGATGACGATGCCATTTCGAGTTGGGACGTAGAAAATCCACCGGCGGATCGACCTTGATCCCGTTACGCAGCATCGCAACGGCCGCCAGAAGAGGCGTGGCGATCGGCGCCGCCTGCATGTCGAGCAGGCGCAGCATCCTGGGCGCGTAGAGGCGGAAACGGTGATAGCCGTCCAGCACACGGCTGAGCGGGTCGGCCGCGAGCACGTTGGTCAGCGCGGAGGCCGTGGCGACAAGGGTTCTGAACCGTTCCCAGCCAGGCCCGGTGGCGATTATCCCGTCCAGGGCCGTGCCATCGTCCTGCGCTCCAAGCAAAGCACCACCGATTTCGGCAAAGGACTTCAGCGTGTCCCGAACGGCCGCCTTTTCGTCGGCGATCCTGGTGTTGCAAAGGCGTTCGGAGGCCCGATAGAGACGGCCTACGATGCGATCGTGGGTCTCCACGATGACATCGGCCAGCGATGACCGCCATTCCAGGGTGCAGACAGCGAGGATCGCAAGCCGCCTGTCTTCGGGCAGATCACGCATGCCGTCGGCGTAATAGCGCTCGCCCTGCCGGCGAAGCCGGGTCACACGATGCGCCGGCACGCCGTCCAGCAAATCCGCCGGAAGATCGAACCTTTGAAGATATTCCAGTCGATCCATCAGCCGGTTAGCGGCTGCTGAATTTGCGCCAACCTCGAACTGTCGCAGCCATACGAAGCGCGTGACGCGACCATCCACCGTATCCTCCAACAGGTGAGCCAAATTCTCGCTCAGGGTTGGCGTGATGCGATGGGCGATAAGATCCTCGATCCGGCGCTCGGCCTCAACCAGCGCATCGGCGCAAAGGCGCTCGATCGTCGAGGAGCCGGGAAGGATCGTGCGGGTGCGGCGACACTCCGCAACGAAGCGACGGGCAAGATCCTCATTCGATGTCGCCGCCTCGGCTTCCCGAGCGATCCATTCGCGCAAATCCCGTGCGCCCCGCCCCGAAAAGGAGCGATAGCCGTAGATTCGGCGAAGGTCCGCCAGATGCTCGTGCCGGGTCTCCTCGCGCGCGGCATAGAGGAGTAGATCGTCGCTGGTCAGGCCGAGCTGGGCCGCGATGAAATCCGATACCTGCGCCGGGATCAACTCGCCAGGAGCGAGCACCCGGCCCGGGTAGCGCAGGACGCACAGTTGCAGCGCGAAGCCAAAACGATTGTGGGCGCGCCGGCGCTGGCGGATATGCCCGAGATCCTCATCGCTGAGGGTATAGTGCCGCAGCAGCTCACCTTGATCGACCGGCAAGTGAAGCAGCGCCTCGCGCTGTCGATCGGTCAGGGTCACGCGACGCGGCATACATGCTCCTTATTCTTTCCGAGCTACGGTTTGAGATAGCTTGATTGAGATGCTGGTTAAGATACACAATAGCCCAATCTTATGTGCTCATGTTCGTCACCGCCTCAAACCTTCGTTTGTGATCCATGCTGATCGGCTACGCCCGCGTGTCCAAAGCCGACGGCTCGCAGTCGCTCGACCTGCAGCACGATGCCCTTCGCGCTGCCGGTGTCGAGCCAGGCAATATCTATGATGATCGTGCATCCGGTAGCCGTGATGATCGCCCCGGTCTTGCCGCCTGCCTGAAATCGTTGCGCGACGGCGATGTCCTCATCGTTTGGAAGCTCGACCGGCTCGGCCGAACGCTCACCCACCTGGTCAGCACGGTGCAGAATCTGTCGGATCGCGGTATCGGTCTGCGGGTGCTCACCGGCAAGGGCGCGCAGATCGACACCACGACGCCATCGGGCCGGATGGTGTTCGGCATTTTTGCCACACTGGCGGAGTTTGAGCGGGATATGATCCGCGAGCGCACCATGGCTGGCCTGGCCGCTGCCCGCGCGCGGGGACGCAAGGGTGGCCGCAAGTTCGCCCTCTCCAAGGCCCAGGTGCGGCTCGCTCAGGCTGCTATGGCCCAACGCGACACGTCCGTTTCCGACCTCTGCAAGGAACTCGGGATCGAGCGCGTCACTCTCTACCGCTATGTCGGTCCCAACGGGGAACTCCGGGATTACGGTCAGCGCGTGCTTGCTGCCAAAACGCGATGATGATGACGGGAGCCCCGATCAAACTTACCCAAGCGGACGCCGCAGACGTTGCAGACCTGTACAACCGTTGCAGCGACTATTTCCTGTTGCAGGACGGGGCCGCGCCCACGCTGGACGATGCTCGCGAGCTTTTCTCCGATGTGCCGCCCGAAAAGAGCGCCCACAATCAAGCTGTCCTGGGATGGAAGGGGCCTGGCGGCCTATATGCAATCGCGGCCATCCTCCGCGATTATCCGCGTGATGGCACATGGTATCTCGGCTTCATGATCGTAGATGCCGCACAGCGTGGTCGTGGCGTCGGACGCTCAATTTACTCGACGGTCGAAAGCTGGGCCGCTGCGAGAGGTGCCACAGAGATTCGGTTGGCCGTGCTGGAAGCGAATGAAGCGGCAGAGCGATTTTGGCGTTCTCTCGGCTTCATTGAGTATCGGCGCGTTGGGCCAGACACCTTCAAAATGCGTAGCCATCGCCGGATAGAACTGAGCCGTCGCCTTTCTGGCGCGACCGTAGAAGGCAGCAACAAGTAAGATCTCGCGCCGGCTATCTGGGCGAGCTTGGCGTAGGATTCCGCCCCCTCCCGCAAACGCCCCCTGGAGGCCAGCGCACCAGACAAGCAGGAAAGCCCTGAAATCGGCGATTTCGACACCGCTGCTGCGGTGACGGCCACCCTAACGCCGGCGGCCATGCCTGAGCTTGCCTGGACGGCGACCCAAATGCGCACCGAGACCCGCATCGTCATCAACGCAGAACTGATCGCCGCTTACCAGGCCGCCAGCTCGCCGCATTCGATCCGCGCGCTGAAATCCGATCTCGAGGCGTTCGACCTTTGGTGTCGGCGCATGAAGCGGGTTGCGTTGCCGGCCACGCCCGAGATCGTCGCCGACTATCTCGACGCGCGGGCAGGGCAGGGGGCCAAGCCCGCCTCGCTTGGACGCTACAAGGCGTCGATCGCCAAGATCCATCAGCTGCTTGATCTCAAGGATCCCACCCAGGCTGATCTCGTGAAGCTGCGGCTACGCGCGATCCGGCGCGAGAAGGGCACCGCGCAGGCTCAGGCGCGTCCCTTGCGCTTCAAGGGGCCAGTGCGTGACGTGGAGCGCGACAGTCCTCGCGGACTGAATGTGCGAGCTTTGCTGGAGGCGTGCGCGGGCGATCTGCCAGGCCTGCGGGACCGAGCCCTGTTGTCGGTGGCCTATGACACGGGGCTCCGTGCATCGGAGCTCGTCGCAATCAGCATCAATGACATTCTCGAGGCGCTTGATCCCGAAGCGCGCCTCCTCGCCATCGCGCGAAGCAAAGGCGATCAGGAGGGCGAGGGAGCCACAGCCTATTTGTCGCCCCGCTCTGTGCGGGCTGTCGCGGCGTGGAGAGAGGCCGCTGGGATCGACGCGGGGCCGTTGTTCCGGCGGGTGCAGGTACGGCGCTACAAAGCGCGGGCGGCTGTGAAGGGTCGTTCGATCGACAGCATCTCGGGCCGTGAGACTTGGGATCTGCGCAAGACGCTGTCCAAGCCCGCTGTGAAGGCGCGGGTCGAGTATGACATCGGCGCCGCGGCGCTCCATCCGGGATCGATCGGCCCGATCTGGCGGGCAATCATTCAGCGTGCGTTCGATCGCGGCGCATTGGGCGACCTTACCGCTGACGATCTGGCCCGACTGCTGAAGGGAATAAGCGCTCATTCGACGCGGGTGGGTCTTAATCAGGACCTGTTCGTCGCGGGCGAAGATTTGGCCGGGATCATGGACGCGCTGCGCTGGAAAAGTCCCCGCATGCCGCTCGCCTATAATCGTAATTTAGCGGCCGAAGCAGGAGCGGTTGGTCGCCTGTCTCGCAAGCTGGAATGACTGAGTTTGGGCGATTGTGTTGAAAAAGTCGGCCTTGCACTCGTGGAGAGGGTCTGATTCAGCATCAGGATGCTGAAGGACACCGAGCGATGATGGGCGAGCGCCGGGTGGCGCAGGAAGCGCTGTTCTACGAGTTCAGTCTGGATCGACACGTTCCGGCCGATCATCTGCTGCGGGCAATCGACCGGTTCGTGGACCTGTCTGGCCTGCGCGAGCACCTGCGCGGCTTTTACAGCGCGATCGGTCGCCCTTCGATCGACCCCGAGCTGATGCTGCGGATGCTCATCGTGGGGTACTGCTTCGGCATCAGGTCGGAGCGCCGCCTGTGCGAGGAGGTGCACCTCAACCTGGCTTACCGCTGGTTCTGCCGCCTGGGTCTCGACGGTGACGTGCCGGATCACTCGACCTTCTCGAAGAACCGGCATGGACGCTTCCGTGAGAGTGATCTGTTCCGTCAGTTGTTCGAAGCCACCGTGCGGCGCTGCATTGAGGAAGGACTGGTCGGCGGTGATGGCTTTGCTGTCGATGCCAGCCTGATCCGCGCCGAGGCCAACCGGCAGACCTATGTCGAGGGCACGCAGGGTCTTGGCGCTGGTCCGGCAGGGCGTGCCGTCGAGGAGTATCTCGCCGTACTCGACGACGCCGTTTTCGGCGGCGCAACGCCGGTTGAGCCCAAGCGCGTTTCGCCTGTCGATCCTGCGGCCCGCTATACCCAGGCGCACGGCAACCGCGCCGATTTCTGCTATGCCACCAATTACCTGATCGACGTCGACAATGCGGTGATCGTGGATGTCGAGGCGAGCACCGCCGTGCGCCAGGCCGAGGTGACCGCCGCCAAACGGATGATCGAGCGGGCAGCCGATCGCCATGGCCTATGGCCCCGCAAGCTGATCGGCGACACCGGCTATGGTTCGGCCGGCATGCTCGCCTGGCTCGTGCACGAGCGCGGCATCGAGCCGCACGTGCCCGTGTTCGACAAATCCGCCAGGAGCGATGGCGCTTTCGAACGCAGCGACTTCACCTTTGATCACGAGGATGACAGCTATATCTGCCCGGCCGGCAAGCGCCTAAGGCCGCGCAACCGCAACTTCACCTCGCCACGGCCGGAGGCCGACCAGGACGGCTTCATCCGCTACCGAGCCCGGCACCAGGATTGCACGAGTTGCGCCCTGAAGCCGCGATGCACGCCGATCTTGCCAACTCGCAAGGTAACCCGCTCGATCCACGAAGGCGCTCGCGATCTCGCTCGGGCCCTGTCGCAGGAAGATGAATGGATCGCCTCACGCCGCGAGCGCAAGAAGGTCGAGATGCTGTTCGCTCACCTGAAACGGATCATGCGGCTCGACCGGCTGCGGCTACGCGGACCCAATGGCGCCCGGGACGAATTCCACCTCGCCGCAGCCGTCCAGAACCTGCGCAAGCTCGCCAAGATCAGCATCGCCACGCAGATGGCGATGACATGAAGTCAGGCGATTCTGCTCAGCCGTTTCGATCCGTACCCTCCGCTTCGCCAAGAAGGCGACTTTTTCAACGGCATCGGGACTTTCCTGCCATTCAACAGTACAACCGTGAACGACGGGTTTCGGGTGTGTCGGCCGTTCGCGGGGCGAGGCGCGGCAAATGGCCGGCATCAGCGATGGCGTGCTACGGCTTTCGATTGGGCTTGGGCATTTGGACGATCTGATTGCTGGTCTGGAGAAGGGGTTTGGTGCATGAGCGAGACCCCGGATTCGATCCCGCTCTGCCGCTTTGAGGAGTTGGTTCGCCGAGAAAACTGGCAAAGGGCGGCACGCGCCTCAGGTTCGGTCGCATCGCCGAAGAAGCTCTCCGCTGCCGATGACCTCAAATGTGGTGGGGTCGATATACTGGACAGGCTCTCCGGTAGAGAGAGCTAGGCGCTGCGCACCTGGGTAACGGCGTCGGCCGGGTTTCGTTTCAGCTTGACCGAAGTATTGAAACTCCAAAACGGTGATCGGCGAGCCATCTTCTCCCTCACAACGATAGCGCGCGCATTCCTCCTCCATCGGCAGAGCCTCTATACCGCTTCGGGTGCAAAGAGACTGAGCATATCGACCCGCCTCGCCAACAGGTCGTCGAGCGTGTAGCTGTCGAGCACGGCCATGAATGCGGCAAGCGCCTCGCGAAGAACGCCCGTCGCTCCGCACGCCGGCGCGATGATGCAGCTTCCGCAATCGACCAGATCGAACCCATCCTCCGTGTGCCGCACGACCGATCCGATGATAATCTCACCCGGCGGTCGCGCGAGCCGAATTCCGCCAAGACGTCCCCGAGCGCTCGCTACAAAGCCTGCTTTTCCGAGGTCGTGAACCACCTTCATCAAATGGTTTTGCGAGATCGCATAGGCACCCGCCATCTCGGAAATCGAGCATAGCCGATCAGGCCGCGCTCCAAGGTAAAGCAGCACCCTAAGGGCATAGTCGGTGTAGCGCGTCAGCTTCATGTCGCTTCCCGGTCACAGCGCCCAATCGACGCTGCACTAATATATATGCATTCTTGTTGCATGTTTCCAACCCGGTGATACATGTAGAAAAGATACATGATTCCGGAGTCGGTCAATGGATGACGATAGGCAGGTTGACGAAGAAGGGCTGAGCCGTCTCGTGACGCTGTTCTATGCGCGGGTACGAGAGGATGCCGAGCTGGGGCCGATCTTCAACGACGCGATCAGCGATTGGCCGGAACATCTCGAAAAGCTGGCGGCATTCTGGTCATCGGTAATGCTCACCAGTGGTCGATACAAGGGTCAACCGGTGCCGGCTCATTTAAAGCACAAATCGCGTATTACGCCGGCGCTCTTCGACCGATGGCTAACGCTTTGGGCTGAAACGACCAACGAAATGATGTCGCCCGAAGCCGCCTCCGCTTTGCAAGCGAAAGCGAAGCGGATCGCCGAAAGCCTGCAGCTCGCCGTGTTTTTTCGGCTCGATCGGCAACGCGCGGAAGGCTCGGCAATTAATTCCGATACGCTGGATTGCCCAAGGCGGAGAGTGCAAAGCCATGCCTGACATCCTTCCCTATCGTTCCACACCGGTGTTTGATCAGGATACGCTACCGGCTGCCTTGCGGGCGCGACACGATACCAAGGCCGGTGTCTGGGGCCTGATCCGCGTTTTGGAAGGCGAGCTTAAGCTCACCTATCTCGATCCGCCTTCGGAGATCGTGCTGACACCGAACCAGCCAGGATTGGTTCTGCCGCAGCAGCCGCATTTCGTGACGCCGATGGGGTCAATGAAGATGCAGGTCGATTTCTACGATCAGCCGCCCGCGCGCTGACATTGCCGGAAATTTCAACGCATTTCAGAAGGAGAAGTTCATGTCGCAACCTCTTAGCGATCAGACGATCGCGCTCGTCAAGGCGACCGTTCCCGCGCTGGAAGCGCATGGTCTGGACATCGTACACGAAATGTATTCCCGGATGTTCCAGAACCCGGAAATCCGCGACCTTTTCAATCAGTCGCATCATGGCGACTCCGGATCGCAGCCGCGTGCGCTCACGGGCGCCATTCTCGCCTATGCCAGCAATATTGAAAATCTCGGTGCGCTTGCGCCTGCTGTTGAGCGGATCGCGCAAAAGCATGTGGGCCTTCAGATTTTGCCCGAGCACTATCCGCACGTTGCCGAGGCGCTCCTTGGCGCGATCAAGGCGGTGCTGGGAGATGCAGCAACGGAGGAAATCCTTGCGGCATGGGGCGAGGCCTACTGGTTCCTCGCCAATATCCTGATCGCACGCGAGCAGCGGGTCTACACAGAGCAGAAGGACGCGGCTGGCGGATGGAATGGCTGGCGTGACTTCCGCGTCGAAGACGTCTTGCGCGAGAGCAGCGTCATCAATTCCTACATTCTCCGCCCGGTCGATGGCGGACCCGTCATGCAGCACAAGCCGGGGCAGTATCTGACTTTCTGGCTGGAGATTCCCGGTCATCCGCCGGTCAAGCGCAACTATTCGATTTCGGCCGCCCCCAATGGGGAAACGTACCGCATTTCGGTCAAGCGTGAACCACATGGCCTGGCCTCAGGATGGTTCCATGACGAGGCTAGGCCCGGAACGGTGCTAAAGGTGGCCGCGCCAGCGGGGGAGTTTTTCCTTGCCGATCATGTCGAACGTCCGGTCATCCTCCTGTCCGGTGGGGTAGGTCTGACCCCGATGGTGGCGATGCTCGAAGCGCTCGCGCAGAGCGGCGCCGAAGTACCCGTTCATTATATTCACGGGACCCATGATCGCGACACGCATGCGATGCGCAACCATGTTCGCGCTGTCGCCGGCCAGGGCAAGGCGGTGTCGGTTACTGATTTCCATCAAACTCCGCTTGAAGGCGAAGCGCAGGGCCAGGACTATGATGTCGCCGGCATCATCACCGATGAGTGGCTCGTCGCCAACACGCCGGTCGGTGAAGCCGACTACTACATTTGCGGACCGCGCCCGTTCCTGCGTCACGCGGTTTCGACCTTGTCGCTCGCCGGCGTGCCGTCCGACCGAATTCACTACGAATTTTTCGGCCCGGCGGACGAACTGCTGGCAGCCTGATGGAGTAGGGGATGGGCGATATCACCATAGCCCGGGCAATTCATGTCCTGGCGGTTATGTTCTGGATCGGAGGCGTTGCCTTTGTCACGCTCGTGGTGATGCCGTTCATTCGCCGTGCGCATCCGCCAGCTGACAGGCTGGCGGCCTTCCACAAGCTCGAAGGCAGTTTCGCGGCGCAAGCGCGTGTGTGGGTGCTGCTTGCCGGCGTCAGCGGCTTCTGGATGGTGGAGCGCGGGCAGATGTGGGATCGGTTCGCCGATTTGCGTTTCTGGTGGATGCACGCGATGGTTGGCCTCTGGGCGATTTTCGCGGCGATGCTGTTCGTGATCGAGCCGCTGTTTCTTCATCGGCGCATGGAGGAGTCGTTGAAGCCTGCCGCAGACTTCGATCGCATGGAGGTCGTTCATCGCGGGCTTCTGGGTCTTGCAGTGGTCACGCTTCTCGGCGCCGTGGCAGGCAGTCATGGATTGCTGTGAAGGAATTGAGTGGTGACCGGCATCGTGCCGATTGGCTGCTCGGAGCAGCCGTGGCGGGAACCCGGAGCGGACTAAGGTGTTGCAGCTTATGCGCAAGTTCCGTGGCCCGCTCCCCGGAGGCAATGCTGCGCTAAAAAACCGCATGGCAGCAACCAAAAAGGGGGGATTGATCGGCCATGATTTTGACATTGACCGAAGCCGAGCGACAGATCGCACTCGGAATTTCTGTCGCTGTCGCCTTGGGCGGGTTGGTTCTCGCCGCCGCAGGCACCCAAGACACGATGGAAGTTCACGGGTGGTTGATCCTGGTGTTCGGTGCCATTTGCGCAGTTGTCGTAATCCGAGATTTATGGGGACCGGAGCCGCCAAGATCCCGCCTCGAGAGCTACTATGATGAGCCGATCAAGGCCGGCATCATCGCGAGCATGGCCTGGGCGGTGGTCGCCATGTTCGTGGGAGTATGGGTGGCGGCCCTACTCGCGTTTCCCGATCTGACATTCGATGGCGCCTGGGCGAGCTTCGGCCGCCTACGACCGGTTCACACAAGCGGCGTGATCTTTGGATTTGGCGGGAACGCGCTTATCGCGACATCGCTGCATGTCGTGCAGCGTACGTCGCGCGCGCGGCTTCCCGATCAGCTTTCCCCCTGGTTTGTCGGCTCGAGCCCGCGGAGATTCTGGAAGACCTTAAATGGGCTGGCAGCAACGGCTTCGTCGCCCGCAATGCCGATGCCTTCGAGATTGTCGCTCATGACCGCGACGCGCTCCCCGAGCATCTGGGCGTGTGGGAATGGTCGGACCTCGAGCTCGACGAATGCTGTCCCTTCTGCGGCTCGCTATGCGGCATGCATTTCCAGGAGGCCTCGCAAGCCTATTATTGCATCAGCTGTAGGCGGCTCAGCGACTTTGCCGAGCAGGTTCCCGACTTCGACTGCGAGGAAGACTATCTCGCCTGGAAGGCCGACAATCCCGAGCCGTTGCCGACCGGCATGGACCGCTTCGTCATCCTCGGCCCATCGCCCGACTTTCCCGAACATCTGCAGCGCAACCGGCGCCTGCGCTAGCTGCCCCTTGGCGCATCGAGGCCGCGCTTGTGCCTGCAGTCGGTCGCCCCATGGTTCCGGCTACCAGCCGGCGCGGCAAGGCTGGCCGATCGTCTCTCGTTGTTGAACGCGTTGTCATAGCGCCGGAAAGAGGATAGATCGCGATACGACTTGGGGGCAGTCGAGCTAAAGCGCGTCTTCCGAGCGTTGCCGCAACAGACAGCGCGAGTGGAAAACATGGTGTACCAGAGCGATTCGAGTTCGGAACAATGACTAAGGCCACGCATATCGTCGCCTTGCTCCAAAGTCATTTCGACGGGGACGATGAGCATTTCATGACGGTCGCCATGCAGGCGGCCGCTAATGAGGCGCGCCTGGGCCACGGCAAGGTCGCGCAGCAGTTGCGCGACATGGTCGACGAGGCGCGCGCGCGCAAAAAGATCAAAGGCCGCGCGGTGCCGATGGTTCAGCCGCGCGGCGAGCTCGCCAATCTGGTCGCGGCCAAATATGTCGACACCCGGATCTCGAGCATGGTCCTGCCCGACCATCTTCGCGATCGTCTCGAGCGCGTGATCCTCGAACAGCGCCAGGCCTTTCGGCTGCGTCAGCATGGCCTGCAGCCGCGCCGCAAGCTGCTGCTGATTGGTCCTCCGGGCGCGGGCAAGACCATGACCGCAGCCGCCATGGCCGGCGAGCTTAAGCTCCCGCTCTTCTCGGTGCTGCTCGACGGTCTCCTGACCAAGTTCATGGGCGAGACCGCCTCGAAGCTGCGCGCAGTCTTCTCGGCCATGGTCGAGACGCGCGGCGTCTATTTCTTCGACGAGTTCGATGCGATCGGCGCGCGGCGCAGCGAGCGCAACGATGTTGGCGAGATCCGCCGCGTGCTCAACTCCTTCCTCCAATTTCTAGAGGAGGACGACAGTGAAGGTCTCATTGTCGCCGCGACGAACCATCCCGAGCTGCTCGACCCGGCCCTGTTCCGCCGGTTCGACGACGTGATCGAATATGCCCTGCCGAGCGCCGATGTGGCCCGCGCCATCCTCGAGGGGCGCTTGTCCACCTTCGACACCGGATCGCTCGAATGGGACCGGGCGACAAAGGAGATCGAGGGCTTGAGCCAAGCCGATCTCTCCAGGATCGCCGACGAGGCAGCCAAGCGCACGCTGCTAGGCGGACGCGAAAGCGTCGAGACCGATGATCTTCTGGCCGCCATCGCGGAGCGCAAGGCGGCGGCGCGTCGGTAACGATGGCAGACGAGGACGCGCGGCCGCACCCGCATATCTATCTCCGGTCCAACGGTGCACGCCAGGGCTACACCGCCCATCAGGGCGGCGGAGATGGCGGTGGCGGTCCGCCGCAGCGCAACCGGGCCGATCACGCCAATGCCTTGACCCAGGCCCTGACCCAGGTCGTGCAGCAGGGCGAGACGATCCTCGCCAATCGCGAAGCCAATGTCGCTGCCGGCACCAAGGGTTTCTACATCGAATTTACGCTGCCTGAAGGCCAGGCCGACATCGTCGACAAGCTGGAGAACCGGCGCGGCAAGTTTCCGATTGAGCTGGTCAATGTCCGCGCCGCCGACGCCGGCCAGGTCTTCGCGACCGTCTTCGTCCCCGAGAAGCAGAAGGACTATTATCTCAAGAAGGTCGCTGCCTACCGCGATGAGGACAGCGTCAAAGAGAAGATCCGCGAAGACGGCACGGTCGAGGAGGTTCGCAAGCCAAAGAACCAGCTGCTCGTCGCATCGATCGAAACGGCCCGCCTCGCGGTCGCGCGGTCATTCTACACCGACCAGCCCGATCTTTTCCCCGCTCCGGGCCAGGCGGCATGGTGGGAAATCTGGCTCCGCAAAGGAACGCGGCCCGCCTTCGACACCGCGGCGCTGGCTCTGGAGCTTGGCGTGCGCGAGCACAGTCTGGAGTTCGCCGAACGCGAGGTCGTGATCGCGCGCAGCACGCCCGAGCAGCTCGGGCGCGTTGTCGCCCACACCGACAGCGTCGCCGAAATCCGCCTCGCACGCGATACGCCGTCCTTCTTCATGGGCATGCATGGCGCGGAACAACGGGCCTGGAGCGCCGATCTCGCCGGACGGCTCGTCCCTTGCGCCGACGACGCCCCGGCGGTCTGCCTACTCGATTCCGGGACGACCATGGGCCACGCCCTCATCGCTCCTTATCTCAACGCTGCGGACCAGCAGGCCTTCGACACCGGATGGAGTGTCGAGGATTCTAGCAATCAAGTCCATGGCGGGCACGGCACGCAGATGTCCGGGACGGCGCTCTACGGCGACCTCATGGAGGTGCTCGATGGCAATGGCCCGGTGGAGGTTCGCCACCGCCTGGAATCGGTCAAGATCCTGCCCGACCACGGTGCTAACGATCCTGATCTCTACGGCGCCATCACCGCCCAATCGATCGCGCGGGCCGAGATCGTCGCTCCCAACCGCCCGCGTGCCATCTGCCTCGCCATTACGAGCTTTGGCGATCATTGGCGCGGACGCCCCTCCTCCTGGTCGGCCAAGCTCGACGCCATCACCTTCGGGCGCGACGAGGTCCAGCGTTTCATGGCTGTCGCCGCAGGCAATATTGGAGGCCAGATCGTCGCAGCGGACTATCCCACCCGCAACGACACCATGCCGATCGAAAACCCGGCCCAAGCCTGGAATGTGCTGACCGTCGGCGCCTTCACCGAGCGCACCGTCATCACAGATCCCGCCTTTGCCGGATGGAGTGCGCTCGGCCTTGCCGGCGACATCATGCCGCGCAGCCGTACCTCGGTGAGCTGGCACCGCGAATGGCCTTTGAAGCCGGACGTTGTCTTCGAAGGCGGCAATATCGGTCATGACCCTGCCACCGGGAACGGCGATCATGTCGATGATCTTGCCCTGCTCACCACCTATCGCATTACCGCCGAGCGCCCGTTCACGACGACCGGGGACACGAGCGCGGCGACGGCGCTCGCGGCCCGGATGGGCGCGCAGATCCTGGCGGAGAAGCCAGCACTGTGGCCGGAGACCGTGCGCGGCCTCATCGTCCATTCAGCTGAATGGACTCCGGCGATGCGTGCGAACCAAGGCGCGATCGGCAAACCCGCCCTGCTACGCCGTTATGGGTTCGGCGTCCCTTCACTAGCAAGAGCGCTGGGCAGCCTCGACCACGACGTGACGATCGTCGCCGAGGAGATGCTCGTCCCATTCAAGATGAAGAGCGGCAAGACGGTCACTGACGAACTCGCCGTCCATGCTCTGCCTTGGCCGCGCGAGACGCTGCTGGCGCTCGGCGAAGCGCAGGTCCAACTGCGGATCACACTCAGCTATTTCATCGAACCCAATCCTGGTGAGCGGGGCCTGTCGCGCCGCCATGTCTATGCCAGCCACGGCCTTCGCTTCGACCTCAAACATGCCGACGAACAGCTCGACGTGTTCTTGCGTCGACGCACCTCGGAAGCCGGAGCACGGCCGCCGGCGCGCACCGCGCCGGACACCGGCTGGACCGTCGGTCCCCAGCTGCGCAGCCGCGGCTCGCTTCATGCCGATATCTGGGAAGGCATGGCGACCGAACTCGCCGCCCGCGATGCGATCATCGTCTATCCGACCGGGGGCTGGTGGCGCGAGAACGTCGCCCAGGGACATGTCGGTGAAGCGGTGCGATACAGCCTGATCGCCAGCATTAGGGCCGCTCCAGGAGCGGAGCTATATGCTGAGGTCAAGGCGCAAATCGTCCCCGAAGTTATTATCGAAGCGTAGCGCAGCTATCCGCGTTCGCGTCACCTACGGGCAGCTTTCAGGGTCGATTGGGGAAACTTGAAATGGCCGCATTGATGGCGCCTTCCGGACGGTCCGGTTCGGAGTGTCATACTGGCAAGTTTTGTCAGGAGCCGACGTTCGCGGTGGCTGATCTGACCGACCGGGTTTGGTCGTAAGCAGCCGCCAAATCGCCTCACGGATCAACGCCCGTATCGCTGATGGGCCTGACGGCATGTACTGCGCTGGCATTCGCACCGCCGCGAACGCGATCGTCGGCCGCGCGAGCAGGGACATGCCTCTCCTGATTGATCCGTTCGCGATCGGCGAATGGCTTGACGAACAGGCGCCGCTCCACGCCCTGGCGCCGGCCTGTTGCGAGGAAGGGTATTTCCTGAAACCGAGCGACGAGCGTTGGTCGACCGGAGCCAGTCTGGACGAATAGGGGTCGGTTTTCTATTCGGCGCCACAAAGCCGCAGGTTGACCAAATGTTCCTATTGCGTTCTCGTTATGACAACGGTTTTTAGCCGTTTCCATCAATCCGCCTGAGCCAGCGTGAGTCGAGGAGTCGATCCAGATTTCTTTATTTCTGTCTTTCCAGATTTCAGGAATTCCGTCTTTCCGGATTGCCAGAAAGGCGGAAATCTGTATTTCTGCCCAAACCGAAGCAGCCGAGAGGGAACATGGCCGCAGTGGGAGGGCGTATCTTGGCCAGCAGTCGAACCGATCCGGCCGACGAGGATCATGGGGGCGACGGCGAGAACAAGTCGCTCAATTTCAAGGTGAGTCCCGACTTCAAGAAAGAGTTCAAGGGCTTCGCGGTCTCCCAAGGGATCACGATGACCGATCTGCTGAAGGAGGGCTTCGCGCTCTCGAAGAAGAAGCGGCAGAAATGATCGTGGTGCCGTTCGCCCTTCCATCCGCCCTCGGTCCGAGGAGGCGGATGTGACGCCCCACACACCCGGCGCTGCATTCGAAGGCGCTGAATGGCTTTTCGCGATCGGGCGCGGGGGCGATCTGCCCGCCGTCGATGGCCTGGTCGCTGTCGATGGCTATGTTCCGGCGGGGCGGCCCCCCGAGGAAGTCGCCTTCATCGAGAAGGCCGCGAGCTACGGCGCGCGCGCGGTATTTTTCGAAGCTGGCCGGCATGGTCGCGCATCGGTCGCGCAGGCCTTCGTTTTCGATGCTGCCGTGCATGCCGACGATCGGGCTTTCGCTGAGCTGCACAAGCGGCTGTGGAGCTGGAGCGGCGTCCCGATCGTCTACCGCGCCGGTCCGGGGCAGATTCAGCTCTTCCGCTGCGCGCATGCGCCCGATTTCGTCGGTCCCGACGACACGCCAATCTGCCGGCCGATCCGCACGCTGGCGATCGGCGCGGAGATCGCGGTGCAGGAAGTATGGTGGGATGCCGCTCGCATCCGCAATGGCGCCATCTGGGACGACCCCGATGCCTGCCGCCTGATGCTTTCGGCTCAGAAATCGGCCCATCGTAAACTGGTCGAAGAAGTCCGCGAGCTCGCTAGGCAGATGGGCGAGCGTAGGTTGCTCGATGGCGGGCTGCAGCGGCGATTACTGATCCTCTCACTGCTCATCGCCTATCTCGAGGAACGGTCGGTCCTTCTGCCGGACGACTTCGCTCGCGCCTTGCCTGGCGCCACCCACTTTTTCGAGGTTCTGGGCAATGGTCCGGCGTTGATAACATTGCTCGAAGCGCTCGAAGAGCGGTTCAACGGACATGTGTTCCGCCTGAAGGATGCAGAGCGCGCAGCGCTGGCCGACAGCACCGAACTCGCCAGCTACGCGCGGTTGGTCGAGGGCTTCGAGGATTCGACGGGGCAGTTCAGCCTCTGGCGCCTCTACTCCTTCCGCGACCTGCCGGTGGAGCTTATCAGCAACATCTACCAGCTCTTCGTGAAAGACGCGGCCAGCTCGATCTACACGCCGCCGGCGTTGGTTCGGCTAATGCTGGAAGAGACGCTGAGCTGGGACCGTATCGACCGGCTCATGGCCGGGGACGGGGTCATCCTCGATCCGGCCTGCGGATCGGGCGTCTTCCTGGTCGAGGCATACAAGCGGCTGGTGCTGCACTGGCGCTGGCGCAACGGCTGGGCGCGTCCGGATGTCGACGATCTGCGTCCGCTGCTCCAGCGCGTGCATGGTGTCGATCTCGAAGAGGGGGCGGTCGAACTGGCCGCGTTCAGCCTGTGCCTGAGCCTGTGCGACGCTCTCCAGCCCGAAGAGATCCGCTCCAGCGTCAAGCTGTTTCCGCGGCTCGCCGACAACACGCTCCACTGGAGCTGCTTCTTCGAGGCCAAAGAGCGCGGCCTGGTCCAGGCGCCGGTCGCGGTCGTCGTAGGCAATCCGCCGTTCGAATCCGCTCTCACGACGGACGGCGCGAGGCGAAGCTATGCCGCCTATACCAAGGCGCATGGGGCGCTCGCCGACAACCAGCTCGCCTATCTCTTTCTCAGCGAGGCGATGGAGCTGCTTTCGCCGGGCGGCGTGCTCGCGATGGTCGAGCCCGCGGGCTTTCTCTACAACCAGCACGCTCTCACGTTCCGTCAGTCCTTCTTCAGCCGCTGGTCGGTCCGTGAGGTTCTGGACTTCGTCTCGGTTCGGGGCCTCTTCAAGAAGGGCGAGGCCGACCCGAAGGTCGTCGTGGTCATTGCCGAGGCGGTGCAGCCGACCGCCGACAGCCGCCTCCTTCATGCCGTGTTTCGCCGCAACGGCCGGGCGACGGCCGAGCAGGGCTTCGACATCGACTATTATGACCTGCACTGGTTCGGCAACGCGATCGCGGAGAAGTCTCGCGACATCTGGCGGGCGAACCTGCTCGGCGGAAGCCGCGTCCACGACCTGATCCAGCGCTTGCGCGATTATCCGACTCTGCGGGATTTCGCGCAGAAGCATCAGTGGGATTTCGGCGAAGGCTATATCGCCGGCCGGAAGGGCATCTCGCGCCCAGCGGAGCACCTCGTCGGCAAGCCGCTGCTTCCGACCAGCAACCTGTCGCGTGATGGGCTCGATACGCGCTTTCTCGACGTCGTGCCCGACAAGCCGATCAAGGACACCAAGACCGCGCGGCGTTTCACGCCGCCTTTGCTGCTCATCAAGGAGCACGAGGATCTGCACCATGGCGTGTGGAACGGCCACTACCTCGCCTACAAGCACGAGATCGTCGGCTTGGCGGCCCCGGCGGAGCAACTCGGTGCGCTGAGCGCGATCAACGATTGGCTCTTCCGAGAAGCGACGGTTCTGCGTGCCTACGTGGCGGGGATCAGCGCTCGGCTCTTCACGCAGCGCGCCACCGCCATTCTGAGCGCCGACGTTCTGGCCGTGCCCTATCCCGAGGATCATGACCTCGACCTCAGCGAGAACGAGCGGATCGTTGCGGCGGATGTGGTCGAACACCAGCGCGAATTCATCCGCCTCGGCACCGGCGCCGCCGTCATGCGGCCCGCGCCGGGCGAAGCCCTTGCCGAATTCGACGACGTTTTCGCCCGGCAGATCAATGCGGTTTATCCGCGTACCGCCCTGAAGGCGCTGCCGGGTCAGCGCTGGCCTGGGGCGATCTGCAAGGCCTATGTCTTCGGTGATGGCGAGGTGGATTGGACCGGCGCGGATGGACTGCGCCAGAAGCTCGATGCGCTGCTCCAAGAGCGCCGGGGCACCAGCCTGACGATCACGCGGATTACCCGGTTGTACGACGACGGCTTCGTGTTCTTGTTGAAGCCCGATCGCCATCGTTTTTGGACGCCCGCCATCGCGCTTCGGGACGCCGACGACGTGCTCGCCGACCTCAGAGCGCAGGGCTTCTGAGGTGCTGGCGGACGAAGGCGAACGCGGTAGACCGGCGGGAGCGCTGAGTGTCGGTATCCATCAGCCCGGAGAATGGCTGTCGGCGCTGGTCGGTTTCATCGGCGGTGCGCTGGCGGGCTGGCGCGATGATCCGGCGCGCGAAGCGGCGACCGGCGAGACCAAGCTGACGGCGCAGCTCTGCTCGCGGCTGAATAGTCTCTCTCGCCACGCGCCAGGCTGGGATTTCATCCAGTTCAAGCGCGAGGAGCCTGATGAAGCTGATGGCCGCCGCGCGATCGACCTTGCCGTCGCCCCGAGCGGAGCCATCATCTGGATCGAAGGGCGCGAATACACCGAGTATCGCACCTTGCTCCCGATCGAATGCAAGCGCCTGCCCACGCCCGCAGCGGCGGATCGCGACGAACGCGAGTACCTGATCAGCCGGTTCAGTTCGACGGGTGGGATTCAGCGCTTTAAGGCTGGGCACCACGGTGGCAGCCATAGCCGTGCCGCGATGATCGGCTATGTCCAGGTCAACGACATCCCGCATTGGAAACAGCAGCTCGATAGCTGGGTTGATGCGATCGTAGGCGACACAGTGGAAAACTGGTCGGTCACGGATAAGTTGGCGCTGCTAGGCCACGATGCAGCGCAGCGCCTGGCGTTCCTGCGATCCCATCATCAACGACTCGCCGGCCTGTCTCCGATCCAGATCGATCATCTCTGGATCGAGATGTAGAACGCGATTCCCGACCGGGCCGGCGAAGTCGTGACGTGGCGTCGGCCAGGGAACCGAAAGTCCTCGAAGATCGGGTTCGGCAAACGCCTTCGCGAATGATCGCCCATTCCCTTGCTGGGACGTCGCACTGGCATGAGCGGATCAGGGCCAAGATCAAAGACCGCTTCTCCATCTTGGCGAGTAAATCCGGACAGTCCCAAACGTCGAAGGGTTTCGGGCGCCGTGAGGCGTACTAAACCCGGACAGGTACGACCCGCGGTGGGGCTCGCACAGGTCTATGGGCAAAAGGGCTTTGGTGTGGATTGGGGTGGCTGAAGCCTGCCTGCCGGCCAGCTTGTGATGGGCGGAGTAGCAAAGAATTCGGGTGGCCATATGGCTGGAAGTGTCGCTGATCGTGCCGGTAATAGGCCCAATTTCGAATGTGCTGGCGGCGTTGGCGCGCGCATTCCCATTGGCCGGGATGCAGCGATCGCGGCCGTGCTACAGAGTGAGCCATTCCGGATCATGGCCTGTTCTCCCGGGCGAGCGATGGCGATGATGGTGGTGCACGCGGTTGGCACCAGCGAGCGAACGTTTCGATGATGGTCATGTGCCCACCGCAGCATGGGCATAGCGGGCGATGGTCGGGCGGTTCGTCGGGTTCGGGGTCGTCGATCGGCGCGGCGACGCCCAGCAGCCTGCGGGCCAGCGCCATGGTCTCCTTGTGGGTTGAACTGGCGAGCAGGCCATAATGCCGGATGCGGTGGAAGCCGCGCGGCAGGACGTGGATCAGAAAGCGGCGGATGAACTCGTCGGTGGCCAGCGTCATGACCTGCTGGCGTTCGGCGCCATCGCGGCGATAATCCTTGTACCGGAACGTCACGCCGGTCTCGTCGAAGCCGATGAGCCGTCGGTTCGAGATGGCGACGCGATGGGTGTAGCGCGAGAGATAGGCCAGCACCGCCTGCGGCCCCGCAAAAGGAGGCTTGGCATAGACCACCCAGCGCTTTTTCCGGATCGGCGACAGAAACTGCAGGAAGGCCTTACGCGCGGCCAGACCCACCAAAGTGCCGAAGAAGCCGAGCCTTCCCGCATCGAACAACGCTAAGAGGCGCGTGAGGAACAGCCGGCGGACCAAGGTCCCCAGCGAGTTCCGCGTTGAACGTCCCAACGCATTGTGGGTGGTCGATTTTACATACGTCCACACCTGGGCCGGCTTCGTTTATGTAGCTTTCGTGATCGACGCCTATGCCCGCCGGATCGTGGGCTGGAAGGTCAGCACGTCGGCTACCGCCGG
>Ga0302348_1000436_pt1 | contig 21084 bp, 15 predicted proteins | sample PhySR1_FD_202177 | JGI IMG/M metagenome (GOLD analysis project Ga0302348, IMG submission 202177) | Leaf surface microbial communities from sunflower plants in UC Gill Tract Community Farm, Albany, California, United States - DLSL S.R1... | ecosystem: Host-associated > Plants > Phyllosphere >...
ATGAAGTCGAAAAATCGAAGAACCTGGATACCGTCTGGCGCGTGCTGGGTGATGAGGTGAAAGCCAAACGGCTGAAAGGCATCATCATCGAGACCTCTTATCCTGATGGTGTGCCTGACAGCAAACTGTTCGGGCACCTGACACCGGACTGGTTGCTCAAAGAACTGGGGATTTTGCAGCAATACGCTGGGGGCGAGGGTTCGCTGAAAGATCTGACGGTGATCATCAGCCATGTCAAACCGGGCCTGAAAGCGGGTGCGGATCCTGAAAAAGAGATCATGGCACAGCTGGAGAAAGGCAATAAATTTGGCGTGAAGTTTGTCAGAATGGCGCAGGGTGATAAATTAGAGGTCAAATAGACCATTCATTTAATAACGAGAAACGGCATGAATAATCTCCAGCTTGAACGCCTGATTAATCAGAAACTGGACATCAGCAACTACAAAGATTACGCGCCGAACGGATTACAGGTTGAAGGCCGTCGCGAAGTACAGCGCGTGGTGACCGGTGTGACGGCGTCGCAAGATTTGCTGGATGCCGCGATTGCGGTGGAAGCCGATGCGGTGCTGGTGCATCACGGTTACTTCTGGAAAGACGAACCGGCTGAAATTCGTGGCATGAAACGCAACCGTCTCAAGACGTTGCTGGCGACTGACACCAACATGTACGCCTATCATCTGCCGCTTGACGGCCATCCTGAACTGGGCAATAACGCGCAACTGGCAAAGCTGTTCGGAATTAACGTGCAGGGCGAAATTGCCGTGTTGTTGCCGTGGGGCGAGCTGGAAAAACCGCTGACCGGTGAAGAGTTTCGACAGCGCATCGAAGTGACGCTGGATCGCAACGTCCTTCACAGTTCACAGAATGCACCGGCTGAAATCCGCCGTGTGGCGTGGTGTTCCGGTGGCGGTCAGGGCTACATACAGAAAGCGGCGGAATATGGCGTCGATGCCTTTATCAGCGGCGAAGTGTCCGAACAGACGATACATATTGCCCGCGAAATGGGGCTGCATTTCTACGCCGCCGGCCATCACGCCACAGAACGTTATGGCGTGAAGGCGCTGGGCGAATGGCTGGCAGCGGAACATGGGCTGGACGTCATGTTTATCGACATTGATAACCCTGCCTAGGGCTATCTTATTTGCCATTCTGAATCCGGGCAGTGCTCGTGACAGTCACGTACTCATTGTACGCTCCTGTCCCTGCGCACTGGCCGAATCCAAACTGCCTGCAACGATTACGCCCCTTACTTATGTATCGTTTTATCAGTTGTCTCTTCAGGAACGCTGTCTTCCAGCAGGGTAAACGCCCGCTGTAATCCGGTATCCACTTCGGGGTCTGCGCCCTGCGGTGGATACTTACTTTCCTCTTCTTCCTCTTCTTCCTCTGCGGCTTCGCTTTCCTCAACCAGCGGTTCAACCACATTTTCCGGCGCGGGCATGGTGTCCTGAATCATCTGCTCATCAAACGCCGGATTCAGTGCAGGAGAAAGCGGGGAACTGCTCAGGCTGTCCGGCATGGCGATGTGCGGAACCGGTGCATCGACCGCCATCTGCGTCTCTTCTTCTTTTTTCGATGTCCGGCTCAGCGCCACAATGCCGCCGCCGCAAATCGCAAAAAATGCGTACAAAATATTGCCACCCAGTGGCTCGATCAGCGCGCCGACAGCCAGCGGACCGATACAGGCACCGACGCCGAACGCCATCAGCAGACAGGCGGACAGCGAAACACGGCGTTCCGGCTCGATCATGTCATTGGCCAGCGCGACGACCAGCGGGTACAACGTGAACTGCATCAGGCTGACGATAAAACCGATGCCAAGCAGCAGCGGGAAGGAGATATGCGTGAGCAGCGCCAGCGGCAATGCCGCCACGGCCAGCAGAATCGCGTTAATGCGCATCAGCATGTTGCGGTTATACCGATCCGACAGCCAGCTCAGCGGGAACTGCGCCAGTAATCCGGCGAAAATCGCCAGCGCCATAAACAGACCGGTTTGTTGTGTGCTCAGCGATTGCTGGCTGGTGTAAATCGGCGCCAGCCCGTAGAACGACCCGACGACCATGCCAATCAGCAACGTGATAGCCAGCACTTTGGGGATCGCGCCGATAAAGAATTTCAGCTCCATCGGCGCCGGAGACATATGTCCGACGTTGGTGCGCGTCGTCAGGGCAATCGGCACCAGACACAGGGCGAAACACAGCGCGATAACGATAAGCGTACTGACGCCTAAATCGCTGCTGAGCATCAGCACCACCTGACCAAGTGCCATCCCGAGATAAGATGCCACCATATAAAAGCCGAATACCACGCCGCGCTGACTGGATTCGGCCTGGTCGTTAAGCCAGCTTTCCAGCACCATATATTGCACCATCATGCACAAGCCGATGATCAGGCGCAGCACCACCCAGATCGGGATAATATCGGTCAGGCCATGACCTAGCACGGCGGCGGTAATGATGCCGGAACAGGAAACGTATGCGCGAATGTGCCCGACGCGGGCAATCAGAATGTGGCCGACTTTACCGCCGATCACCAGCCCGATGTAGTTGGCCGCAATGATTGCCCCGATCATCGCGCCGCTGACGTGGACAGCGGACAAACGCAGGGAAATGTAGGTTGTCAGCAGGCCGGAGCCCAGCAGCATCAGTAATGTCGTGGTGTACAGCGGAAAGAAGAGTGCTAACGGTTTTCTCACAGGCCATCCCTATTGTGTAACGAAGGCGTTATCCAAACGCTAAAAAAACAGCAACTTTTATGAGAGTACCAGTTGCGGACGGCGGGCGAAACCTCAGTGTCCCGTGCAAAAGGGCAGATGAGTTGACATCACCACTCGATTTCACGCATAACTGATAACAAATCACACACTATTGATTTAGTAAATAACCTGATGATCCACAACCTTTCTTTGAGGAGTGCCTGAGTGCAACGAGCACGATGTTACCTGCTGGGTGAACGCGCGGTAGTGCTGGAACTGGAACCTCCGGTTTCGCTGGCGAGCCAGCAGCGTATCTGGGGACTGGCTCAGCGTTTACAGGATCGGGCGACCTATCCCGGTGTCCGCGAAGTCATACCCGGTATGAATAATCTGACGGTGTTACTCACCGACGCGCAAAGTTCGGCGCTGGATGCGATTGAACGCCTGCAAACCTGGTGGGAAGAGAGTGAAGCGATTGAGCCGGCATCACGGCTGATTGAAATTCCGGTGATTTACGGCGGCACGCAGGGCCCGGATTTAGAGCATGTGGCGCAGCATACCGGTATGACGCCGCGTCAGGTGGTCGAATGCCACAGTGGCATTGATTACACCGTCTTCTTCCTGGGTTTCCAGCCCGGCTTCCCTTATCTGGGCGGCATGCCGGAGAAACTGAGCACACCGCGTCATGGTGAACCGCGTCTTTCTGTACCCGCAGGTTCGGTCGGTATCGGCGGCAGCCAGACGGGTATTTATCCGCTGGCCACGCCGGGCGGCTGGCAGTTGATCGGGCAAACGTTGCTGGCAATGTTTGATCCGCTGCGCGAAATTCCGACATTACTCCTCCCGGGTGACAGCGTGCGCTTCGTGCCACAAAAGGAGGGTGTATGCTGAAGGTTTTACGCGCAGGGATGTTGACCACCGTGCAGGATTTAGGTCGTAACGGTTATCGCCAGCAGGGCGTCAGCCAGTCCGGTGCGCTGGATGCGCCGGCGTTGCGGATTGCTAATCTGCTGGTCGGCAATGATGAGAATGCCGCCGGTCTGGAAATCACGCTCGGTCAGTTCAGCGCAGAGTTTCACCGTGAAGGATGGATTGCGCTGACCGGCGCGGGCTGTCACGCGCAACTCGATGGCAAAGATCTCTGGACCGGCTGGAATTATCCGGTGAAGCCGGGACAGATTCTGACGATGAAAATGCCGACGCGCGGTATGCGCAGTTATCTGGCAATTTCCGGCGGGATTGATGTGCCGCAAGTCATGGGGTCGCGCAGTACGGATCTGAAAGCCAGGTTTGGCGGTTTTCAGGGGCGTCAGTTGCAGGATGGCGATCAGCTTCCCACCGGCGACTCATACCAGCAGCCGAAGCATTCCGGCGGCATTAAACAGTTGCTCTTCGGCAACCGCATCCGTGCCTTGCCGGGACCGGAATATCAGGAATTCAGTGCGCAGTCGCGTGAAGAATTCTGGCGTGCTTCCTGGCAACTTAGTCCGCAAAGTAACCGTATGGGCTATCGTCTGCACGGGCATGTCCTGAAGCGCGAAACTGACCGCGAAATGTTGTCGCACGGCTTGTTACCGGGCGTGGTACAGGTGCCGCACGGCGGACAACCGATTGTGCTGATGGCCGATGCCCAGACTACCGGCGGTTATCCGCGTATCGCCTGTGTCATCGAAGCCGATTTATACAATCTGGCGCAAATCCGCCTTGGCGAACCCGTTCACTTTGTGAAATGTACGCCAGAAGAGGCGCAGAAAGCGCTGCGTGAGCAATCGCTGTTTATTGAGCAGGTAAAACGGGGGCTGCATGGTCGTTGATCTCAACGCGGATTTAGGCGAAGGCTGTGCCAACGATGAGGCACTGTTGCAACTGGTCAGCTCCGCCAATATTGCCTGCGGATTCCATGCCGGTGACGCGCAGACCATGCGTCAGTCTGTACGCTGGGCGCTGAAATACGGCGTGGCGATTGGCGCACATCCCTCGTTTCCCGACCGGGAAAACTTTGGCCGTACTGCGATGCGGTTGCCTCCTGAAACGGTGTACGCACAGGTGGTGTATCAGCTCGGCGCACTGGCCGCCATCACCCGTGCGGAAGGCGGGGAAATGGTTCACGTGAAGCCGCACGGCATGCTTTACAATCAGGCTGCGACCGACGCTATTCTGGCTGATGCGATTGCCCGTGCGGTGCATACCATCAACCCGGTGCTGCGTCTGGTCGGACTGGCGGGCAGTGAATTGATCCGCGCGGGTGAGCGGCTCGGGCTGCAAACGCGTCAGGAAGTATTTGCTGACCGCCGGTATCAAAGTGACGGCACGCTGGTGCCGCGCAGCCAGCCGGATGCCATGATTGAAAGCGACGAACTGGCGCTGGACCAGACGCTGGCGATGGTGCAACAAGGCAAAGTTCTAAGCCGCGAAGGCCTCTGGGTGCCGGTCAGCGCCGATACTGTCTGCCTTCACGGCGACGGTGAGCACGCACTGACTTTCGCCCGCCGGTTGCGGGAAGCGTTTGGTGAGCAAAACATTCAGATCAGCGCGGGCTGATTTTAGGGAATATCAATGCGTAAAGTTCTGGTAACCGGTTTTGAGCCTTTTGGCGGCGAGCGTGTGAATCCGTCATGGGAAGTGGTCAAACAACTCGGCGATCTGGAGTTATCCGGCGCGCAGATTGTGGTGCGTCAGTTGCCGTGTGTGTTCGGTAAAGCCATTGATGCGCTGAATACGGCAATTGATGAAATCCTGCCGGAAATGGTGATTTGCGTCGGACAGGCGGGCGGGCGCGTCGATTTCAGTCTCGAACGTGTGGCGATCAACGTCGATGATGCGCGTATTCCTGATAACGAAGGCAATCAGCCGGTGGACGAAACCATTGTCGCCGACGGACCTGCGGCCTATTTTTCCTCACTGCCGATCAAAACGATTGTCAGCGGATTACGCGAATCTGGTATTCCGGCGTGCGTATCACAAACCGCCGGTACCTATGTCTGTAATCACGTGATGTACGGGCTGATGCACCGGCTGGCCCAGCCGTCATGCAAGGTGGTGAAGGGCGGTTTTATCCATATTCCTTATCTGCCGGAACAGGCGGCGAAGCATCCTGGCGCGCCGAGTATGTCAGTACACACTGTCCTGAACGCCCTTGAGCTGACTATCGCTATCGCGCTGCACACGGAACAAGATTTGAAAATTGCTGAGGGTGCGACTCACTGATGCCAGAAGGTCCTGAAATCCGCCGCGCTGCCGATTTACTGGCAGAAGCGGTGGTCAATAAACCGCTTACGGAAGCGTGGTTTGCGTTTCCCTCATTAAAACCATATCAGTCTGCACTGCGCGGAACGAAAATCACCTCGATTGAAACGCGTGGCAAAGCGCTGCTGACGCACTTTTCTAACGGACTGACGCTCTACAGCCACAATCAGCTCTATGGTGTCTGGCGGGTGGTGAATGCCGGTGAAGTGGCGAAAGAAACCAAACGCTCGCTGCGGGTAAAATTGCAGACCACCGGCGCGGCGATCCTGCTGTACAGCGCGTCGGAAATCAGTATTTACGATACGGCGGAAATCGAGAATCATCCGTTCCTGCAACGTATCGGCCCCGACGTGCTGGATGAGACGTTGACGGTCGCACAGGTACGTGAGCGGTTACTTTCACCTAAATTCTGCAACCGGCAGTTAGGCGGAATGTTGCTGGATCAGGCTTTTCTGGCCGGGCTGGGTAACTATCTGCGGGCGGAAATTCTCTGGCTGGCGAAACTATTGCCAGATCATAAACCGAAAGAACTGAACGAAGCGGAACTGGATGCGCTGGCGGATGCCTGTTTGTCTGTTGCGCGGTTATCTTATGCTACACGCGGCACGATGGATGAAAATGTGCATCACGGCGCGCTGTTTCGCTTCAAGGTGTTTGGCCGCACGGGTCAGCCTTGTGAGCGCTGCGGTGATCCGATCGCGAAAACCAGCGTGTCATCGCGACCGTTTTTCTGGTGTCCGGTGTGTCAGGTATGAGTGATAAAAAAAGGGCACCGGAGTGCCCTTGCTCAGTCCAATAAGGATCAGAAATTCACTTTGATACCCAGATTGCCGCTGTAGCCTTCCAGATCTGAATCAAAGCCTTTCTGGTAGCGGACGTCAGTATAAATCGTGGTGTTTTCACTGAGTTTGCCCGCCAGACCTGCGCCTGTCTGCCACCAGCTGTCGCTGAATTCTGCTTTCAGTCGCTGATCCGCGATTTGTACATCTGGTTCATCGCCGATAGTAGTGACAGCATCCAGCGTCAGATAAGGCGTCCAGGTCGGATTATCCAGGAACAGCCGCACACCGCCGCGTGCCTGCGCGTTACTGGTTGATACGCCGGAGACATGGCTGATGTCATCGTTGAAATCTTCCAGATTAAGATACTGATAGATCACCTGCGCCTGTGGTTCAATTTTCAGATTTTCATGCAGGGTAAATGGCTTGCCAGCTTCTACTGATAACGCGACGCCATAACCGTCCTGATCGGCATCATGTGTGCTGTCATAACTGTTTTTATACCAGCTGCCCATGCCCACCGCGTCAATGTATCCGCCATCTTGCGCTTTCAGCGTGTAATAACCACCAATGCTGTAGATGTCGCTGTCTAAACTGCCGGTTTGTACGGAATACATCGGGTTATTGCTGCGAAGGCTGTCTTGCGCATCAGTATTCTGACGTCCGAGTGTCACGATAATACCGGCACTGCGTTCGGTATTTTCTTCGTTTTTATCCCACATCAGATCCATACCCAACTGTGCATACCAGGTATCGGTGTCAAAGCTGTAACGGCCAGCGTCATTCTCAGTGTGAGTACCGACAATCCGACCCCAGGCTCCGCCTTTATGCAGCACATCACCGCCGGTACGCTGATGGTAAGTCCCGATCACATCAAAGCCATACTGCATATTCAGCACTGGCGCCGCGATGTATCCCGGCACTTCCTCACGCCATGGCTGAGTGTCATCGGATGGCGTCGGGATTGGATTGACATCAGGATTGTCATCCGGGATATCGTCAGGAATATCATCAGGATTGTCGTCCGGATTATCATCTGGCGTTGGGTCCGGAATAGGATCTGGATCCGGGATAGGCGTTGAACAATCGTAACTGGCGCAATTGCTCAGATACCAGTTTTCGCCCTCACCGGTGGTGATATCGCCTTTACGCAGACCGTAGTTGAAAGCGCCGGCAGAAACAGAATTCCCCAGCGTGAAAGCATCGGTTCCCTGCGTATTCGTTCCATCCACGGTAACCACTTCAATCCCGTTACCCAGCGTATTATTACCGTTGCCGCCAGTGCTGGTGACAAACAGGGTATTTTGACCGGTAATGTCGCCCGTTACGTGGATCTTATCTGTCGGCGAATTACTGTCATCAAGGTAGGTATTAATGCTATAAACGCCGTCACCGGTCATATTGCCATTCACTGTCAGCTCTGAATATTCATTGCCGCTGTGAGTGAAGTGTGTGGTGCCGCTTGAGTTCATCTGCGAAATCGTCGAATCACCCGTCAGTGTCCACAGGCTGGAATCATCGATATTGACGCTGTTGGTATTTGCGGTAGTGCCTTGCCATTCAGAGCCGCTGTTAAGATAGACATCCACAATACTGCCGGTATCGACAATGATTTCGCCTTCCATATGCGAGTTACTGGCGGATAAGTTCACCTGACTTTGCACGGTCACGCCCGTATCAGTATCTGTGAAACTTTCAGCTTTCAGCAGAATACCGTTTCCGCTTTGCACGGTTGATCCGTTGTTCACGTTAATCCGGGTATTGGCACCTGCAGCCAGTATTCCCTCGCTGGTGGCGCTGCTGACAAGGCTGTTATCCAGCGTTATGACGGCCTGATGGTCTGCATCAAAACCCTGCGTATAGATGCCATTTGCTAATGCACCGGTGGCTGATAATTCGCTATTGCTGATGGTCATCTGGCTGTTGGCGTAGGAACGGATAGCGGAAGCAGCTTGGCCAGTCGACATTCCCTTGACTGCATTGGCATCAAGGGTGGAATCATTCATTGCTACCAGCAGATTACTGTTTGATCCCTGAGTTGTGATCTCCGCGCCATCAAGATCCATAATCCCTGCGCGGGCAGCGACAACAGCGGCTGAACTGGCCCCTGTGGTGTTGATCTTCATATCTTTGGCAGTCAGCATGACGGGCGGTAATCCCGCGTTTGTCGCTTCATTGGAATCGACATAGAGAGCGTAAGACTGATTACCCAGAGTCGTGATACTGACGTTATTTAATTCTGTCTCCCCCCGTGCATCCACCGCATTGGAGTGCGTGCCATCGGTGATGAGTGTAAGGTCATTGGCGATTAATTTCGCGCCCTTAGTCGCTGTAAAAAATCCGGTGTTATTATCACCTACCGCTTTATATGTCCCGCCATTGAGCGTGACATCGCTGTAAATGTTTGTATTCACCATAATATCGCCAGTACCGGTCATTTCGACGTTGCCGTTTATTATCTCAGCGGTGGCTTTCTTGGTGTCGCTCGAACCTGATACATAAACAGCTGATTGAGTACTTTCAGAATTTTGACTAATGGTGAGGTTTTCAATGATCGCGGTTGAGTCCGATACTGTGATCGCGTTTCGGCCATTGGTTAAGGTAATGTCAATATTGCTCAGATCAGCTGACGCACCTGAGCGGATATTAATTCCCCGGGCCTGAGCTGCATCACTGGTGATACGAATATCATTGCCAGTTAAAGCCGATCCTTTATCGGAGACATAAATAACACTGCTATCCTGTTTGCCTGAACTTATATCGGCATTATTAATTTCAGCCGAAGCACCGGTAGTGATGTTAAATGTTTTACTGGAATTTGTTGTGCTGACGTCAGCATAATTAAGTACCAGTTTGCCTTCATTAATAATATTGAAGGCATAGGCTTCGTTGCCGGTCGTGGAGACTATCGATTCTAGAGGAATAGGCTCGAGGTAACCAGGGGGAGTCATTTCTCCTGCAACTGTGACTGTTGTGCCAGCGTCGGTAATAATATAGGCAATGCCGTCATTACCTGGTGTGGAAGAAGATTCTATGCTAGCGAAATTGTACTCACCACCAGAATATGTCGCTGTTGCCAAAGTTGTGAAAGAAGGGAGTAAGAGACTTAGTATTGCTGTAGATAATAATGTTCTTTTAAACGATCGCGAGCCGTTCCGATATTCTTCCATGTCAGAATGTCCTTGGTTTAATAATGGCATGTTTATATTACATGTTTCATTTATCCGTTCTTTTAATTACCGGATTGCAATGAATCGTGTTACTGGTGACTATGGCTTTTGTAGCCCAGTGAATTTCGGGGGATGGTATATCACAGAGGGATAATCGTCAAACATTGGTATTGCTTTTTATATTTTTTCAAAAATCTTAATATATAATTAAGTTGTCATGTGAATTAACAAATAAAAAAGCCGATGAGTTATTCATCGGCCTTATATATTAGAGGAGAATTATTTTTTCAGCTGAGAATGGAAATCGCGCTTGTCGTAACCGGTATACAGCTGACGAGGACGGGCGATTTTAATGCCTTCCTGATGCATTTCACTCCAGTGAGCAATCCAGCCAACAGTACGCGCCATCGCGAAGATAACGGTAAACATGGAAGACGGAATACCCATCGCTTTAAGAATGATGCCGGAGTAGAAATCGACGTTCGGATACAGTTTCTTCTCGATGAAGTACGGATCGTTGAGCGCAATGTGCTCAAGTTCCATCGCCACTTCCAGCAGGTTGTCTTTCAGATCCAGCTCTTTCAGCACTTCATGACAGGTTTCACGCATCACGGTAGCGCGCGGGTCATAGTTTTTGTAAACACGGTGACCGAAGCCCATCAGACGGAAGGAATCATTTTTGTCTTTTGCACGCTTAACGAATTCCGGAATGTGATCAACGCTGCTGATCTCTTCCAGCATTTTCAGCGCAGCTTCGTTGGCACCGCCGTGAGCCGGTCCCCACAGGGACGCGATGCCCGCAGCGATACAGGCGAACGGGTTAGCGCCAGAAGAACCGGCGGTACGCACGGTAGACGTCGACGCGTTTTGTTCGTGGTCAGCATGCAGGATCAGAATACGATCCATGGCGCGTTCCAGAATCGGGTTCACTTTGTATTCTTCGCACGGCGTGGAGAACATCATGTGCAGGAAGTTACCGGCATACGACAGGTCATTGCGCGGATAAACAAACGGCTGGCCGATGGAATATTTGTAACACATGGCTGCCACGGTCGGCATTTTGGACAGCAGGCGGTAAGCCGCGATTTCACGGTGACGTTCATTTTCGACGTCAATCGAGTCGTGATAAAACGCAGCCAGCGCGCCAGTCACACCGCACATTACCGCCATCGGATGAGAGTCACGACGGAAACCGTGGAACAGGCGGGTGATTTGCTCGTGAACCATCGTATGACGGGTCACATTGGTTTTGAATTCTTCATACTGTTCCGGCGTCGGGGTTTCGCCGTTGAGCAGCAGATAACTCACTTCCAGGAAAGTAGATTCTTGCGCCAGTTGATCAATCGGGAAGCCGCGATGTAACAGGATCCCTTCGTCACCGTCGATAAAGGTGATTTTAGATTCGCAAGATGCGGTAGACGTAAAACCGGGGTCATAGGTGAAAAAACCTTTCGCGCCTAACGGGCGGATATCAATTTCATCCTGGCCCAGCGTGCCGGATAGCACATTTAGTTCGATCGGGTCGTGACCTTGTAGGGTAAGTGTCGCTTTCTTATCAGCCATTTACAGTCTCCTTAGCGCCTTATTTTTAAAAATCCCTAACAACAGAAATGCCTGGAAGCGACGCCTTGTAAGGTCATTATTATTGTCAGCCTTAGCTCTTCGATCGAATGAAAAAGGGAACGTAGAGCTGAGTCGAATTGCAGTCTCAGACTGCTCTGTGACAAACAAGCGGCGTTTCATCGTTGTTAAAGATTCGGTAAATCATTACTGTTCTGTCACTCAGTACCTGTGAGAAGCATGAGGATTTACACAATCACCACTTTTGCATAACTTGAGCCATCAGGGAAGACCCGTATTTGCGATTGTGTGATCCACTGATTCTTCAGAAACTTTCACCCTATTGGTGCATCAGGCGAAAGCCTGTATGTGCTCAGTATCACAGTCCTATAGAGATAACTCATTTGTAATGGAAATGTTGATCAATTGTCAAACCAGATAATTTATTTTGTGTATTTTATGAAAAGTGAGAGCTAACTCACTGTTTCAGAGAAATGTGAATAAAGCATTTGTAGGGCAATTGTAATAAGAATGTGATCAACCTATACTCCTACAAGGTCTCCGGACAATCCGAAGTAGGAGCACCCAGCATCATTTTCTTCGCCCTTTACGTTACGGCTACGAAAATACGTTTATCGCGCCTTTTAAGCACACTGGATGTCGTCCTTTGAGCGCGAAAACTGATGAGCTTTTAGCTCAGCTTTCCAAAGTTATTGGTGTTGTGGGAAGACGGCAAGCAACCGAATCCCTATGAGCTGACATAGGTCAGTGATTAGGGTGAGCGCGCGCAGCCAACGCACCCACAGCGACAAGAACGAAGGAAAGGATGCTGTCTGACATACTGCTCCGGGCCCGGAGGAAGTAAAATAATAAGAGCTGTGTGGGCAAAACCGTGAAAAAACAAAGACCTGTCAATCTGGATCTGCAAACGATCCGGTTTCCTGTTACTGCGATAGCGTCCATCTTACACCGAGTCTCTGGCGTAATTACCTTCGTCGCCGTCGGTATCCTCCTCTGGCTGTTAGGCCTGTCTCTCTCTTCTCCTGAAGGGTTTGCACATGCTGCCGCCATCATGAATAGCTTCTTCGTCAAATTCATCTTTTGGGGAATACTCACTGCGCTGGCCTATCACGTTTGCGGTGGCATCCGCCATTTGCTGATGGATTTTGGCTATATCGAAGAGAGTTTGGCTGCCGGTACCCGTTCTGCCCAGGTGGCAATCGGTCTGACCGTCGTGCTGTCAATTCTGGCTGGAGTCCTCGTATGGTAAGCAACGTTTCTGCGTTAGGGCGCAATGGTGTGCACGACTGGCTGTTACTGCGTGCTTCCGCAATTATCCTCACCCTGTACATCCTCTATATTCTGGGCTTCGTGGTTCTGGCTCAGGAACTGACATTTGATGTCTGGCATGGCTTCTTCTCTTCCTCCATCACCAAAGTATTCACACTGCTGGCGCTGCTGTCGATTCTGATCCACGCGTGGATCGGCATGTGGCAGGTGTTAACGGACTATGTGAAACCGGTAGCTGTCCGGCTTGTGCTGCAACTGGCCATTGTCGTGACATTAGTGGTTTACCTACTTTACGGAACAATTGTTGTTTGGGGAGCGTAGTAAATGAATCTGCCAGTCAGAGAGTTTGATGCTGTCGTTATCGGTGCAGGTGGCGCCGGTATGCGTGCCGCGTTACAAATTTCACAAATGGGGCTGTCCTGCGCCCTGATTTCAAAAGTCTTCCCGACCCGCTCCCATACGGTGTCAGCGCAGGGCGGTATCACCGTCGCGCTGGGTAACACCCATGAGGATGACTGGGAATGGCACATGTACGACACCGTAAAAGGTTCCGACTATATCGGTGACCAGGACGCCATTGAATATATGTGTAAAACCGGCCCGGAAGCGATTCTGGAACTGGAACACATGGGGCTGCCTTTCTCCCGTCTTGAAGACGGTCGTATTTATCAGCGTCCGTTTGGCGGCCAGTCGAAGAACTTCGGCGGTGAGCAGGCGGCACGTACTGCGGCAGCCGCTGACCGTACCGGTCACGCCTTGCTGCACACGCTGTATCAGCAAAACCTGAAGAACGGCACCACGATTTTCTCCGAATGGTATTCACTGGATTTAGTGAAAAACCAGGACGGCGCCATCGTCGGCTGTACGGCTATCTGTATCGAAGTGGTGTACTTCAAAGCCAAAGCCACCGTGCTGGCCACCGGCGGTGCAGGGCGTATTTATCAGTCCACCACCAACGCCCACATTAATACCGGTGACGGTGTCGGTATGGCGCTGCGTGCCGGCGTGCCGGTGCAGGATATGGAAATGTGGCAGTTCCACCCGACCGGTATCGCCGGTGCCGGGGTTCTGGTAACAGAAGGCTGTCGTGGTGAAGGCGGTTATCTGCTTAATAAAGACGGCGAGCGTTTCATGGAACGTTATGCGCCGAATGCGAAAGACCTGGCGGGTCGTGACGTGGTGGCGCGTTCCATCATGATCGAAATCCGTGAAGGCCGTGGCTGTGAAGGTCCGTGGGGCCCGCACGCTAAACTGAAACTTGATCATCTGGGTAAAGACGTTCTGGAATCCCGCCTGCCGGGTATTCTCGAACTGTCGCGTACCTTCGCACACGTCGATCCGGTGAAAGAGCCAATTCCTGTTATCCCAACCTGCCACTACATGATGGGCGGTATTCCGACCAAAGTGACCGGTCAGGCGCTGCGTGTGAACGCACAGGGTCAGGATGAAGTGATCCCGGGTCTGTTCGCGGTCGGCGAAATCGCCTGCGTATCGGTTCACGGCGCTAACCGCCTTGGTGGTAACTCACTGCTGGATCTGGTGGTGTTTGGTCGTGCAGCGGGTATGCATCTGCAGGAATCTATTGCCGAGCAGGGCGACAGCCGCGATGCGTCTCAGGATGATATTGATGTGTCTCTGGAACGTCTGAACCGCTGGAATAACACCCGTTCAGGTGAAGATCCGGTGGCAATCCGTAAAGACCTGCAATCGTGCATGCAGAACAACTTCTCGGTCTTCCGTGAAGGTGATGCGATGGCAAAAGGTCTGGAAGAGCTGAAAGTGATCCGCGAGCGTCTGAAATCAGCTCGTCTGGATGATACCTCCTCAGAATTCAACACCCAGCGCGTCGAGTGTCTGGAGCTGGATAACCTGATGGAAACTGCGTTCTCTACTGCCGTCTCCGCAAACTACCGAACAGAAAGCCGTGGCGCACACAGCCGCTTCGACTTCCCTGAGCGTGATGATGCGAACTGGTTGTGCCATACGCTGTATCAGCCGGAAACAGAAAGCATGACCCGCCGTGAGGTGAACATGCAGCCTAAGCTTCGCGCGGCGTTCCCGCCGAAAGCGCGTACTTACTAGGGCGGAGCGGAGACAGATTATGAAAATTGAATTTTCGATTTATCGCTACAACCCGGACGTCGATGACGTTCCGTACATGAAGGATTACGTGCTGGAAGCGAAAGAAGGGCGCGACATGATGTTGCTCGACGCGCTGATTTTGCTGAAAGAACAGGATCCGACGCTGGCTTTCCGCCGCTCATGCCGTGAAGGTGTTTGCGGATCAGATGGCGTGAACATGAACGGTAAAAACGGTCTGGCGTGTATCACGCCGGTATCGACGTTGCGTAACGGCAGCAAGAAAATTGTTATCCGTCCGTTACCAGGTTTGCCTGTTGTGCGCGACCTTGTTGTGGACATGGGACAATTCTATAAGCAGTATGAGAAGATTAAGCCTTACCTGTTGAATGATGGGAAGAATCCTCCGGCGCGTGAACATTTACAGATGCCGGATGACCGTGAAAAGCTGGACGGATTGTACGAATGTATTCTCTGCGCCTGCTGCTCAACATCTTGTCCTTCGTTCTGGTGGAATCCGGACAAATTTGTCGGTCCGGCAGGCCTTCTGGCCGCTTACCGCTTCCTGATCGACAGCCGCGATACCGAAACACAATCGCGCCTCGACGATCTGAACGATGCTTTCAGCGTATTCCGCTGCCACAGCATCATGAACTGTGTGAGTGTGTGTCCGAAAGGGCTGAACCCGACCAAGGCGATCGGCCATATCAAATCCATGCTTCTGCAGCGTGGTGCCTGAGTGGTTTAGGTGACGCAATCAGCGGGAACTCAGGTTCCCGCTGTTATTTAGTTACCATCGGTTTGCACTTTCTTTAGTTACAAATGCGGTAACTGAGGCGACGATAGCAAATAAGTAATTTTTTAATAACAAAGTAGCAACAAGTGCAACAAAGTTGCGCCTGACTGGAGTAAGATAGCCGGGTGAAAAACAGGGGGATAAAAGGGCAGTAAAGAGTCGGGAAGTAAAAGCAGGGCAACTTCAAAAATCACTCAGCCAGATGGATGATTTTTGAAGGTTCCTTGAAGAGCCAAACGCTCAACCAGCGAACTGTTTTAGTAAGGAAAACCGTTTTACCGCGGTGTATCACGGTCAATATTATTAACCACGGCGAAAACTAAAGCTTCAAAGCTTAAGGGATCACGATGCAGAACGGCGCAATGAAGGCCTGGCTGGATTCCTCCTATCTGGCGGGTGCGAACCAGTCTTACATAGAACAACTCTATGAAGACTACTTAACCGATCCTGGTTCCGTTGACGATAGCTGGCGTTCGATTTTTAAACAGCTACCAACAGTGGGTGTGAAACCAGAGCAACTCCATTCTCAAACACGAGACTACTTCCGCCGCCTGGCGAAAGACGCGTCACGTTATAACTCCTCCATCAGCGATCCGGAAACGGATGCCAAGCAAGTCAAGGTGCTGCAGTTAATCAACGCATTCCGCTTCCGTGGCCATCAGAACGCGAACCTTGATCCCCTCGGCCTGTGGAAACTGGACGATGTACCTGATCTGGATCCTGCGTTCCATCATCTGACAGAAGCTGATTTCCAGGAGACCTTCAACGTCGGTTCATTTGCCATTGGCAAGGAAACCATGCAGCTCGGCGAGCTGTATAAAGCCCTGAAGCAAACCTATTGCGGATCCATTGGTGCGGAATACATGCACATCACCAACACCGAAGAGAAACGCTGGATCCAACAGCGTATCGAATCCGTGGCGGGTCGTGCGAATTTCACCAATGATGAAAAGAAAACCTTCCTGAAAGAACTGACCGCAGCTGAAGGTCTGGAACGTTATCTGGGTGCGAAATTCCCGGGTGCAAAACGTTTCTCTCTCGAAGGTGGCGATGCGCTGGTTCCGATGCTCAAAGACATGATCCGTCATGCCGGCAAAAACGGAACCCGCGAAGTGGTGCTGGGTATGGCGCACCGCGGACGTCTGAACGTGCTGATCAACGTGCTGGGGAAAAAACCTCAGGACCTGTTCGACGAATTCTCCGGTAAGCATAAAGAACACCTGGGTACCGGTGACGTGAAATACCACATGGGCTATTCGTCTGATGTGGAAACCGAAGGCGGTATGGTTCACCTGGCGCTGGCGTTTAACCCGTCGCACCTGGAAATCGTCAGCCCGGTCGTCATCGGTTCTGTTCGTGCCCGTCGTGACCGTCTGGACGAAGCGCGCAGCAACATGGTTCTGCCAATCACCATTCACGGTGACGCGGCAATTACCGGTCAGGGTGTGGTTCAGGAAACCCTGAACATGTCGCTGGCACGCGGTTATGAAGTGGGCGGTACCGTGCGTATCGTCATCAATAACCAGGTGGGCTTCACCACCTCGAATCCAAAAGATGCACGTTCTACCGATTACTGTACGGATATCGCGAAAATGGTGCAGGCACCGATTTTCCACGTCAATGCAGATGATCCTGAAGCAGTCGCTTTCGTGACCCGTCTGGCACTGGATTTCCGTAACACCTTTAAACGTGACGTCATGATCGACCTGGTTTGCTACCGTCGCCACGGCCATAACGAGGCCGACGAACCTAGCGCAACCCAGCCGCTGATGTACACCAAGATCAAGAAACACCCGACGCCACGCAAAATCTACGCTGATGTCCTGACTGAGCAGAACGTTGCCAGCCTCGAAGATGCGACGGAAATGGTCAATCTGTACCGTGATGCGCTGGATGCCGGTGAGTGTGTAGTGGAAGAGTGGCGTCAGAATGACATGCACACTTTCACCTGGTCGCCGTATCTGAATCATGAGTGGGACGAGCCATACCCGAATAAGGTTGAGCTGAAACGTCTGCAGGAACTGGCGCGTCGCGTCAGCCATGTGCCGGATGCGATTGAAATGCAGTCACGCGTTGCCAAGATTTACGGCGACCGTAACGAGATGGCCGCAGGTAATAAGAAATTCGACTGGGGCGGCGCAGAAAATCTGGCGTACGCTACGCTGGTGGACGAAGGCATTCCGATTCGTCTGTCCGGTGAAGATACCGGTCGTGGCACCTTCTTCCACCGTCATGCTGTGATCCACAATCAGAAAAACGGTTCCGTGTACGTGCCGCTGGCCAATATTCATAACAGCCAGGGCGAGTTCAACGTCTGGGATTCCGTGCTTTCCGAAGAAGCGGTACTGGCGTTTGAATACGGTTATGCGACTGCTGAACCGCGCACCCTGACCATCTGGGAAGCGCAGTTCGGTGACTTCGCCAACGGTGCGCAGGTAGTTATCGACCAGTTCATCAGTTCCGGCGAACAGAAATGGGGCCGCATGTGTGGTCTGGTGATGCTGCTGCCGCATGGCTACGAAGGGCAGGGGCCGGAGCACTCCTCCGCGCGTCTGGAACGCTATCTGCAACTTTGCGCTGAGCAAAACATGCAGGTGTGTATCCCGTCTACCCCGGCGCAGGTTTATCACATGATCCGTCGTCAGGCACTGCGTGGTATGCGTCGTCCGCTGATCGTGATGTCACCGAAGTCACTGTTGCGTCATCCTCTGGCGGTTTCTACGCTGGAAGAACTGGCCGACGGCAGCTTCCTGCCAGCGATTGGTGAAGTTGACGAACTGGATCCAAAACAGGTTAAGCGCGTGGTGATGTGCTCCGGTAAGGTTTACTACGACCTGCTGGAACAACGTCGCAAAAACGAGCAAACCGATGTGGCGATTGTCCGCATCGAGCAGCTGTATCCGTTCCCGCACAAAGCGATTCAGGAAGTGCTTGAGAAATTCTCACACGTTCATGACTTCGTCTGGTGTCAGGAAGAGCCGCTGAACCAGGGCGCGTGGTATTGCAGCCAGCACAATTTCCGTGAAGTGATTCCTTTCGGGGCTTCTTTACGTTACGCAGGACGTCCGGCCTCTGCTTCCCCGGCAGTCGGCTACATGTCCGTTCACCAGAAGCAACAGCAAGATCTGGTTAACGATGCGCTTAACGTTAAATAACGCGTTGGCGTGAGTTAACACTATGGAACATAAGAAGGATTTATAATGAGTAGCGTAGATATTCTGGTCCCTGACCTTCCTGAATCCGTTGCGGATGCGACGGTTGCCACCTGGCACAAAAAACCGGGCGACAGTGTTGAGCGTGACGATGTACTGGTAGAAATTGAAACCGATAAAGTGGTTCTGGAAGTGCCAGCAAGTGAAGCCGGTATTCTGGACAGCATCATCGAAGACGAAGGCGCTACCGTGATTTCCCGCCAGATCCTGGCGCGTATCCGTCCGGGCAACAGCTCCGGTAAGCCAAGCACTGAGAAAAGCTCCGAAAAAGAAGCGACTCCTGCGGCACGCCACACAGCAGCACTGGAAGAAGAGAACAATGACGCACTCAGCCCGGCTATCCGCCGCCTGATTGCTGAACATTCTCTGGATGCCAGCGCGATCAAAGGCAGCGGTGTCGGCGGTCGTCTGACCCGTGAAGATATCGAACAGCATCTGGCGAAAGCCAAAGACGCTAAACCGGCAGCCGCTCCGGCAGCTTCCAGCGCCGCTCCTGCTCTGGGTTCACGTAGCGAAAAACGTGTGCCGATGACCCGTCTGCGTAAGCGCGTGGCTGAGCGTCTGCTTGAAGCGAAAAACAGCACTGCGATGCTGACCACCTTCAACGAAATCAACATGAAGCCAATCATGGATCTGCGTAAGCAGTACGGTGATGGTTTCGAAAAACGTCACGGCGTGCGTCTGGGCTTTATGTCTTTCTATCTGAAAGCCGTGGTTGAAGCGCTGAAACGCTATCCGGAAGTGAACGCGTCTATTGATGGCGAAGATGTGGTTTACCATAACTATTTCGACGTCAGCATTGCGGTATCGACTCCACGTGGTCTGGTTACGCCAGTTCTGCGTGACGTAGATACGCTGGGCATGGCTGATATCGAGAAGCAAATCAAAGAGCTGGCGATCAAAGGTCGTGACGGCAAACTGAAAGTGGAAGAACTGACCGGCGGTAACTTTACCGTGACCAACGGCGGCGTCTTCGGCTCCCTGATGTCCACGCCAATCATCAACCCACCACAGAGTGCGATCCTCGGCATGCATGCCATTAAAGATCGTCCTATGGCGGTCAATGGTCAGGTAGTGATTCTGCCAATGATGTATCTGGCACTGTCCTACGATCACCGTCTGGTGGACGGCCGTGAATCGGTCGGCTTCCTGGTGACCATTAAAGAAATGCTGGAAGATCCGGCTCGTCTGCTGCTGGACGTCTAGTCCCGGCGCAACGAAAGATTAGAGATCGAAAAATCTGCGGCACAGTTCGCTGTGCCCTGATAAGCCTTCCTACTTACCGAATAAGAATGGATAGAACATCATGAATTTACACGAGTATCAGGCGAAACAGCTGTTCCTGCGCTACGGCCTGCCAGCACCATCAGGCTTCGCCTGTTCCACCCCGCGTGAAGCGGAAGAGGCTGCATCGAAAATCGGTGCCGGTCCGTGGGTGGTGAAATGTCAGGTTCATGCCGGTGGCCGCGGTAAAGCGGGCGGCGTGAAAGTGGTTAAAAGCAAAGAAGAAATTCGCGCTTTTGCTGAACACTGGTTAGGTAAACGTCTGGTGACTTATCAGACAGACGCCAGCGGTCAGCCGGTTAACCAGATCCTGGTTGAAGCGGCAACGGATATCGATCAGGAACTGTACCTCGGTGCGGTAGTCGATCGCAGCTCCCGTCGTGTGGTGTTCATGGCGTCTACCGAAGGCGGCGTGGAAATTGAGAAAGTGGCAGAAGAAACGCCACACCTGATCCATAAAGTAGCCCTGGATCCGCTGGCAGGTCCGCAGCCTTACCAGGGGCGCGAACTGGCGTTCAAACTGGGTCTGACCGGTAAGCAAGTTCAGCAGTTCACTAAGATCTTCATGGGTCTGGCGAACATCTTCCTTGAGCGCGATCTGGCGCTGATCGAAATCAACCCGCTGGTGGTGACTACCGCTGGCGACCTGATCTGCCTCGACGGCAAACTGGGTGCGGACGGCAACGCCTTGTTCCGTCAGCCAGAATTGCGCGAAATGCGCGATTACAGCCAGGAAGATGCCCGTGAATCACAGGCAGCGCAGTGGGAACTGAACTACGTTGCCCTCGACGGCAACATCGGTTGCATGGTGAACGGTGCCGGTCTGGCAATGGGTACCATGGACATCGTGAAACTGCACGGTGGCGAACCGGCTAACTTCCTGGATGTTGGTGGTGGTGCAACCAAAGAACGCGTGACTGAAGCCTTCAAAATCATTCTGTCTGATGAAAAAGTGAAAGCCGTCTTCGTTAAC
>Ga0302348_1000456_pt1 | contig 20052 bp, 23 predicted proteins | sample PhySR1_FD_202177 | JGI IMG/M metagenome (GOLD analysis project Ga0302348, IMG submission 202177) | Leaf surface microbial communities from sunflower plants in UC Gill Tract Community Farm, Albany, California, United States - DLSL S.R1... | ecosystem: Host-associated > Plants > Phyllosphere >...
ACCTGCTTACCTGGCCAGCACTGGTATCAACGTTTCCTCACCTCAGAAGGCTCTGCCTGAACATCATATCCATGCAATTGCGCATGATATTAAAATGCTATATGCAAAAAACAGCATGCACAATAAGCAGATCGTAAGCACAGAAAAATACTAACCTATCCAAACAGCCATGCGAGTAATGCGGGCAATTCGTTTTTTGAACATAAATAAGAGTAAAATGTTGAGGTATCAAACTGACAATAGAGAAAAAAGAGTCTCAGTATGCAAAAAAGAGGAGAGAATTTGGTACCCTACAGGATTCGATCTCTAACCCTTTACACCTTGCTACCACTGGTTTTCCTCGTGTTCGAAAAACGCAGAGGCCCCCAATTAGGCCCCCAACCGTGTTTCGCTGAAAACATAAGCGTTTTCGAGAGCGGGCATTGTAGCGGCTAACTACCGCGCCGCCAACATCCCCGGATAGTGCTTAGCAATGATGTCGTTCATCTTCTCCACTAACTCATGGTACTTGAAGGTGAGATGTGCGGTGCCCTTCTGAAAGTAGCGAATGGTGAAGTACGCATCATCATAAACATCCTTGCCAGGATTATCGCGGATGTGATTCATCAGGTTGATGGAAATGTCTGCTCGATTGTCAGGTATCGCTTTGCCATCTAGCAAAAACAACATCCGTTCCAGATCTGCCAACTGGTCGCGACGAAACCCCCACGTCAGGCTGTAGCCCCAGCGGTTGTGCGTCACCAGATTGTTGATGATGATCTTCTTGCCGAAGAAGCATGGGCTGTTAGTTTTGTAATCCCATGACAGTCCTTTAAACACGTTGATAATGCCGCGCTCAAACACTTCCGCTTTGCTCTGGTCCAACTGTTCAAAGGTGCTGAGAATGTTGGCTTCACTGATGGCCGGAAGGTCGCCATCTTCCAGGTTCTGATACCACTGCGTACGGGCCTGAGCGTCCATCAGCGATAGCATGCCGGATTTCAGCATCAGATCGCGCCACAGGCTACGGTCGATATTGCGGGTGATCGCTGGCATCGCTTTTTCGGGCCTTTCCATCAGCCAACAGTCATAGCGATGGCCTTGTTTCATCGCCCAGTCAGAGGCGTTGCCGCCGCCGATTCCGGTAGTGAGCTGAGATATGGTGTTGATCTTCTGAATCAACTGCTCAATCTGAACCAGTGCTGCATCACGTCCGGTGACGATGCGTTCGATGCTGGTGGAGCAGATAATAGCGGTATGGTCGGTAAGTACGTCTGGTTCTGGTTGCATGTTGTCTCCATAAATGAAAACACCCGCCGGTTTAAGGGCGGGTGCATGTGTTGATGTGAGAAAGGAATATGAAAGGATTGGGCTGGCAACGTAACCAATCAAAAGTGTCAAATCCCGGCAGCAGTTCGCCAAATGCATCGAGATGAATCAGGCCGATTCTGTAACGGCTTATCAGTGTGAAAACCAAGCGTCGGCAGACCTTTGACAGCCCTAGCCGCTTCAGGCGCAGCAGCGGATATGACCAGGCATCCAGCCGGATGAGGTACCCCGAGCCGGTAAAGTGTATCCATTCCGCATCGCTGTATTCCTGAGCCTGGTGAGAAAGCGTATACAGCCGCGAATTATCCTTGCTGGTGATATGGGCAGTGCTGCAGCAAATGCCAGTCAAGCGGGAGCCTGCAAGCAATGGAGTTTCGACAATTACCTCGCCGGGTTCCTCCGCTATACGCAGCGTCAGCCCCTGCGTATTAATGGCATCCATTAGCTCAGCGATGTCGATACCGTCAACCTCGACTGCGATTTTGCCCATGTTCAGTGCCAGCACGCTGATGCTTTCAGCGCTGAGGTTAAGACAGATTTCACTGTGCTTTTTCCTCCCGATACTGGCCCATTGTGATGCGGGTTATGGTGCTGTAGCCGCTGCTTAATATCAGTCCGGTCGCACAACGGGCACGCAGAATGTCGATGGCACCAATTAGCGATGAGCGCTCGCTGAGGTTAAAACTGCTGTTGTCGGTGCGCACCAGTTCATACCTTTCCACAATGAAATTGACAGCATCACACAGGGAGATACCGGCGTTGATGTGCGCCTGAATCACGTTGTCATCGCCAAACGGCGTGTCGTTGAGCGTGAGGCCGTAGTATTTATCCAGTAGATGTGTGAGCAGCAACTGCCAGACCTGCACGGGCGGCGGGCATGGCCAAGCCGCCCGGGGCTCGGGTAACGGTAAAGTTTGCATTGGGTGTGTCCTTTTTTTGGGAGGTGGCCGGTCAGCCGGTTACAGTCGAAGAGGGATAAATTGCGATGTAAACATAACCGTGTGAGCCAAGCGTGTCAGCTTCGCAGGTCAGTCCAATGTGATTCAGGGTAACGCGTTGCTGATGGCGAGGATTCAGCTCACCGGCTGAAAGCATCTGTTCCAGCTGTTTCATTATCAGTGGAAAAGCCTGGTCAAGGCGCAGTGCCTCATCGTCACTGAAATCGCCGATAAATCCTGCCCGGTCAGCCAGAAAGTGCAACCGGTTGCCTTCCTGCACCAGCCTAGCACCGAAACACGTTGTTTTACTGCACGTAAGCCCCCATTGTCCAGAATGCATATATCCTCCTTTATGACCAGCCGCGTTCGGCGAACGAGACAATCTCTTTGCTGCCTACAATCAGATGGTCAAGCACGCGCACCTCAACCAGCGCCAACGCTTTTTTCAGCCGTTCGGTGATGCGCCGGTCGGCGTCACTGGGCTCGGCATATCCGGAAGGATGATTGTGGGCAAATATTGCTGCGGCTGCGTTGTGCCGCAATGCAGCTTTAAGCACCTCACGGGGATGAATTTCCGTGCTGGTGATGGAGCCGTGAAACAGGGTTTCGTGTGCCAGTAGCCGGTTCTGATTATCCAGAAATACCACCATAAACACTTCCCGCTCCAGTCCAGCGAGGTTCAGTCTCAGCCAGTCGCGGGTGAGTGTTGCTGAGGTGAACGCCACGCCGGGTTCGCGTAGGTGATTCTCGATAAGCGTCAGGGCGCGTTTTATGGTGCGGTGTGATGAAAGCGGAAGAGGTAATGCAGTAGTTTCCATAATGTCCTCCGGCATCAGTCGATGATGTGCATGATGGCACTGCATTCAGGATGGCTCAGCGCAAATTCACGCAGGTGATAGTAGTGTTCGCTCATGGCGGGGCTGCCAGTTCTGCAGGCATGGTGGCTCCAGTTCAGCAGGCAGACTGCGATGCCAGCGCCTTCGCTGCTCATTTCCGAGCTGTTGCCATTCAGCTTGTTAAACATGGTCCAGTTATCTTCGCTGTCAGGTGCAATGAAGGCACCACCGTTGCTGAGCGTGTAGTAATTCCAGCATCCGCCGCTGTAGGCATCGCACAGGCGCTCCATCCAGGCGAAAGCGCGAGGCTCAAGCAGCATCCACTGAGGGATTTTGCCAAAGTGCTTCGGCCAGAAATTAAGACGCTGTGCATCGGGTACTGAAACGGCAATAAGTAATGATGTTGTTTGATTCATGGTGACTCCTTTTTGGCACAAAGCAAAACGCCCCGCTCTTTCGAACGGGGCGTCTGCAGTTGTAATGTCAGGGAATAAGTCTTCAGTCAGGCAGGCGAAGAAAGGTTGGAAGTCTTGTCGCAGTAGGTTTTCTAGCTGGGTAATGGTTGTAATATATGTGTATCGCCACTGCGTGATGCATGCTTGTCTTAGCTGAATAAACTCGGCACATAGTGCGCCAGTTCTTCACAGCTTAACGGGCGATCGCGGCGAAAAAGATTGACTGAGCCGAAGCGGCTAGCTAAACGGGTCATAAAAACTCCTGTAGAAAATGGGCATAAAAAAGGCCACCTCGAAGGATGGCCCTGACTGTTATTAATGAATCTGATTAGGTGACTGGTGGCAACATTGACTGCAGAGCGGGTTCCTCATCAGTTGGCACCGGCTTTAATGAGCCGTATCTTTCGGCCCGGTAGAGCTGTAGTTGCGCCAGTAGCGGGGCTTTGCGTGACTGGAGATAACCGAGGCACCATTCCCTTCTGACAACTAGTCTGACCGGTACGGGCAAAAGCTCATAAGCCTTACTGAACACCGACTCGATAAATATATCGTCACTGAGTTTATCTTCAGCAATGTTCAGCATGCCGTTGATAACGATAATATCGAGCAATCGCTTATATCGTGTAGTCCGGGATTCTGGCCCTTCTGTCGATTGCTCACTGACACTTTCTTCAACCCGCTCAACCGGATTATTAGTGGAGGAGACATTTGGCCGTATACTGAATTTCTCTTTCAGTCCTTTGAGTTTCCCCTGGGTATTTTCAGACATATTACTTTGATCCTCTGAGCGCTCAGAAAGTGTGATCAGGCGAGTGTGGCGAGTTTTTTTATGATGCGAATTAGACTCAGTGTGGTGAGGCTGGCTCCCAGAGCTTTAACCGCAACAGAATTGCTGCGCATCAATGTCACACCGGCAACACTCAAAACAAGCTGCCAGGTACAATCCACGGTTAGTGGCGTTTCCTGCTGTAGTGTTTTTCCCATTGAACCTCTATTAGCTGAATGCCGAATAAAAAGTTATCTCACTGATTAGGTTATTTATAACCATTAGGAACCCAATGGCCTTGCTTACGGATATCAGTAATGATGCCTCCCTGGTTGATCGAAATAGTGCGCCAGCCCGGCTCGTTGGCGGACGGATTACCGTAGGTATACCCAACTGACATAGTGAATGCTTCCCCCGTCGTGGTGGTTAAATCTGCTTCATATGCCGCTTCGGTATTTTGTTTACGGATGAAACGCACGGTATTAATGGCACGACAACGCAGAGTACTTTTGGCATGTTCAAAGGAGTTATCCGCCATCTGGCAACCTTCAGATTTAATTTCATCCGTCAGGCTTGTCGAAGCATTAAAGTTTTTAGGGGCAGGAACGAAGTTAGCCATATCACTTCGCATTGTTGGAGGATCTGTTTGAAGCACAAGATAAACAGGACACTCTGATTTTCCGACTTCACAGGCTTTTGAAACGTAATCACGTACCAGCCAGCCTTTATTGCCGAAATACTCAGCACCGCTCTCGTCTTTACATTGTGACCACGTGGCTTTTTGTCCCATCATCACACCGTCAACCAGGACGCAGGTGACGGCCTTCACAGGCTTACCATCCCAGCGAACAGCGTCAAAGGGTTGAATACCGGTATGATTCACATCAAGCGTATAAGCCTGCGGGTTCTTCGCTATCCGGTCATTTGCCTGTTTCAGTTGATTGCTGCCTTCCTGAGTCAGAAAGAAGGTATAGCGTTCAGGATGTATGTCGCCGTGAATTGTCATTGCAGACGAGACCAAAGGGATAAACAGTGCTGCGGAGCTGAGAGATAAAATAATGAGTTTACGCATAAGGTTTCCTTTCAGTTAATTAATGATTAATACAGTCCTGCCAGGTGGCATCAGCCAGCGCCTCATTCAGCCCTTTGGCGCTGAATTGTTTAGAGATAGCAGCATTCATAGAGATCATTTTTATTACGTCTTTTTCACTTGTCGCTTTTAGCGCAGTAAAGGCCGTTTCATCTAAAGGATGATTCGCACCATTGATACTGATTCCAGGTTCAGAAAGTCCTGTTTGTGACGAGACGCGGTAATTCTCTAAAGGCATGCTGTAAGCAGCAGCCAGCTTTCCGCTTGTGCAGGTCAGTGTGAGTACTTCATCTGAAGCATTTTGAGTATTGAGTTCAAACTCCATGACACTGATGTTCCCGTACCAGTCCACCCATTGCTGGTCAGCCTGTACGGCGCAGGCACTTTGACTCAGCAGCACTAATCCAGCCAAGATTGCATAAGAGTTTCTAAACATTGGATTTGCTTTCCTGATGATTTAAATACAAAAAAGCCCGCTTCCGTTTTAAGGGGAAGCAGGCTGATCGTATTCATTAAATGAAGCAGCGGATAATCGTTAATACAGATCAGTTCCCAGGAATTGATCGGCAAGTCCTATCAAAAAAACGATCAATAATAAGTTATTGATAGCCCTAAGCTATCATAAATTCAGTGTCGATCGGTCCAACAGATCAATGGTTTAGCACAACACAGACAAAAACATGTCGGGGATATTCATTCAGGTAATATAGAGTTGAAAAAATCTGGGATTCAGTTTTCTGAACTTTTTGTTTTCAAAAGAAAAGGTGAATACTTAGTCACTAAATTAATGTAATCAATTAGTTTAAGTATTAAACTAAAGCTGAAAGTTATCACAACTGTGCTTTAAAACATTTAACCAAACCAGGGGTTAGCACCTGAGTGGTGTTCTGGAGTGTCATTATCTTGTGCATCTGATAAATCAGTATTTTTGTTTTCGATATTATTCATAACTTTTTCCATTACCCTACTTGCCTTTTCTCTCAGGATATCCTTTTCAGTTTTTACTGTTTCCTCTTCAGAAGAACCATAAACCTCTGATATTTTTTCATCGGGGATAACTTCACTTTTTATTTTATTTGAAAATGCACTGTCACTTTTCCGCTTTGCTTTTCGATAGGTCGATGATTCCCAAGATTTTTTAAATCTGGATATGAAGTTCTTATCATAGCAGTACATGGAAATATAAATACAACGGAGTGCAAGATATTTCTCTGTAGTGGTTGATGGCCTGAAAAGGCTAAGGAAAAGAGGTTGATGAATATAACTATTCGCACATGAATTATATATTTCATTCAGAGCCTCTTGTGGGATATCATTATCAGAATTACTCTCCTTAATTATTTTTTCTTGTGCTCTTTTTATAGAGCCAGTAATGTAATTAGTTTTATCTTTGCAGATATAATCCCATGCCCAGTTTATTTTTTCCTTTTCATTTTTCTTTAGCGGCAACCCAATTACTAATGGGGAGTGCCTGTCCCACTCATACCTTATATCTGACATAATGGATAACTTTGATGAAAGATCCATGGGTGATCTGTCAAAGAAATCCTCTATGCACTCAATGCGCTCACGATGACTTACAGGATATTGAATTTTAATGAATCGATTATAAGATGTTCTGGTATGAACAGTCAGCATTTCATTCCCACCAAAGTTTGCCAAAGAAGTATTTTTATTACTATAGACCCTGATGTATGCCCAAGTGAAATAACAGGCATCATTGTTGCGTTTAAACCAAGCGAACTCTTTTGATGGCAATAATGATTTTTTTACTTTATTAAAGTTATAGGAGTATGCGTATAGCGCATCTGACTCTTTATAAAAAATCCGAAAGGCATCATTTATTGCCAGAGCTGCCAAAATACTATTCTCACCATAAATATCATCCGGGTGATGATTTTTTATTTGTTTTGTTTGTCGATAACTTTCAATAGCAATATTGTTACCTTCCCTCCATAAAAACAATCTTACATCACGCTTGGTTTTTATATCTATCCACATTTTTGAATTCAAAATTAGTTATCCTTTTACATTCAAATTTTAATAATTTTAAAAGGATAATTCATAGTGTAAATCATAGCAAGATTCATAGTTAAAAACACAGTGTAAAACGTAGGTATAAAACCTCATGTAGAGCTTGTTAGAAGGCATTTTTCACATGAAAAATGACACTTTTACTGACGTGAAAGCACAAGGGAAAAGCACACGCGATGCAAATCATTCAGCGGAGGAATCCCTGAGGTTGTTAGGGCATTCTTTATATAGAGGCTGAAAGCCTTAACAAAACACTGAGTGGATGAATAGTAAAGTCGTACATATACGGCCTATGACATGAAAGGATGCCGCCCGGTGTCCTCCTGATAAATTCTCGGGGTCCTCTCATGAGCACCATTGATATTCATAACGATAGGTTCGTCAGCATGCAGTTTATTACTGAACTGACTGGATTATCCGATAAATGGTTTTATAAGCTTGCACAGGAAGGTAAGTTCCCAAAGCCAGTTAAATTTGGCCGAAGCTCCCGCTGGATTGAACGTGAAATAAAAGAATGGTTGGATGCCAGAATTAGTGACTCAAGAGCATAAAAGACAACTAAAGTTAGTAATGAAAAAAAGTCACTAACTTTATACCATGCTTTTATACTCCCGCGCCTTATGGCGCATGGGTTTGATGTGATTTATAACGCCGGTTTATTTATTATTGTGTTTAATATGTTGCTAGATGCCTATTAATACATTTAATCACCACACAAACATCACCCTTGATATCACTATTTAAACCGAATGCCAGATATAGGTGCTTATTAAATAGTTAAATCTACATATTGCCCAGCAAGTCATTACTGACTGGCTTTAGAGAAAATCATGGACTTACTTAAATCATTCCTTTTATCTCATGCAGAATATCACATAGAGAATAACACTCCTCAACTAATCATATCTGATGACAATGAGTTCAGATTCAGGTTGGAAAAACTGGATGGTTTCCTTAAAACCATCAGCAGGGGATGTAAGTTACCTTTCAACATTCTGCATAACCGGTCAGGTTATACAGAGAGTGCAGAATCAGCCATCATACTTAATGCAATCCGTTATCTTAATATGCTGCCACAAGAAGCCATGAAAGTACGAATTGCCAATCCGCGTATTGCTACATTTCAGAGTTTATTTAATAAAGCTGATTTATATTCACGTATCTATGACGGGAAAATAGTGAAATCAGATACCGTAACTACTGTAGAGATTCTGAACAAGCTAGTGCAGGATTACAGATTCGCTGTCAGTCAGGAAGGGTTTAAACAGGCATGTAGAAAGTACCAGCGGGCTTCGGTTAAAAACCTGAAGGGAGTAATAAATTACGTCAGACACCTACAGGAGCGTCATTCCCGACTATTGGTTCTGCGTGTTGATTTATCATGGGCAAATGAGCATAAAGCTGACATAACTGCTGATGATGCCCGTAAGCTCCGTCAGCAGTTGTTTCGCAATATGAAAAAGAATCCATTGTTTCGCCATGTTCTAGGTACCGTGTGGAAACTGGAATATGCGCCGCAACGTAAATTTCACTACCACATGCTGTTTCTCTTGAATGGCAACAATGCACAACAAGATGGCAAGATTGCCCATGCTTTCGGGGAGTATTGGAAAAATATCATCACTAAAGGTAAGGGCATCTACTACAACTGCAACGCTAACAAAGCGCGTTATGAAGACTGCTGCCTCGGCAAACTGGATCGCGGTGACAATAGTAAGGATAAGGGGGTGCTTCAGGCGCTAAGCTACATCACCAAAATCGATGCCTGTGCCCGACTGGTTCTTCCTGGAAATGCCAGAACCTTTGGCCGCGGAGAAGTACGTGCATTGAAAAACAGGAAACGAGCAAAGAGAGGACGGTAAACATATCCCCCTATCCAGCCAGTAATGCTCCCTCCGGTATTTATCTACAAAGCCAGCTAACCATGCTGGTTTTTTCATTTGTTCCGGAGTTCATGATGAATTACTTCGTTTTAGCGACTCACGCTGTCACCGTAGATGGCGAATGGGTTACACCAGAATCGGTTCAACAGGCTGATTTTGATGCATTGCATTTACTGCAAACTGCAGATCGGTGTTCAGTTTGACCCTCTGACAGCGACCAAAACGTTTGTGCATATGCCGGAGAATATGAAAAATGTAGCTCGACTTAAAAAATGTCGATTCACCAAGCACCAGACAATGCAAGAAAAGACCTCTTCACAACCTATACCGCCTCCACAAAAGCGCATTCGACCGGCTAACGCGAAAATACGGCAATGGAGATGCCACTGGTGCCATGTCTGTTGGCATGGATACAAGGTCTGTCCACAATGGTGCGACTGGGTTTATGCGACTGATGCGTAAGTTGTTGTATCGACCCATTGAACTCACATCCAACAGCGGACTTTATACCAATAAGCAGAGGGGACTTACTAATGATAAAGAAGATGTGCATTCATGGTGCTCATATTATCGACATTGCCTGCCATGTCGGCTGTACCGAACGGACGGTCCTGCGCCTCTCAAATCAGACCGTATGCTTCGAAACTCAGCCCGGTCAGCAGCTGCACCATGACCGGAGAGTAACTAAAGCTATTGTGGCCGGAAAGCGTTGCTTACTCAGCTTCGCCAACAACATACTGGGTTAGCCCAACGAAGCTGAAGAGAATGTGAAACAATTTATCCTGGCAAAAAAGAGAAAACGGCCAAAAAAGAAGACCGTTCGAATATCTAAAACCCAGTATCCCGTTCACTCAAAACATCTTAAGTGAACGGTGTAACGCTTGGTAATTTTTCCATTCTTCGTGGTTGACAAAATCAAGATAATGCGAAAATATGTGGTTTACGAATTCTAAAAAAAGCGAAACTTGAAATGAGCAACGACCAATTAGCGCCTTGTTGGGAGTTTCAGCCTTATCTTGCTGAAAGCAACGTACGACAACTGTTGGCAGAGATTGCTAACGTTCTAGAGTTGTTGTACTACCATAAGCACACGTTGGATAGTAATTGGTCTGAAGGTGTCAGAGCATATGACTGGGTGAGAAATCATCTTATTCAAAGTGAAGGGACTATTCCGGGTCTGGAAATGGTGTCAAAAGGTTTGGATTACGTCGTAGCCTTAAATCAAGTCCCTCTGCAATTTTCTAAGGATTGCATTAATAACCCAAAGAAAAGGCATCGCCTGCTCCGGAACAAAGTTGAGCACGAACAGCTTTCTCTATTTGGTGATATTGAGCCCGAACAAGATATCACATGGCGAGTTTTAGCTGAGCCATTTATATCAGAAGAGGAAGATGGTGAGTTAGAGTCAACATTACCGCGCTGGGAGGTTGCTCTCGTTGGATTTAATGCATATGGCGCTCAGGTGAGCATGGTTTCTCATCAATCCACCGCTTCTGTGCCGCTTATGCCTCTCAATTCTAGTACCCTCCCTGACGAAGCAGAGATCGGCAAAGCGACACTTCGCCGTCGTAACATAGATAAAGATTCGGATGTAAGCAACAATGGAACATCAGGTGATTGACCTCACTGAATACCGTGGGGATAAGCTCAAACTAGCCAGGATGGCTGTTGGGATTTCTTGCGAAGAGTTAGCCGAGAAAATTGGCAAGACAAAGCAATTTGTTAGCAAACTGGAGAAAGGATTTAGACCATCTGAGCAAATGTTAGAGCTCATAGCTTCTGCTCTCATGATTAAGGCTAATTTTCTTTTTACAGAGCGTAAATATGCACTTGAAAGTGATGTCTGCCACTTCCGGAGCAAAAAGTCTAGGACACAATCACTCACAAATAGTGTCTTAGCCAGAGCTGAGATATTAAACATAATAATCTCAGCTATTGAAGGTGAAATTGAATTCCCGGATGTCTGTATACCTGAGCATCCAGGAGCTGAGTTGCTTACTCCGAATGATATTGAACGAGTTGCAGAGGATTGTCGGAGAACCTGGAACTTAGGTCTGGGGCCGATTTCGTCAATGGTTAAACTGGCTGAAAGTCTGGGGGTGATAGTTGCTCATGTCACAGGTGTAGATGATAGAGTTGATGCTTTCACCGTCCATAATAACAGACCAGTTATTATCAGGAACAATGTTAAAAAAAGCATCTGCAGATTTCGCTCAGATTTGGGCCATGAATTAGGGCACTTGGTAATGCATGAGGGTATTACTACTGGTGATAAGCTGACAGAGTCACAAGCTGATCGCTTTTCGAGTGCGCTGTTAGTTCCTCGATTATCTTTCATTAAAGAATTTCCACGTATTAGAGGGAAACAATTTAATTGGAACGCTTTGGTTGAGTTTAAACTCAGATGGAAAATCAGCCTTAAAATGTGCATTTATCGAGCCAGTACATTGGGGCTGTTAACCCAGGATCAAGCGAGGACTGGTTACATGCATCTGAACTCGAAAGGCTATACAAAAGTAGAGCCTGGTGATGAACTATTACGTCCTGAAGAGCCTAGTATGCTAGCTGAAGCCATCGAAATGTTGGACGATGAAATGTGGGTGAAAATTCTTATGAAAACTGGGTTAAGCCAGCAACTGGTTAGAGAACTTTTCTCTGTGAATCGCCCATTTTCAAGTCCAAAAAATTTATTCCAACTTGTTTAAATTTTAGCATCGAAAGCAACCCGACATTGGCTAACGCCGATCGTGTAAGAATCGGTTGATTGATTTGGTGGCTGGTGAAAAAAGGGGTCATGTTCATCATGGCCTCTTTCTTAATTTAATTTTACTAGCTCACAACTAATTATTATTGCCCGATTCGCAGTATGGCGCTGAGGTAACGTTCAAGTCTCAGGAATGATCAGTATCTCTCTTCGCCAAGATCTTCCCAGTCGTGTTGTCCATCCGGTATTGTGAAATTGTACCATCAAGAATGTACTTGATCACTGAGAGCACCGTAGATAAAGGCGCATGGAACCATTCACGAGGATTATAATTTTGTCCATCCAAACCTCGTAGCGTGATATTGAGCCGTTGCTTACCTAAAAAACCATGAATAAGCGTTTCAAGTTTGTGAGTGTTGATGTTAAAGCATTGCGTGGTCATGACCAGACGCACGGGTGCTTCAAGGAAGGTTTTATCATTTTCAGCGTTTTTGATGCGCTCTTTGATGGTTCCTTCGGTAAAGCCAATTTTATACAAATCAGGTTTAAAACGTTGAAGAGCTGGCTGGTTGCTATGCGTAGCAAGCACATAGACATATCCTGTTGGAACCTGTGTCTCATCAGGCTGCACATTTTGGCCGTTTAGAATAATTTTGCGACCTTCCGTGTCTCGTACCAAACCATGCGTAAGTGAGAGGAAAAGCATATTCATCTCAGTCCCGTTTTCAAACACCAGATGCAGACGGGAATTCCAGGGACCATATTCCTCTAACCTCTCGCCAACTTTGTCGACATAGCCCATAACCCCATTGAGAATAAAAAAATCACCTTCATGAATCTTTAACTCATGGCGGAAGCGAACAAATGAAAATACTCCCGTTTTCAGACCATTTTGGACTGTCTCAAACAGTGGGGAAAATCGATAAAAATCTGGGCAAGGCTGCCGTTTGGCAATTTCGTCAGGCTGTGTTTTCTTTTTAATAGGAATATGTTTTAACGTGAAAATATCGGGCTCATCAAATGAGAGCAATCCATCATCGTCATCAGCAAAGATCTCATCCAGTGAAGTTACCAACTCAGATTTATCAACCACGACAGAGGGAGTAAAGAATGATACCGATGGTTCATGGGGATTCCCGGTGTTTTCATCTACAAGCAAGCCATAGATATCAAACGGCTGCAACACGTCATGGCATTGTTTATTATCCCTGAGTGCTCGCAAACGTTGAGCAAGCAACGTTTCTTTAAAATCATCAGATTCGGTTCGAGGAGGATGACCGTGAACAGTATAAAAAGCACTAATCTCTTCTAAGCGAGTGACCGAAAGATTACCGGTAGGTGTATACATTTTCAGGGGTTCAACTACCAGTAAACCCAAATCATCAGTGTCAGAAAAAATATCGTCGATGGTCATTTTATGACGAGGTTGAACAGGAGAAAGTTTGAGCATAAGTTACGATTCCTGTCGCACTGTACGCTGTTGTTTCATTTTTCGAATATAGGCCAGTGCTTCAGCATAACGAACCTCTATTGCATCACTGGCATTCAGCGATGGCTCCCGCTGATGTTCACTGGCAAATGCTTTAATTCTAGGCCAGAGCATCACAGCTTCTTCCTCAGATACCTGCGACTGATTCGCTTTGACTGCTTCCTGAATAGTTTTTAGCATCGTCGCGGTGACTGATTTTGATAAAATCTCGTAAGCACCGTGAAAGGGATTCACCGCATCAATCAGGTCAATATTCAGATTTTCAATGTTGATGAATTTATCTCCCATTTTTATGAACTGATTATTGATGTTTAATGAATCATTCGAATTTCCGATATGCTGACCTAGGGTGTTATCGATAATAGCATCCGTCGGTAAGTCGGCTTCATCAATAAGACCACCACATTGGCCTACAAAAAGACTCTGCAAAATACCACTGCGAACCTGTTCTAGTTCGTATTCAGTCAGGTCAGGGTGAAGCGTTTGTATCACCGATGGTAACACTACCTGAGTAATTACCTCAGGCGGTGTTGACTCGGTAATAGCCTCTTTAACCACCTGCCCATTCGCCATTAGCGCCGCCAAGATCTCGTTTTTACCGCCGTTAAGGATTGTTAGAACCTTGTCTGATACCGGTAATGCATGATCATCAACCAGAACCGTGTTGGCAGGTAACGGCTCGCCAGTCCATTGAGATCGTGGTTTAAATTGAATATTTGGAGCCATGATCTGCTCCATCAACAACGATGTGGTGATGGCTTTAAGCATGTTGTTAACTGATACTTTAACGTCATCATCTTGAGCATCAGGCTTAGCAATAAGGTTGGTAAACTGTGCATGAGTTTTGCCTTCACAATCCCGTGTCGCACGCCCAATTATTTGCACAATCTCCGTCATCGAGCTGCGATAACCAATGGTCAGCACATGTTCACAGAAAGGCCAGTCAAACCCCTCTTTCGCCATACCTAATGCAATAATGATATCCATATCGTCTGCAGAGTGGATATTACGCAGATACGCTTGTACTTTCGGTCTTTCTGCCGGGTTATCATCAACCAGATTCGCTACACGCAATAATTTGCCATCGCTTTTACGTTTCACTCGATAGATACCGGTATCTGGCTCTTGCTGTTGCACCTCACCCAGCGCATCCAGGATGGCATCAACCTCGGCATGTTTATCTTTTGTTGATTCGCCGGAATTAACATTGGGAATATGGATGATGGTTTTCTTGCTAGCATCCAGCACTGAAGGTAGTGCCTTGATGTATGGACCCTGATAAAAATGGTATCCGATGCCTAAAGATTTTAAATACTGGTATCCATTGAGCTGTTCGTAGTAGGTATAGGTCACTTTCGTGAACTGGGCTTCATCTTCAGGTTGCAGTATGGGTACGGTATCCCCTCGGAAGTAAGAACCAGTCATTGCAACAATATGTGCATTAGAACCTTTCATTAGAGCATCAATCAGATTGCCCAAACGGTTGTTTTCATCCGCAGAGACATGATGGAACTCATCAATAGCAACTAGGCAGTCATTAAACGATCCGACATTCAGCTTATCGAAAGCAAAACGCAGGGTGGCATGAGTACAGACCAGAGTGTCGTCAGAACTAGCCATAAATCGTCTAAAGGCTTCAACCTTCCCTGCCTCTCCACCGCCAATGCACAGATTATTTTCAGGTTTTACCTTCCAGTCAGCAAAGAAACCATGCTCCGTGAGCAGAGTATCTTTAAACGAACCACCGATGGACATTTCAGGGACCGCGACAATAGCTTTGCGTAAACCCTGATTAACAAGCTTATCCAGAGCCAGGAACATCAACGCTCTTGATTTACCCGACGCTGGTGGGGCTTTGATAAGCAGATAAGGGTTGTTCCGCTGTTCAAAGGCTCGAGCCTGCATTTCCCGCATACCAAAATCATTAAGACGCGCACTTTGCCCTGTCTGCCCGTACGTAACCTGTAAAATATTTTCCACAATGCAATCCTCTGTAGGCCCTGACTGGCAGAGCGAAACTTTAAGCTTTAGTCAGTACTTCGTAGCGTTCTAACAGGCAACTTAAACGCTCAGTGGCGTCCTTGAATGGTTTGTCACGATAGAGACGATCTACAGCCTTATCCAAAGTCTGATGGGCTTCCAAAAGGTCTGCGGGCATCTTTAACGGGTCATACAGCTCAGCTAGAGTATTTTCTGGATAATTCTCCCGCGTCAGTAATACTGTTTTTGCCAATACAATAAGAGAATTACGCTGTTCATCAGTCACGCTAGGCCAAGGGAAAGAGTTATAAACGACTGTTGCTGAATAGCGGTAGCGACTTTCAAGACGACCTGCTACCAGCCGCATCCAGTCGTTGTGCATTAGTGAGGTCAGGATAGCAAACTCGTACAAAGTGCCATTCGGTAGAATGTAATTCAGATTAGTTGAAATTACACTGGCATCATAAAAGCCTATAGGTACATAGGTTCGTCGTTCCGATGAAACGCTAGGAATCAGGATATAATCACCGGATATAGGCTGGCTAACCTGCATAAAAATATGTGGCTTTTCTGCCATTTTGAGTGCAGCTGAATGCCCAGCCTTAATCCTCAACGCACGAATTTTCTCAATGCGCTTCTGAACTTCAGGCATGGCCTGAATATCATTTTTAGTAGCATCCACAAGCCACAAGCACCAACGTTCCTTGCCATTGAGAAATTCATCCGCGCCTAGCGCCTTTTTTATCCAGCGGGCTGCCTGAGGCTCTAGTCTAAGTAAGGTGTCACGTTCAGAACGATTCATTAGCAAAAAACCACCGTCAGTAGGTTTATTACCAAACAATAAAGGGGGTACTCCTTTCACCATTGGTTTACTTTTTGCCAAAACTGCTACATTACTGCCTTCGATCAAATAAGGGCTAATATTGTTGACCTGCTTACAGTGCCACTGCCCGTCAATCTGTTGGTATAGTTGGCGTTTTTTGTTTTGCCCTGTTAGACCAACAATAACCACGTGTACCGCTGCTTTATCACGGGCGTTGTTTGCCCATGTAAAGGTGGGGTATGCAATATGAATATTCAAACCCAACCCGAATATTGAGGGCCAGAGTGTTGCTACCTGCTCGCCTTGGCAGAGAGAGTTGGTGGCTACTAACGCCAACTCGGCACGACTATTCTGAATATACTGTGCTCCCTTCCAGAACCAACAGGCGACAAAATCAAGATAGCCCAACGATTTGAAACCGCTAAATACCGTCTGCATATCAGCACGCTGTTCATCAGAGCGGCCTAACGTTCCTAAAAACGGCGGGTTACCTATGACATAAACTTCATCATCAACCTCTTTTGGACATACTTCCTGCCAGTCTTTTTGCAGACTGTTACCGCTCCAAATTTTACCTGATGATCGCAACGGTAACGCTGGGGGTGCTGATCCAATATGTTCTTCCCACTGTTTATTTAGCTGATGCTCCGCAAGCCAGAGAGATAGACGGGCTATCTCACAAGCAAAATCATCAATTTCGATGCCGTAAAAACGAGAAAGAGGGATGCAACTATCTTTGCCTAGTGACTGATGATCCACTAACGAGAGCGCTTTCAGGATATCAATCTCTAGTAATCGCAACTCTTTGTAGGCGACAATTAGGAAATTACCGGAACCACAAGCAGGATCGAAGATTTTTATCTTGCTCAGACGGGCCAGCAGTTCATGAAGCCCTTTGGCCTTGGTACGCTGCTTTTCCAACTCGGCACGCAGAGGATCTAAAAACAGCGGTTGGATCACCTTCATAATGTTGCGATAAGAGGTGTAATGCTGGCCTAAACGGCTACGCTGTTCAACATCAATCACCGCTTGGAACATGCTGCCAAAGATATCGGGGTTAATCGCACTCCAGTCCATCTTGCCACATTCCAATAAAAGGCGACGACTTTTCAGAGTAAATTTTGGGATAGATTCATCACTGGCAAACAGACCACCATTAACGTAAGGGAAAGCAGTCAAATGTACGGGAAGTGACTGACGTAACGGGCTATTATCTTTACAGTTCATCACTCTAAAAAGTTCGGTCAGAAAGTGATGCACATCACTGCCATCTTCAGCGGTAGAACTTTTAAGTGTTGAGGTGAACTGATTTTTGTTAAATATCCCTGTATCTTCAGCGAAAAAACAGAAAAGCAGACGAGTCAAAAAAACATTGAGCGCATGGATATCTTTTGCTTTGCTTAAATCATTGCATGCCTTTATAAGATCAAACAACTTTCCCATTTTCTCAGCGGCATGCACATCAGCCGGGTTTTCGCTATTAAGAATAGCTTTCTCCAGCCCGACTAGCGGTAAGAAAAAACCATAGTTGCGTGGTAACTCTTCAAACTCAATATCGAGACGATCCTTCGTCAGCATGTCCCAAGCTAAAAAGTTAACTAAATTTGTTACTAGAACAAAGCGGATCTTATTTTTTGCAACAGCCGCATCGGCAATACGTTGCTCAAAAGCAGATTCAAGATCATCATTATCCTCCACTGGCTGATAGTAGAGTTTATTCTTTAATGCAATGTGTCCTGGCTCTTTCGCAACATTACGCGCCCCACCTTGCCGAATCTGACTCAGAGTAGCTTTAGGGAACTCAAAAGCTGTTAAAAAGCCGTAGATAAATTTGTCTTGCTCAGGGTTTTCAACCAGTTGTTCAAGATGTTCAAAAATTTTCGCCTGATTAACAGCCATTATTTTTCCTAAAAATACAGTACTCATAGAGGATGATGCACTCATTCTCACTGAAGAAAATTTTATCAATTAGTTTCAACGCGTTACTTAGTTTGTATCAAAAAAATAAAAAACTTTAGCCCTATGCCAGCCGCCGCAAGGCGGCTGACTTTGCTCAAAATACTTAATCCTGCCGCGCTAGTTTCTCCCAAGACAACCATAACTACCAAGTTGACTTAGTCTCCCAAAATCAAATGGGCTTCCCCCCTTACCCCGATTTGCATCAAGATAATCCGCCCACCACTGCAACATCAACCTACGATCCGCAAAAGGTTCCCCCTATGCATGTAAGCTGGCACGGTGTTAACTTACTTTGGCGAAACTTCCATTCAATCGTAAGCAATCCACATAATCCCCATACCACTGCAGCATCTCCCTGCGTTGCTCCAAATACTGCGCGTGGTTGTACGTCCCGCGAATCGTGTTCTTATCCACATGTGCCAACTGCAACTCGATCCACGCAGTGTTATAGCCCTGCTCATGCAGGATGGTACTCATAGTGTGCCGGAATCCATGTCCTGTCGCTTTCCCGTGATAACCAATTCGCTTCAACACCTGATTGATGCTCGCTTCACTCATTGGTTTGGTGATGTCATTACGTCCCGGAAATACCAGTGAATAACGCCCGGTAACCGCTTGGATCTCGCGCAGTGCTTCTACCACCTGAGCTGACAGCGGCACCATATGTGGACGCCGCATTTTCATGCGTTCTTTAGGCACTTCCCAAATCGCTTTATCAAAATCGAACTCTTTCCATTCAGCCAGACGTAGCTCAATAGTTCGCACGCCGGTCAGCATCAAAATACGCGTTGCAAGACGAGTAATTGGGCTACCCGAATAGGCTTCTAACGCCTGCAAGAACTCAGGCAACTCTTCAGCGAGTAGATGAGGGAAATGCTGTGATTTCGGCGTTGCCAGTGCACTGGATAGCTCAGAGGCAGGATTACTCTCTGCCCGGCCAGTAACAATCGCGTATCTGAATACCTGATTACACGCCTGTCTGATTTTGCGCAATTTGTCGAGAACACCGCGCTTTTCTAGCTTACGCAGCGTCGTCAGCATCTCCAGGGGCTTTATCTCTGTAATGGGCCGCTTACCAAGGTCTGGGAAAATGTCGTTTTCAAACGCTTCCATCAAGTCATCAGCGTAGCCTTTCGACCATCCGGTACGCTTATACTCATGCCATTCCAGCGCAATAGCTTTGAAGTTATTTTCAACACTCGCCTTCTGCGTCAGTTTTTCAACTCGCTTCTCTTCGCTTGGATCTCCGCCAAGCGCAACAACCTTGCGTGCTTCCTCTCGCTTCAAACGAGCATCTGCCAATGAGATATCGGGATAAACTCCGATTGAGAGCTTTTTCTCTTTACCCAGCACGCGATATTTCAAACGCCAATATTTAGCACCGTTGGGTTTGATCAGCAGGTAAAGCCCACCGCCATCCGTTAATTTGTATTCTTTCTCTCTTGGTTTTGCAGTGTCGATCTGCCGAGCATTTAGTGGCATAGGGGGCCCCTAATTTCCGTTGAACGAGATGAGCCCCCGCAAAGGCCCCCAGACACCACTTGATTTGGGTAGAACTAGGTAGACTTTGGTTGAGCTCGATACAGAAAAATCCAGCTATATCAGGGAGTATAATGCAAAGAAGGAGAGTTCAGTAGAAGTGTGTTGACTTGAAAATGGCACGCCCTACAGGATTCGAACCTGTGACCTACGGCTTAGAAGGCCGGTGCTCTATCCAACTGAGCTAAGGGCGCATGGAGATGGCACGGATTATACGTCGGGAAGCGGGTACGTCAACGTTTTTGCCG
>Ga0302348_1000458_pt1 | contig 19815 bp, 16 predicted proteins | sample PhySR1_FD_202177 | JGI IMG/M metagenome (GOLD analysis project Ga0302348, IMG submission 202177) | Leaf surface microbial communities from sunflower plants in UC Gill Tract Community Farm, Albany, California, United States - DLSL S.R1... | ecosystem: Host-associated > Plants > Phyllosphere >...
GTCGCCCCGAAACGTTGCTATGAACCTGATGCGTTGCTGGCGGGTAAAAAGCTGTGGGGCGCGTGCGTACAACTTTATACGCTGCGTTCGGAAAATAACTGGGGGATTGGCGATTTCGGCGATCTCAGGTTGTTGCTGAAAAAGGTCGCTGAGCGTGGCGGTGCGTTTGTCGGGCTGAATCCTATTCATGCGCTGTATCCGGCCAATCCGGTGGCGGCCAGCCCTTACAGTCCGTCGTCGCGCCGCTGGCTGAACGTGATTTATATCGACGTCAGTGCCGTCGACGATTTCAGGCTGAGCCAGGCCGCCCAACAGTGGTGGAATCTGCCGCTGACGCAGCAACGGTTACAGGCGGTACGCGCCAGCGACTGGGTGGATTACGGTGAAGTGATGCCGCTCAAACTCGAAGGATTACGGCTGGCCTACGCGCAATTCCTGAAGCGTAAAGTGCAGGATGCGCAGGTGAAATCGCTGACCGCTTTTGTGAAGCAGGGCGGGGAAAGTCTGTATCTGCAGGCGGCGTTTGACGCGTTATACGAACATCTGGCGAAAGAGACGGATGTTGCGCTCGGATGGAACCGCTGGCCGGAGCAATATCATGATGCGCGTGGCCCTGCAGTGCGCGCTTTCTGCGAACAACATGCGCAGGATGTGGAGTTTTACCTCTGGCTGCAATGGCTGGCAGAAACGCAATTTTCACAATGCTACGAGGTCAGCCAGCAGGGCGACATGCCGATCGGTTTATACCGCGATCTGGCCGTCGGTGTGGTGGAAGGTGGCTCGGAAACCTGGGGCGATGGCGAATTGTACTGCCTGAAAGCCTCGGTCGGCGCACCGCCGGATATCCTCGGGCCGCTGGGTCAGAACTGGGATCTGCGCCCGATGGATCCACACGTGATGGTGAAACGCGGTTATCAGCCGTTTATCGATCTGCTGCGTTCAAACATGACCAGCTGTGGCGCGTTGCGTATTGATCACGTGATGACGTTATTGCGTTTATGGTGGATCCCGGCGGGTGAAACGGCGGATAAAGGCGCATATGTGCAATATCCGGTAGACGATCTGCTGGCTATTCTGGCGCTGGAAAGTCAGCGTCACCGCTGCATGGTGATTGGTGAAGATCTGGGCACCGTCCCGGTGGAGATCGTCAGTAAGCTGCGCGAAGGCGGGGTGTATTCCTACAAAGTGCTGTATTTCGAGCGTGATGAGGAAAACAACTTCCGTGCGCCGCAGTCGTATCCGGTTCAGGCGATGGCGACAATCACCACGCATGACCTGCCGACGCTGCGCGGATACTGGCAAAGTGACGATCTGGCGCTGGGTAAATCGCTGGGACTGTACCGCGATGAAGATGTGTTGCAGGAACTGTACGCCGACCGCGCCCGTGCGCGTCAGGGGCTGCTTGACGGCTTACACCATTACGACTGCATCCCTAAAAAAACCGGACGTAAAGCGGCATTGATGGAGATGACGCCGGTGCTCAACCGTGGCCTGCAACGCTACGTCGCTGACAGCGCCTGTGCTTTGCTCGGCCTGCAACCAGAAGACTGGTTAGACATGGACGCGCCGGTCAACGTGCCCGGCACCAGCGACGAATACCCGAACTGGCGCCGTAAACTGTCCACCTCCCTCGAAGAGATGTTCGCAGACGAGCAGGTGAATAAACTGATTAAAGACCTCGATAAACGCCGCCGGAAAGTCTCGGTAAGCTGAGGTTTAGAGAAAGATGTGAAAAAGGGAGTGCTGCCGTGAGGGAGTGCTCCTTTTTTATTTGTGTGTATAAATCAACCAATAACAAAACCCTGATATAGACTGCGGTCAGGCTTTCCGCAGCACTTCAAACTTTATCTTGCTTAGTTTTTATTGCACCTTAAAGTAATCACTAATGACATAATGTTTATTTTAAGGTGCAATATGAAGCGTTCTCAATCTTTGCTGGTATCGGAAAATCTTTTGCAGCAACTCCGCGAAATGGGACGCTTGCTCGCTGAAAGCCGGATTGCGCGAAAGATGACGCAATCCGAAGCAGCGGTGCGAGCTAACCTTGGCAGAAATACTGTCAGCAGGATTGAGAATGGAGATACAAGTGTCGCAATAGGACAAATTCTGCGTTATCTCGATGCCATTCGTCCGGGGGTAACTTTGGCCGACCTCTTATCAGGGGAAGACAATGTCGTACATTCGATGAATGAGAAAATCAGGCCTCAGCGCGCCCGTGCATTATCCGAGAGGGAACTTAAAGATTATGACTTCTGAAAGCACTTTACTGGTTCACGCCTTTTTACCCGGAGCCTCACAAGCTGTTCCGGCAGGAAAACTTAAAATGACTCAAGCTGGAGCCGAAGTACTCTCCTGTAGTTTCATTTACGGTTTGAAGTATTTGAAAAGAAACGGCGCGATTGAAATTGATCCGATATCGTTGAATTTTCTGAATGGTCGGGATGTTTCCCGAATGGAGCTTTTCCCTGCCAATACCTCATTATTTGGTGGGATCCGCGATGCTGCACCAGACTCCTGGGGGCGGCGAGTGATAGAAGCTAAAAACCGGATGCCAGCCAATTCTTTGCCAGAGTCTGTTTACTTGCTGGAGGCAGGAGCTAATCGGGTTGGTGCTCTGGATATTACCGCTGATGGTGAGGCCTCCAGAGCACTGACTCAATCCAGTGGTATTCGCTCGCTTGGGTATATTCAGGATGCATTCGACCGGGTTGAACAAGGGCTTCCGGTACCGGCAAACTTACACGATCTTCTTGATGCGGGTTCAAGTATGGGGGGAATGCGTCCAAAAGCTACCCTTTTGGATGATGACGAAACACATTGGCTGGCCAAATTTTCATCCCCAAATGATCGTGGGCTTAACATTCCTACGGTGGAAAGAGCAACGCTGGAGCTGGCACGTGTTGCCGGCCTGAATGTTCCCCCTACACAATTGAAAGAAGTGGGTGATAACCGTTTTGCCATGCTGATAAAGCGCTTTGACCGGGTGGGGAGTGGTGAGTTTGTCGGACGACGACATTTTAATTCCGCGCTGACATTCATGGACTTACATGAGATGGACTCGCCGAAAAGCAGTTATGCGGATATGGCTGATGCCATGAGAATGCATCTGAACGCAAAGTTTCTTCAGCAGGATTTAACTGAGCTGTTTAAACGAATGATATTTAACATTTTAATTAACAACGACGATGATCATTTAAGAAATCATGGTTTTATTCTGATAGATGATCCCGCTCAGATGGCAGTTTCTGCGTCTCAGGAACCCCCGCAATCTGTTTCTCTGGCATGGCGTCTCAGCCCTTTATATGACGTTGTTCCGCGCCCATGTGGCACTTATTCTCGTCTTCTGCATTTAGGTGTGGGCCAGTTTGGCCGGGAAGCAACGTTGATTAATGCGGTTTCCTGGTCTGAGCGTTTTGGCCTTAGCCGCCAGCTGGCTATCAATGAAATTGATTCTGTGTGGAAAGCGGTTCGCGAATGGCGAAATTGTTTCGAGGAATTTGCGGTAGGCGGGCAGGATATTGATTCGGTAAAAAGTGCCTTCAGGCATATTCGTGAAATCGGAGGAAAAGAGCTTGGACTTTGCGAATAAGTCTTATAAATGATTGAGTTAATTATTAGAATTTAGAGAATGTAATAAAAAAAGGCGGCTTATTCAGCCGCCCAAGACACAGGTAATTGATCAAGTACTACAAAGCGCATTAGCCTTACATTTAACCTTTCACACCGCCTGCCGTTAAGCCGCCGACCAGCCAGCGTTGGGCGATCAGGAATACTGCCGTAATCGGGATGGCGGACAATATGGCCGCTGCCGCGAAATCGCCCCACAGGTAGTTTTGCGGGTTCAGATATTGCTGCATACCGACCGCCAGGGTGTAGCTGTTCACGTCACGCAGCAGTAAAGATGCCACCGGCACTTCGGTGATGGCTGCGATGAACGACAGAATGAACACGACGGCCAGAATCGGTACCGACAGCGGCAGCAGCACCAGACGGAAAGCCTGCCACGGGGTGGCGCCATCCAGTGCGGCGGCTTCTTCCAGCGAGCCGTCGATGGTTTCGAAATAGCCTTTGATGGTCCAGACGTGCAGGGCGATGCCGCCCATATAGGCGAAGATCACGCCGCCATGAGTGTTCAGGCCGAGGAACGGCACATACATGCCGAGGCGGTCGAACAGGGCGTATAACGCCACCAGCGACAGCACCGCCGGGAACATCTGGAAGATCAGCATCCCTTTGAGCAGCGAACTTTTACCGCGGAATTTCATGCGGGCAAACGCGTAGGCGCAGGTGGTGGAAAGGGCGACGATGCCGACCGCGGTGATCCCGGCGATCTTGATCGAGTTCCATAACCACAACATCACCGGGAATGGCGGCGGCGTGATGCTGCCGTCGCTGTTGGTGACCGCGATGCCGAGCGCCAGTTTCCAGTGATCCCACGAGACCTGATCCGGGATCAGGCTGCCGGTAGCAAAGTTACCCGGACGCAGCGAGATGGCGAATACCATCAGCAGCGGGAACAGGATCAGCGCCAGAAAACACAGCAGTAAAAGATGCGTGACCAGCAATCTGACTTTCTGCGACTTAGGTTTAACCATGGGCATTGTCTGTTTCTCCTTAGTCGAATTTCATGCGTGAGGCTTTCAGGTTCACGACAGCCAGCGCACCGACCAGCAGGAAGATCAGCGTGGCAATCGCCGCCGCCAGCCCGAAGTCCTGCCCGCCGCCGCCTTCGAAGGCGATGCGGTAGGTGTAGCTGACCAGCAAATCGGTATGACCCGCTGGCGTGGTGGTGCCGAGCATGTCCGGCCCGCCGTTGGTCAGTAACTGGATCAGCACGAAGTTATTAAAGTTAAAGGCAAAGCTGGCGATCATCAGCGGCGTCAGCGGCTTAATGAGCAAAGGCAGCGTGATGCGGAAGAAATTCTGCATCGGCGTGGCACCGTCCATTGCCGAAGCTTCATAAAGATCGTCAGGAATGGCTTTCAGCAGGCCCATACACAAGATCATCATGTACGGATAACCGAGCCAGGTGTTGACGATAATGATCATGCTTTTGGCGGTCCACGGATCGCTGAACCATGCCGGTTTAATGCCGAACAACGCGCTGAGCATCAGGTTGATTTCACCGAAACTCTGGTTGAATAACCCCTTGAAAATCAGAATCGAAATAAAGGCCGGCACCGCATAAGGCAGGATCAGCAGGATGCGGTAAGCGGCTTTGCCTTTCAGCTCTTCCCACTGTACGACGCAGGCCAGCACCATGCCGACGGCGACGGTCAGGATCACGGTCAGCAGGGCAAAAACAACGGTCCAGACGAAAATCGACAGGAAGGGTTTCTGGATCCCTTCATCATGCAATACGCGCAGGAAGTTGCCCCAGCCGATGCCGACGGTAAAGCCCGGGCTGAGTTGTTCGGCCTGCCATTCGCCCTGAGCGTTTACTGCCTGATAGAAGCCGGTTTTTGTGTTCGGGCGGTAGATTGTGCCGGTTTCAACGTTAGTCAGCTGCTTTTCATCGTCGCCCAGTTTGTACAGCGGTTGGGTGCCGGAGAACTGGCGCAGTGAACTCATGCGCAGCGTTTCGCCGTCGGGTAATTTCGCCGAGAGCTGACCCAGCGCTGCACGGTTTTGTGTCACCACGCGCAGACCGGCTTTTTCCGTCGAAGGGGCGGTCTGCGGGAGCATCTCCAGCTTTTGTGGCGCGGAAGCGTTAAAGGCAAAAGGTGGCGAAACCAGCGTTTCACTGTTATCCGCTGACGTCAGTGCCAGTTGCCATTTATCACCTGCAGGGAAGAGCGCAAAATTCAGCGCTTTTCCGCCCTGAAATTGACGGTCCATCAGCACCGACTGCGCACGTTCAAACGTCAGCTGGTTAGTGCTGCTGTAATTCGTAAAGGCAATCGCGATGGTGCAGACCAGCGGGAACAGCACAAATAACGACATCCCGGCGAGGCCAGGATAGACATAGCGCCACGAATAGGCGCGGCGGTTGCCGTAAATGTATAAACCGACGCTGGAAAGAATCAGGGTCAGAACGGCAAAAAGGGTTTCGCCCTGCGCATACATCAGCACGATCAGATAACCGGTAAAGCAGGCGAGCAGGGCGATGACCAGCCATTTGAACGCATTGCTGAACGGCCGTTTTTTGGCTCTTGGCATAAGGACAATCCTTGTGGTGGCGGTACGGAACCCGTGAGTCCCGTACCGTTCATTGAGCTAATGCTTCGGCATTACTTGGTAATGCGTGTTTCTACGTCTTTCAGTGCTTGCGGAACAGTCTGGCGGCCATTCACCGCATTGATGATGGCGCTGCGTTCTGCATACCAGAAGGCGCTCATCTGCGGGATGTTAGGCATGATTTCGCCGTTTTTGGAGTTAGCCATGGTGGCGGCGATGCGCGGATCTTTCTCCAGTTGTTCCTGATACGTTTTCAGTGCCACAGCGCCCAGCGGTTTATCTTTGTTCACCACCGCCAGACCTTCGTCGGTGATCAGATAGTTTTCCAGGAACTCTTTCGCCAGTTCTTTATTCGGGCTGGCAGCGTTGATACCGGCAGTCAGTACGCCGACGAACGGTTTAGACGGTTTGCCGTGGAAGCTTGGCAGCAGCGTCACGCCGTAATTGATTTTGCTCTTGTCGAGGTTTGACCAGGCCCACGGACCATCGATAGTCATCGCGGTCTGGCCTTTGTTGAAGGCGGCTTCGGCGATGGAATAATCGGTATCAGCGTTGATGTGTTTGTTTTTCACCAGATCGATGATGAATTGCAGGCCAGCCTGAGAACCTGCGTTATTCACGCCGGTGTCTTTGATGTTGTATTTGCCGTTTTCATACTTGAACGCATAACCGCCGTCAGCGGCGATGATTGGCCAGGTGAAGTACGGTTCCTGCAAGTTCCACATGATGGCGCTCTTGCCTTTGGCGCGCAGCTCTTTGTCCAGTGCCGGGATTTCTTCCCAGGTTTTTGGCGCTTCTTTAATGATGTCTTTGTTGTAAATCAGTGACAGCGCTTCAACCGCGACCGGATAGCCGATCAGCTTGCCGTTGAAGGTCACTGCATCCCAGGTGAACGGGAACAGTTTGTCTTTGAAGGCTTTATCCGGACTGATTTCAGCCAGCAGGCCAGACTGTGCGTAACCGCCGAAACGGTCGTGCGCCCAGAAGATAATGTCAGGGCCGTCACCGGTGGCCGCCACTTGCGGATATTTTTCTTCCAGCTTGTCCGGATGTTCTACCGTGACTTTAATGCCGGTGTCTTTCTCAAACTTCTTACCGACTTCCGCCAGGCCGTTATAGCCTTTGTCACCGTTGATCCAGATGACCAGCTTTCCTTCTTCTATTTTGGCAAATGCGGAAGATGACAGCACCAGCGTAGCCAGCGCTGAGAGTGCCAGTGTTTGTTTAACAATCTTTTTAATGCTGAGAGTCATAATCCAATCCTTTTTATTTCCTGTGAGGAGTCGGTTTTCTGTCGTCTGAGACGGGAAAAGACAGGGTACGACGCCAGTGTGGATTCAACCCGACAACGCTTCATCATCCCCCCCTCTACGCCCCCGCCTCTCAGAATGTGATCCCGCCGACACTCTCTGGCGTTATGTGGTTCATCACTCAAAAATATGCGTCGTTTTTTGCCATTCAGATCACGAATTTGATTTTTGCTGTGAACTTTCATCCGGTTGCGCGAATCCGTCATCCTCCCTGCTCCTCCCCCATGAAAAACTTTGTTACGGATGATTACGCTTAGCGGCTATTCCTTCACTCTTCGTTGCATTGAGTTTTCTCGCTGGCAGCAAGTACAGGAGTTCAGGATGGCGAGCGTTTCCCTTAACAGCGTGTACAAAGCCTTTGGTGAAACCGTGATTTCCAGCGACATCAATCTGGAAATCGAAGAGGGCGAGTTTGTGGTGTTTGTCGGGCCATCCGGCTGCGGTAAATCAACCCTGCTGCGCATGATTGCCGGTCTGGAAGACATCACTTCCGGCGAACTGAAAATCGGTGATAAACGCATGAATGAAGTGCCGCCCGCAGACCGCGGCATCGGCATGGTATTTCAGTCTTATGCGCTTTATCCGCACCTGTCGGTGGCTGAAAACATGTCTTTTGGCCTCAAGCTGGCCGGAGCGAAGAAAGCCGAAATCAATCAGCGTGTGAATCAGGTTTCTGAAGTGTTGCAGCTGGCGCACCTGTTGGATCGTCGTCCGAAAGCGCTTTCCGGCGGACAACGTCAGCGCGTAGCGATTGGCCGTACGCTGGTGGCAGAACCGACGGTTTTCCTGCTCGATGAACCGCTTTCCAACTTAGATGCCGCGCTGCGTGTGCAGATGCGTATTGAGATTTCGCGCCTGCATAAGCGCCTGAAACGCACCATGATTTACGTGACCCACGATCAGGTCGAAGCGATGACGCTGGCCGATAAAATCGTGGTGCTCGATGCCGGACATATCGCTCAGGTCGGTAAGCCGCTCGAGCTGTATCACTATCCTGCCAACCGTTTTGTCGCCGGTTTTATCGGCTCTCCAAAAATGAATTTCCTGCCGGTGAAAGTCACCGGTGCTGAACCTGCACGTGTGCAGGTCGAGTTGCCAAACCGCCAGCAAGTCTGGCTGCCCGTCGAAGGCACCGACGTCAAAGTCGGCAGCAACCTGTCACTGGGTATCCGTCCTGAACATCTTCTGCCAAGCGACGTCGCGGAAGTGACGCTTTCCGGTGAAGTGCAGGTCGTCGAGCGACTGGGTAACGAAACACAGATCCACATCCAAATTCCGGCAATTCGTCAGAACCTGGTGTACCGCCAGAACGACGTGGTGCTGGTAGAAGAAGGTGCAACATTCGCCATCGGGTTGCCACCACACCGCTGCCATCTGTTCCGCGAGGACGGAACTGCATGTCGCCGGTTACATCCCGAATCTGGTGTTTGAAAGCACGCGATCCCCTACAGGAGAAAATGATGATTACAATGCGTAGTTCTTCCCTGGCGCTGGCAGTGGCTGCCGGAATCCTTTCTACACAAGCAATGGCAGTCGATTTTACCGGTTATGCCCGTTCGGGCATCGGCTGGACTGGCAGCGGCGGCGAGCAGCAATGTTTCAAAGCGACAGGCGCTGACAGTAAATACCGTCTGGGTAACGAATGTGAAACCTATGCGGAGTTAAAACTCGGTCAGGAAGTGTGGAAAGAAGGGGATAAGAGCTTCTACTTCGACACCAACGTGGCGTATTCCGTATCACAACAGAACGACTGGGAGTCAACCGATCCGGCTTTCCGCGAAGCAAACGTGAAGGGTAAGAACCTGATCGAATGGCTGCCGGGTTCCACCATCTGGGCCGGTAAGCGTTTCTACCAACGTCATGACGTTCACATGATCGACTTCTACTACTGGGATATTTCAGGTCCTGGTGCGGGTCTGGAAGATGTGGATCTGGGCTTCGGTAAACTGTCTCTGGCAGCGACCCGTAACACCGAAAGCGGCGGCTCATACGGCTATATTGCTGACCAGCGTAACGAAGTGCCAACGTCCAACGACGTGTTCGACGTTCGTCTGGCAGGCCTGCAAACTAACCCGGGCGGCGTGCTGGAGTTAGGTGTGGATTACGGTCGTGCCAATGCGCGTGACGGTTATTCCTTCGCGGACAATGCGACCAAAGACGGCTTCCTGGTGACTGCAGAACATACGCAGAGCATCTACAACGGCTACAACAAATTCGTACTGCAATACGCCTCTGACTCGATGACTGATCCGGGCCAGGGCGCAGCGAACGGCCACTCTAACGGTGCAGCCATCGACAACAACGGCAGCATGATCCGTGTTCTCGACCACGGTGCGATTGACTTCAACGATACCTGGAGCCTGATGTATGTGGCGATGTATCAGGATGTTGACCGCGATAACAATAACGGCACAACCTGGTATACCGTCGGTGTCCGTCCGATGTACAAATGGACCCCGATCATGAGCACCTTGCTGGAAGTCGGTTACGACAACGTGAAATCCCAGCGCACCGGCGACAAAAACGGTCAGTACAAAGTTACCCTTGCGCAACAATGGCAGGCTGGCGACAGCATCTGGTCACGTCCGGCCATCCGTGTGTTTGCAACCTATGCAAACTGGGATGAAAAATGGGGCTACGACACTGACAGCGGCGCAAACAATGGCTTAGCGATGAACGATACCAGCACCCGTACCTTCAGCCGCGGTAATGACGACGAAGTCACCTTCGGCGCACAAATGGAAATCTGGTGGTGATCCTCTTCGTCCTTTGAGCCGCAGATGCGTTAGCTGCCCTCACTCACCCCGGTCACATACTTGTGTATGCTCCCGGGGATGAGTTCAGTTGCCGCCTTCCTGCAACTCAAATGACTTCGAGGCCTGTGCCAGCTTTCAAAAGTACAAGCAGTAAAGAAGATGTGCTGGCTGGCGGATTATCGCTGATGACCGCCAGCCTTCATGGTGATTTCAAAGGAAACAATAATGAAAAAGAATCTGCTGTCACTGTGTCTGTCGCTGAGCCTGCTGGCTGCTGCACCTGCGGTCGTGAATGCGGCGCAGAATGATGCGAATACCGCACCCGCGATTTCCAGCCAGACCTTACGCAACCTTTCATGGACGCCGCTGGTCCCGCCAGTGACGCAGGATGTGACGCTCGGAACGTCCAGCGCACAGATTAATCAGGGTCAAATTCAGGGCGCCGTCGGGGCATTCGCATTGCCTGCCGACCGGGGTTCACTTGAAATTACGCTGACCAGTATCGCGACCGGTAAAACCGTGTATGCGCCAAATGTTCTGGTGCTGGATGAGCAGATGCGTCCGGCAGCCTTTTATCCTTCCAGCTATTTCCCGTATCAGAAACCGGGGATCGTCTCCAGCGACCGTCTGGAAGGCACACTGAAACTGACGCCAGCGCTGGGTCAGAAACAAATTTATCTGCTGGTATACACCACCCGTCAGGATCTGGCTGAAACGACGCAGATGGTGAACCCGGCCAAAGCCTTTGCCGCTGGCGTGGGTAACGCGGTACCAGATATCCCGGATCCGATAGCCCGTCATACTCCGACCGGCACGCTGAGCCTGAAAGTCACCGCCGAGCAGAAAACCGGTAACGTGATGATTGGTCAGTTCCTCCCGTCATCCGCACCGGCTGCTGCCGCGCCAGTGGTTGTCGGCAGTACACCAGCTCCGGCACCTGCGGCTGCTCCGGCAAAACCGTCTGAGCCAATGCTCAGCGATTCCGAAACCTATTTCAACGACGCGATTAAGAAAGCGGTAAAAGCAGGGGACGTCGATAAAGCCCTGAAACTGCTGGACGAAGCCGAACGTCTGGGTTCAAAAACCGCCCGTAAAACCTTTATTGAAAGCGTGAAACACTAAGTTTTCTTAGCACCTCCCACGGGAAAAAGCTGGCAGTTTTTTCAGCTCCTCCCCTGCAAGTGCAGGAGAGAAAGCAGACGGTTTTTAGCTCCTCCCCCTGCGAAGGGGGAGGCAGGGAGGGGGTTTTAATGGCTAACACCTTGTTTAAAAACACTTTAACTTATTGATTTTGAAATTAATACCCCACCCCAGCCCTCCCCTTCGCAGGGGAGGGAGCCGCCCGAGTGTTATTCACTCCTTCTATTTGTTACCCTGTTGTTAATTCATTCAGCGGGGGATTTATGGCGTCTGCAAACTGGGTCGATTTATCGAAAGATAAAGACAGCGGGATCGAGACGATCCACGCCCATTTCGAAGGCCATGCTTACGATCCTCACTGGCATGACAGCTATCTGGTCGGCGTTACGCAATACGGATTGCAGCAGTTCAGCTGCCGGCGCCAGAAGCACGAGAGCCTGCCGGGTAAAGTGTTTATGCTCGAACCGGGCGAAATCCACGATGGCGATGCCGTGCAGCCCGGCGGTTTTACTTACCACATGCTGTATCTCGATCCGCAATGGCTGAGCCGCGAACTGGCGGCGCGTCGCGATTCTCTGTCGTCTGCCGGTGATCCGAGTTTCGAAAATACCTTAGCGCAGGATCCGCAGCTGGCGCAGGCGACGTCGCTGGCGTTTCAGGCGTTGCATGGCAAAGAACTGCGCATTGTGCGGCAGACCGCGCTCGACGGATTACTCAGCGCACTGGGCGGACATCTCACCTGGCAACCGCCACGTTTGCAGGGCGAAGCGCCGTGGTCACGTGTGGCGCATCAGGCGCGGGAATATCTGCACGCCCATCTGCACGAGGACATTGGCCTCGAACAACTGGCGGCGGCGACCGGCGAAAGCCGCTTTGTGGTCAGCCGTGCGTTTAAAGCCGAATTTGGATTGCCGCCTCACGCTTATCTTATTCAGCTGAAACTGACCCGCGCCCGCGAAGGGTTAGGGCTGGGGCGCACGCCGGCAGCGGTGGCAGCAGATTTAGGTTTTGCCGATCAGAGTCATCTCGGGCGCTGGTTCCGCCGTGCGTATCAGCTCACGCCCGCGAATTACCGACGTCTGTGCACAAATCTTCCAGATTGAGAAAAAGTGACAGGTTAAGCTCAGATTTCAACTGAACCGGAGCCTGTCATCATGAATACCCCTGCCACAATTTTGCCCTCATCCCCTGAACGCTGCGTTATCGTGATCAACCAGCAACTGGCCGCCGGACACGCCGCCAATGCTGCCGCGGTACTGGCGCTGACGCTCGGACAGCGCCATCCGTCTCTGGTGGGCGCACCGCTAATTGATGCCGATAACCGGGAACATCCGGGGCTCATCCCGATTGGTATCAGTGTGTTAGTGGCCGATGCTCAGCAACTCACACAACTTCATCAGCATCTGCTTAATGATGATGAAATGGACGGCATTATTTTCCCGGTCGAAGGGCAGCAAACCACTGATTACGCTGCATTTCGTGAGGCGGTATCGGTTGTGCCGACCGACAACCTGCAACTGCTCGGCATCGCGCTGGCGGGGAATAAAAAAGTGGTGCGTAAGCTGACCGGTAAACTGGGATTACTGGGCTGATGCCTGTCATTTAACCGTCACATTTCTTCTCTATTCTCCTGATATTCAAACTAATGTCAGGAGTTTCACCGTGCGTAAGTCTCTCGTCGCTCTGCTGCTTTTCACTCTGGGTTCCACCTTTGCTGTTCAGGCTGCCGAAGAAGCCAAGCCGTTTATCACCAGTCAGGAACTGGATCTGACTCAATATCTGCCAGCGCCACCGGCGGATGATTCGGCACAGACCAAAGCTGAACTGAAAGAATTGCTGGAAATTCAGGCCACCCGTACGCCTGAGCAAGAGAAAGCCGCAATTGCCGATGCCGAAGAAAATGTCTGGCGTTTTGCCGATGTGATGGGCCCGGATTTTGATGCCGCGAAACTGCCGAAAACCGCCGCGCTGTTTGAGCGCATTGTGGCGACAGAAGACGTGGTGGACGATCACGCCAAGAAAGCGTTTAACCGTCCCCGTCCTTACATGCTGGATGAACAAATTCATCCGTTGCTGAAAAAATCTAAATCCGGTTCATGGCCTTCCGGTCATTCCACCATCGGTTATCTGATGGCGACGGTGCTGGGTGAAATGGTGCCGGAAAAACGTAACGCGCTGTTCACCCGCGCGGCGGGTTACGCTGAAAATCGTCTGGTGGCCGGTTTCCATTACCGTTCTGATACCGTGATGAGCCGCACCGGCGCGGCGCTGATTGCCCAGAAAATGGCAGAGCAGCCTGATTTCAAGACCGAATTTGACGCGGCAAAAGCCGAACTGCGTACGCAGCTGGGTCTGAAATAATTGTCGTCAGTTCCTGCCTTTCCGGTAAAGTGTGGGCGTAAAACTCGCAAAGGAAGGGACTGATGGAATACAGATTCAAGCGAATGGCATCACCGGTCGGGCTGCTGACGCTGGCGGCAAAAGGCGACAAACTGACCGCCATTTTGTGGGAATGTGAAATCGACGGGCGTGTGCCGTTGGGCGATATGATTGAAGACCCGTCGTTTCCGATCCTGCTGAAAACCGAGCAACAGCTGAACGAATATTTCGCAGGCGAACGTACGTGCTTTGAGCTGGAACTGGATTTCACCGGCACGGAATTTCAGAAAGAAGTCTGGGCGGCGTTGCTGGAAATTCCATTTGGTGAGACGCGCAGTTATGGCGATATTGCCCGCCGTATTGGCCGCCCGAAAGCCGTCCGCGCCGTCGGTGCCGCCAATGGTCGTAACCCGATTTCCATTGTGGCGCCTTGCCATCGTGTCATCGGTGCTTCCGGTAAGTTAACCGGCTTTGCTGGCGGTCTCGATAACAAAGCGTTATTACTCAAGCTGGAAGGGCGCAAATCCTAGGGTTTTAATCGGGTAAATAAATCACTTGATGTCCGCTTGTCAGTCGATGCATAGTCAAAAAATAAGCAGTAAATAAAAAAAGACAACATCACTTACAGACGGAGTTTTAAATCAATGGATCAGATTCAATCCCTCGAACAGTTCTTATCCTCAGTACAACAACGCGACCCGCATCAGGTCGAATTCTCCCAGGCCGTACGTGAAGTTATGACCACGCTATGGCCTTTCCTCGAACAAAATCCCCAATACCGCCGTTCTGCTTTACTCGAACGCCTGGTAGAGCCGGAGCGTGTCATTCAGTTCCGCATCGCGTGGGTGGATGACAAAAATCAGGTGCAGGTGAACCGTGGCTGGCGCGTGCAGTTCAGCTCGGCGATTGGCCCGTATAAAGGCGGCATGCGTTTCCATCCGTCGGTCAATTTATCAATCCTCAAATTCCTTGGTTTTGAGCAGACCTTTAAAAATGCCCTGACCACGTTGCCAATGGGCGGCGGAAAGGGCGGCAGTGATTTCAATCCGAAAGGCAAAAGCGAAGGCGAAATTATGCGTTTCTGTCAGGCGCTGATGCTGGAACTGTACCGTCATCTCGGGCCGGATACCGATGTGCCTGCGGGTGATATCGGCGTCGGCGGGCGTGAAGTCGGGTATATGGCGGGGATGATGAAAAAACTCTCCAACAACACCGCCAGTGTGTTCACCGGCAAAGGGTTGTCGTTTGGCGGCAGTCTGATCCGCCCGGAAGCCACAGGTTATGGCCTGATTTATTTCACCGAATCGATGCTCAAACGCCACGGTCTGGATTTTGAAGGTATGCGCGTGGCGGTATCCGGCTCCGGCAACGTCGCGCAATATGCGATTGAAAAAGCCATGTCACTGGGCGCCCGGGTGATTACGGCGTCAGATTCTAACGGTACTGTCGTCGATGAAGCCGGTTTCACCCCTGAGAAACTGGCGTTGCTGACCGAAATCAAAGCCAGCCGCGACGGGCGTGTGGCCGATTACGCAGAAAAACTCGGGCTGACCTATCTCGAAGGCCAGCAACCGTGGAACGTGCCGGTGGATATCGCGCTGCCTTGCGCCACACAAAATGAACTGGATGCCGATGCGGCACGCGTGCTGATTGCCAATGGCGTGAAAGCCGTCGCCGAAGGCGCGAACATGCCAACCACGATTGAAGCGACCGACTTGTTCACCGACGCGGGCGTGCTTTTTGCGCCGGGCAAAGCGGCGAACGCCGGTGGCGTGGCGACGTCAGGTCTGGAAATGGCGCAGAACGCGGCACGTCTGAGCTGGAAAGCCGAAGAAGTCGATGCGCGTTTACGTCACATCATGCTGGATATCCATCACTCCTGCGTGGAGTACGGCGGTGAAGGTAAACAGACACACTATGTTCGTGGCGCCAATATCGCCGGTTTCGTGAAAGTCGCCGATGCCATGCTGGCGCAGGGCGTGCTCTGATTTTAGTGAGCCACTTTTGAGGCAATTAATTTAGCCAACAAAAAAGCCACTTCTTGCGAAGTGGCTTAATCGACTGAATCTGAAACTAAAATTTGGTGGCCCTTGCTGGACTTGAACCAGCGACCAAGCGATTATGAGTCGCGTGCTCTAACCAACTGAGCTATGGGGCCTGAGGCGCAGGATTATAATGTAACTGCGCGGCCCGATCCAGCGCTTAACCGTTGTCTGCTTACAGGTCTATATGTGTTCGGTTTGTATGCGCGTTTTGTGCACAGTTCTGGCATGTTGTATTCGCAGACTTTTTTACCGATAACTCCGGTAAATACATCTCAGGAAAGAATAATGATTACAGATATTATCGCCAGGGATCTTTCTGTCGTGTTTTGCGGCATCAACCCTGGTCTATCTACCGCTCATCATGGTTTTCATTTTGCTAATGCCAATAATCGCTTCTGGAAGGTTATCTATCAGGCCGGTTTTACCGCGCGCTTGCTGAAGCCTGAAGAAGAGCAACATTTGCTGGATACGGGTTGTGGCATCACGATGCTGGTTGAGCGCCCGACCGTTGAAGCAACCGAACTGGTACGCGATGAGTTGCGTGAGGGCGGGGCTGTTTTGACGGAGAAAATCGAACGCTATCAGCCGCGCGCACTGGCCGTTTTAGGTAAGCAGGCGTTCAGTAAAGCGTTTGGGATCAGCAAAGTGAACTGGGGGCGTCAGGCGCTGAAAATCGGTGACACAGAGGTCTGGGTGCTGCCTAACCCCAGCGGACTGAACCGTGCGACGTTAGAGGAACTGACCGCCTCTTACCGCGAACTTTACGATGCGCTGAATTCCTGAGCCTAAACTTCAAACAATAAAAAAGCCCCGCCATTTCCAGAGAAAGGCGGGGCTTTTTATTGGCTGACAGCCTGAGGACGATTAATCGTCCAGGAAGCTACGCAGCACTTCGGAGCGGCTTGGGTGGCGCAGTTTACGCAACGCTTTCGCTTCGATCTGACGGATACGTTCACGCGTAACGTCGAACTGTTTGCCCACTTCTTCCAGAGTGTGGTCAGTGTTCATATCGATACCGAAACGCATACGCAGAACTTTCGCTTCACGTGCGGTCAGGCCAGCCAGAACGTCATGCGTCGCAGAACGCAGGCTTTCAGACGTTGCAGAATCCAGTGGCAGCTCGAGGGTTGTATCCTCGATGAAATCGCCCAGATGCGAATCTTCATCGTCGCCGATTGGCGTTTCCATGGAGATTGGCTCTTTAGCAATTTTCAGCACTTTACGGATTTTGTCTTCCGGCATCAGCATACGCTCAGCCAGCTCTTCCGGTGTTGGCTCACGGCCCATCTCTTGCAGCATCTGACGGGAGATACGGTTGAGTTTGTTGATAGTCTCAATCATATGCACCGGGATACGGATGGTACGTGCCTGGTCGGCGATGGAGCGGGTGATAGCCTGACGGATCCACCAGGTCGCATAAGTTGAGAACTTATAACCACGGCGATATTCAAACTTATCAACGGCTTTCATCAGGCCGATGTTACCTTCCTGGATCAGGTCAAGGAACTGCAGACCACGGTTGGTGTATTTCTTGGCGATAGAAATAACCAGACGTAAGTTTGCTTCAACCATCTCTTTCTTCGCGCGACGGGCTTTCGCTTCGCCGATCGACATGCGACGGTTGATGTCTTTAACCTGCTCGATAGTCAGGCCAGTTTCTTCTTCGATCTGACGCAGTTTCATCAGGCCGCGCTGCACGTCTTCGGTGACTTCCTTCAGCTTCTCAGACCATGGTTTACCCATTGCCAGAGCTGCATCGAACCAGGTATCGCTGGTTTCGTTACCGGCGAACAGATTGACGAAGTTTTTCTTCGGCATTTTGCACTGTTCAACGCACACTTTCATGATCAGACGTTCCTGAGCACGTACGCGATCCATCATGGAACGCATGCTGTTAACCAGGAAATCGAACTGTTTTGGCACTAAACGGAACTGTTTGAACACATCGGACAGCTTCAGGATTTCTTCTGCTGCGCTCTTGTGGCTACGGCCGTTTTTCTTGATGACCAGACGTGTCGCTTCATGTTGTTCACGCAGTTCGGTGAACTTCTGGCGAGCCAGTTCAGGGTCGATGCTGTTGTCATCTTCAGCGTCGTCGTCGTCGTCTTCGTCTTCGTCGTCATCATTCTGCTCTTCAGTGGTCAGTTCAGAACCCACATGAGTCGCAGTTGGTGCGATTTCTTCTTCGGCGTTCGGATCAACAAAACCGGTGATCAGGTCAGACAGACGTACTTCGCCTGCTTCCACACGGTCATATTGCTCTAACAAATAAGTGATAGCTTCAGGATATTCAGCAACGGAGCACTGGACCTGATTGATACCGTCTTCGATACGTTTGGCGATGTCGATTTCGCCTTCACGGGTCAGCAGTTCAACGGTACCCATCTCGCGCATATACATACGCACTGGGTCGGTGGTACGGCCAATTTCGGATTCAACGCTGGAAAGTACCTGCGCCGCCGCTTCTGCAGCGTCTTCGTCGGTATCTGGGCGATTTTCGGCCAGCATCAAATCATCGGCGTCCGGAGCTTCTTCAAGAACCTGGATGCCCATGTCGTTAATCATCTGGATGATGTCTTCGATCTGGTCGGAATCGACGATATCTTCCGGCAGATGGTCATTGACCTCAGCATAGGTCAGATAGCCTTGCTCCTTACCACGGGTGACAAGTAGCTTAAGCTGTGACTGCGGGTTTTGCTCCATAAGACGGTATCCACACTTCAGAGTATTTGGGTTGGTGTCGGTCGGGTAACATCGCCAACAATAACGTTAGGGGCGTTTATTGTGCCGCGGCCCACCAGGGCGGCTCTGCGCAGGGCCGTGCCCCGCTTTTTATCGGCACTTAAGCCGTGTTCTGTTTTACCCGTCATACTTCGAGCCGCAGGTGCGTTAGCTGCCTTCCCGTCACTCGAGTTATCCGGGTAAATATATGTTCTTGTTATTAAATTTTTAACTCTTTCTCGCTAACACCTGATTCAGGGAACTCACTTCGGTGCGTTCCTCTGGACTCAGGCCATGCGTCCTGGCTTTTGCAATCAAAGTTTCAAGCCGTTGCTCTAAAATCGAGTCATACAGGCTGGCTAGCGTGGCACGAAATTCCTCTTCGACCATGTCCTCTACGATCATGTGGTTCCATGTCGCCAGAGTTTCAAGTTGTTGGTAGAACTTATTATCGCGATAAAGTTCCAGTAACTGGCCTGTTGTCAGGCCCGGCTGGGCTAAGCAAGTGGTTACTAACTCGCTGAAAAGATCCAGTCCTGGTTGCTTCGCTTGCTCCAAACCTTGCAGCGAGGGTATAAGTGTAGCCAGTTGTGGATTTTGTACCAGTAACCCTATAAGTATACGCATGGTTGTGCGTTTTAGCTGGGGCGCCTGATAGACATTGCTATTTTCTGCCTGTTTAGGCATCAGCTTTTCCAGCTGGCTGTCATCCAAAATCCCGAGCTTATTCCCTAACTGCTGACGCAAATACATCCGTAACGTTTCACCGGGTACCTGGCGGATCAGCGGCAATGCCAGCATGCTCAATTTGGTTCGCCCGTCAGGGCTGCTCAAATCAACCTGCGGCATCAGCGAATCAAACAGGAAAGTGGACAGCGGCATCGCCTGCTCCATTCTTTGTTCGAACGCTTCTTTGCCTTCTTTTCGCACCAGCGTGTCTGGATCTTCGCCGTCGGGTAAAAACATAAAACGCAGCTGGCGACCATCATTAAGATAGGGCAGTGCTGTTTCCAGCGCGCGCCATGCAGCTTCACGTCCCGCCCGGTCGCCGTCGTAACAACAAACGACGTTATCGGTGCTGCGGAACATCAGCTGAATGTGGTCAGCCGTCGTGGACGTACCCAGTGAGGCCACGGCGTAATCAATGCCGAACTGCGCCAATGCGACAACGTCCATATACCCTTCAACAACCAGCAAACGCGCCGGCGTCGGGTGCTTTAACTGTGCTTCATACAGGCCATACAACTGGCGGCCTTTATGGAAAATTTCGGTTTCCGGCGAGTTGAG
>Ga0302348_1000492_pt1 | contig 18797 bp, 14 predicted proteins | sample PhySR1_FD_202177 | JGI IMG/M metagenome (GOLD analysis project Ga0302348, IMG submission 202177) | Leaf surface microbial communities from sunflower plants in UC Gill Tract Community Farm, Albany, California, United States - DLSL S.R1... | ecosystem: Host-associated > Plants > Phyllosphere >...
CGCGGCGGGTTTGCTTGCGCTTGCCGGCGTACTCGAAGTCGGAAAAGCTCATCTGGCTCATGGGAGGCTCGGATCAGGTGGTCAGGCGATTTTCGCATACCCGGGACTTGTTCGGAGATTCCCTAGACTCTTTGAGTTACGCTCATTCTTGCATGGAAAAATTAAGCATTTGGGCGGCCTCGCTTGCTGAGTTGTCTCCAGTGGAGGCCGAGATGCCAGTTGTTGTCCCTATCCCAGGTTCATTCAAAATTAACAACCAAGGCCGCTTACCATAGACTCACAGTATTGAAGGCAGGTATCGCGTCTTTCGAACTGCACAGTACTATCGAGACAATAGAAAAGTCAGGCCGACACTTGATCGATGTAGAGCCTTCATTGCGGTGTGTTGGCTCGTTCAAGCTTCTGCTTTTATCGCCGCCTCTAGCTCCTGTACCAGCTCCATCAGACTGATTCCAAGCACCGCACACAGGTCACGAAGCTGCACGATATCCAGTCGCCGCGTCCCGCTCTCCACGTCGCTAATGAACGATTGAGGACGGTTCAACGCCTTTGAGCACTGCACTTGGGTCAATCCCGCCTCTGATCGGTACTTCTTCAGCAGGTTCAGTAAGGCTTGATGCTCCGGGCGGTAGATCGTTTTGGTCATGGTCGAATGGGCTACTTAGGGGTAGCTGACCAACCTATATCCCCTTTTCAGATATCTGAAAAATGGATATTCTGTCAATCTGCCTTCTCTCATGAAGCAGATACATTTTTACGGACACTCAATCTCGACCCAGGAGGGAGCAATGAAGGTGAAATTACCGTTGTCGCTGGCGATCATTTGCATGGCGTCAGCAGTTCACGGTGCCAGTAAGGGAGCCGAGAGGCCGTGGTTGCAGGAACCAACGAGTTTCATAGGGATAAAGCTGGATGAAAAGCTAACGTATCAACTGAAAGAGTGCCCTGCCGACTACAGCATTCCAGATGATATCTGCTACAAGCGACCTTTTCAGGGTTACTATCCGCTTTTTGCGTTGCCGTCGCTTGGGCTTCATGGCTATACAGCAGGAGTCATGACTCACGATTCACAGATACGAGAGATCAGCTTAGACACCAAGGCTGATGATTACGAAGCTGTAAAGTCTATGCTTATTCAGAAATATGGTAAGCCTATGCTTCAAAAAACAGAAATGGTGAAAACCAAAGTGGGGGCAACGTTCCAAAATGAAAAGCTTTATTGGGACGGACGAAAAGTCTCCATAATTTTGAAGAAGTACAGCGATACCATCGATAAAAGCTCAGTTTCTGTAATAAACAAAGCGGTTGCTATCAAAGCGGTAGAAGCTGAGCAAAGCAAGCTTTCCGAGAGTGCCTCGCAACTCTAGCCTCACGTGCTGATTACCATTATAAATTACGTAAGGAAAATGCTCATGCGTCCATTTCTAGCTGCTGCGATCGTTCTGTCATTCAGTGGCTGCGCTGCACCACCAACGGTTGGGGAAGCTGTACCTGCTCCAGCCAATCGCTTAATGACACTGCAAACCGAGGACCACGGCAAGGAAGCGACTATGACTGTGGTGCGTGAAAGTGCGATACAAGCCGGTCACTGCTTCTTTGGCGTCTTCATCGACGGAAAGCTGGTGGCAAGGCTGGATAACAACGAGAAAGCAACCTTCCATGTAAAGCCCGGTAGAAGACTCGTTGGTGTTGGCTCCGACCCGCAAGGGGTGGGTCCATGTTCAGGAAACAGCCAATACAAAAGAGAGGTGGCTACATGGATTGAGGTAGGTGAGCGGCAGACATTCCGCATTGCATTCCAACCAATGTTGGACATTCGCCCGTCGTCTTACTGAAGAACTTCTTGCACGTGCAAGGAGGAATTATCGCCGTTCGACGGTGAGGATGATGACACGGTGTTTGTGGGTTCGTTTCTCATCTTCACTTTCGGGTGATCTAGGATTACCCTATTCAGCGTTGACGCTGAAGAATGATTGTCGAGGATGAATCCTCAAGAACGTCAACCTCCGGTCTCCTTGGCGATCACTGATTGACAATCAGAGCATCATCACTCTCATTCATTCAGTGTCCGCAGGTGAGCGAGCGGAGTGAGTGAATGCTTTTCAATAGGGAGGCAGACAGCCTACCAAGCTCTTGATCTGTCTTCTGTACTCAGTACAGGAAAGCAATATTCATAGCGAAGCTATGAGTAATTATCTCTAGTTATGGATGGTTTACCCATCCTCTCCTTTCCAAATTCTCAGAGTATCAATGCAGGGTGAATACCCTGAAGCATGCATGCCCTGTGGATAACCTCCACAGAAGACAACCCCCTTATTAATCGTCGTCCGAGCCGTCCGACTCTTAATAAGGTCAACATGACGGGACGTTAGGCCGCAAGCTGTAGCGCTAGCTCCATCCGCTCAATCTCATCAAAGAATGGGTCATAGCATTCCCGTTTTGGCTCAGGAATCAGTTGCCGCAGCTTTCCCTGTGGCCTAGCCGGCGCTGGCAAGTCTTCCGTGCCGTCGATTCGATCAGCAATACCCTTTGTTCGACTCAGTAGCTTTTCAAAAGGTTCTGACCCAAGGCCGGTACTTAAAGCTTTAATGTGACTCATCCCGCTGTAATATTGCACAGACAGTAACCGGTCGCCTTCGTCCGAATTTACAACAGGAACTGCAAAACGCTCCATAAACTCGGTCATGCCCTCTTCGTAGCGAGTTCGCATTTCAAGAGCAAAAGACTCCATCCACTCCCGGCAGGCGGTGGCGTGTAGAGGATTCATCCAACTTGGTCGGAATGTCGCCACTTCGCTGTTCGCAACTGCCAAGTCTCTAACCTTACGCTTCACTTTATCAATCTCAGTTTGAGTCAGGTTGGAATCATACTTGCCAGTACCGGTATTCCAAGTTACTCCGTAGATGCCATGACAAATGGTTCTGAATTCATCATTTGAAATGCCGCAACTTGAAATTGCATGTTCGTAGACAGCAGCAGACGCCTTGTCCAAGTTTGTCAGCACGCCAGCACCTTTAATCTTACCCTTGATTAGTTGCTTGACGCGGCGTTCTCGCACTCCAGTAGTGCTTACGATCTTCACAATCGACAAGCCATCCACTTCGTACAGTCGTACTACTTCATTCTCCAGATCGATCTCATATGTAGCACCAATATTTGCCATTACTTCCATTCTCCTTTGTTCTTTCAGTTCATAGGCATTCCTCTCGGGTTGTGCCATGTGTGTAGTGGTGTAATTGCTCAAATCGCAGGCACGACAAAACCTCCTGCGAGGCACCCTTTCTGAAATGAAGTGGTCGCGTGGAGGTTGGCATGCTGAATTCAAGGGTGTTGATTATACAGCGTAGAAATCACCGGTGCAACTAGGTTTTTTAATCTAATTCAAATTGGTAGGCGATGCCGATGGTTTGGCGAAACACGGTATTAGATTGGTGCCGTATCCCCATTCTCAGCAAGGATTCACTAAGTGATATCAGGCTCATACAGAAGGCTTTAGCGGCTACCCATTACTTTCCATGCCCAACGTAAGAAAATTCTCATAATCGATCCGGAGAGAGTCGTAGGAGCATTAATCATGACATTCTGTAATCAACCTAGATCAATCCGTTGCATCCGTTGAAAATACGAAGTTTTCGGTGCGAACGCTGGGTGTGTTAAGCACCATCGCCATAATCTCCAATGGCTATCGGAGTGAAACCACTATTTGACATAAAAAATTCCCCACACCAGCCAAAGCCAATGTGGAGCGTCCTGTTATTTTCACTGTAATTGACCCCTAGGTCGAACTGGTGATTACTCTGGAATGACTAGCGGCGTATAACACTCACTCACTTGTTTTTCGATAGCTGCCATTTGCTTTGCTTTAGCCTGCTCAGCTACCTTACGTTCTTTTTCCTCTTGTGCCTGAATTAGTTGCTGTCTGAGCAAGTTCTGATATCGCGTATGTTCAGCTTGCAGATGGGCAATGTACTTTGTTTTCTGCTCTGCCCGGATATGAGCAATATCTTCTTCTTGCATTGATTCAGGCTTTATCATCCAGCACAAGTTGTTCAGTGGGGCGAGGCTTACCGGTTGGCTGCGCGCCAGTGTATAACCGTCTTTCGCTTTATCAATCACTTGTTGAAGAAGATCATGCGGTAACGGAGCGCGAATAAGCTCCATTGATTGCGTGGTGCTCCTATATACATTTACCCAATCAGCAACACGCTGCTCATACTCAACTTCAACCCACTGCGGCGGTGTACCACTGATTTTGATTTTTTCTGTCATTTGTTCATTTCCTTTGTTTGTTGTTAATGTGTGCAATTCCTTTGGCAATAAGCTCGACTCTGTAATGTTCTAGGTCAAACGCTGGAGCATCTGCAAGTGCTGGTGTATTTTTGGTTAACACTGATTTGTTGCTGACAGCATTTGTATCTTGCTGCTTGGCTTGTCGCTGCTTACAATTAGCGTTAGCTCGCTGAAGTCCTTTGGTGAATGCGTCAATGCTCAACGTGAACCACCAACCAAGTATCCAGACAACAGCTCAATCATGTCTGAACAACGTTGACCTTCTGCACGGTTACCTGTACAGGCTGCTGCTGCACGAAGTGATTTGTAGTATTTCAGATGCTGGTGAATCTCATTATTCGTCATTCTCAGTTCCTTTTTATGGGTTGCAGGTAAGGTGATTGCTCACCAGTTTGTTAAGGTAAAAATCTATACTCAGATTGGCAGCATACGCCTTTAAGAACAAATCAGTATGGTTAACAATAGACATACGAAAGGGGATCAGCACTGATTGTTCCTTAAGTGCTCGCCACCTTTTTACTCGACATTTGTCTGAGCACACCTTAGCGTGACTACGGCGATTGATTAGTGGTGTATTGCAATTTAAACATGTACGTTCTTCAGACATAAGATATCCTCCATGTGATTGGATAGTCGTTTTACGACGAATTGAATTATTGAAGACAAATAGAACCTCTCGCCACAGTGAAGTGAACGAGAGGAAAAAGGAGAAATGTGTACCACCAGGTGAGAACCACAGTGGCAGGAACAACCGTAGATCAGAAAGGAAAGGCCATGAACTACAGTTGTTCAGCAACACCGGTGAGCGGTGTAAGAGAATATTAAGAGGAAGGTTGTGCAACCCTGAAAAGCACGAAGCTTTAATCTCCTTAACATACGTAAATTATATCACTAATGATTCTCATTTGTCAATACGTTACATGCATTATCTACACTTTTAGTCGACTATTTTTCCGACACATACTCCGGATCAGTTTGGGTAAACACAGCCTTCAACATCTTCTCAATCACTTCCACAGGAACCCCTGCTCCATAGGTATCAAAGGTGATCGTTCCTGAAGCATGACCCATTACAGCCTGAGCGTGAGTAACAGGAACCCCCTTCGCTTGCATCAACGAAGCCAGAGAATGCCGCAATGAGTGAAATACTAAGCCGCGTTCGTAAGCTTCTCCCAAAGCGGTAGGGATAGCGTGCTGGTTGACCCACTCACCCGACGGCCTGTAACCAATCTGGGCTAGCGATTCGCTCCCACTGCGGCGGATAACATCGACGTACCTTAGGAACGCTGCTAAGTCGAAACCATAGGCACCGTCAGAAAGCGGCACCAGTCGCTCGCTCTGCTTGTTCTTGATTGACTTCCCCTCACCTGCCTCGTTGATGTGAATGGCAGCAAGGCCAGACTTCATGGTTACAACGTCACTCGTTGTTAACTGACATATCTCCTTCAGTCGCCCACCAGTGATGATCCCTAGGCTGAGCAGCCATCGCTTCCATGATGCTTCTGGAAGGTCGTTCGCATATTCCATCAGCTTGCTCACCTGATGCTGTGAGAAAGCCTTACGGGTCGATTCGACCCCCTTTGTCAGCTTCAGCTTCTTGTCGTAGGTCTTGCTCAGAAGACCATTCTCCACAGCCCATGCGAGCACTGCCGACATCTTCACAATCAACTTGTTTACCGTTGAGGGCATCCGTCCTTGGGCTAGTCGCCCCCTGAACGCTACAAGGTCTTCTCTTGAGTGATTCCTGAAGTCCAATCTCTCCAGATGCTCACTGATCACCTTGTGACACAAAGTCGTTTCCTTCAGGGTTGAAGGTTTCTGCTCTCCAGCACGATCAGCCATGTACAACTGAGCGAGTGCATCAAAGGTCATCGGTGACTCTGCTGGCGCTGTGCTCATCACCTCTCTGTTCGGTGTTTCCACTGGGCTTGGGGGAACGGTGACGCTTCGGTACAAATCCCCCCAATGATGAAAGGGATGACTGTCATCAGCAGACACCACGATGCGACTCACCAATGTCAGCAGATGCTCTCGTAGATCGCTCCACAAGGCTTCAGGCCGCTCAATGTGGAAGGTTTGGAGCGATGCTATGAGATGAGCGGAGGTGTCCATTGCCCGTCTTCGATCAGTGGTCTTCAGAGAGACAGACACCATCCTGCTCACGCTACCTGTCATACGAAGGCGCAGGTAGTACACCCCGTGTCGCCGGTAGTGGTAGGGGCTGGCTAGTCGGCAATGTGGCCTCAAGGGCAACGTGCGGGTTGTGACAACACTTGTAACAGGGTGGCTCTGTAGGATGACGCTCATGATGGCTAACCCCTTGAATCTATTGGATTAACCCTTTCCCTCTTTGTCGTTCTGGATGTACTGCCGGGAGGATTTGCGCAAGCTCAAGCGGATTACCCTGTTGTGGGATTACATCCGCGAGGTGACTGAGATGAATGCGCCGCTGTTGCTGGGGGATACGCGGGAGGTGAGATTTAGCGACTGAGCTTGGGGCTGGCTCAAGTACGCCGGGGCCGCTAAGCGGCCCTTTCGCGACACAAGGCCGCTCCTACAGGGCACCGCGCACTACCGACATGCGCGGTCAACTGTAGAAGCGGCCTTGTGTCGCGAAAGGGTCGCGCAGCGACCCCGGCAATAGCCAATGTTGCCTCAGTTGGACGCCACCACGATCGACACCCGGCGGTTTTCCGTGCGCCCGGTGCTGGTGCGGTTGTCGGCGACTGGCTGGCTGCTGCCGAGGCCGCGACTTTGAATGTTCTGCGGTTGCATGCCGATCTCGATCAGCGCCTTGGCCACGCTCTGGGCGCGGCGTTCGGACAGTTGCTGGTTGTAGGCCGCTTTGCCCGAGGCATCGGTGTGGCCGTCAACGCGGACACGCTGGATATCGATGCTGAGCAAGGCCCGGCCAATACGCTCGACGATGGCTCGGCTCTGGCTGTTGAGGCTGTCCAGATCACTGCCGAACAGCACTTTGCCGGACAGATCGAAACTCCATCCATCATCGGTGGGGGTGAAGCCCTCGCGCTTGAGCACGGCGATCTGCTCGGCAGTCAGTCCCGGCGGTGGCACACTCTGGCAACCGCTCAGGGCCAGCAGACTCAACAACACTGCCATGCAAGGCAGGCGCAAACGTACAAACAGTTGCAACACGATCAGCTCCTTTTTTCAAAATCTGCGGCGCTACTTTCCGTATGCGCCACATGCCACTGGCCGCGGCGTGCGCGTTTGGCCTGGTACATCGCCGCATCAGCGGCATTGAGTAGACTGGCCGGGTCATGGCCATCGTCCGGGTAACACGCGATGCCAACGCTGAGTGAGGCGCTGATGCTGGTGCCATCGTTCAGGGCTATCGGCAGCTTCATGCTGGCAACGATCTTCTCGGCAATCCGTTGGGCGTCCTCGCAGGATTGCAGCGGGGTCAGCAATACCGCGAACTCATCACCGCCCAGCCGCGCGACCAGATCATGCTCGCGCAACTGCGCACGCACCCGCGCAGCAACGGTGACCAGCACCTCGTCGCCAACGGCATGGCCCTGGCTGTCGTTGATCTGCTTGAAGTGATCGCAGTCGATGAACAGCAGCGCCAGATACTCCTGGTGACGCTCGGCAGTGCGCAAGGTGCGGCTCAGGCGCCCCTCGAAGAAAGCGCGATTCGGCAACCCGGTCAGGCTGTCGTGGCTGGCCAGATGGGCCAGGGTGGCGTTCTCGCTGCGCAGGTGATTCTGCCAGTTCTCCAGTTCGTCGAGCAGGGCATTGAAGTCGTTGCCCAGCTCGTTGAGCTCGGCGATGTGGGTTTCCGGTACGCGGCGGTCGAAGCTGCGCTCGCGGCGGGCGGCGTGGGCGACGCTGGCAAGGTTGCGCAGGGGTCGGATGATGTCGCCGAACAGGCGCCGCGACCAGTGGCTGGCGACCCAGGCGCTGAGCAGCATGCACAGGAGGATGCCGGTCAGCCCGCTGAGCAGAAAGCGCAATACGCTGCGGCCCTGGCCGGTGACTTCGATGTGGCCGACCTGCTGTTGCTGATGAAGAATCGGCATGTGCACCGGCTCGACCAGAAAGCTGCTTGCCAACGACCGTTCCAGCGGCGCCAGCACGCCGTCTTCGGGCCTTTGCCAGTGGGCCAGCAGCTCACCCTCGTTGTTGAACACCTTGGCGTCGGCCACGCCTTCGTTGGCAGCGATCAGCGCCAGTGACTCGTTGGCGGCGGCGCTGTCGTCGAACACCACCGCGGCTTCGACTGTGTAATTGATCGAGCGCGCGATCAGGTGCAGGTTCTGGTTTGCATATACGCGCAAGGCCAGCACGCCAAGCAGGGTCACGCACAGGCCAGCCAGGCCGACCGCAAGCAGGGCCACGCCCAAATGCCCGCGGCCGAGCACAGCGCGCAGGGTCGGCCGGCGGTCGCGCCTGGCTGAGCGGATCATGGCTGCACCGCGCGGCGACGCGACAGCTGCAGCACGCTGGGGTGGATACGCACACCGCTGCGGGCTACCGAATCGAGGTTGACCTCGAAGGTTACCTGCTCGTCGCTCACGCGCAGGCAGAACAGGCTACCGACCGTGCAGGGGTCGTCTGCTTCGCTGATGCTCAGCACCGGCCGGCCGCTGAGGGCATGGAACAACCGCTCGCGCTGGCCACGGTCGAGCTTGCCGATATACACCGCATCGCAAGCACCGGCGGTTTGCGGATCGTCGGCCAGCAGGCGACGGGTCTGCAGCGGCTTGCCAGAGTTCTGCTCGGTGCCCTTGATCAAGTCATCGGCGTATTCGGTCGGGCCGATCAGGCACAGCCGCAACGGGGCCGGCTCACTGGGCCAGCGCGCGTAGCTGAAAATGCCCAACACTACCTGGGTCACGGCCTTGCCCCGCTGCTGCGCCAGGGCGGCGCTGGCAGCGGGCTCTGCCCGGCTGGGGCTGGCGTAGAGCAACAGGGCAGCGAGCAGCAGGGCAAGCGCAGCGCCCGTTGCGCGCGCCCAGGTCGAGACAGCCACCATGTGGGAATTTTCTCAAAATCTTGTCAGATGATGCCGCAACGATAGCATATTGCCGCTGCGGCAGAACGTCAGCCTTGCTCCAACATCAGCCCGGAGATGCGCCGCACGCGGCGTTCAACCGCCTCTTCGAATACTCCCGCACGCGGCTCGATCAAGCTGAAGCAGTGCTTGGCGCGGGTAATGCCGGTATATACCAGCTCCTTGGTCAGCACCGGATTGAGCGCGTCCGGCAGCACCAGAGCGGTGTGGCTGAACTCCGAGCCCTGCGACTTGTGCACGGTCATGGCATAGACGGTTTCGACTTCATTGAGCCGGCTGGGCAACACGAAGCGAACCCCGCCACTGCCGTCGTTACGCGCAAAGGCCACGCGCAACAAGGTGACGCCGCGCTCGTCGGGCAGGCGCAGGGCAATGCCGATATCGCCGTTCATCAGGCCCAGACCATAGTCGTTGCGGGTGACCAGCACCGGCCGGCCTTCGTACCACGGCTGCTGACTGTCGATCAGACCAGCGTTGTGCAGCACGCGGGTGACGCGCTCGTTCAGACCCTGCACGCCCCACGGCCCCTTGCGTACTGCACAGAGCAGCTGGAACTCCTCGAAACTGTGCAGCACCTGGCCGGCCCACTGCTCCCAGCGCGGGTCGTCTGCTGCGGTCGCGGGCGGGGGGCGCAGGCGACCGATGTTGCGCAGGTAATGGCGGTAGCCCTGTGGGCCGTCGGTGCCGCGATCAAGGCCATCGAGCAGCAGTCTGTCGAAGCGTCGATCATGCTCGCCTTGCAGCGACAGGCCGTGCACGTCGTCGAGCTTTTGCGTCAGCAGTTCGCGCGCGGCCTGGGCTTGCTGGCGGTTGACCAGGCGGGCCAGCTGACCGATCCCGCTGCCTTCACCAAAACGCCGCGAGTGGCGCAACATCACCACCTGCTGCGCAAGTAGATGCTGCTCGGCGTCGCCGGGGGTTAGCCCGCTGTCCTGCAGGGACTGTCCGCCGACCTGCTCCAGCCAGGCGCGGGTGGCCGCCGAATAGAAACCCTCCTCGGCATCGCGGCACAGGTCACCGAGCACTGCACCGGCTTCGACCGAGGCCAACTGGTCCTTGTCACCCAGTAGCACCAGCCGCGCCGACGGTGGCAAGGCGTCGAGCAGCACGGCCATCATCTCCAGGTCGATCATCGATGCTTCATCGATCACCAACACATCCAGTGGCAACGGGTTGCCAGCATGGTGGCGGAAATGGCGCGAGCCCGGGCGGCTGCCGAGCAAGCGGTGCACGGTGCTGACGTCGGTCGGAATCTGCTGGCGGACCTCAGCGCTGACCTCAAGCAACTCGACCTGTTGGCCTATCGACTCGGTCAGGCGCGCAGCGGCCTTGCCGGTGGGCGCTGCCAGGCGAATCCGCAGCGGCCTGCCCTGCTCCACCGCAGGCCCTTGCAGCAGTGCCAGCAGGCGCACCACTGTTGTGGTCTTGCCGGTGCCGGGGCCGCCGGTGATGATGCTGAACGAGGCTCGGGTAGCCAAGGCGCAGGCGAGTTTCTGCCAGTCGACCTGGCCTTGCGGCGCGCCACCCTTGAACAGTTGCTCAAGCCGTTCCGGCAGCGCTGGCGCGATGACTTGATCCGCTGCCAGGCGCTGGCGCAGCGCGTTGTCGATCTGCCGCTCGTAGCTCCAGTAGCGGCGCAGGTACAGGCGCAAGCCGCTGAGGACCAGTGGTCGCGCGCTGTGCCCCGGCGTATTGCCAGTGGCCACTAGCGGGCTGGCCGCGATGCGCTCGCACCAGGTGTGCTGATCGAGCTTGGTCAGCAGTTGGGATGGCAGCAGCAATGGCCCGTCGAGGGCATCACCTTCCGGTGGCAGCGACAGGGCGAAGTCCGGCTCGGCCAGGGTCTGGGCGAGGTCCAGGCAAACATGCCCGTGACCCAACTGGTGGCTGGCCAGGGCAGCGGCGAGCAACAGCAGCGGGTCGCTGCCGGGCGCACGCTCTTCAAGAAAACCCACCAGTGCGCGGTCGAGCGCGCGCAGCCAGCCGCGCTCAACCCAGCGGTCGAGCAGGATCAGCAGGTCATGGCTGCTCTGCAGCGGCGCCAGGGCAGCCAGCTGCTCGGCTTGCAGGGGGGTTGGCAACAGGTCTTCAAGGCGGCGGCTCATGGCGCGGCTCCGGCAAACAGGTCCTGCTGTGCCGGCACCGGGGCACCGCGGAACAGGGCATCGAGGGCTTCGATCAGCTCACGTGGCGGCTTGCTGAAATACACCCCGTGGCCTGCCCGGCTGGCGCCACGCAGGAAGATGAACAGCGCACCGCCGACATGGCGGTCGTAATCGTAGTCGGGCATGCGCGCGCGCAACTGGCGGTGCAGCGCGATCAGGTAGAGCACGTACTGCAGGTCGTAGCGGTGATCGAGAATCGCCTGTTCCATGGCCAGCGCGTTGTAGCTGTGCAGGTCCGGGCCGAGCCAGTTGGATTTGTAGTCGGTCACGTAATAACGGCCGTCCAGCTCGAAGGCCAGGTCGATAAAACCTTTGAACATGCCGTTGAGCTGGCTCGGCTCGGCGGCGGCACGCGCGACGCCGCCGTGGGTATGCCGGGTCACCAACTGATCAAGCTCGATGACATCGACCTTGTGACTGGCAAACCAGAATTCCATCTCGATCTGATACTGCTGCAGGTGCGCCAAGGTCAATTGGCGATCCTCGCCATGTAACGGCAGCGGCTCGACCAGCAGATGCTGCAGCCACTCGGTGAGGCCCGGGATCCAGCCTTTCCAGTCCCGCCGGTTGCAGCGTTGGCCGACCGTATGTTCGATGAGCTGAGGCTGCTGGCTGACTTCGGCGAAGCCCTCACGCCCGGCCCACTCGAGCAGACCGTGCAGGAAGGTGCCGGGATTGGGCCCGCGTGGGAAGCGATGAATGTCGCCGCTCTGAGCCGGGATATCACGCAACTGCTGGGCGTCGATGCGCTCGTCATCGGTCAGCTGCTGGGCCAGCGAGCTGTCACCGGCAAGGCTCTGGTCGCCCACGCGCAGGGCGCTGTAGGAGGCGATCCACCAGTTCTCTGCCGCAGCCCGGCGTGGCTTGCGCGCAGCAATCAGCTCGTGACCATCTTGTGGGGGCAGATAGCGCTGTTGGTCTGCGCCGGGCAGCTCTTCACAGACGATATCCGCGCAGCTCGCTTGCAGGCTTTGCAGCCACTCGGCCAGCTGTGCCGACGAGGCCAGCGGCAGGCCGCCGCCGAGCAGATAGCCCAGGGCCGAGCGATGCAGCAGCGAGTGTTTCTGGTTACCGCGTTTGAGGTCGGCGACACCGAGCCAGCAGGCGTGCTGGGCGCGGGTCAAGGCGACGTAGAGCAAGCGCAGATCTTCGGCCAGGCGCTCGTCATCGGCGCGCTCGATCTGCTCTTGGTCGGGTGTCAGGGTCAGGTGCGCGTGGCCGTCGCTGTCGTGCCAGATCAGCGGCAGGCGCTGGCCATCGACCGGCTTGCTGGTGCAGATGAACGGCAGATACACCAACGGATACTCAAGGCCCTTGGACTTGTGAATGGTCACGACCTTGACCAGTTGCTCGTCGCTTTCCAGGCGCAGAATCTGCTCTTCGCCCGCCTGCCCGGAGCCGGCCAGGTTCTCGCCCAGATGGCGGATCAAGGCTTGCTCGCCATCCAGTTCGCCAGCGGCCTGCTGCAGCAGTTCGGCCAGGTGCAGCAAATTGGTCAGCACCCGCTCGCCGTCGCTGCGGGCGATCAGCCGGCGCGGCAGTTCGAAGTCATGCAGCAGGCGCCGCAGCATCGGCAATACGCCCTGGCGCTGCCAGGTTTCGCGGTACTGGCGGAAGCGCATGACCCAGTCTTCCCAGACCCGCTCGTCCTGATTCAGCCGCTCGAGTTCAAGCAGTGACTGCTCGAGGGTCGGGCTGGCCAAGGCGGTCTTGAGCAGGCGCTCGGAGTCGGGTTCGGCGCAGGCCTTGAGCCAGGCCAGCAGGTCGTGCGCCTCCTGGGCGGCGAACACCGAGTCTTTGTCCGACAGGTACACACTGCGCACATCGCGCGCTGCCAGCTCGGCGCGGACCAGCTGCGCTTCGCGGCCGTCGCGCACCAGAATGGCGATATCTGACGGCAGACAGGCTGTTAATTTTCCATCGGGCTTTTGGAAACCACTGACGCCCTGTTGACCGCCATTGAGCAGGCCGACGATATGGCTGGCGCAGCTGGCGGCCAGCTGCTGACGATAGAGGGTGCTGGACACCGGTTCATCACTGTCCAGCCGCCAGCAATGCAGCGCGGCAAATGGCTGGCTGTTGATGAGCAGTTGCTCGCTGCGGCCCTTGGCGTGGACCTCGATGAACGGCAAGGGATTGTCTTGCCCCTCACGGAACAGGAATGCGCCGCGGCCACTGCTACGCCCTTCTGCGGCGAGGAACAGGCGGTTGACCGCACTGACCATGGCTTTGCTGGAACGGTAGTTGGTGTCCAGGCTGTGCAGGCGCCCGGCAGTCGCGCGGCGGGCCGCCAGGTAGGTAAAGATGTCGGCACCGCGGAAAGCGTAGATCGCCTGCTTCGGGTCGCCGATCATGAACAGGCCGGTTTCGGCGTGGTTCTGACTGATCTGGTAGATGCGCTCGAAGATGCCGTACTGGACCGGGTCGGTGTCCTGAAATTCGTCGATCAGGGCGACCGGGAACTGCTCGCGGATGAGCGCCGCCAAGCGTTCGCCGGACTCCTGATTGAGCGCGTGCTGCAGGCGCAGGAGCATGTCGTCGAAGCCCATTTCGGCACGGCGGCGTTTTTCCTGCTCGAAGCGTGCCGACACCCAACTGGCGGCATGCTCGAGCAAAGGCACTTCGGGGCTGGCCAGGCCTTGTAGCTGCTGGCGCAGGGTTTCCATGGCGCGCAGGGCCGGGTGATCGGGTGGGTCACCGTGCTTCCAGGCTTCGGCCATGCCGGCTGGAGTCAGGCGGGTGAAGCCAGTGCCCAGATCCAGTTCGAGGACCTGATCGTCACCGGCCCAGGCGCGCAGTTTTTCGAACCACGGCTCGAAGTAACGCGCCTGCAGCTTGCGCCCATCAGCGTGCTTGGCCGCAACCGCCGCGTGGCAGATCTGCTGCAACTCGTCGGCCCAGACGCCCCAAGGCGCCTTGAGCTGGCACAGCTGCTGCGCGCGTTGCTCCAGAGTGGTCTCGATGAGTGCCTGCGGCTCGATATCATCGGCGCTGCTGGCGACACGGCCAAACAGCGGACGCAGGCGCGGCAACAAGGCATCGGGGCTGACCCAGTTGCCGCGTACCCAGTTCAGGGACTCGCCGCGCATGCCATAGCAGAAGCGCCGCCAGTAGTCGCGCATGACCTGGCCGAGCAGTTCGCTGTGATCGGTCTCAAGACTTTGGGTAAACAGGCTGCCGCTGTCGAAGGCGTGTTCGCGCAGCATCCGTTGGCACCATCCGTGAATGGTCGACACGGCGGCTTCGTCCATCCACTGTACGGCCACTTCCAGGCGGCTGGCGCAACGTGGCCAGAGCTCTGCCGGGTAGTCGGCACGGAGCATCTGCAGCAGCGGGTCGGCGTCGCCCAGCTCGTCACGGAAGAACCGTGCGGCTTCGGCCAGTCGCGTACGAATGCGCTCACGCAGCTCTTTGGTGGCCGCATCGGTAAAGGTCACCACGAGGATCTGCGGCGGCAACAGCTCGCGGCCAAAGCCGTGCGCATCGCCATGGCCGAGGATCAGCCGCAGGTACAGCGCCGAGATGGTGAAGGTCTTGCCGGTACCGGCGCTGGCTTCGATCAGCTGGCTGCCATGCAGCGGGAAGCTCAAGGCCAAGGGGCGGGCCTGGGTCATGCGGCACTCTCCGGATTGCCCTGGGTTTGCCAGGGCGCGGCGAACAGGGGGCGGTACAGGGCTTCACACCAGCCTTCGAAGGTTTCATCGGCGCTCAGTGCGGCGAAGTCGCGGAACTGGCGCGCCAGGGCGAGGCTTTCTCTGCGTTCGCCAAAGCTGTTCTGGCCGTCGCCTTCGTAGGCCCGGGCGGCAGCGGCCAAGGCCTTGTCCGGGTCGTCCTGGCCGAGCCAGGCGAAGGCGGTCTTGGCCGCCACCGGCAGCGGCGCGTTCATGCCGGCCTGGCGTGCGACCAGCAGATCAGCAAGCCGCTCACTGGCCTCAGCCTGTGGCAAAGGTTCCAGCAGCAGGGTCAGGTCGCTGGCCACCAGTGCACTGTGCAGCGGGTAGCCGGCAGCGCAGGCAGCCAGGTGCATGACCCAGGTCGGAATCAGCCGATGGCGCTTGAGGTTGTTACGCCCGGCACTGATGGTGTTGGGGATGGTAGTGATGCTCAGCAGGCTTTGGTCGGCCGCCTGATACACCCGCCCAAGCCAGCCTTGCAGGCGCTCGCGGCCATGCTCGAAGTGAATCGGCAGCGCGCCTTCGACCAGGCTCGGCCAGCGTTGCAGCAGGTGTCGATGACGTTGCAGCAGATTGGGCAGGGGCTCGATCAGCTCGGCCTGGAGGATCTCGCCAAAACCGGCCAACGGCAGCAGGCCATGGCCTTGCAGGCGACGCGCCTGGGCGTACAGGGCCGATTCGGCGTTGCCTGGGTCAGCCAGGGCGGCATCCAGCAGGCTTTCGCTGAGGCCGTAGCGCTGCAGTGCGTCGAGCACGAACGGTTCTTCGTCCGGGGTCGGTGCCTCGAGTGACTCGAAGAACACCTTCAAGCGCTGGCGGAAGAAATGCCGCACCGGGTGACGCAGAAAGTCCTGCAGTTGGGTCAGGCTCAGCGGCTCGTCATTGACGTAGGGCGCTAGCGTGTCGTCTGCGGGCGGTGTGGCAGCCTCGGCCTGATGCAACAGTTGCCACTCATGGGCGTAACTGAACAGCGGGCTACCTTTCTGGAAGTAGCGCTGGCTGAACGGCTGCAGCGGATGCTCCTGAGTCAGGCCGTGCAGCAGTTGCTGGCCGGCGTCTTCGCGCAGGCCTGGCTTGGCGTTGGCGAGTTGCCAACCGGCGGCCAGGTGATCGCGCAACTGGCCGATCAGGACCGAGGCCGGCCGCTCGCTGTTGTCGCGGATGCTGCGCCCTACCCAGCTGACATACAGCTGGTCGCGGGCAGACAGCAGGGCTTCGAGCAGCAGGTAGCGGTCATCCTCACGACGCGAGCGGTCGCCTGGGCGGTAGTCACTGGCCATCAGGTCGAAATCCAGCGGCTGCTGGGCTCGTGGGTAATCGCCGTCGTTCATGCCCAGCAGGCAGACCACCCGGAAGGGGATCGCTCGCATCGGCATCAGCGTGCAGAAGTTTACTGAGCCGGCGAGAAAGCGTTGCGAAAGTTTGCCTTGATCGAGACCTGACAGCCACGCCTCGCGCACTACCGTCAGTGGTAGTGGCTCGTGAAGGGCGACCGTATCGCAGGTTTGCAGCCAGGTGTCGCGCAGGTCCTGAAGCTGTACCAGAAGAAACTCGTCATGCTCGTTTTCGGCGAGGAAAAACACCTGCAGCAGTGCATTCAGGCGCTCGCCCCACTCAACTGCTGTTGCCGCTTGAGCGAGCTCGACACAGGCCACATCAAGCGCATCGAGCAACGCCACCAGCGGCCCGATCAAGGCGGCATCGAGGCCGCCGATCTCGTCGTAGGGCTCGATGCCATCGCAGCCCTCGCCTACGCCCACTGCGTAACCGAGCAGCATCCGGCGCAAGCCAAACCGCCAGCTGTTCTGCTCCAGCCCTTCGGGCAGGCCGAGGCTGGCGCGCTGGGCGGCACTCAGGCCCCAACGGATGCCGGCGCCTTCGATCCAGCGATGCAGAGTCGGCAGGTCGCTTTCCTGAATGGCGAAGCGCGCGCGCAGTGCGGGCACGTCGAGCAGATCGAGTACCTCACTAACGGCAAAGCGACTGTCGGGCAGCTTGAGTAGATGCTCAAGAGCGATCAGTAAAGGGTCACGGCCACGCTGGCCCTGATCGGTCAGGGTGAACGGGATATAGCGCGGGTCGTGGCGATCGAGCTGGCCGAACACCGCGCGGATATGCGGGGCGTAGTCATCGATGGCCGGCAGCATGACGATGATATCGCGCGGGCGCAGAGTAGGATCGGCGCTGAAGCGGGCCAGCAACTGATCGTGGAGGATCTCGACTTCACGCTGGGCGCTGTGGGCGATGTGAAACCTGACCGAGCGGTCCTTGATCGGGTCCACCGCGGGCCAGACTTCGCGGGTTTCGGCCAACGGCCGCAACTCGAGAATGTCATCCTGCAACTGGTTGAGCAGATTGCCTGGCTGGGCCTCGCTGAACAGGTCGATGCGGCCTTCGTTGAACACGCCAAGGTAACTGGCAGGGTCGTCGTAGCTGTCGAGCAGGTTGATATAGTCACGGCCCTGTTTACCCCAGGCAGCTAGCAACGGGTGGGCATGCTGGTGCAGGCTCTCGTCGTCCAGTTGCAGGGGCATGCCCTGCTTGCGCTGTTGGCGCTTGTACTGGTGGCGGAGCAGGTCTTTGTCGGCAACGATATCGCCCCAGTGGTGACGACATGGGTTGTGCACGCAAAGCAGCACCTGGCTGAAACGGGCCAACGCCGCCAGAGCCTCGAGTGCCTGCGCCGGCAGGGACGAGATACCAAAGACGATGACTCGCGCTGGCAGGCCCTTCGGTGGCTGCTCGAGGCTGTTCATACGCTCGATAAAGCGCTGGTGCACGCCGGCACGGCTCTGCTCCATACCGGCATGGCCGACATCTTCGAGCAACGCCCGCCACAGTTCGGCCTGCCAGCAGTTGCCGGCAGCCAGTGGCTTGCGCTGGGCGCGGGCGGTGTTGAGAACATGCTTACCGGCTGCCCAATCCTGCAGCCAGTCGGCGCGGTAAACCTGATATTGGTCGAACAGGTCAGCCAGGCGCTCGGCCAGCTGGTAGCGCTTGCGCAGGTCGCTGTCGTCAGTCAGAAAGCGCCGTAGCGGCTCGAAGTGCGGGCGCTCGATCAGTGCTGGCAGCAAGCGCATCAGGCGCCAGGTAAGTGGGGCCTTGTCGAGCAGGGATACTTCGGGGATTTCGTCGCGGCCGAGCACCTTGCGGTACAGCTGCCACATGAAGGTACCGGGCAATTGCACATCGATGGCGGCAGCGATGCCACAGCCACCGCTGTCATCGTCTTGTGGGTCTTCGGCCAAGGCGAGTTTCAGCCATTGGGCGATGCCATTGCTTTGCACCAGGGCGACTTCGTTTTCCAACGGGGCCAGAGGGAAGCGGCGCATCATACTCACCACCAGGCTGCGCAGGTCGTCCAGGCGGTTGCCGTGAACAATCATGAAGCCGGGGTGCAAGCGGGTATCTGCCATTGCGCTCTCTCTGAAAGGCGTTCGTCCTAGGGGGAACCATATCATGGGCGGGGGTGGTGCGATGGGGGCCGCTATGTAGCCCCAGACTTCTGGATCCCGGAAAAGACAAAACCCCTACCTGCTCGCGCAGATAGGGGTTTTGCGAAATGAATCTTGACGATGACCTACTCTCACATGGGGAGACCCCACACTACCATCGGCGATGCATCGTTTC
>Ga0302348_1000514_pt1 | contig 18057 bp, 21 predicted proteins | sample PhySR1_FD_202177 | JGI IMG/M metagenome (GOLD analysis project Ga0302348, IMG submission 202177) | Leaf surface microbial communities from sunflower plants in UC Gill Tract Community Farm, Albany, California, United States - DLSL S.R1... | ecosystem: Host-associated > Plants > Phyllosphere >...
CTCAGAAGTGAAACGCCGTAGCGCCGATGGTAGTGTGGGGTCTCCCCATGCGAGAGTAGGGAACTGCCAGGCATCAAATTGCGATAACCCCCAGCGTAAGCTGGGGGTTTTTTGCGTTTAAAGCCCCTGAAAATCCTCTTCTATGCTGTGATAACAGCATCTCATTCATCATTTTTTCCATTAAAAAGCCTGACAATCGGGTAAACTGTGCGCAGATAAATCAGTAAAGGCTCAGTCATGTCCCGCGATATCAATTCACTAAAGCCCTTTAATACCTTCGGAATCGACGCAAATGCCAGGAAAATCATCCTTGCTGAAACCGCGGAGCAGCTCTCTGAAGCATGGCACGAGAGTCGAAGTGCTGCCGTCCCTTTTTTGTTACTTGGAGAGGGCAGCAATGTGCTTTTTCTGGAGTGCTTTGCGGGAATAGTTGCGGTTAACCGATTGAAAGGTATCAAAGTTACTGAGGATGATGATGCCTGGCTATTGCATGTGGCTGCCGGCGAGAACTGGCATGCTCTGGTCGAATACAGCCTGAAGAATGGTTTCTCTGGTCTGGAGAATCTGGCGCTGATCCCGGGTTGTGTAGGTTCTGCTCCAATCCAGAATATCGGTGCTTATGGCGTCGAATTGAATCAAATCTGCGATTACGTTGATGTGCTGAATCTCAATAGTGGAGAAATTGAGCACATCCCTGCCGAAGCGTGTCAGTTTGGTTATCGCGATAGTGTATTTAAACATCACTATCGCGAGGGCTATGCCATCGTCGCAGTTGGTTTACGTTTGAAAAAGGCCTGGAAGCCTGTCATGACCTATGGTGATTTAACCCGGTTGGATCCATCGACGGTTACTCCACAGGAAATTTTTGACAGCGTATGCAACATGCGTCGCAGTAAGCTTCCCGATCCGCAGGTTACGGGTAATGCGGGAAGCTTTTTTAAAAACCCGGTAGTAAGCCCTGAACAAGCTGCTGGGATTGCCAGTGAATTTCCACAGGTCCCTCAGTATTTGCAGACCGATGGTCAGGTGAAACTGGCGGCTGGCTGGCTGATCGATCAATGCGATCTTAAAGGATATTGCAAAGGTGGGGCGGCGGTACATCGTCAGCAGGCACTGGTAATTATCAATCAGCAGCAGGCAACGGCTGAGGATATCGTCGCCTTAGCCCATGATATTCGTCAGCGTGTCGGTGATAAATTTGATGTCTGGCTCGAACCTGAAGTGCGTTTTATTGGAGCCACCGGCGAGAAAAATGCTGTCGAGGTGATCGCATGAGAGATAATACCGTACCCTTAGCACTGGTCAGCATCTTAGCTGATGGTGAATTCCATTCTGGCGAACAACTCGGTGAAACGCTGGGAATGAGTCGTGCGGCGATCAATAAACATATCCAGACCCTAAAAGACTGGGGACTGGATGTTTTTACTGTGACCGGAAAAGGCTACAGTCTTGCTGCGCCGATCCAGTTACTTAATGAAGAAAGCATTGCTCTACAACTGGATAAACACCGTGTTTCAGTGATCCCGGTAATTGATTCAACTAATCAGTATCTGCTGGATCGTATGGACTCATTGCAGTCTGGTGATGCTTGTGTGGCGGAATATCAACAAGCTGGTCGTGGCCGTCGCGGTCGCCAGTGGTTTTCCCCTTTTGGTTCTAATCTCTACTTATCAATGTTCTGGCGCCTGGAGCAGGGCCCTGCTGCCGCTATGGGGCTGAGCCTGGTTATCGGTATTGTCATGGCGGAAGTGCTTCAGGAGCTGGGTGCCAAAGATGTCAGAGTAAAATGGCCTAACGATCTTTATTTACAGGATCGTAAACTGGCTGGCATTCTGGTGGAACTGACGGGAAAAACGGGTGATGCAGCTAATCTGGTGATTGGTGCCGGTATAAATCTGGCAATGCGTTTACCTGATGCATCAGTGGTAAATCAGGGCTGGATCAATCTGCAAGAAGCCGGTATCAATATTGATCGCAATGCGTTGACGGCAATGCTGGTGAATAAACTGCGCCGTACACTGCTGGACTTTGAACGTGACGGACTGGCTCCGTTTCTTCAACGCTGGGCAGCACTGGATAACTTCATCAATCGACCGGTTAAATTACTGATAGGCGATCGTGAGGTGTTGGGAATTGCGCGCGGTATTGATCAGCAGGGTGGATTATTACTGGAGCAGGACGGCGTGACTAAATCCTGGGTAGGAGGGGAGATCTCGCTCCGACCACAACTGTAGGACCGACCCAACTGGAGGCTCTTCAGCCTCCAGTGAATGAAAGTCGCAACAGGTAGTTCTGCCGCCAAAAGTAATAAAAGATTACTTTCCCGCTGACTCTGTCGAACCGTCCTTAATTAGCGCATACCATCTCAATGAGTTAGCTATTGGCGCTGGGGTAACAATCACACGCTGTTGCTCTACCAGTTTTAACAGAATACTGCGCGTCTGATATATACCCATCTCACAATCTTCAGCCAGTACCCTTGTGCTAATCCACTCCTCGTAAGCAGGTGGCGGCAACTTCTGACAGCGCTTGAGCAGAGCATTATAAAGCTCCTCAAGCAGAATATTGCGCTTTTTACCTCGGCTGATTGTTTCTGTTGCCGGTTTTTTTTTCGAACCCTGCCAGGTAATGACATCTTCCGCATGCGGCAAAAGTCCTGAGACAAAATGCTGTAAATGTAAATTTCCATTTCTCATAAATAGTGAACTCCTTGTCATGTGAATTAGCACAAAAACTTATTAAGATAGTTCTTAAAATCCCTTTCCAAACAGTTATTTATGAAAATATCTGACGGATTTTTTATCCTTTAAATGGTCAGCTATGCCGGATATTGTAGACTGTAAATGATTTTAAGGAACTAATATTTTACTAAAAATTAAATGTATAGTGTTTTGTGCTGGCTAGTATATCTTCGCGACCTGTTATGTCGCAATGAATTATCTATATTAATCTGTTAAGTGAAAAATTTCGTATTTAACTGCTGAGAAAATATTACTTTTAAATCCTATTTCTTCTTTGTAAGGTTTTAATGACAATCTGAATTAAGACTATGGGCGGAGAAGGATTCTTCGTTTAAGTAGTCTTATCGCTGAATACCGGATAATCGTTCACGATGCCATCATTCTGTCATCAGATTGTTTCTTTATAATCACTTGTATGGCAGTTGTTAAGACGTTCACTCGTGCTTGCCATTTAAAAATACACACATATCAAAATCTATATGTTCATTTTTTAAAGTGAAAGTAAATCTTGTGATTGAATTTAAAAAGGATAAGAAGTGATGGAATTTAATAAGATCATGATGACCGCAGTGATGATATTTGGTTCTGTTTCTGTCGCCGATGCCGCCGATGCCGGTCATGGTAAAGTGACGTTTAATGGAGCGATTATTGACTCACCCTGTTCAATTAGCCCTGATACAGTCGATCAGACCGTTGATCTCGGGCAGGTGTCGAATGTTGCACTGGCCGCTAACGGCAAGAATGGCACCTCCGTACCACGCCCATTCCAAATCAAACTTGAAAACTGCGATATCAGCACGCTGAAAACCGTACAAACCACCTTCTCTGGCTCAGTATCTGCATATGATCCGGATAGTCTGGGAATTAGCGGGACTGCCAGCGGTGCCAGCATCGTGATGAATGATGGCAGTAATAACAAAATAAAGTTAGGCGTTCCGACGACGCCGCAAACACTGCTGAATGGTTATAACACGCTGGTTTATAGCGCGTTTCTTCAGGGTGGCGGTGCTTCCGCTACAATTATTCCTGGAGAATTCCAAAGTATTGCTGGTTTCACACTCGCCTATCCATAAACAGAAATGGGCATGTGAAGCGTAATGTCACATGCCCATTATCACGTAAAAGTAATCGTTAATAACTCGATGTCAGCCCGGAATTTGATTCTTCACTCTTCTTGCGGTGAAAACAATGGCAGTAAGGGATTACTGAAGTGGATAACGAATAAGAAATTATCCAATGAGTAATAAAAAAAATGGCCGTTTTGCTGCTGTTGGTTGTCTGCCGAAGGCGATATTAATTGGTTTTTTACTCGATAGCTTACCCGCAGAGGCAAATGAAATTCGTTTCAACACGGATGTGATGGATGTAAAGGACAGGGGGAATATCGATTTTGCGCAGTTTTCTCGCCGTGGATTTATTTTACCCGGGAGCTATCAAATGTCCATTATGATCAATCGCCATGAATTACCCGAGCAGAACATTGATTTCTATCCTCTTGATGATAACCCAGAGGATAGCCAGGCTTGTCTGACCCACAGCGATGTAGTGGCGTTTGCCATTAAACCCAATCTGTTGGACCGGCTGACCTGGTGGCACCGGGGTGAGTGCCTGGATATTTCGAGTATTGCCGGGATGGAGGTGCGGGGCGATTTGGGGCAGGGCGTACTGACCGTGAAAATTCCGCAAAATTGGCTGGAATTTCAGACTGCTGACTGGGATCCGCCTTCGCGCTGGGACGAAGGCATTGCGGGTGTACTGCTGGATTATAATCTGAATATGCAGGCCGCTGAACAGCATCGTTACGCCACGCAGAGTTACGCTATCAGTGGCAATGGCGTCACCGGCGCTAACCTTGATGCATGGCGCCTGCGTGCTGAGTGGCAAGGCCGCTATGATGAGAAAAAACCGGGCGGGGAAGGCCGTCAGTATGAGGTCGACTGGAGTCGCTACTATGCCTGGCGCGCACTACCCAGCCTGCGTGCGCGTCTGACGCTGGGAGAAGATAACCTCGATTCAGCTATTTTTGATAGTTTCCGCTTTATTGGCGCAAGTTTGAATTCAGACGACAGTATGTTACCGCCGGGTTTACGAGGCTATGCCGCTGAAGTTACCGGAGTAGCGCGAACTAATGCTCTGGTGGTGATTAGCCAGCAAAATCGTATTTTGTACGAAACTCAGGTACCTGCTGGTCCTTTTCGTATTCAGGAAATCAGTGATGCGGTGGCGGGTAAGCTGGATGTGCGTGTTGAAGAGCAGGATGGCAGTATTCAGCACTTTCAAACTGATACCGCGGCGATACCGTTCCTGACTCGTCCGGGCATGGTGCGTTACAAACTGGCTACCGGAAGGCCTTCGCTATTTACACATCATCTCACCGATCCACTGTTTACCAGTGCAGAAATATCATGGGGTATTGCTAATGGCTGGTCAGCTTATGGTGGCAGTATTCTTGGAGGAGAGTATCAGGCAGTGTCGGCGGGTATTGGACGTGATTTGTCTGTCCTCGGCGCATTATCTGTTGATAGCACCCTGTCGCGCGCATACGTCTCTGATGATTACAGCCTGAGCGGGGAATCCCTGCGTCTTAATTATTCCAAACGTTTTGAATCATCAGCCAGCCAGTTAAGCTTTGCCGGCTATCGTTTTTCCGATCGCGATTTTATGACGATGTCGGATTATCTGTTGGCGAAGCATGAGAATTTACTCAATCCTCACGGCAAGCAGCTCTATACACTTACCTTTAAGCAGCAGCTGATGCGCTGGAAACTGGATGCCTACCTGAATTACAGCCATCAGAGTTACTGGAATCGTCCTCACAGCGAACGATATGATCTGACCTTAGCCCGCGTTTTCGATCTGACCGGCTGGAAAAATATCAGCGTATCGCTGGCCGTTTATCGCAATAAGTTCAGTGATCGCGCCGATGATGGTGGCTGGATCTCATTCGCGCTTCCCTGGGGCGCGAAATCGACACTCAGTTCTAACCTTTCTCGCAATAATCAACAGTTCGAGCAAAGCGTTGGTTATTTCAGCAATATCGACGAGCAGCGTAACTATCAGCTGAGTGTTGGCAACACGCCTCAAGGCGGGTCGATCGGTGGCTTCTATAACCATGTGGGGGATAGTGCGCAACTGAGCGCCAGTGCTGGCTATCAACAAGGGCAGTATCGCTCTGTTGGATTATCGGCGCAGGGGGGCGCAACCCTGACGGCAGAAGGAGGGGCATGGCATCGCGTTTCGGCATCGGGTGGTACCCGGCTGCTGGTTGATGTGGATGGAATTGCTGATGTACCGATAAGAGGATATGGCAGCCCGGTCAGGAGCAATACTTTTGGAAAGGCGGTGTTGACGGATATGCACAGCTATTACCGAAACCGCGTCCGCATTGATGTTGAAGCGCTGCCTGATGATATTGAAGCAACCCGATCGGTGGTACAGGCCACTCTGACGGAAGGTGCTATCGGTTATCGCAAATTCAATGTCATTGCCGGTCAGAAAGCGATGGTCAATATCCGCCTCGATAAGGGGGATTTTCCGCCATTTGGGGCATTGCTACGCAATGAGAAATTGCAGCAGACCGGTATGGTCAGCGATGAGGGCAATGCCTGGCTGAGTGGAGTCCGGCCCGGAGCACGAATGTCGGTCGAGTGGGCCAATAGCGTGCAGTGCTATATACAAATACCGCATTCGTTATCAGATCAGCCGTTATCAGCGTTGAGTCTGCCCTGCCGTCGATGGCAGGGTGGTGCTGGATAGCTTTTTTAGACCGTCATTCGATAATCGTCACAGGGATGGACAGCGTGATATGAAACTCAATTTGCCCGGCTGCACCACGGTCGTCGCCTTGCTGATGAACCTGAATATACCCACTGCTGTGGCTGCTATTGCGCTCGACCGCACCAGAGTTATCTATAACGCCGGCGACAGGGCGATCAGCCTCAGTATCAGTAACGAAAATAAGCAATTGCCCTTTTTAGCTCAGGGCTGGCTGACCGACGAGCAGGGAGAAAAAAATAGCTTGCCCTTAGTGGTGCTGCCTCCGGTTCAACGCGTTGAGCCAGGTGAAAGAAGCCAGATAAAAATACAGGCGCTAGCGGCCGCCGAACGGCTGCCGCAGGATCGCGAGAGCCTTTTCTATTTTAATCTGCGTGAAATTCCGCCGCGTAGCGACAAGCCGAATACTTTACAAATTGCGCTGCAAACCAGCATTAAGCTGTTTTATCGGCCAACCGCGATTGTGCCCGGTGACGCGGAGCGGCTGACGCCGTGGCAGCAGCAGCTGATGCTGACCCGGCTCAACGATCGCTATCAGATCGATAATCCGACGCCTTACTTCATTACGCTGGTAGATGCGAGGAGCAATCATAACAACACTACGGCGACGGGATTTGCACCACTAATGATTGCACCACGAGATAAATCATGGCTGGGAGGTTCGCTATCCAGCCTGGGCTCAGCGCCGGTGCTGACTTACGTTAATGACTACGGTGGGCGCGTTGAGTTGAAATTTCGCTGTGAGGCAGACCGATGCCGGGTGGCGAAGCAGAGCCAATGATGATCGATCCCCCCGGAGTTAAGCACAGGCAGCCATGCAAAAAAAACGGCAGCTGGCTGGTAAAAATCCTGTTGCTCTGCAGTGCATCGGTTGTCGCGGTCATTTTTACCGTGTGGAGTGTTGCGCATGCGCTCCCGCAGCAAAATTTAACGCTGCGTGTGGTGCTGATTACTCCTGCCTGCATCATTAATCAGGGCCAGCAGATAGCGGTCGATTTTGGCGATAACCTTAACGCGGAAAACGTCGACGGGCAGCATTATCGGCAAAATATCGATTTTCAGCTGGACTGCCCCGGTGCCCCCTTAGCCTCAATGGTGACATTGACGCTGACTGGGGCAGTCAGCCCTTTTGATATCACCGCACTGGATACCAACATGCCGGATTTGGCAATAAGAGTATTGCTGGATGGGGCGCCACTGGAGATTAACAAACCGGTATCGATAGATATTGGCCAGCCACCGCTGCTGCAAGCGGTGCCGGTTAAGCGTCAAGGGACGGTGCTGGCGCGCGGTCAGATCAGGGCCACCGCCACTCTGCGTGCAGCTTACCTTTAGGCTGCCACGCTATGTGAGTAAAGATGGCCGGAGGAGTAATGGAATGTTAATCAAATTAATCGGGACGATGATTATCCTGCTGAATCTGTTTATGCAGCAGGTGAGGGCGGGGGCTTATGTCTTTCCTCTCTCGTTCGACAATCTCCAGGTCGTTCATCGTTTGGCAGGGTGGGAGGAAAACGAAACTGATCTAAATCCCTGCTATAAGTGGCCAAGTTGTTATGTCGGCCTGGACGTTATGTATCGTTCGCACGCACCGAGTATGTATTCATCCTGCGCACTGAATAATAACTGTCTTCGTATTGAAAAACTGCGTACCCGCAGAGAGGTGATGGAAGCGTGGCGACATGCAAAAGGTATCCCATATACCGGTGTGTTTAACGTCGAAAGTCGACAAGCCACTTGTGTCGGGATGTTCTACATCGATCAACCTCAGCACCCCACGCCAGAGACCCGCAGCGCCGTAAAGTTTCCGGGATCGGTATGCGGTGAGCTGCCGCCGGAGAATCAGTCATGCCACGTTATTCTGCCGCTGGAAATTAATTTTGGCGTGCTGAGTAGCGTGCAGATTAATGATACTGCTCAGGAAATTACCGGGCAGTTATACTGCTCATTGGCCGGAACGGTCAGCGTGTTTGCTGAATCGCTGTTGGGAGAGCGCCAAATCTATTTTGATGGTGCCAGGCGAAATTTTTACAGCACCCTGGCTATTGATAATCAGGATGCGTGGGATGGCGTAACATTTACGCTGCAGGGCAACAACGTGCGACAAAGTTTTACTTTGAAAGCCACTCTCGGAGCCAAAAGCCTGCCGCAGGCGGGAAATTATACCGCCAGCGGCATTATTTATATCTCTTACCTGTAATGCGTCAGCACCGCAGAGCGAAATCTGCGGTACCTGAAGGGAACGGCTATTTACGCAATCGTACGCATTCCACGGCATGATCGGCGCTTTTGGTCATAATCAGGCTGGCGCGCTCACGAGTGGGCAAGATATTTTGCTTAAGGTTCAGCCAGTTAATCTCTTTCCATAACTGCATCGCGATATTAACTGCTTCCTGCTCAGAGAGCTGAGCATAGTGATGAAAATAGGAGTCAGGATCGGTAAATGCGCCCTGGCGGAATTTCAGGAAGCGATTGATATACCATCTTTCCAGCAACTCTTCTGGCGCATCAACATAGATTGAGAAATCGACAAAGTCAGAGACGAAGACATGATGCGGATCGTGCGGATAATCCATTCCGGTCTGTAATACGTTCAGGCCCTCGAGAATCAGGATATCGGGTTGCTGTACCACTTTATCCCCATCGGGGATCACATCATAAATCAGATGCGAATAGACCGGCGCTGTAACCTGTGAGGAGCCTGATTTCAGGTCAGAAACAAAATTGACCAGGCGATGCATATCATAGGATTGTGGAAATCCCTTTTTCTTCATCAACCCACGCTCTTTCAGCACGTCATTAGGGTGCAAAAAGCCGTCGGTAGTAATCAGTTCGACGCGTCTGTGTTCTGGCCAACGGCTCAGCAGCGCCTGCAGCACGCGTGCTGTGGTGCTTTTGCCGACGGCAACGCTGCCGGCAATGCTGATAATATAAGGAACCTTCTGGCCATTAGTGCCCAGAAACTGTTCGAGCACCGCCTGACGACGCACGTTGGAACTGATATAAAAATTCAGCAAACGTGACAGAGGCAGATAGATCTCGGCCACTTCTTCCAGCGAAAGATCTTCGTTAATACCTTTCAGTTGTGCAATTTCTACTTCTGAAAGCGTCATTGGCACGGAGTCACGTAATGCTGCCCATTGGGTTCTGTCGAACTCTAAGTAGGGCGTAGTCACCAGGGAATCTTTTTTGCTCATATGCATGCTTCTGCCAGCAAATATCTATCCATCTGCACGTTATATAAGGGCTGGCATGATAACGCCATCTCCTTAATTCGTTCACGTACTCAGAGAAATATCAGAAAACAATGCGCAGGAGGTTAACACCAGTAAGGCGTGAAAAAGAAGGAAAAAGATAAATGTGCAGGCGCAATCGCAACAACGCCCGCACTTTTGTACTTTTGTTAACTGGCAATTGAAGGAATCAGCTGGTTAACGGCAAACAGTCTCTTGTAATAGATCACCGACGCATGGAAATAGCCATCGGGGGAGCTGGCGAAATCGGGAATTTCACCGAGGCAGTGATAACCCTGGGCGCGCCAGAAAGCTTCAGAAGCTGAACCTGCCCGCGTATTCAGGCAGAGCAAGCCGCGCTGCTGATCATGCGCGCTGCGCTCAAGGGCGGCGATCAGCATTTTGGCCGTGCCCTGACGTCTGACGCGCGAGTGCACCAGCAGTTTATGAATCTCTGCGCGGTTCTGACCATCTGGCTTTTGACAGATCTCCAGCTGGATGCTGCCGCGCACTCCTTGTGCGTCACGGGCAATCCACAGCTGCCGTTCGCCTTTGGCGATCCCGGAGCGCAGGCTATGAAAGTAACTCTCCGCGGCTTCGCGCGTTAATCGTTGCTGATAACCTACGGAAGCATTACTGGCGACAGCATCCATTAACAGACTGGCCAACTCGCTACGATACATCGGTAAGGTGGTAGCATTGAGCAAGATGATTTTCATGCGATCCCCTCCTTAGTGATATTCACTATTCAGATGCAATAAGCGATCCAGTGCTGACATCATGGGACATCGGGGGTTACGTTTTACGCCTGAGCATAAATTGCACTATCAATGAGCAGCAGTGCAATGCTGGTGGTGCAAATGAGGATGTTTGTATAAATAGTGACCGAACAGTTGTCAGCAAAATAATTAAACCACTGCATAGTTGATAGATGGCCGCAGAAAAAAGCGCTGACGAATCGTTTTTTTTGTGCGTTTTTTCTCCATTAAAGCGTGAATTTGCGAAGTTTTGCACAAATAACAAGCGAAAGAACAATTATCGCAATTTTTTTGTTGCATCCCACGCCAGCACTTCCTAGAATGCGCACCACTTGATGCCGGCTTAGCTCAGTTGGTAGAGCAACTGACTTGTAATCAGTAGGTCACCAGTTCGATTCCGGTAGCCGGCACCATCAAGTACCCAGGTGGGGTTCCCGAGCGGCCAAAGGGAGCAGACTGTAAATCTGCCGTCACAGACTTCGAAGGTTCGAATCCTTCTCCCACCACCATATTCAGGCTGAGCTCAAGCACAGTCAGGGTCAACAGGTTAAACCGGTTGGCTCGAATAATAAGAAGCTCATCTTATTATTCATAAGCTACAGAAAGAACAGGTAGCCGAGTTCCAGGTTGCGGGCATCGTATAATGGCTATTACCTCAGCCTTCCAAGCTGATGATGCGGGTTCGATTCCCGCTGCCCGCTCCAAAGATGTGCTGATATGGCTCAGTTGGTAGAGCGCACCCTTGGTAAGGGTGAGGTCCCCAGTTCGACTCTGGGTATCAGCACCACTTCATAATCTCCCTCCCTGATTCTTCTCTGTTACCAAAAAAATTCAACAGTTCAGGCTATGCCTGGTTGATGTGGTGATATCACCGATTTATCCGTGTCTTAGAGGGACAATCGATGTCTAAAGAAAAATTTGAACGTTCAAAACCGCACGTCAACGTCGGTACTATCGGCCACGTTGACCATGGTAAAACTACCCTGACTGCAGCTATCACCACCGTACTGGCTAAAACCTACGGCGGTTCTGCTCGTGCATTCGACCAGATCGATAACGCGCCAGAAGAAAAAGCTCGTGGTATCACCATCAACACCTCTCACGTTGAGTATGACACCCCGACTCGCCACTACGCGCACGTTGACTGCCCGGGACACGCCGACTACGTCAAAAACATGATCACCGGTGCTGCTCAGATGGACGGCGCTATCCTGGTTGTTGCTGCGACTGATGGCCCAATGCCTCAGACCCGTGAGCACATCCTGCTGGGTCGCCAGGTTGGCGTTCCTTACATCATCGTGTTCCTGAACAAATGTGACATGGTTGATGACGAAGAGCTGCTGGAACTGGTTGAGATGGAAGTTCGTGAACTGCTGTCTGCATACGATTTCCCAGGCGACGATCTGCCGATCGTTCGTGGTTCTGCTCTGAAAGCGCTGCAAGGCGAAGCTGAGTGGGAAGAGAAAATCGTTGAGCTGGCAGGTTACCTGGATTCTTACATCCCAGAGCCAGAGCGTGCGATTGATAAGCCATTCCTGCTGCCTATCGAAGACGTATTCTCCATCTCCGGCCGTGGTACTGTTGTTACCGGTCGTGTAGAGCGCGGTATCGTTAAAGTTGGTGAAGAAGTTGAAATCGTTGGTATCAAAGATACCGTGAAATCTACTTGTACCGGCGTTGAAATGTTCCGCAAACTGCTGGACGAAGGCCGTGCTGGTGAGAACGTTGGTGTTCTGCTGCGTGGTATCAAACGTGAAGACATCGAACGTGGTCAGGTTCTGGCTAAGCCAGGCTCAATCAAGCCGCACACCACTTTCGATTCAGAAGTTTACATCCTGTCTAAAGATGAAGGCGGCCGTCATACTCCGTTCTTCAAAGGCTACCGTCCACAGTTCTACTTCCGTACTACTGACGTGACCGGTACCATCGAACTGCCAGAAGGCGTTGAGATGGTAATGCCAGGCGACAACGTAAACATGAAAGTTACCCTGATCCACCCAATCGCGATGGATGACGGTCTGCGTTTCGCAATCCGTGAAGGCGGACGTACTGTTGGTGCGGGCGTTGTTGCTAAAGTTATCGCTTAATTGCAGATAACCTGAAGTGGCCAGCTCAAACTGGCCACAGCAGTAAAAAAGAGCACTTCGGTGCTCTTTTTTTATGCCCAAAATCCAGCGATAAGTCGCGCTACTCCTGCTAATCAGGGATTGTAATAAAAACGATTCGCATTTACACTATGATCAGAAATTGTACTGGAGTTCAGAAATGTACGTCTGCTTGTGTAATGCCGTAAGTGATAAAACTATTCGTGAAGTCGTGCGTCACTATCAGCCAAAGTCTATTCAGCATCTTCGTCAGTTAGTGCCAGTAGGTAAACAGTGCGGCAAATGCATTCGCGCCGCGCGTGAAATCATGGATGATGAGCTGCAACACGTTCCGCAGTACAAAGAGATCGCCTGATAATACCCATGATTATTGTCATGGATTTTTGACTTCCTTCATTCCGCATCTACGCTGTTATTAACTGGAAGCGGAGGAAGCAAAATGAAGGGCGATATTAAAATCATAAACCATCTCAACAAATTACTGGGTAATGAACTGGTTGCTATAAACCAGTATTTCCTGCATGCGCGAATGTTCAAAAATTGGGGACTGATGCGCCTGAATGATGTGGAGTATCACGAGTCGATTGATGAAATGAAGCATGCGGACAAGTACATTGAACGCATTCTCTTTCTCGAAGGCATCCCCAATCTGCAGGATTTAGGCAGGCTGCGCATCGGTGAAGATGTTGAAGAGATTCTGAAATCAGATTTAGTACTGGAACTGGAAGGTGCCAAGGATCTGCGAGAGGCCATTGCCTATGCAGACAAGGTTCATGACTATGTGAGTCGCGATATGATGATCGAAATCCTTGCGGATGAAGAGCACCATATCGACTTTCTTGAAACCGAACTCGATCTGATTCAAAAAATCGGCGTTCAGAATTACCTGCAATCACAAATTAAACAATAAATTAAACCAGTCAGTTTCACTATGTTGAGCAATAAGCACCGACCATCCCGCAACTGACAGGCTCGGCCCAAAAGGTTGCCGGATGGTTTTTTGTCCCTTCAGCCGGCTTACCAGCCAGCCCAGAATGCCAATGGCTGCCGCCAGCGTGGCAATCAACGGCAGTGAAAGCCAGCCAGTCCACGCGCCCAGCGCGGCAAAATATTTCGCGTCGCCTAATCCCATTCCCTCCTGCTGCCGTAGCCAGAGATAGACCTGGTTAATCCCGCGAAAACTGATATAGCCGCATATTGCGCCAAGTAGTGCATGCTGCAAATGAAGCGGCGAAAGTTGCAGATTAAACAGCAGGCCGCACCACAGCAGCGGCAGTGTAATGGCATCAGGCAATAACAGATGGCGTCGATCAATTTCACTCAGAACCAGAACCGCACAACTAAAAAGAGCTAGCCAGGCAAACAGGGCAGGGTGCGGGCAACTAACGGCGACCGTTGCCAACAACAGAGCAGTACCTGACTCGAGATAGTAACTGTAGCGCGAAATAGGTTGATGACAGTAGCGGCAACAACCCCGTAGCATCAACCAGCTGATCAGTGGCAGCAAATCGCGCAGGGCCAGTCTGCGACCGCATGAGATACAGGCAGAAGCTGGACGGCAAATTCGTGCCAGCCAGACGCGTGCGTTGGCATCCATCGGAAAACGTTCAATGACCAGGCAAAGAAAACTGCCCAGTACGGCGCCCGCCAGCAACGCCGCTATCACCAGCCACTCATCCATAAGTTTCTCCCATTGACTGTCCGGCAGCATAGGGCGGGGCAGGCGGGGTTGTCACTGGCGTAATCGTCAAACTGGAAAACATTGCACAAGCAAGTAGTGCAGTTGCAGCTCCTGTCAGGATTTATTTGCACCAGCTTCCGGATGCCAGTAGTCAATCATCGAATATGGGTTGCCAGATGAGCAGATTCACGTATAATACGCCGGCCTGCCATTTATGTCAGGCGCGACTCAATTAGAGTCGCAGGCTAACGTTAACGCGTCTGGCCAGACAATACTCCCAATTGGGGAGTTATGTACTGAACGATTACACTCCTCCATCAATCGTAATGGATGTGGGTAGTAATTCTTTTCGTTTATAAATAATTGGAGCTCTGGTCTCATGCAGAACCAAAGAATCCGTATCCGTCTTAAAGCGTTTGATCATCGTCTGATCGATCAATCAACTGCGGAAATCGTTGAGACTGCCAAGCGCACTGGTGCGCAGGTTCGTGGTCCAATCCCGCTGCCGACCCGCAAAGAGCGCTTTACCGTTCTGATCTCCCCGCACGTTAACAAAGACGCGCGTGATCAGTACGAGATTCGCACTCACAAGCGTCTGGTTGACATCGTTGAGCCAACTGAAAAAACGGTTGATGCTCTGATGCGTCTGGATCTGGCTGCCGGTGTTGACGTGCAGATCAGCCTGGGTTAATCAGGTCATTGAGCGATTGAGAGGTTGAAACAATGATTGGTTTAGTCGGTAAAAAAGTGGGCATGACCCGCATCTTCACTGAAGATGGCGTTTCTATCCCAGTAACCGTGATCGAAATTGAAGCAAACCGCGTTACTCAGGTCAAAGGCCTGGAAAACGACGGTTACACTGCTGTGCAGGTAACTACCGGTGCTAAAAAAGCTAACCGTGTAACTAAGCCTGAAGCAGGTCATTTTGCTAAAGCTGGTGTTGAAGCTGGCCGTGGTCTGTGGGAATTCCGTACTGCTGAAGGCGAAGAATTCACCGTAGGTCAGAGCATTAATGTCGACATTTTCGCTGAAGTGAAAAAAGTTGACGTGACTGGTACATCTAAAGGTAAAGGTTTTGCCGGTACTGTAAAGCGCTGGAACTTCCGTACTCAGGATGCTACCCACGGTAACTCCTTGTCTCACCGCGTTCCGGGTTCTATCGGTCAGAACCAGACTCCGGGCAAAGTGTTCAAAGGCAAGAAAATGGCAGGACAGCTGGGTAATGAGCGCGTAACCGTTCAGAGCCTTGACGTTGTGCGTGTTGACGCTGAGCGCAACCTGCTGCTGGTTAAAGGTGCAGTTCCCGGTGCTACCGGTAGCGACCTGATCGTTAAACCAGCTGTGAAGGCGTAAGGGGATAGCCATGGAATTAGTATTGAAAGACGCGCAAAGCGCGCTGACTGTTTCCGAAACTACCTTCGGTCGTGATTTCAACGAAGCGCTGGTACACCAGGTTGTTGTTGCTTATGCAGCAGGTGCCCGTCAAGGTACTCGTGCTCAGAAGACCCGTGCTGAAGTAACTGGTTCCGGTAAAAAGCCGTTTCGTCAGAAAGGCACCGGCCGTGCGCGTGCGGGTACTGTAAAAAGCCCAATCTGGCGCTCAGGTGGTGTGACCTTCGCTGCGAAGCCACAGGACCACAGTCAAAAAGTTAACAAAAAGATGTACCGCGGCGCGCTGAAAAGCATCCTGTCCGAACTGGTACGTCAAGAACGCCTGATCGTTGTCGAGCAGTTCTCTCTGGAAGCACCTAAAACTAAGTTGCTGGTAGAGAAGCTGAAAGACATGGCTCTGGCAGATGTGCTGATCATCACTGGCGAACTGGAAGAGAACCTGTTCCTGGCCGCACGTAACCTGTACAAGGTTGACGTACGTGATGCAGCGGGCATCGACCCAGTTAGCCTGATCGCCTTCGACAAAGTCGTTATGACTGCTGACGCAGTTAAGCAAGTTGAGGAGATGCTGGCATGATCCGTGAAGAACGTCTGCTGAAAGTACTGCGCGCGCCGCACGTATCTGAAAAAGCATCTGCTGCGATGGAAAAAACCAACACCATCGTTCTCAAAGTTGCTAAAGACGCGACCAAAGCAGAAATCAAAGCCGCTGTTCAGAAACTTTTCGAAGTTGAAGTTGAAGTCGTGAATACCCTGTTAGTTAAAGGGAAATCAAAACGTCACGGACAGCGTATTGGTCGTCGTAGCGACTGGAAAAAAGCTTACGTCACCCTGAAAGAAGGCCAGAATCTGGACTTCGTCGGCGGCGCTGAGTAAGTCGGAGGAGAAGAACAATGGCAATTGTTAAATGTAAACCGACATCTCCGGGTCGTCGTCACGTAGTTAAAGTGGTGAACCCAGAGCTGCACAAGGGCAAACCATTTGCCCCGCTGGTAGAAAAAAACAGCAAATCCGGTGGCCGTAACAACAATGGTCGCATCACTACCCGTCATATCGGTGGTGGTCACAAGCAGGCTTACCGTATTGTTGACTTCAAACGCAACAAAGACGGTATCCCGGCAACTGTTGAACGTCTTGAGTACGATCCGAACCGCTCCGCGAACATCGCGCTGGTTCTGTACAAAGATGGCGAGCGCCGTTATATCCTGGCCCCTAAAGGCCTGAAAGCTGGCGACCAGATTCAGTCTGGCGTTGATGCTGCGATTAAAGCAGGTAACACCCTGCCGATGCGTAACATCCCAGTGGGTTCTACCGTTCACAACGTAGAAATGAAACCAGGCAAAGGCGGTCAGATTGCTCGCTCTGCTGGTGCTTACGTGCAGATCGTTGCGCGTGAAGGTTCCTACGTTACCCTGCGTCTGCGTTCAGGTGAAATGCGTAAAGTCGAATTAGACTGCCGCGCGACCCTGGGTGAAGTCGGTAACGCTGAGCACATGCTGCGCGTTCTGGGTAAAGCCGGTGCAACTCGTTGGCGTGGTGTTCGTCCTACCGTTCGCGGTACTGCGATGAACCCAGTCGATCACCCGCACGGTGGTGGTGAAGGTCGTAACTTTGGTAAGCACCCGGTAACTCCGTGGGGCGTTCAGACCAAAGGTAAGAAGACCCGTAGCAACAAGCGTACTGATAAATTTATCGTACGTCGCCGTAGCAAATAATTTTAGAGGATAAGCCATGCCACGTTCTCTCAAGAAAGGTCCTTTTATTGACCTGCACTTGCTGAAGAAGGTAGAGAAAGCGGTGGAAAGCGGTGACAAGAAGCCCCTGCGCACTTGGTCCCGTCGTTCAACGATCTTTCCTAACATGATCGGTTTGACCATCGCTGTCCATAATGGTCGTCAGCACGTTCCAGTCTTTGTTTCCGACGAAATGGTTGGTCACAAACTGGGTGAATTTGCGCCGACTCGTACTTATCGCGGACACGCGGCCGACAAAAAAGCCAAGAAACGCTAAGGCAGGAGGAAGAGATGGAAACTTTAGCTCAACATCGCCACGCTCGTTCTTCTGCTCAAAAGGTTCGCCTGGTGGCTGACCTTGTACGCGGTAAGAAAGTGTCGCAGGCTCTGGACATTCTGACCTACACCAATAAGAAAGCGGCTGTACTGGTCAAGAAAGTTCTGGAATCTGCCATTGCTAACGCCGAACACAACGATGGCGCTGACATTGATGATCTGAAAGTCACGAAAATCTTCGTCGACGAAGGCCCAAGCATGAAGCGCATTATGCCGCGTGCAAAAGGTCGTGCAGATCGCATCCTGAAGCGCACCAGCCACATTACTGTGGTTGTGTCCGATCGCTGAGACTCTGGAGACTAGC
>Ga0302348_1000527_pt1 | contig 17682 bp, 20 predicted proteins | sample PhySR1_FD_202177 | JGI IMG/M metagenome (GOLD analysis project Ga0302348, IMG submission 202177) | Leaf surface microbial communities from sunflower plants in UC Gill Tract Community Farm, Albany, California, United States - DLSL S.R1... | ecosystem: Host-associated > Plants > Phyllosphere >...
CATTTAAAATGTCCTTATAGATTAAAGTGCTGTTTAAATATACAGCCATTAGGTGCAATCACAAGAGGTTTGTCGTTTATGGTTTGCGTTTAAGCCGCATGATCAACTTCCGCTTTTGGCACAAAGCAGCCTGTCTGCCAACTGAAGTTGGTTAAATCTTGCCTGTTGCATGTCTGTCAGATTTTCTCGATTACTGATTAACAGTAGCCTTCACTTCTACACGAGAGCTAAAAGCTGTTCCCGATTTAAGTACTCCGAAAATTATATGGATAAGTTTGCGCATGACTGCCCCCACGACAAGCATTTTTGGCTTACCGCCAGTCAGAAGGCGCTGTCCAAATATACGGATGTCCGGGTTGTGTTTTAGCGCAACCAGAGCGGGCATAGAAAGTGCGCACCGGAGTCTGGCATCTCCCATTTTCGACATGCGTGTTTTGCCCCGGACTGATGATCCGGACTGGTGATGGCGGGGATTAAGTCCCAGAAAAGCGGTCACTTCCCTGGCTTTTCTGAACTCTTTGCTGGCCATGAAGGACAGCACCAGACTGCTCGAAATGGACCCGATGCCTGGAATTGACTGCAGCAAATCATCCTGTCTTTTCAGCTCAGGATCATTACTGATGTGGTCTTTAATTTGCCGCCTTACCGCTTCAAGTTCCATCTTAAGATGGTTGATCATGCGTTCCACTGAATCCTGAGTGTCAATATCTGCATTTTCGCGACGATTGCATTCCATTCTCAGCATACCGTTAAGTGCATCGATACGCCGTACAAGAGCCTGCAACTTTCTGACGGGCGCAGCTACGGGTTTCCATTGGTCTGGCTGCATGGCTTTACAAAAGCGTGCAATCAACCGGGAGTCTGCTTTATCAGTTTTAGTTCTGGTAAGTTCAGAAGCCGCAAATCCCTTAATTCTTGCGGGGTTAACGATGCTGACTTTCAGATTCTTTTTGTACAGAAAAGTAGCGAGGGCAGTACCATAGTTGCCAGTTGCTTCAAGACACACATGAATGTCCGGAATATTGCCTGCCTGCAGCCACTTACTGAGTGCTGTAAAGCCGGCGGGGGTGTTTTCAAATGCTTTACACCGATAAACCCCATCACAGAGTTCAGCTGCATCAAACTTCTTACTGGCAATATCAATTCCAAGATACACAGTCATAGCTTTTCCTCGTTGAGTTCAGCTGACCTACCTTGCAAATTCAGGCTCACCGGTATGCGGGGCCACAGATACCCTTCGGTCATACGCTGAAAAGAGAGGCAAAGCGGCAGTTATCTTATTCGCTGGCTCACTGGCCAAAGGATGTCGCCGGCCTGCTTTGCCCCGGTTCTAACACACAGAATCTGTCTGTTCTGTGTGGCTGATTATACAAGGATGTCGCTTCGCTCCGCCTCTTTTGCCGCTTCCCGTCCTGCGGCCGGAAACCGGCAGGGATAAAGTGCCGTGCCCTCACGGTAGCCGGGCCGCTTCGCCTGCAAGGGAAGCTTCGCCGTCCTGCTCACCCGTTCCCCGCCGTGCGCGGGACATTCAGTCCGCTCCGGCGGCGCGTGCGGCTTGCGCGTCCGCCCCTGCCTGCTCCGCTTTACGCCCGTCCTTGTGGTGGTCACGGCACCACTGGGGTGCCCCCCGACACTCAGGAGCATAACTATGTCCCGATTCATGCGTGGCGACAGCGTAGAGATCATGGCCGGCTTTCCGGATAACAGCATCGACTTCATTCTGACCGATCCCCCGTACCTCGTCGGCTTTAAGGACCGCTCCGGCCGTTCAATCGCCAACGACGTGAGCGACGAGTGGGTGCTGCCGGCCACCCGGGAAGAAATCGCCGAAGCCCTCGCCGTCGCAATTTCACTGAATACCGGTGCGGCTCTGACCTATACGGCACACGCGCTTGATGCGTTTGATGCATTACCAAAACCGTAAGCAACTGACGACGGCGCCTCGCACCCGCGTGCTGAGCGCCGTCGTGCTGAAATGGATAAAACAATGTTAGTTAATCACGATTTCGCCCGCCGGGCCTCTGTCAGACCCGCAGATTATGACTGGGTCTCTTCCCCCCGGACGGGAGTCGATCGTGTCATGCTTGATCGGACCGGCGCAGAAAAAGCGCGCGCAACCAGCATCGTTAAATACCTGCCTGATTCTCATTTTCCTGAACATCATCATCCGGACGGAGAAGAAATTCTGGTGCTTTCCGGCGTATTTTCAGAGGGTGAGGATCACTATCCTGCTGGCTGGTATATGCGGAATCCGCCTGACTCTGCGCACAGGCCGTCAAGTGTCAGTGGCGCCACGATCTTTGTGAAACTGCGGCAGATGCAGCAGGGCGAGCATGCCCGTTTAAGGCTGGACACGAACGACCGTGATAACTGGCATAACGCGGTTAACGGCGAGGAATGCCCGCTTTTCAGCAATGCGTATGAAAAGGCGACGCTCCGCCGGTTCCACCCTCACAGCCCGATCCTGCCGGATGCCCTGAACAGGGGAGCGGAAATTCTCGTGCTCAGCGGCACCCTTTATGAAAACGGAGAGGCATGGCCTGCCGGCAGCTGGCTACGGTTTCCCGCGGGTGACATTCCCTGCCTGACATCCGGAGAGACCAGTACCTTAATTTATCTTAAAACCGGCCATCTGGGTCAGGCGGCGCTGACGGGTTCCCGGCATGAATGAACATGTGCAGGTCGCCATTATCGGCGCGGGTCTCAGCGGACTTTATGCCGCTTACCAGCTTGAAAAGGCTGGTATCAGCTATGTGGTACTGGAAGCACGGGCGCAGACCGGAGGCAGGATCATTTCCTGCGCAGGCGGACCGGCTCCCTCCCTAAGCGGGGCGGAAGCGAAAGGGCGGGTTGACCTTGGCGCAACCTGGATCTGGCCCTCTTTTCAGCCCCAACTGGCAGCCCTGACGGCCGAGCTGGATATTGCGCTGATACCACAGGCTGAAGACGGCGACATGCTCTATGAACGCGCTCACCATCAGTCCCCCTCCCGTCATCCCGGCTATGTTTCGTCTCCTCCGTCTATGCGGATCGCCGGCGGGATGCGCCAGCTCACGGAGCGCCTGGAGGCGCGGATAGCAGCTGAACAGGTTGTCACCGACGCCCGCGTCATACGCATTGAACGGACCGTCGGTAAGGTTCAGGTACATACCGTTTCGTCTGACCAACGCGGTCGTATGTTTACGGCGCAGGCCGTTCTGCTGGCCTTGCCTCCTGCTCTCGCCGCCCGTATCGAATACCTTCCGGCACTTCCTGCCCGGCTGACCGGGGAGTGGGCCGGTACCGGCACCTGGATGGCCCCTCATGCCAAATATGTGGCCATCTATGAGCATGACTTCTGGCAACAGGCCGGACTGTCAGGTGAAGCCCGGAGTGGCGTCGGCCCCATGGCTGAGATCCATGATGCCTCCGTTCCAGGCCGGGTTAGTGCCCTTTTCGGCTTTATCGGCATCCCGGCACGGTCACGGTGGACTACCAGTGAGGAAAACCTGAAGTTGTTATGCCGGGCGCAGCTCATCCGGTTGTTTGGAGAGAAAGCCGGGCAGCCCGTTGCTGAATACTTAAAGGACTGGGCAGATGACCCCTTTACCGCCACGGAAAAAGATTTACTCATTCAGGCCGGACATACGGTTCCAGCTGCTTACCCTGACCACGGAGCGTGGGCGGACTGCCTGCGCGGAATAGGCAGTGAATGGTCAGCGCAGTTTCCGGGATACCTTGCAGGTGCAGTTGAGGCCTCTCTGGAGGGCGTCAGGCAGGTGCAGCAGAAACTCGCAAGAAAGAACTGAACATCTACGGCCGGGGGCGTGAATCAGCACGCTCCGGCTTCCCGTTTATGAAGGCTGGCTGGAGAATATCTATGACCCGACATTTTGATTACATTGCAATTGGCGGCGGCAGCGCCGGAATCGCCTCCGTAAATCGCGCGGCTGCGCATGGAAAAAAATGTGCCCTTATTGAGAAGGGGCCCATCGGCGGAACCTGCGTAAACGTGGGATGTGTGCCAAAAAAAGTGATGTGGTATGCCGCACAGGTAGCAGAAACCATCCGCACTTACAGTTCCGGCTATGGCTTCAGCGTGTCGGGGTGTGAATTTGACTGGGCTACGCTGGTGAAAAACCGCAGTGAGTACATTGAGCGCATTCACGGTTCCTATGATGCGGTGCTCAGCAGGAACGCGGTTGAAGTCATTCAGGGAACAGCCCGCTTTATCGGCCCCCGCAGTATTGAGGTCAATGGCGAAACGCTGACGGCCGATCATATTCTTATCGCCACCGGCGGGCACCCCGTTCGTCCTTCTGTATCCGGCGCAGAGCTGGGAATTGATTCGGATGGTTTCTTTGAACTGAGCGCACAGCCCCGTAGGGCAGCCGTCATCGGCGCGGGTTATATTGCCGTTGAGCTCGCGGGCGTGCTGCATTCTCTCGGTACGGAAACACATCTTCTGGTTCGCGGTGATAAACCTCTGCGCCATTTTGATCCTCTGCTCGGGGATACCCTGGCTGCCATGATGGATGAATCAGGGCTTCGCCTCCACCGTCAGGCCATTACCACGTCTCTGTCAGAAGAGCCGGATGGTTCTGTGGCGGTGGTCACGGCTTCAGGGGAAAAAATTGTAGTGGATGTCGTGATCTGGGCAACCGGCCGCAAACCCAATACATCCGGCTTAAACATTCAGGCGGCAGGGGTGGCGCTCAGTGACGAAGGTTACGTCACTGTGGATAAATATCAGAACACCTCCGCGGAAGGCATCTATGCCGTTGGTGATATTACCGGTCAGCTTGAACTCACGCCGGTTGCCGTTGCCGCCGGTCGTCGCCTGGCTGAGCGCCTGTTCAACAACAGGCCGGATGAGCATCTGGATTACCAGAATGTCCCCACTGTCGTATTCAGCCACCCACCTGTCGGCACTGTCGGTCTTACTGAACCCCAGGCCCGTGAAAAATTCGGCGACCAGAACATTAAAATTTACAGTGCGTCATTTACCGCGATGTTCACTGCAGTAACGTCCCACCGTCAGGCGACAAAGATGAAACTGGTGTGCGCCGGGCCCGATGAGAAGGTTGTGGGTATTCACGGCATCGGAGAAGGTATGGACGAAATCCTTCAGGGCTTTGCTGTGGCACTCAAAATGGGCGCGACCAAACGAGATCTGGACAATACCGTGGCAATTCATCCCACCGCTGCCGAAGAGTTCGTCACGATGAAAGGCTGAAAAGCCTGAGCGGAAGAACCGGCCGGCATTATCAGACTAAGGAGCGATAGGCCCGGCGCAGGGGCACAGCGAGCGATATTGCCTCTGCCCAAATCTGAAATCAGATTCCCGCGTACCGGCAGCACCACTGCAAAAATGCTGCTCGTCCGACAGCCCTTAAATACTTTTTTATATCAAACAGTGGAATGAAAAATGAATACATTCAAGGCAATGCAGATTACCGAGCCAGGCAGAATGGAACTGGTAGAGCGCCCAGTGCCCGTGCCTGGTTATGGCGAGGTTCTTCTGAAGGTCGAAGCCTGTGGCATCTGCGGGGCGGATTCCGGCGCAGTTGAGGGGCTTGAAAAGAATACGACTTATCCGCGCATTCCAGGCCATGAAGTGGTGGGGCGCATACTCTCTCTGGGGCAGGGCGTTCCCTCGTACCTTTCTGAAGGGCAGCGGGTCGGTGTAGGGCGCCTGGGGGGATACTGCGGCGAATGCGAGCAGTGCCGGCAGGGTCAGTTTGTGCTTTGCACTGATCAGCCTGTCACCGGCAGCTCCTGCGATGGCGGCTATGCGGAAATAATGCTGGCGCGTGCCACGGGGCTGGTTCTCATTCCCGACGATCTGCTCTCTGCAGAGGCGGCTCCGCTGCTCTGTGCAGGGATTGCCACTTTCAACGCGCTGACCAAATCAGGCGCCCGGCCCGGTGATACAGTCGTTATTCAGGGTATCGGTGGTCTGGGGCATCTGGCCATACAGTATGCACAAAAAATGGGCTACAAAGTTATCGCGGTAGGACGCGGAAGTGATATCAGGCAGGATGCCCTTAACCTGGGGGCTCATCAGTACATTGATACGCTAAAGTCGGACCCCGTTGCAGAAATTAAAAAGGCTGGCGGCGCGCAGGTTATCCTGACGACTATTACCAACAGCGAGGCCGCTTCCGGGCTGGTGAAAGCACTCGCACCACAGGGTAAATTTATGGTTGTGGGTGCCGGCAGCTCCCCGCTTTTGATCATGCCCGGAGCAATGGTCGGAAACGAGTTAAGGCTGGAGGGCTCTCTTACCGGCACACCTTACGAAACAGAACGTGCCCTTAAATTCAGTCTGCTGACCAGCGTACGTGCACAGATTGAAACGGCACCGCTGGCTGAGGCTGAAAGTGCTTATCAGCGCATGCGTTCGGGGGACGTGAAGTTTCGCATGGTGCTGAGAATGGATCTTTAACGTTTACGAAGACTGTCTCAGTCCGGCCGAACCAGCCCGGGCAGGCAACAGGGCTGGGCGGCTCAATTCCCGCGTGATGAGTCAGGGGGCCGGCAGGTTCTTCCGCCCGGTTTTCCGTCATGCCAGCGGTCCGCTATCTGACTGCCAGTTGAAAGGAGCAGCCTGCACCTCATTCAGACAGACGTCCGCGTGCCCTGTATCCGCTTTATCAGCTGCCCCTCAGATAAACTGTGGGCATTCATGATGACCGCAAACGCATTACGCTGGAAATGAAGAAAAAAGATCGACCAGTCTGAAAACAGCCCCCTTCATCGAAGCCGTGAAATATAGCAAACATATTTCTCATAATACCGTAACTGACTGAATGGTTACAGCCACAGTAATCATCAATATTAATGGTCACAGTTAGCGGGAACTGACGCGTGAAATTGTCATAAAAACAGCATTGTCAGGCCACATGGCCTGATATAAATTGAGTCCATCCTGATCAAGAAATATGACATATATGCATCTATATGAAACGATTGCGGATGACATCGCGCGCTCAATCCTGCGCGGACAACTGACGCCCGGTACACGTATTCCGTCCGTCAGACATTATGCGGGACAATATGAGGTCAGTGTTAACTCGGTCAAAACCGCTTACCGGCTTCTGGAGGATCGCGGGCTGATCTCCGCACGACCTCAATCCGGCTATTATGTCCGCGACAGCCTGCCTGAACTCTGCCACCTGCAGGAAAGTTCGGTGAACAGCAGAGAAAGCGCGGTGCCTTTATCCGGTCTGAACCGGCTGCTATCCGTTATTCTGGAAAATCAGCTGCGCGGGGATTGTACTGATCTTGCGCTTGCGTGCCCGTCTGGCGATAGGTTTTATCCTGCCGGCCGGCTGAAAAAAATCACAGCCCAGCTGCTGCGCTCAGCATCCGGGTTCAGCACAACTTACGCCATGCCGCCCGGCTCCCCCCGCCTGCGCTCACAGATTGCCCGACGCGGTCTGCACACCGGCATGATCCTCTCTCCCGATGACGTAATCATCACTCACGGCACCATGGAGGCCATTAGCCTGGCCGTCCGGGCGTCAACCCTTCCCGGTGATACCGTTGCCGTTGAATCACCTACTTTTTACAACCTGTACCCTATGCTGGAGGATCTTGGCCGTCGTATTGTGAATCTGCCTACCCATCCTCAGAGCGGAATGTGCCTGGATACCCTTGAATCTCTTGCAGAGCAGCGAAAAATCTCCGCGGTGATTACGATACCCAGTGGCCACAATCCACTTGGCTTTGTCATGCCTTCAGAAAATCGTCAGCGCCTGGCCCGCATGGCTGAAACCCGGCAGTTCGCCGTAATAGAGGATGTCATATATGCCGAACTGCAGTTTGGCGATACCTGCATACCCAACATTCGTGCCTTTGATCGTGATGGCTGGGTGATGGTGTGTGCAAGCTATACCAAAACGGTTGCGCCAGACTTTCGCATTGGCTGGCTGGAAGCCGGACGCTTTCGCGATGTCGCCAGGCAGATGAAGTTTACCTCCACTGTCGCTGAGTCCGGATTATTGAGTGAAAGCCTGGGGATATTCCTTGAGAACGGCGGATATGACCTGCACCTGCGCCACCTCAGGCGATTATATGAACGACAGATTGATGCTGTAAGAGCCTGTATTGCAGATTATTTTCCAGCAGGCACTCGTGTCAGCCGCCCGCAGGCAGGCTTTATTTTATGGATTGAGCTGCCGGAAGGTGCCGACACGCTGGCTCTATTTCATGCCGCCCTGGATGAAAAAATACTATGTATGCCAGGCCTTCTGTGCTCCGGAAGCCGGGCATTCAATCACTGTTTCCGTATGGCGGCGTGTTTTGAACTGACGGACAGGCACCGCATGGCCATATCGCGGTTGGGTGCCCTGGCCGCTCATCAGCTGAACGAAATGAAGTAAACAGAAAACCAGAAGGCCCGCCGGTATCAGGCTTTTCAGATTGCCTGGCCCGCATGGCTCAACTAATCCATTACGGAAAAATAATATGAACAGCATAACGAGAAGCGATTCCTTCCTGCAGGGTGTTAAGGATGCGTCTCCTTTGCTCATGGCAATTGCGCCTTACGCAATTATTCTGGGGGCTCAGGCTTCCCGATCGGGCCTGACCCTGCCCGAAACAGGCTTCATGACGGCGCTGAATTTTGCTGGAGGATCGGAATTTGCCGCTATACAGCTCTGGCACGAGCCCTTGCCGGTGCTGACCATTATTCTGCTGACGTTCCTGATTAACAGTCGCCACATCATAATGGGGGCAGCCCTGACGCCCTATATCAAGCATCTTCCCCGTCGTCAGATATTACCTGCCTTATTTTTTATGGCCGATGAGGGCTGGGCGGTCACCTATGCGAAAATGCTAAAAAACGCTGCCACTTTACCGCCTGAGCAGTCGTTTACCATGGCTTATTACCTGGGGGCCAGCTTTCCGTTTTATCCCGTCTGGGTTGGATTTTCAGTCACGGGTTTCCTTGCGGGCCCCGTGCTTGGAAACATTGAGCAGTACGGTTTTGCTATTGCTTTTCCTGCCACCTTTATCGTCCTCCTGCGTAGCATGTGGAAAGGCCTGGACGCTGCCATCCCCTGGCTTATCAGCCTGACGGTGGCCGCAGTCTGTTATCGTCTGGTACCTGGCCATACCTATGTGCTGGCGGGGACGTTCAGCGGCATATTTTCAGCATGGGTACGGGGAGTGAAAGTAAAATGACACTGGCTGCATGCATGACAATTCTGGGTATGGCAGTGGTCACCTATCTGACGCGCATCCTGGGTTATCTTATATTGAGGAACCGTAGCCTGAGTCCCGGCACGCGCAGCGTGCTGGAAAGTGCGCCGGGATGCGTGATGATTTCTGCTATTGCCCCTTATTTTGCTTCCGGAAATCCGGCACAAATCATTGCATTGATCGTTGCGGCAGGCTGTGCCATCAGGCTGTCGATGTTACCAACACTGATTATTTCCGTCGCGACGCTGGGCATTCTTCAGCTAATAATATCCTGAATTTCCTGGCCCTCTCTCTACCGGTTTCAAATGATGAATCTGCGGACTATTCTACGCCGCGGGCGGTGGAAATCAGCGTTGGCGTGACGAAGATCCTGAAGGAAGCGGAGCGACTGATGATGTCTGAAGTGACCTTCGTACAGGCAAAAAGTACGCAGTCATTCTCGGGCCGTATGGCAGATTTGCTGGGCCTGATGCTGCTACCTGATTTGTTGTCTATCGTGACAGGTCAGCCCCGGGTATAAAATTAATATTGAGTACACACCTGTCGATAAAACAATTCCTGCCCTGGAAGACGGCGACCTGGATTGTGTAGTCAGCTCTCAACTCCGTCACACGTCTGGAATTGCCAGCGACCCCGTTATCACCGACAGGCCCAACTGTATAATGCGCCAGAACCATCCGCTATCTGATGCACCGCTGACACTGTCTGAGTTTCTCAGCGCCAGTCATCTGCACGTTGCAACGAGTTCTGCGGATGTTCGCTTTGTGGACAATATACTGTCAGGTCAGCGTTTCAGCCGAAAGATTGCCGTCACGACATCGCACTGGCTGACGCTGCCTTTTGTATTAGTGAAAACCGACCTCATCTCGGTAGTGTCAGAAAAGATGGCATCCACACCTCTTTTTTCCGGGCTTCAGAGGATAGAACTACGCTTTGAAGCCCAGCCTGTTAGCTGGAACCTCTACTGGCATAAGCGTGACGAGAACAATGCGGCACACCTGTGGCTGAGGGAGCAGATATACAGGGTTTGCAGGGTAATCTGACTTTTAAGGTAATTACAGGCCATTAAGGCTTATCCAGTTTGAAATCATCTGAGCCAGTTCCCTGGGTTTCTCAAGCGGTATCATGTGCCCGCTGCCTTCAATGATTTCTGCCGGACACCGGAAAAGTTCAGAAAGTTCAGCCGCCTCACTGAGGCTTCTGAGCCTGTCTTCTCCGGCTGCAATAATCAGCACCGGACAGGTCAGTTCCCTGACGGTTATTCCTCCGCGTTTCAGCAGGGACTGGGCTCTGAATACTTCCGGGCCAAGGCGTTTTCCCATTTCGCGAATACGCCCCAGCAGAGCTGTATCATCATGAAATTTCGGATGAAGCGAATGCCTGATAGCGGCAGGACTTATCCCCCTGAACTCACCCGAAAGCACAGCAGCATCCAGCCGTTCTCGTTGCCGGTATGAGTCTTCACGCAGTGAAGTGGCAATAAGGACCAGGCCGGCAACTTTTTCCGGAGCCGTTTCGGCTATAGCGCGGGCAACATATCCTCCCAGCGAGAACCCTGCCAGTACAAAACGCTCAGGAAGCGACGCGACGATCCCGGCAGCCATCCCGGCAATACTTTCTTCCTGACCAAGGCTGACGCGGCAGAACGTCTGACCGGGCGGATAAACGTCGATGAAGTCATCCCACAAAGTTTCATCAAGCATGAACCCGGGGATCAGTACGAGAGGTGTCATATCCTGAACCATTCCTCATTTTTTATGTCCGGAATGCCATCCTGCTGATGGCATAAGGTTTCGTCAAGGTTGGCAGCCCGGGATACTCAGCATTATTCAGCAACTGAATAAGCGCCTATAAATTATCGATTTGAACTCTCTTTCTGATTCTTACACAGTCGTTTTTTTGATGCTCTGCAGGATAATACATGAACCTTTCTGGCACGCTGAAGCCCATACCTGCTGAGCAGGAGAAACTGGATCCCCGGCAGCGCCTGATTTCCGGATTTTCTGAGATAATGCATATTGTGTGCATCCGCTTGCAGAAAACGATCGCATGATAGCGAGTATTTATGATGACTGCGTGCGTCATGGGAATCCTGACCGTGTACCGATTTATGCCTCAACATCAAAAATGACTCTCCCGGGTGCCGGCGTTGCATTTATAGGGGCGTCTGGCACCAATAAGACATGGTGGCTCAGGCATGCATCCGTCAGGAGTGTCGGTCCTGATAAGGTCAACCAGCTTCGGCAGGCCCGTTTTCTTAAGAGCCCAGGGAATATACGGGCTCTGATGGAACAGCATCGTCAGGTTATCAGGCCCAGGTTTGAACTTGTTGATGCCATTTTTTCTTCGGTTTTAGGCTGCCAGCAGCACGTATCATGGTCCCGTCCTGAAGAGGAATATTTTGTCAGCCTGCATGTACTTCCCGGCACTGCCAGTCGCATCGTCCAGCTAGCCGCTGTGGCAGGTGTGCGATTTGCCAGACCGGGCTCGTGTTATCCCTATGGGCGTGACGATTACGATGCCCAGCTCCGGCTAGCCCCCTCCTGGCCCGATAAAGAGACGCTCAGACTCGCACTTACGGTAATTGCCATCTGCATTGCTAAAGCGACTGCAGAGAAGTTTTTATGACACAGGTTGACGACCTCCTTTAAAAATAAAAGTTACTCATAAGAACGTCCTGAATTTCCTTATTCTCGTTATTTGAATCTCAACTGTTTCTATAGTCACTTTTATGAGAGCAAAATTGCCAGTGTCCGCCTTTCGCTATTAGCGGACATTGGCTTGGCGTTAGTTCGGTTTAAACCAGGAATGGACGTTGCTAACATCGGGATGTACTAATCTGTAGGTATCAGGTCACGGACCTATTTCGACATGCGGGGACGACGACATACCGACGTGCCTCAGCGATTCTCAACCGGCTCCACACCCATAAAGGAGTAGCATTTATGGCTGCGTAGCACGACAAGCATATGCATTCCCAACTGAGGACCGACAGACTTAATTGATGTCATAAGAATTTTAAAGATCAGACTTCCTGGCTCCCTCCTTAATCTTTCCGTTGCAAGGGCGTCGTCCTGACAAGAAATTGGGCAAATTTTAATTTGTAGTTACTTGAGTACAGGTTGCATATTGCTCTTTAACTGATGGGAGTTAATAACATGCATTCAATCAATTTTACCGATGCCCGTAAACATTTCGCAGATACGATGAAGCGGGTCACCGACGACGCTGAGCCTGTGCGCATTTTGCGCCGCGAGGCACCTGATGTTGTGATAGTTGATGCGGAAGAGTATGAAGCACTGATAGAAACGGTGTATCTCTTTAGCAACCCGGCGAACGCTGCGCATATTAATGAGTCAATGAAACAGGCGGAGCGCGGCGAGTTTGTTAAAGTGTAATATTAAGTTCACTACAGATTGCGCCGACGATCTCAATGACTGTCGCGATACGAAGAAGCCCCAAATCGGCAGTAGCCGGACGCTGAACAGAATCGCCACAAACGCATAATTTTTTATTTTTTTGATTCCAGAGCAATTCTCACTGCCAATCCTGCAAGCACAGTACCCATTATCCAGCGTTGCGCTTTAAGCCATGCAGGTCGGCTTGAAAGAAATTTGGCTAAAGTTCCTGCCATCATCACAATAGTAGCATTGACTACCATGCTGATAGAAATCTGTATGCTTCCGAGTTCCAGAGACTGAGTCAGTACACTCCCGTGCGCTGGCTGGATAAATTGTGGCAATAAAGATAAATACATAATGGCAACTTTAGGATTTAATACATTAGTAATGAAACCCATGATAAAGAGTTTCTTTGAGGAATCTATGGGTAAATTTGTAACAGCGAAAGTAGACCTGCCTCCAGGTTTAACTGATTGCCAGGCCAGATATAAAAGATAAGCAACTCCGGAAAAACGAAGTAGATCATATGCATAAGGAATGGCAAACAGGAAAGCTGTTATTCCTAATGCCGCACAGAGTATGTATAAAACAAACGCAAAAGCGATACCACCTAAAGATATCAGCCCGGCTTGTCTTCCCTGGCATACAGACCGAGAGATCAGATAAATCATGTTTGGGCCAGGAGTTAACACCATTGCAAGTGCAATCAAACCAAAAGCTATAAAATGAGTATGATCAGGCATGTTTCATCTCCAGGTGTGGAAAATCATTTAACTAAATAGTCATCATTACAGGCTGCTGATACAATAGGATTTATATAATACAGGCACAGCGTTATGCCATGATTAAACATTTAAAAAATAATTTTTTTCACTTATTAACGCTGGCTTTAAGTGATTTTAGAGAAGTGGCTAATGATTGTTTTTATCACGATTAACTATGCAGGTAAAGTACATTTTCATTATAACAGGAGATGTAATACCAACTCCCCGAGAAAGTGATAGTAGTTAATTTTGCTAATCATTAGTCTTAGTTAACGAGCGGGATAATTATTCTTCACAAACCTCATTAAAACATAAAATACATATTGAAAACCATCCTGATTGAATGTAAGCATTATTTGGAAAATTATTCTCAAGCACCCGGTTGTTTTTTTACAAGGGTAAAAGTTCTTAAAAATAAATCCCACGATATTTTTTTGCATTCATTTAGTTTTTGTTTATTCTAAATTAAAGTCAGAATTATGCTTTTATAATGAATTTTTCGTGACAGTTAAAAACTAAAGTGGATATATATAAGAAAGTGAGAAGATTCATTGTTGACCTGCTCCCCGTTGATTTATATACACCGATTTTAGTAACGTCTTCATAAGTGACTCTGACCCCGTATATGATCCATTCATAATCGGGAATAACCGGCTTCATTATGGCTGCATATTCTGGCAACCAGCAGATTTTTGGACAAAATCGGAGGGGGCATCCAGCCCACTGCAGAATGGTGACGTCTCTTGTTAAAGAGTATGCGCCAGGACTCGATTTTGTGCAGTGCATCCTCCAGAGACATGAGCCAGTTATCATTCAGGCATTCCTGACGCAACCAGCCGTTGAAGGACTCGACTGTAGCGTTGTCCGAGGGTGCTCCCGGGCGTGAAAAGTCGATTCTTCTCCCACTTTCGGACACCCATCTGTCCAGCATTTTCCCTGAAATTCAGAACCACTATCGGTTTTTAGCTACTGCGGCAAAGGACGCCTGAGCGTTATGCTGTTCAGCATTTCTGCCTCTTCTGTTGAACGCAGATTCTGCCCGACGCAGATCCCAGGCATTCGTCGGTGTAAAGGTCGATAACCTTTAGCAGGCGCAGTCGTCGCCTGTCAAACAGCACGTCCGAGACAAATTCCATGCCCCAGACGTGATTCGAATACAGCCCCTGAGGCTGAGGCTGAGGCTGTGGCTGCCGGCGCTGCGCGGATTTATTGCGCCGTGGACGTTTGAGGCGCAGTAACAGCGCCTGCTCGCTGAAAAGCCGGTAGATCCGTTTGTGGTTATTGCGACAGCCTTCCCGCCTGAGCATCACGTATACCCGGCGATATCCATAGTGAATTCGCGTTTCGGTTATCTCATTCTGATGTAAGACAGCTAGCCACTGACATTCAGACGGCCAAAGAGCATACGCTGCGTGAACCCGGTTAACGATTAAAGCTGATGCATCCTGCGGATATGAATCAGTCAAATTTTGCTGCTGTAGAAGGGCTGTCTGCGGCCAGGGTTACCTGTGCGTTTCAGGCGTCCTCAACGCCTGAGGAGGTCACCTCAGTCTTTCCATCAGTAAGCGAACTCTCTATCAGCGATCACAACGCTCTGCCTGATGTCACTGAGAGAGCCCCGGCAAGAGGTATCAACGCAGAGAAATTAGCAGGTAAGTTTCGTGAGCGCATTAAAAGTGAGGCATATGGCGACAGGACGGACCCCGCCTTTAAGACAAAAATAATCAGTTATTTTTGCGCTGAAAGCGCAGCGCCCAAAAAAGATCGTTTAGCAAAAAAGTCTTAACTGAATAACATCTTTCCTTACTGCCTGCAATTTTCGTGATTTGGGGCGGGTCAAAGCAACTCTCATCGGATGCGAAGCACGTCATGCATCCTGGACGAAGGGGCTTTTTAGTCAGATTAATGCGACGGCACGCGGTGAAGCGGAGTAAAGCTTGCAGCTGGCATGGATCGCCGTATGCATGAAAACCTGACCAGATAAAATTAAGAATAGCCGGTGTTAACAAAGTCGAAGATGATCTGAGACCACCGGCTGGTTAGCGTTTATCATAAATACTGTAACCGTTTACCTACGATAGGTAGACAGAAAATCCCTTATTCGTGTGGCCGCCTCCACACACTCTGCAACAGGTGCAACTAATGCCATTCGAATCCAGCCTGCGCCCGGATTGATGCCGTCAACCTCCCGGGAAAGATATGAGCCTGGGATGACTGTAACATTTGTATGACTAAAGAGTTGCCGGCAAAAGTCGGTATCGTCACCAGGGACTTCGGCCCAAAGATAAAAGCCTCCGTCAGGCTTCTTCACCTTAAGAACAGGGGTCAGAATTTCAAGAACCGCATCAAACTTTTCCCGATAAAGAGAACGGTTGTCGCGAACATGTGCCTCATCCCGCCAGGCCGTGGCGCTTGCGAGCTGGCTATGCACCGGCATTGCGCAGCCATGATATGTGCGATAGAGCAAAAATGATTTGAGAATCTCTGCATCACCAGCCACAAATCCAGACCGAAGGCCTGGCAGGTTCGATCGTTTTGAAAGACTGTGGAAAACAACACAGCGCTTAAAATCGATACGGCCCATCTCTGCGCATGCGGTCAGTAAACCCGGAGGGGGCGACAACTCGTCAAAATACAATTCGCTGTAACATTCATCGGCTGCAATAATAAAATCGTATTTATCCGCAAGGCTAATGAGTGATTTTAGCGTTTCAAGAGGGATAAGTGCACCGGTAGGATTGCCTGGGGAACACAGGAATACAATTTGACAACGTGTCCAGATATCCGCTGAAACAGCCTCAAAGTCAGGAATGAAACCGTTACTCTCAAGGCATGGCAGGTAATGCGGAGCCGCCCCCGCCAGGATCGCAGCACCTTCATATATCTGATAGAAAGGGTTTGGGCTGACCACCAAACCTTCGACATTAGGTTCAACAACTGCCTGGGTAAAGGCAAATAATGCTTCTCGTGTTCCGTTTACCGGTAGAACATGACGACTGGCATCAAGCCATCCCTTTGGGACGCCAAACCTCCTTTCACACCAGTTTATGATTGCCTCGCGCAATTCAGGGATACCCAGAGTTGCGGGATACACCGACATTTTATCGAGACTGGAAATAAGCATTTGTTTGACCATTTCCGGGGCCGAATGTTTAGGCTCTCCGATCGACAGTGATATAGGCGTTAGATTTTTATCAGGTTGAATTCCAGCAAGTAAGGCTCGAAGTTTTTCAAACGGGTAGGGGTGAAGTTGTTTCAGCGCAGGGTTCATATCGGTCAACACTCCAGCATTTCTGAGTTGAGAGAAATATCGTGACGCAAGCCGCAAATCCTTATCAAAGACCACTCTGTATCATGATCGTTCTACTTATCTGATTTGTCTGAATGGGTCTTGATAATTATGAAGTCTCTTCTTTTGCTTGAGCGCGGCACGGTATAAATTTTGCTCAGATCTTATAAACTGAATATAAACAGAATAGATTTAGAGTGGCTTCATGCTTTATAAATTGATATATGTTCTTGTAATATAATAATATATATTTTTTGCAATACTTTTCTATTCAGGCATGTAAACTGAAAATCCGTCCTTAATCGTGGTGTTTTTTCGGCGATTCTCTACTCAACAACCCAAAATCGAGCATTATGCTATTTACATTCTGCAATCAAATATTCTGCTCTGCCTCCAGTATTAGATAGTGTAAGTATCCCGCATAATCGTGCCATTCACATTTAAAGACCTTCCGGCATACTCATTTCGCCAGCGAAGGAGATCGCTATGCGTAAAGCCCGTTTTACTGAGCATCAGATCATCACGGTAATGAAGTCGGTTGAAGCCGCACGAACAGTGAAAGACGTCTGCCGGGAGGCCGGGATCTCTGAAGCGACATACTATAACTGGAAGTCTAAATAGGGTGGCATGGAAGCATCTGATATTAAAAGATAAAAGATCCTGAGGACGAGAACCGACGGCTTAAGCAGCTGTTTGCCGACCTCAGTCTTGAAAATCGGGCACAGAAAGACGTTATCGAAAAAAAGCTCTGAAGCCAGCCTTTAAGCGTGAGCGGGTGATGCATCTGATAACGACATTCGGACGGAGTACCCGTCAGGCCTGCAGGACTCTGAACCTGAGCAGAACGGTTTACTACTACCGTCCTGACAGCACGCTGACGATCCCGTTATTTCGCGTTGCAGACGGCGGCTGAAAGATATCCACGATACGGCTTCCCGAAGCTTTTTCAGGTTCTGAAGCGGCAGGGATATCAGTGGAACCATAAGCGGATCCACCGCATTTACTGCCTGCTGAAACTGAATTTTCGTCGCAAAGGCAAAAA
>Ga0302348_1000529_pt1 | contig 17659 bp, 11 predicted proteins | sample PhySR1_FD_202177 | JGI IMG/M metagenome (GOLD analysis project Ga0302348, IMG submission 202177) | Leaf surface microbial communities from sunflower plants in UC Gill Tract Community Farm, Albany, California, United States - DLSL S.R1... | ecosystem: Host-associated > Plants > Phyllosphere >...
GCAATATCGTGGTGAGCTACACGCTGGCTGATACCGACCGTAACGGCACGTCAGACATTTATGCAACGGAAACCAACTACGGTGGCTATATTCAGGGCAAATGGACGGCGAACACGGACGGCACTTATACCTACGGGCAGCAGGCGATCGGCACGCTGATCTGGTACGGCGGCGTGATTGCTTACGACAAAACCGGTGACGGCTGGGTTGATCTGGCTTACGGCGATGCGGGCGGTGACTCCCGTACTTATCTGGTCAACAACAATGGCGTGGTGACCCCAGACGGCACCAACGGTGCGGCGGGCCTTGCCGGAGTTTCTTATCGTGAAATCTCCGGTGTGGATATCAATAACGACGGTACCGTGGATATCGTTCAGCACACCAACCGCAACGGCGTGTACGCCCTGACGGTGGTGAACAATAACGGGACCGGCACATTGTCGGAAACGCAGAGCATTGCCAACGTGTTTGTGCCAAATGCCGCAAACACCACCACTGCCGTGTCTATGACCTGGGCGGATTTCAACGGCGACGGCCTGATGGACTTGTACATTTCCTCCGGCCTGAATCCGAACGGAACGTACAACTATGGTGGCGCGATTTACTACAACAGCGGGCAGGGAACGTTGCTGACTACGCCAACGGCGGTGGAAACATCGACCACGAACGCAGCGTCAGCCGGTTATCTGTCAGCCGCTGTGGACTGGGACGGTGACGGTGATATGGACATCATCAAGTTCAGCACCTATTCCGGCAGCCAGACCGCCACGTTGTATCTGAACGACGGCACCGGCAAAGGCTGGACAAACAGCGCGCTGGCGTCATCGCTGGTCAACGTAACGGGGATTGCGACCCTCGATTACGACTGGAACGGGACGCAGGATCTGCTGGTGTCGCAGGCCAACGGCAAAGTGGTGTACATCGCTAACAACAGCACTATTGCTGACGGCACGGCGATCCACCTGCGCATTCTCGACGGCGAAGGGATGAACGTGTTCTACGGCAACACCGTGCAGCTTTATAACTCAGCCGGTGAACTGGTGGCCTCACAGATCATCAACGCCCAGTCAGGTATCGGTATTAACGATGCCTCGGCGCTGGTGAATTTCTACGGGCTGGATCCGAATGAAACCTATTCGGCAGTGCTGGTACGCAACATCAACGGCGTGTCATCCAATGCGACCTGGAATGACCTGACCGCAGGCGATGGCACCAGCAGCTACTCGTTAACCGCAGATGCGGCAACCGGTGGTAACAGCGGCACGATCACCGGTACCGGCTACAACGATACGTTTATCGCGGAAAGCGGCACCTATGTGTACAACGGCTCCGGCGGCTGGAGCACCACGTCAGACCATGCGACATGGAGCGCCACCGGCGGTCAGGACATCGTCGATTTCCGCAATGCCACCAGCGGCGTCACGGTGGATCTGAGCAGCAGTAACGCGCAGAACACCGGGTTCAACACGTCAACCTTCAGGGATATCGAGGGAATTGCCGGATCGAACTATGACGATGTGTTCACCGGCAGTGCGGGCGATAACGTGTTCGAAGGGCGCGGCGGCAACGATACCTTCAACTTAGGCAACGGCGGGCACGACACGCTGCTGTACAAGTTGCTGGACAGCGCCGACGCCACCGGCGGTAACGGCTCGGATACCATCAACGGCTTTACGGTCGGCACATGGGAAGGCACGGCGAACTCAGACCGTCTGGATCTGAGCGAACTGTTGCAGTCCGGCGGTTACACCGGCACGGGCTCGGCCAGCTACGTCAATGGCGTGGCGACGCTCGATGCCTCGGCGGGCAACATCACCGATTACCTGTCGGTGACCACAGAAGGCAACAATACCGTCATCAAGGTGGATATGGATGGCAGTGGTTCAGCGCAGTCGATGACGACCATCGCCACGCTGAATAACGTGCATACCGATCTGGCGACGTTGCTGGCGAACCATCAGCTGATTGTCGGTTAATCAGTCGCAGAGCGGAGCAGGGGAAAGACCCTGTTCCGCTTCTGCGGATGGCCTGTTCATGTTCCGGAATGAGCGTGAAGGAAGAATGAATTAGGGAAGAATGAAGATGAAAAAAGAGACCATGTTAGATAAAGGCTACACCGCCTGGCTGAAAGCCATGCTCGATATCGCGAAACACTACCGTCTGGATTATTCAGAAGAACACGTTAAAGCCACTATCGCGTGGGAAATGGGTTCACCGGCTGACGTCGTGCTTGATGAAATGGCAAAAAAGCTCGGGCTGGGGCGCGTGACCCGTGATTTGCATCCGCGTGATTTGGATCCGGTCAGTGTGCCGTTTGTGGTCACGCTCGATAACGGCCGGCTGGGTGTGGTGACACATCTGGACGCCAGCGGCCAGTGCGCCGTGCAATTTACTGAAGATAACGGGCTGGAAACCACCCTGACGTCTGAACAACTTTCTGAGCGGGCGGAAAGCATCACGCTGCTGCGACCGCTGCATACCATTCCCGATGCGCGCGTTGATAACTACATCAAGCCGTACAAGAAAAACTGGTTCTGGGATCTGGCCCTGAAAGACTGGCGTCGTTACAGCGACATCATGCTGGCCTCGATGATTGCCAACGTGCTGGCGCTGGCGGGCATGCTGTTTTCCATGCAGGTGTATGACCGCGTGGTGCCGTCGCAATCTATCCCGACACTGTGGGTGTTATTTGCCGGTGTGATGCTGGCGATCACCTTTGAATTTGTGATGCGCATGGTGCGCGTGCATATTTCGGATGTGGTGGGTAAGCGCGCCGATTTGCGTATTTCCGACCGCGTTTTTGGCCGCGCGCTGCGCATTAAAAACGGTGCCCGTTCCAAATCCACCGGCTCCTTTATTTCGCAAATCCGCGAGCTGGAATCGGTACGTGAACTGATCACCTCGACCACCATCAGCGTGATGGCCGACCTGCCGTTCTTCCTGCTGTTCACGGTGATTTTGTGGATGATTGGCGGTCCGCTGGTGTTTGTCGTGTTACTGGCACTGCCGCTGTTGCTGATCCCCGGATTACTGATCCAGAAACCGCTGGCGAAACTGGCCAGTGAAGGGATGCGCGAATCGGCGGTGCGTAATGCGTCGCTGGTGGAAGCGGTGGAATCTCTGGAAGACATCAAACTCATGCGCGCCGAACAACGTTTTCAGAACCAGTGGAATCACTGCAATGAAGTGTCGGCGGATATCAGTATGCGTCAGCGTTTCCTGACCAGCATGCTGATGACCTGGACGCAGGAAGTGCAGTCCATCGTCTACGCCGTGGTGCTGCTGGTCGGGTGTTATCTGGTGATGAGCGGCGATATGACCACCGGTGCGCTGGTGGGTACCACAATTCTGGCTTCGCGTACCATTGCGCCGCTGGCGCAGATTTCCGGTGTGCTTTCCCGCTGGCAGCAGGCGAAAGTCGCGCGTAAAGGGCTGGATGAACTGATGCAGCGCCCGATTGATCAGGAAGACGGTCAGAAGATGGTCCACAAGGCGCAAATCACCGGCGACTACGCGCTGCATGACGCGGTGTTTTATTACGATGAGGAAGAGAAAGTCGCCAATCTGACCATTGCAAAACTGCACATCAAACCGGGTGAGAAAATCGCCGTGCTGGGCAAAAACGGGGCGGGCAAATCGACGCTGTTGCAGGTGCTGGCGGGTATGCAGCAGGTTCAGCAAGGGCAGGTGGTGCTCGATAATGTCAATATTAAACAGATTGATCCGGCGGATTTACGCCGTGACGTCGCGCTGCATAACCAGAATGCCAGCCTGTTCTTCGGGTCGGTGCGCGACAACATCACTATGGGACGCCCGCAGGCCACTGACGAAGAAATTCATCAGGCGCTGGTTATCAGCGGTGCGCTGACGTTTGTGCAGCAAAAAGAGAACGGCCTGAATTTCCTCATTCATGAAGGCGGTGTCGGACTTTCGGGCGGTCAGCGTCAGGCACTGTTGCTGGCGCGTAATATCATCACCCAGCCGCAGGTTCTGTTGCTCGATGAACCGACCGCATGGCTGGATGAGATTTCTGAATGGAATCTGATCAATCAGCTCTCCGGCTGGGCAAAAGACAAAACGCTGGTCGTCGCCACGCACCGTCTGGCGCTGTTACAGCTGGTGGATCGCATCATCGTCATGGATAACGGGCGCATTTCTCTCGACGGCAACAAAGACGAAATCCTCAACAAGCATTTCAGGCAAAAAGGACAGGCACCGGCATCGGCGCAACAGCCCGTGAAACCGCCGGTTAAACAGGAGGCATCATGATGAACGGACGCACATCATTCCAGCGCCAGCAGGCAGAAAAAGCGCTGCCACGCTCCACCCTTCTGGTGTGGGCCTTATCGCTGATGCTGCTGTGTTTTTTCCTGTGGGCGAATTTCTACACCCTGGATGAAGTCACCACCGGCACCGGTAAAGTCATTCCTTCTTCTCACGAGCAGATCGTGCAGTCGCTGGAAGGCGGGATTGTTCACAGCATCGACGTGCAGGAAGGCGAAGTGGTGGAACGCGGGCAGCGTCTGGCGCAGCTCGACCGGACCAAAACTGAATCCGGCGTACAGGAAAGCGTGGCGCGTTTACATGCCGCGCTGGCGACGGCGGCGCGTTTAACGGCGCAGATCAACAACACGCCGCTGGTGTTTCCGCAAGAGCTGGATGACGAACCGGAGCTGGTGAAATCAGAAACCGAACTGTACAACTCCAGCCGCAACAGTCTGGAAAAGCAGTTAACTGGCCTGAAACAGGGCGTGACGCTGATCCGTCGTGAGCTGTCGATGACCGTGCCGCTGGTCAAACAGGGCGCGGCCAGTGACGTGGAAGTGCTGCGTCTGCAACGCCAGATTAATGAAATGGAAAGTAAGGCGACCGATCTCGAAACGCAGTATCACGTGCGCGCCGGTGAAGAGCTGGCCAAGGCCAACGCTGAGATTGAAGCGCAGCGCTCGGTGATTTTAGGGCGTAAAGACTCACTGAATCGTCTGGAATTCTTCTCGCCGGTCAAAGGGATTGTGAAGAATATCGACGTCAATACCGTCGGCGGCGTGATCCCGCCGAATGGCAAGCTGATGACGCTGGTTCCGATCGACGATCAGATGCTGGTGGAAGCGCAGATTTCCCCGCGCGATGTGGCATTTATTCATCCGGGGCAAAAAGCCAAAGTGAAGATTACCGCCTATGACTATTCTATCTACGGCAGTTTCGACGGCGAAGTGACCACCATTTCTCCGGACACGATCCAGGATGAAGTCCGCCGTGATGTTTACTATTACCGGGTGAATATCAAAACCAGTGCTAATTATCTGGAAAATAAACACCACGAGAAGTTTTATATTTTCCCCGGCATGATCGCGACGGTAGATATCAAAACCGGCAACAAAAGCATTCTTGATTATCTGCTGAAGCCGCTCAACAAAATGAACGAAGCGCTCAGGGAGCGTTAATCTTCCTTCCCGCCTTCTGAAAAACTGCAGCCTGAGTGCTGCAGTTTTTTTTCATTACTGCGCCATTTCAGCTTCGGCAAGAAACATAAAAACGCGGTCGTCGTTTTACAAAATCCTTTCAACGGGCGTAATTACATGGGTCATGATCTGCTGCTGAAAATGGCGATGGCTGATGATTATCGTGAAAAATGCGCAGGGCGGGAAAATTCCTATAAATAGAAATGAGATCCTGACGGTTAATAATGTTTAACGCAGATAAATCATTGCGTTGGTTTATTTTTATATTAAGATTTACATATTAAATACTTTTTATTTTCAATGTTAAATATAGAATACCGCCACGTAATTTTAAAATATCAGATCCTGAAGATTATTGTATGACAAGTGTTATGTAATATTATCCGTTTTGTAAAACTTAACTCTTTCAAGGAACCTTATGTCCCTCTCCCGCAAAAAAGGAATTTACCTGTTCAGTGCCCTGATGATGTCAGGAATGACGCTATCTGCCAGCGCAACTGAACCGGCCGCGGCGCCAGTGACGCCATCAGTGACGCCATCAGCGACGGCACCGGTTGTGGCTCCTGCTCCGGCACCCACACCCGCCGTAGATCCTGCACCTGTTCCAGCACCCGCATCAGCACCTGTTCCCGCACCAGAACAGACGCCTGAGCCAGTAACCATCAAAGCCCCGGCTGCTGAAACAACGTTGCCAACCACTCCGGCAGACACCACGCCTCCGGCACCGGAACCGGCAAAAAATGTCATCCCGGAAGAGGTCACCGCCGAAAGCATTAACGCCGCCGGAATAGCCCCTGCACCGGCGCAGATGCCCGACAGTGAAGAGCAGAAGCGTGCGTATGCCAGCGGTGTCATGCTGGCGCACTTTATCGAAGAGCAGCTCGCTAACCAGAAAAGCCTGCATATCACGCTGAACAAAAATATCCTGCTGGCGGGTATCGCCGATACGTTCGCCCATCAGGGGAAAATGACCGACGAAGATATCCGGGCGACGATGTCCGCGTTTGATGAGCAGGTTAAAGTGCTGACGCAGGCGCAAAACGAGAAGAAACAGGCGGAAGATAAGGCCTACGTTGATGCGTTTGCCAAACGTGAAGGCGTCAAAAAGACCAGGCAGGGTCTGCTGTATTTCATTGACAATAAAGGGGAAGGCGCTGCGCTGAAAGACACCGATACCGTACAGGTGAACTACAAAGGGGTGCTGGTCGATGGCACGGTAGTGGACGCGCCGAAAATCGATAATGCCTACGAGGTTTTCCGCGTGGCCACTATGCCGCCGGTGCTGCGCGACAGTGTGAAACTGATCCGCAAAGGGGGACAGATTACCGTGGTGATCCCACCGGCGACGCTGGAAAAAACCAAAGACGCCAGGGGTGAATCGCCGCTGAATAACGTCGTGATTTACACCATTTCCGTGGTTGATGTGAATCAGTCTAAATAAAATTTTCGTTCTTTAAGCAACGGGACCCGCAGGCCCCGTTGCTGGTGTTCAGCCAGCTGAATCAGTGATGCACAGCAATATACCGTTCGTACTTCGCCGGTTTTAGCTGGCTGAGATCCACCAGCACCAGACCATCAATACAGTTGTTGAATTCCGGATCACTGCCGAAATCAATGAACTGCACGCCGCCGCTTTCACATAGTTCTGAATACTGCTTATACAGCGCCGGAATACTGCATCCGAGATTGGTCAGTAAGCGCTTCAGACGTAGCAAATCTTCCTGATAATCGTCGCCGCAAAATTGTGCCAGCACATCGGGCAGCGAAGCCGGATACGGGCGGCGCGAAGTTGCCAGCGGTAACGCCGGCGCGAAATACAAACGATAAAATGCCACCAGCAAATCGCGTGCAGGCAGCGGCATTCCGCCGGAAATCGACACCGGACCAAACAGATAACGCGTCTGCGGATATTTCGCCAGATACGCGCCAATGCCAAGCCACAGGTAATCCAGCCCGCGTTTGCCCCAGTAAGCGGGCTGAATAAAGCTGCGTCCGAGTTCGATGCCCTGCGCCAGAATCGGGTCCATCTGATGGCCGTACTGGAACAGACTCTGACTGTAAATTCCGTTCAGTCCTTTGCTGGCGACCTGATCGGCGGTCGGGATAAACCGGTAAGCGCCGACGATTTCCAGCGCCTGCGGATCCCACAAGACCAGATGATAATAATCGTCGTCGTAGCCATCGAGATCACGGCGGCGACCGCTGCCTTCACCGACGGCGCGAAACGCAATTTCCCGCAGACGCCCCAGCTCGCGCAGAACAGGGACGTAATCCTCGCCGTGACGACGATAGAGATAAATCATTTTGCCGTCCGGCGTTTTGCCCAGCAATTCGCTGGCTTCCAGCGCGTGTTTCAGTACGGCGCGATCTTCCGCACGCGCAATCGAGGTTTCAGTGTGGAACAGCCCCGGTTTGCCTGCGCCGAGGCGGTAAAGATGTTTACGAAAACGCGCCGCCAGATCGCCTGCCTGCATTTGTCCGTCGTGCCAGCTGGAATACGGAATGCGTGCGCCGATTTTCAGCGTCAGACTGTTGCCGCGCTGGCCGAACATTTCATGCACCAGCAACAGCGTACTGAGCGGGCGGTAAATCATCGACGTAAGATAAAACAGCGCGCTGTTGCTGCCGCTGATATGTACCGGCACCACCGGCGCACGGGCTTTGGCGGCAAGACGGATAAAACCGGTGTGCCATTTGCCGTCGCGCACGCCTTTGGAACTCATGCGGGAGACTTCACCCGCCGGGAACACAATCAGCACGCCCTGATTTTCCAGATGTTCCTGCATCTGTGTCACCTGATTGCGCCGCGTGCGGTTGCCCATATTGTCCACCGGGATCATCAGGCTGCCGAGCGAGGACACCAGCGACAACAGCTGATTCGCCACCACTTTGACATCCGGACGCACCGACGCCACCGCGTGCAGCAGCGCCAGACCGTCCAGCGTACCAATCGGATGGTTGGCGACAATCACCACCGGGCCGTAACTCGGGATTTGCTCGCGGTCACGTTCCGTCAGTTCACAGCGAATAGTAAAATGCTCCAGCACCTGCTCGGCCATATCAATCCCTTTCAGGTGCTGATACTGACCGGCAAAGCGGTGAAATTCTTTTTCGCGGAATAAGATTTTTAACAGACGGCGTTGCCAGGAAGGGGTTTTGTGCTGCGGGTCGAGATCCTGAAACAGGGTATCCATGCTGAACATAGGATGTCCTCCGGTTGAAGTCTCCCGACCATAATCAGGGCGCATGACAGTGATGTGTCACTTTGATGGCAGTACGGGGAAGCGTGAATAAAACAGCGGTTCAATTTGTTGCGAAAGTCATCAATTGCTAATAAAGTCAAAGACTCATTTACGGCTTCGCAACATGCCTGAACCTTCTTCGTGAGACACGAATTTCCATGCCTGAACCTGCTTCGCCCGACCTTGCTGCGGTCAGCCCGTCCAAGACCACGCTGCGAATTCTCTCCATTCTGGTGTTCAACTTTGCCAACTATCTGACCATCGGCCTGCCGCTGGCGATTTTGCCGGGTTACGTCCACGAACATCTTGGTTACAGCGCGTTCTGGGCCGGGCTGGTGATCAGCCTGCAATATTTCGCCACGCTGCTGAGCCGTCCGTATGCCGGGCGTTATGCCGATAAAATCGGGCCGAAGAGGGTGGTGATGTTCGGGCTGAGCGGTTGTCTGCTCAGCGGGGTTTTTTATCTGCTGGCGCTGGGATTCGATGCTTCACCGGCAGTCAGTCTGGCGCTGTTGTGTGCCGGAAGGATATTACTGGGCGCAGGGCAAAGTTTTGCCGGAACCGGCTCAACGCTGTGGGGCATCAGCGTGGTAGGTTCGCTGCATATCGGCAAAGTGATTTCGTGGAGCGGCGTGGTGACGTATGGCGCGATGGCGATTGGCGCACCGCTCGGCGTGCTGATTGTTAGTCTCGGCGGCCTGACGCTGCTGTCGGCCTGCATCATTCTGGTGGCACTGGCGGCGTTAATCACCGCATGGCGCAAACCGCCGGTAACCGGCACTGCGTCTGCGCAAATTCCGTTCCGTCAGGTGCTGGGCAAAATTCTGCCGTACGGCATGATGCTGGCGCTGGCGTCCACCGGCTTTGGTGTGATCGCCACCTTCATCACCCTGTTTTACGCCGCCAAAGGCTGGTCCGGCGCGGCGTTCTCGCTGACTTTCTTCAGCGTGGCGTTTGTCGGCATGCGGTTGTTACTGCCCAACAGCATTACGCGTTTTGGCGGATTGCAGGTGGCGCTGGCCTGTTTTGTGGTGGAAATCGCCGGGCTGATGATGGTGTTTTTCGCCCCGACCGCATGGGCAGCGATGGCCGGTGCGTTTATTACCGGCGTGGGATTCTCGCTGGTGTATCCGGCGCTGGGCGTGGTGGCGGTGAAGAAATTGCCGCAGGAAAATCAGGGCAGCGCGCTGGCGACCTATTCGGCGTTTCTGGATTTATCTCTGGGAATTACCGGCCCGCTGGCCGGTGTGCTGATGGCGCAGGCCGGGATTGATGCGATCTATCCCGGCTCGGCTTTGCTGGTGTTTATCGCGATGGCGCTGGGTCTGCGGTTGCTGTTACGTCAGCCCTCGCCGGAAACCAGCGCCTCTGTCAGTACCGATTAAACCGCCTGCCGGAGGCCACGGATGCGCCCCATATGCAGCGTATCCACCAGCTCGCCGTCACGCAGGGCGTAGCACGGGCTGAGGCCTTCAACGCTGAAACCGAACTTTTTGTACAGCCCGATAGCAGCCTCGTTATCGGCATAGACCGTCAGTTCGACGCGGGTCACGTGCAGCCATTTGTCGCATAACTCAAGGGCAGCTTCGATAAGCTTGCTGCCGACGCCTCGCCCCTGAAATTGCATATCCACACCAATCCCGAACGTTGCCACATGGCGTCGTCGCCACGGCTGCTCGACCATTAAGGTCAGATTGCCGACTAGTTTACCGTCGATACACGCCACCAGCGCGAACCGGCCGGGCGCGGCATTAGCAAGCCGGTCTTCCCAGAGCGTGGCGGGCGGATAAGGTAGTTGTAGTGTGTCGCTGTAAACAGGAACCTGAGCGTATAGGTGCTGAAGCGCCTCTGCATCTGCGGCTTCAGCGTGACGAATGACTATTTCGCTCATGGCGACACTCCTCTTTTTGTGGTTACTGTTTGAATATCCTCTACATTTATCAGGAATAGGAAAACTGTCAATTGAATGTTTGGTGAAAAAAAATGCTTTACAAGTGCGAATGATAATGATTATTATTGCCATGCGTTCCGGGGATGGCCTCACACCAAGGTCAAACGGGTCCCCATGAATGCACGACATTGCTCACATTGCTTCCAGTATTACTTAGCCAGCCTTATGCTGGCTTTTTTTTTCTTCATATTTTGAGCTGTGGATGCGTTGGCTGCGTTCGCTCACCCCGGTCACATACTTGTGTATGCTCCCGGGGATTCGCTTGCTTGCCGCCTGCCCACAACTCAAACTATTTCTAAAAACACGTTAATTAGAAAAATCCCGCGTCAGGCAAGGATCATATTCTGCTGCCATATCACCCGATCTCCGGCGGGTGGTTGGGCGATGACGGTGCTGCCGGATAAGCGGTTATTGAGGAACATCAGTGAGCTGGCCGGTTGTGCAGTGACGTCGGTGAAATCGAACGTTGCCTGCGTCAGGGTTGAGGAAAGAATATCGATTTGCTTTGGCGCAGTGCCGGAAAGCGTGAAGCCGACCTGATTAAATTGCGAAGCCTGAACCGACAGCGTGGAAGATTTCAGGATCACCGGCGCAGACTGTGTGGCGGCGTTAAACGTACAGCGCACAAAATTTACAGGCGCGGTGCTGTCGAATGCGTGTCCGCTAATAGCGTTGAACACCGTATCGGTAAAGGTAATAGCAGCCGTCACGTTGTTTCGCACCACCGGCGCACCGTCTTCCAGAAATGAAAACTGGCACTGACGAATGACGTTCGGGCGCGCAGCGCGTTGCGAGGCCTGACTGATAATCAGCGTGCCATCGGCGGTGCAGCCGGTCATCTGCAAACCGTCGGCATTGACCCACAACATCCCGGACTGCGGGATGGCCTCGTTGGTGATCACCACCAGATCTTCCAGCGTCAGTTCACTCACGCCGGAGCGGGCGACAAACCACGGGCAGACGTGCTTACGCACATTGATACGTTTGGCGCTGCCTCCCCAGGTGACGCCGGAATTGGCAAAGGTCATCAGGCCGGAGTTGCCGGTATAAGTGAGATCGTGTTCGTACTGACCGTGGGTGACGAACGGGCCTTTTTCCGCGCTTTGTCCGCTGGCATGACAATTCTCGACCAGGCAATACGCCGACGCCGTGAAATCATTTAAATGCCGTGCATTTGCCACGCTGCAATCACTGACATGGCCGTACAGACAATAGATTTGCTGTGTCAGATATCCGGCACCGCCAAAGGCCGTATTCGGCGGATTGATGAGAGAGCATTGCTGCGTCAGATAATGGGTATTCCAGCGGCGCATCACCACCGGCCAGAAAGAACCCGTTGAGTGGATCCCCTTCACGTTGGCATATATCGCGTATTCAAACGCCACCGGATGACTCCCGGTGATCTGATCATCTCCCGCCCCGGAGAACTGCATATTTTTAACTGTAACGAATTCAACTGGCTCGACTTTTTGCCAGCTGATCACCCTGCCAGCCAGAAGTTCCCAGCCGTTGTAATAGCCAATCTGGATATGTGTGCTGTCAGGAATAGCGATGATTTCCACCAGCTTTTGCAGTTCGCGTTCCGCCGCGCCTTTCACCGGCGTAACCTCCACCGCGTACCAGTCGCCCACGCTGAACAGTGATGAATCGGCAACAGGGAAGATATCGGTCTGTTCCTGCAACGTTTCTGTCAGCGTGCCGGTGACAGGCGTGCCGGTGACAGTGCCCTGGAAAAACAGCACGGCGGCAAACGGGTCATTGACCGGTGCGCTGGCAATGCCGGTGGTGAAAACGCGGTTGTTCTGGAAATCCAGGGTGATGTCAGAACGTGTGAAATGATGGCGGCGCTGAAAGAGCAAATCCGTGAACGCCAGAATATGGCTGATTTGCGGATCATTCACTAACGCATCCAGCGCATCGTCAGCGGGTTGATCAGCATTAAGAATGCCGAAAGTGCGGAAATCGCCCACGCCCTGATGGATCAGACGCCAGCGGCCATTGGCCGAATGGTCAGAACTGATCACTGTGCCGTTATTGGCGGGCAGAACGCAGTTTTTGTCCCAGTGATAATGACCGCCGCCGCCGTCACCGGCCTGAAAATAACCATTAACGAAGACATTATGATCCAGACGTATTTTATGATTCTTCAGCGCGGATACAGAATTGAACGTTTTCATGGAAGATTCCTTATGAGGCTCAGGGGTGAGCCACTTTATTTTGTTATACCTCCGTGTTTTCAACCACAATATGCGGCCCTGTACTGGCTGGCACAACAGAGGTGGTATTTATCAGGATGTTATTCTTTTCGATAAAATAAGAGGGGCGGGAGAATGCCTTATCTGAAAATAACCGTCTGCCGTGCGTGAATGTCACGTGATGTGCCTGATAATGATTAATACCGCTGGCGACCTCAATATGAAGCTGCTCGTCACCCGTCACTTCAGTTTGCAATGGCCCTAGCCGCCAGGTCACGGCATGGTCGCCGGTGCGCGAAAGTAAAGGCCGGGACATGTGATCGCCGGCCAGCGTGGAATCGCCATTAATCACGATTTTCTACGATCCATCTGCGGTTAAAATAAGGGACACATTTTCAAGACGGCAGGCGTTAAAGTTAATTTCTTTATTTTTAATTAACAGCGAAACATCTTTGTTCGTTCCTTTGAACTGGCAATGGGAAAAATAGACCAATGAACGACCATTAATGGAATTTCGGGCTTCAGCCGCCGGATGAGAAACAATAAACGGATCGTCCGGTGCCAGATTACTGATCGTGGAATCATGACGCGGATCCAGCACAAATCCGCAGTTTTCAAACACGTTCATTTTGATACTGCGGCGGCTGTTTTGCAGTAATGTCAGCTCTCCGCTGACACTGCAGTTTTGCACCGTCAGGCCGTCACAGTTGAGGCGCAATATACCGAGATTATCCTGTTCCCCATTCCGGTAAATGCACACATCCGTTAAGGTCAGATCCGTGACATGCGTGTCTGCGGTCAGCATGGAACAGCGGTGGTGGTTGATGACAATCCGTGCTGCCGACTGACCCCAGGCTTTGCCGGAATTGGCCAGCGTCAGGATGCCGGAGTTGGCTGTGAAGTGCAGATCATGCTCATACTGGCCGTGTGTCACGAAAGCACCTGAACTGTCACCGTTGCTGTGACAGTTCTTTACCACGCAGGAAGAGCTGGCGGTCAGATCGTTAAGATGTCGGGCATTAGACGTTGTACAGTCGCTAATCACGCCATACTGGCAGTAAATTTGTTGGGTCAGATACCCTGCGCCGCCCCAGGAAACCGAAGGCGGGTTGGTCAGCGAACAGTGTTCTGTGCGAAAGAAGGTATTCCAGCGGCAGAAAATAACCGACCAGAAGGTGCCCTGCGCGTGAACGTTAATGACATCGCAATAAATGGCATATACCAGAGCGACGGGCTGGGAACTGTTATTAGCCAGCTGCCCCTCTTCGACATATTGCATATTCCGGATACAGACATTTTCAACCGGCGTGACTTTCGCCAGTGCAGATGACTTTGTTCTTTCAGCACCCAGCCGCTTCTGTAATTGAGCCGGATATGTGTTTCATCAATCTGTTCTGTCACCTGCACCAGTCGTTGTATTTTGCGCTCCCAGTGGCCGGTTAGCCTGGCCGATTCCAGGCAATACCACTGGCCGACAGGATATAAGTCGCTGTCCTCTACCGGATAGATTTCTGATAATAAAGGCAAAGGCTCCCGGAGAACGGATACAGTGGTTTGCTCTTCAGCCAGACCTGTGAAAGAAAAAATAGCGGCAAGATAATTATTTTTGGGGTCAGCCAGTATTTCCAGCCCCGACGCTGTCACTGTGTGGTTATTAAAATCAAGGGTGATATTCGAGCGATTAAAGCGGTGGCGTGACATGAAGTTCAGCGAGGTATGGGCTTCAATCCGGTGAATAAGCGGATCATTGACCATCGCATTCAGTGCCGCATCTGCCGCGTTCTGTCTGTTAAATATGCCGAACTGGCGAAAATCCATGACGCCGTTATGTAATTGCAGCCAGCGGCCTTTAGCAGATTTAAGCGAAGAAATGACGGTGCCCTGATTGGCTGTTTTCTCGCTACCGGCATCCCAGTACACCAGTTTTGGTGCGCCATCCCCGGCAAAGTGATATCCCAACACCACGGCGCAGGTGCGGTCTGCCGGCGCAGAGAGTTGCCTTAATGCCATAATGTTGCTGGCGCTAATTATATTATCCGAATTAATTTCAACGGATTTAAATAATCCGGCCGAGACGACCCCACCGGTTATTCCCGCGATCAACTCGCGGCGGTTAATCATGATAAGTCCCGGAAAACAGACGTCACATTAGCGTTCCTGAATATGTTCAATATTTGAGTATTGTACTGATGCGTCATTAAGCAACTTACGGGAGAACAATTTGCCTTAATTTTCTTCAAATCCTTTGGAATGAGTTGCCTGCATTTGTTCATATTTTTTGAACAGAGGAGTGAAGTTTTTACGCTTTCTTATTCTCAGCCGTTGACTAGACTAGAGAAAACATTGAGGAGAGTTGAACATGATTTACTTACGCAAAGCACAAGAACGCGGTCACGCAAGTCACGGCTGGCTGGAAAGCTGGCATACCTTCTCTTTTGCCGATTATTACGATGCGAACTTTATGGGATTCTCCGCGCTGCGGGTAATCAATGAAGATTTCATCGATGCGGGGCAGGGTTTTGGTAAGCATCCGCATAAAGACATGGAAATTCTGACCTACGTGCTCGACGGCACCGTGGAACATCAGGACAGCATGGGCAATAAAGAACAAATCCAGGCCGGTGAGTTCCAGATAATGAGCGCCGGTACCGGTGTGACGCATTCCGAATACAACGGTAACAGCGACCGTAAACTGCACCTTTATCAGATCTGGATTATTCCAAATCAGAAAGGGCTGGAACCGCGTTACGAACAACGCATGTTCGATGCGCCGCAGGGTCGCCAGCTGGTGCTTTCTCCGGATGCCCGTGAAGGTTCGCTGAAAGTCTTCCAGGATATGGAATTGTCCCGCTGGGCGCTGAAAAAAGACGAACAGTCTGTTTATCAGATTCAGGCTGAACGCCGCGTGTGGATCCAGGTGGTGAAAGGCACGGTTTCTGTTAACGGCCAGAAAGCCGGGCCGAGCGATGCGCTGGCGATCTGGGATGAAACGGCGCTGTCGGTTCACGCAGACGAAGACAGTGAAATCCTGCTGTTTGACCTGCCGCCGGTCTGATAACAGGCAAGTCAAAAGCGTAAGGCGATGCAATGGCATCGCCTTTTTTGCGTCCTGATTTCGTTATTTAAAGCTGACGTTAATGCCGATATTGCCCTGATAACCTTCCTGTTTACCGTCAAAACCCCGCAGATAATTGGCGCTGGCATACAAGGCTGCATTTTTGCTCAGCGTCGCAGTGATCCCGCCGCCCGCTTTCCAGGTACTTTGCGTGAAGTCAGGCGAAATACGGGTACTGGCGATAGTGACAGCGGGGGCATCGCTGAATGTCGATACCGCATCAAGGTTCAGGTACGGCGTAATGTTCGGCTGATCCACCTGCGGCAGATGGGAAAGTCGCACACCGGCCCGTGCCTGCACGCTGTTGTCAGTGGTTTTTTCTACCGAGGCTATCCCGTCGTTGAAGCCTTTCATGTGCAGATACTGATAAATCACCTGCGTCTGAGGTTCGAGTCGCCAGCTTTGGGTTATCGCCAACGGAATGCCGCCTTCGGCAGACAACGCCACCCCGTAGCCGTCCTGTTTAGCCTGCGTTTCACTCTGGAATTCGGTGTGGTAATCGGTGACTTGCCCGACGAAATCCAGATACGCGCCGCTGTCGGTCTTCACGGTGTAATAACCGCCAATGCCGTAAGCATCGGTAGACACATCTCCGGTATCGGTGGATTCACCCACCAGCCCGCGGGCGCTGTCCGAGCTGTTGGTTTTCTGATCCCCCAGCGAAATCATTATCCCGGCATGCACATTATTCCCGCGCGGTGTCTCATCCTGATACAAATCCTTGCCGATCTGGATATAACGGATGTCGCTGTCAAAACTGAAGCGTCCGATATCGTAATTATCATGCGCCCCGCCGATGCGGGCCCATGTGCCATCCTGAGCGCGTTTGACGCTGTCGCCGGTACGTTCGTGATAAGACCCCATTGAGCTAAAACCGTACTGCCGGTTAAGGAAGGGCGCGGCAATGTAACCCACGACATCCGTCCGGTAGGCGATCACTGGTTTAGGTATCGGTGTCGGTGTCGGTGTCGGTTGCGGTGTAGGTTCTGGTGCCGGATCAGGATCAGGTACCGGCGGCGGCACCGGCTCCAGATAAGTGCGCAAATACCAGTCTTTTGACGAACTGCTGCCACCTTTATAGAGATAATAATCGTAGGCCCCGGCACTGACTTTTCTCAGCAATTTCAGCGACGATGTGTCAGCCCCATCCACCTGCACCAGACGGATCCCGTCGCCTGTTGTCAGCGCGCCGCTGCCCCCGACATTGCGCACCAGCACGCCAAATTGTCCGCTCGCGTTACCCTGAACATGCAGTAAATCGGTGGGGGAATTATCGCTGCCCAGTTGCGTGTTGAAATTCAGCGAACCGTTGCCGGAAAGCGTGCTGGCGTTAAGAGTGTGGAATTTCAGCAGACTGTTATCCATAGATAAATTAGTGAGTACTGAATCGCCGGTCAGATTCCACACCGACTGGTTATTCAGCGTCAGTGAGGAGAGATTTTGCACCGCGCCGGTCAGCACGGAGCCATCCAGCGTGACATCGGTTTTCGCCGTGGTCCCATTGATAATATTGCCGATAATTTGGCTTTTGCCGCTGACATTCACCGTGCTGGCGCCGTTATCGGCAAAAGTCATCGCTGCATTAATCCCTAAAACGAGGGAAGCATTGTCGATGATCACCTGGGCAGCACCGTCGTAAATCTTACTGATCCCGACATTGCCACTGTTGATGGTCGCATTATCAATGCGCACTT
>Ga0302348_1000565_pt1 | contig 16797 bp, 7 predicted proteins | sample PhySR1_FD_202177 | JGI IMG/M metagenome (GOLD analysis project Ga0302348, IMG submission 202177) | Leaf surface microbial communities from sunflower plants in UC Gill Tract Community Farm, Albany, California, United States - DLSL S.R1... | ecosystem: Host-associated > Plants > Phyllosphere >...
TGCCATGTTAAGAATCGCTAAAGAAGCACTCACTTTTGACGACGTTCTGCTCGTCCCTGCACACTCCACCGTCCTGCCTAATACGGCCGATCTCAGCACTCAGCTGACCAAAAATATCCGTTTAAATATTCCTATGCTCTCCGCTGCCATGGACACCGTGACCGAAGCGGGCCTGGCGATTGCGCTGGCACAGGAAGGCGGCCTTGGCTTCATCCATAAAAACATGTCGATTGAACGCCAGGCGGACGAAGTGCGCAAGGTGAAGAAACATGAAAGCGGCGTGGTCACTGAACCCCAGACCGTCCTGCCAACCACGCCACTGGCTGACGTTAAAGTGCTGACCGAGCGCAACGGCTTTGCAGGCTACCCGGTCGTCAACCGCGACAACGAACTGGTGGGTATCATCACCGGTCGTGACGTCCGCTTTGTCACCGACCTTTCTCAGCCTGTCTCTGCGGTCATGACCCCCAAAGATCGTCTGGTGACGGTGAAAGAGGGCGAAGCCCGTGATGTCGTGCTGCACAAAATGCACGAAAAGCGTGTTGAAAAAGCGCTGGTGGTGGATGACAGCTTCCATCTGCTGGGCATGATTACCGTTAAAGACTTCCAGAAAGCCGAACGTAAACCTAACGCCTGTAAAGATGCGCAGGGTCGTCTGCGTGTTGGTGCCGCGGTTGGTGCCGGTGCCGGTAACGAAGAGCGTATTGATGCGCTGGTCGCTGCGGGCGTTGACGTGCTGCTGATTGACTCTTCACACGGCCATTCTGAAGGCGTGCTGTCACGCATCCGTGAAACCCGCGCTAAATACCCGGACCTGGAAATTGTTGGCGGTAACGTGGCTACTGGTGCAGGCGCTCTGGCGCTGGTCGCGGCAGGCGTCAGCGCTGTTAAAGTGGGTATCGGTCCTGGCTCTATCTGTACGACCCGTATCGTGACCGGCGTGGGCGTTCCGCAGATCACGGCTGTCTCTGATGCCGTGACCGCGCTGGAAGGCACCGGTATTCCTGTTATCGCCGATGGCGGTATCCGCTTCTCTGGTGACATCGCGAAAGCGATCGCCGCCGGTGCGTCCTGTGTGATGGTGGGTTCAATGCTGGCGGGGACCGAAGAGTCACCGGGCGAGATCGAACTCTATCAGGGCCGTTCATTCAAATCCTATCGCGGTATGGGTTCACTGGGCGCGATGTCCAAAGGCTCTTCTGACCGTTACTTCCAGACCGATAACGCCGCTGACAAACTGGTGCCGGAAGGGATCGAAGGTCGCGTGGCCTATAAAGGCCGTCTGAAAGAGATCGTGCATCAGCAGATGGGCGGCCTGCGTTCGTGCATGGGCCTGACCGGTTGCCCGACTATTGACGACCTGCGCACCAAAGCGGAATTTGTCCGCATCAGCGGCGCGGGCATCAATGAGAGCCACGTGCATGACGTGACCATCACCAAAGAGTCACCGAACTACCGCATGGGTTCATAATCCCGATTTCCCGCCCGGCTCAAGCCGGGCGCTTTTATTGATCAAGTCACCGTTCTGGAAAACCCTCAATGACGACGGAAAATATCCATAAGCATCGCATTCTGATTCTCGATTTCGGCTCACAATATACTCAGCTGGTTGCACGCCGCGTGCGCGAACTGGGCGTTTACTGTGAACTCTGGGCATGGGATGTCACCGAAGAGCAGATTCGCCAGTTCAATCCAAGCGGCATCATCCTTTCCGGTGGCCCGGAAAGCACCACCGAACTGAACAGCCCGCGTGCCCCTGAATATGTCTTCAACGCTGGCGTGCCGGTGCTGGGCGTCTGCTACGGAATGCAGACCATGGCGATGCAGCTGGGCGGCACCGTTGCGGGCTCAAACGAGCGTGAGTTCGGTTATGCGCAGGTCGAAGTCACCACGCCAAGCGCGCTGGTTCGCGATATCGAAGATGCGATCAGCGCCGCCGGTAAACCTCTGCTGGATGTCTGGATGAGCCACGGTGACAAAGTCACGGCGATCCCGGCTGACTTCGTGACCGTTGCCAGCACAGAAACCTGTCCGTTCGCCATTATGGCCAACGAAGAGAAGCGTTTTTACGGCGTGCAGTTCCATCCGGAAGTGACCCATACCCGTCAGGGTCTGCGGATGCTCGAGCGCTTCATCATCGACATCTGTGAATGTGAAGCGCTGTGGACGCCAGCCAAAATCATTGAAGATGCCGTTGAGCGCCTGCGTGAGCAGGTGGGTAACGACAAAGTGATCCTTGGCCTGTCTGGCGGCGTGGACTCCTCTGTAACCGCAATGCTGCTGCATCGCGCCATCGGCGACCGTCTGACCTGCGTGTTCGTGGACAACGGCCTGCTGCGCCTGAACGAAGCAGAGCAGGTGATGGATATGTTTGGTGACCACTTCGGTCTCAACATCATCCATGTACCGGCTGAGATGCGCTTCCTGGATGCGCTGGCGGGTATTGATGAACCTGAAGCCAAGCGTAAAACCATCGGCCGCGTCTTTGTGGAAGTGTTCGACGAAGAAGCACTGAAGCTGCAGGACGTTAAGTGGCTGGCGCAGGGCACCATCTATCCGGACGTGATTGAATCGGCGGCGTCTGCCACCGGTAAAGCACACGTCATTAAGTCGCACCACAACGTGGGTGGCCTGCCGAAAGAGATGAAGATGGGCCTGGTTGAGCCGCTGAAAGAGCTGTTCAAAGACGAAGTACGTAAGATTGGTCTGGAGCTGGGCCTGCCGTACGATATGCTGTTCCGCCATCCATTCCCGGGTCCGGGTCTGGGCGTGCGTGTGTTGGGCGAAGTGAAGAAAGAGTATTGCGACCTGCTGCGTCGTGCCGATGCCATCTTCATCGAAGAGCTGCACAAAGCGGATCTCTACAACAAAGTCAGCCAGGCGTTCACCGTCTTCCTGCCGGTTCGTTCGGTCGGCGTAATGGGTGATGGCCGTAAATATGACTGGGTTGTCTCGCTGCGTGCGGTGGAAACCATCGACTTTATGACCGCACACTGGGCGCACCTGCCATATGATTTCCTGGGCCGCGTCTCTAACCGCATCATCAATGAAGTCGACGGCATTTCCCGCGTGGTGTATGACATCAGCGGTAAGCCACCGGCGACGATTGAGTGGGAATGATTTCGCGTCTGGCAACGCCCTGCATATGAAAGCAGTAAAACATCTCTAAGCCCGCGTAACTGCGGGCTTTTTTTGTATTTGACATTTTTTGATAATGGTTAGGTAATAATGCTCCTTACAGAGCATAAATATGCTAATCATTTTAGTTTCTGCATGGGTATTGTGTTATGCGGGAGTTATATTGCTTGGGTTTGGTGGATCGAAGTGGACCTCTGATATAGCAATGAATTACCTACGGACTGTTTTATCGATTGGTGTTCAATTATTCACGATGACAATAATCATTGGTATTGGACAATCATTTATAGATCAATACTTTTCTATTATTGGAAATGATATTCCTGATCTTAATAGTCTTATTGTTTTACTCCTGGCGTCAATTATTCTTTTAGTATTGACTAATAAATTACCGTTGTTGTTATCTGGCATTGTCGGAGGAGCATCCTTACAAGGGATTGGTGGGCTTGGGGCCGGTATGATTACGGGCGCTGCTGCTACTGCGATTAGTGGTGCTGGAACGATGGCAATGAGCACTACAGCACAAGTCAGTGGCGGGGTTTCTGCATTAAAAACCGCTTTCGAATCTGCACAAACGGCAGTGGCCGAAGAATCTGGATCTGCCGGTGGTTCAGGTGGGGTTTTAGCGGTGGTGAAGATACTGGTTCTGTAAACACGTCGGGAGACCAGTCATCTCTTAAAGGTAGCTCCAGTGGGGGAAGCGAAGGTTTTGCTGCATCGTTCTCGCGTGCTGGACGCATGGCAAGACATATGGGAAGCAGTATGGTTAATGGAGCTGCTGAGTACCAGACAATGAAGCAAAACAGCAATTCTTCTGGTGCTCATCAGACTATTGGAGAAGAGTTGGCGACTCAGATACGTAGACAAACAGCTACTCGTCGGGATAACCGCGAACATGATGATTTTGCCGGAGATAGCTTATCCGGCAATAATAAATCTTGAATTAAGCGCGTCAGTTTACGGAAAAACGCGAACTGACGCTTTCACTGAGCAAACTCTACTCCTGCAACTCAAAGGAAAAATCATGTCCAGAACTCCCGATTCACGGTTACTCATTAAGGGCTTTCGTAAAGCAGAGGCTTCCCTTAGACTCGAAGGAAAGGACCCCAGTGGTACGCCGCTATATGAGTCTATCAAGGCACGTATTATTTCAGGTGAGCTGACGTATGAGCAGGGGCGTGCTGAGATTCTTGCCTACTACACAAAAGCAGATACCGCCGGCCTCTGACATTGGGAGAAATACTGACCGAGGAATTATTAAAACCTCTGAACATGTCTCATGATGTTAGGGGAAGCTATGGGGATTTCTCGGCAGGATGTTGAAAATATCATCTGCGGTATACGTCGTCTTAGGCATGATTAGGCCCGTGTTCTTGCTGATATATTTGGGAATGATGAGGATTTTTGGAGCAATCTGCAGCTATTGCAAGATCGCTTAAAACAACGTGGTATGTAATCAATCCACGCTACCCTATAAATCATAATACCAACGGCCCCTCAATTGTCATGAAAGCATGAGTTTCCACCTATAATCAGTGCTCTTTGACTGTAAACTGAAATGAGATACATACCAAGACTTAGTCTAATACCAAGTGGATTACGATGGCTACTCAAGCTCTATGCTTCATATCCGCATAGATAACAAGTTGAAGGCGGATGCGGCAGTAAAGCTCGTCAACCTTGGCCTACCCGTTTCGGGTGATGTGCGAATAATCCTGATTTTTGTCAGGCGTACCACACATGCAGGTGATAGAAGGAGTGCAAACCTATATAGGTATAAAGCGTCGTGAATGAGCAGGAATGACCTCACCAAGCCGACCTATTGGTAACCGTCGATTCCACATCAGGCGACAACGTTGACGACGCACAGTGGCTGAAAATGATATCGAGATTAAAGCTGTGATGTTTTCAGAGCATCTAAGAATTTACCAGATTGAGAATCACGTTAATTAGTCAACCTTGGCATTCAATGAAAAATTATATAAATATATTTGAAATTCATAGGGGAAATATTCGCCATGTACATGATTAATGCAAATATATACTAATCAGTTGCCTCGCGCTAAGGGGCTCCAGTTAAGCGCATGGATGTCGTAGGAAACCGTGTTGATTAGAGGCAAATTTATGACGAGCAACATCCCACGTTCACGTTCCTCCAAACTCACTGGCGGTGAAGGTTTTACCTATGAGGACCTTGTCGTTACGTATTACCTTACTGCGCTGCTTCGCGAGGAGGGGGCATTGGGTACACGCGGTATTGTCGAGCGCGTTGCTGTACAGCAGCATGGGCAGGGTGAACCGATGGACGATCTTATCGTCGATGCAGTAGAACGCGGCGTAAATGCGAGGATAAGCCTTCAAGTTAAAAGTAATGTCGTAATTAGTCAGAATGATAACGAATTCAGAGCAATAATCGCTGAAGCCCTTGCAACCCGAAAAAAAACTGACTTTCACGTAGGCCATGATCGTTACGGATTTGTGGCGGAGACAACTGCAGTTGGCCGTTTTGACGCGTTAAGCAATATCATTGCTAGGGCATTGGCGAGCACGGATGGAGCTGAGTTCGCATCGCGTTTCGTGGAAGGCGGCGAGTCTAGCAAGAGCGACATTGAGTTGCGAGATGAGTTGCGGAAGCTTATTCAGGCCGTCGATTTTGATGAGGAGTGGGATTTTTATCGTCATTTCGTCGCGTACCGATTCGATAATCTCTCACCTGGGGGGGACCGCTATGTCGATCTTGCCAATCGTCTGTGCGAGATATCGACTACTGGAGGTGCGAACTTTGTAGAAGTTTTAGCGCGGCATGTTCGAACGGGTGAAGGTTCAGCCCGGGTGTGGAAACGTAACTCGTTAATCCAAGAGATGCGCGCTCTCGTAACACTTCGAATTGCGCCAGTCTATGCACCTGATATTACTATACTGGCTGATCTTGCTAGGGATGCCCTTGCTGACATTCGCGACGATATCGCCGGTTTCTCAATAGACCGGCCAACTTTCATCGCTGCTTCAGAAGATGCAGTAAAGCAGCATGTGTTAACAAATATCAGTGGACTACCAGGTTGCGGAAAATCGGTAGTGCTTCGCCGTTATGTAGAACGTGTTATGGCAGATGGCCCTGTGCTTTTTCTGAAATCCGATCGGTTGGAAGGATCGAGTTGGCGAAGCTTTGCAAACCATCATGGACTCACTCATCATTCAGCAGCAGCACTTCTTGGCGAGATCGGTGGCTCGGGAACTCCTATTCTTTTTATTGATGGACTTGATCGCGTAAAACCAGAAAATCGTCGTATTATTAGTGATTTACTTTACACGATAGAACGAGAAGAGGAACTTGCGCATTGGCATGTATTGGTAACTTCACGTGATCAAGGGCTCGAAGTTTTGCGGTCTTGGATACCACCGTCGCTCTACGCGAATGGTGGGCTTGGGAACGTAAATGTTGGTGTTTTGAACGATGAAGAGGCGAACATACTCGCGGAAAAGCACACTGCCCTCAAACCGCTCTTATTCGGTACTGCTGCCATAAAAGATATTGCAAGACGTCCGTTTTTTGCTGCAGTCTTGGCTGACCAGGCCGCTAGTTCCGGATTTTACAAGGGCCCTCCTCAAACCGAAAGTGAATTGATTGAGGCGTGGTGGCGTGCCGGAGGCTACAACGTTGAACCGGAAGCAGCCGATGCTCGCCAAAGAGCGATGCTCGACTTAGCTGAAACAGGCGCCTCGTCACTCGGTAAGGATATCCTTGGACGCAGTGTTAAATCCGACACTATCGCCCAGCTTCAAGGCCTGCGGCGCGATAAGATCATCGACGTTGTGGAAGCTGGTACCTCCTATAAATTTACGCACGATATTTTCTTCGAATGGGCCTTCTTCCGGCTCTTGATCGACAAACGTGGTGCGTGGCCAGAAGCATTGGTTGCGGCAGGTGAACCCCCATTATTGTCGCGTATCGTTGGCCTTCTTTCGCAGCGCGATTATGAACAAGGTTTAAATTGGGAAGGAACATTTGGTGCGTTGAGCGAGCGTACTCTCCGGCCTCAATGGCGACGAGCTTGGCTATTAGGGCCTACCGCAAGTAGCCGCTTTCTAGAGAAACGTCTAGTTTTTGAAGCGATAACATCACACCATCAGCAAGCCCTTCTTGAAAAATTTCTAGTGTGGTTCCAAGCCGAGAGGACGATCCCTAGCCCGATTGTCTTGCAGAATTCGAGCAAAACAATCGAAAGCTCTCTGCTAATCCGGGCTGCCGATTTGATGGGATGGCCTTCGGATATTCCAGCCTGGCAGCGCGTTTTGTTATGGGTGTGTGATCAGCACATAACCTTTTTTGCAGGTGCCATTCCACATGTGGTTGAGTTGTTCGGCGTTTGGCAGAATATGTTCGCTGATTTTAAAAATGCAACTTCGACAAGGTTTATCCCTATCTGTGAAGAGTGGCTCATCGATCTGGAGATTAATAACTCAGAGCGTTGGGAAGGACTAAAGAGAGATACGCGCGACAGCCTAGCTGGCGCTTTACGCAAGCTTATCCTTCGCGCTGCGAGGTCATATCCAGAGTTCGCTGGACGTGCGTTGGATCGCGTGATGATGTTAGAAAGCAGAGACGATGAGTTGTTAAAGCAGGTTTTCGGGTTGTCAGTCGTGTTAGCGCAAACCTTCCCCGAAAAGCTTGCTCAGCTTGTCCGGATTGAAGTTCTTGACGAACTCCCCAAAGACGAGCGGGACCGCAAGAGACGCGAGCAAGATGCATACTACTCGGGTCTAAAGGCGGCGCGGGCGAAGGCTAAAGAAGATCGCAGTGAGATCGAGGAGCGAATGCTAGCTAACTCAAGCATGTTTCACTCCATTGGTTTTGATCGCTACGATTATGACCACATCGGCATTGACCGAGGTCTTACTCTCTTCTATCCCCCAGCGCCGTCGCACGAGCCGTTTGATGCCCTATTCCAGTTTGCGTCGGACGAAGCTCGTGCCTTGGTGCGTGACATAGCCAATCATGCGACTACTGGCTGGTGTCAAATTCACGAGATCAATAGTCAGGAATACGGGACTTTAATTCCAATTAGGATTGAATTTCCATGGGGCTGTCAGATCTTTTGGGGAAATCAGCGAAGCTACTCTTGGTATTTTGGCGAAGGCGGCCCACAGCCTGTTGAAACTGCCTTTCTGGCGCTTATGCAGTGGGCGCACAACAGGCTTGATAAGGGCGCGGACATGGACGAGCTCATTCGCCAAGTCACTGAAGGTCATAAGGGAGTTGCAGCGCTAGGTCTTGCCGTTTCGCTTGTAATTGAACGCAATGAACGATCGCCTAGCGTTCGTGCACTACTGTTGTCCCAACGTTTGTGGGTCTACGACTTGATTCGGCAAGTCCAAGAGAGCAGCCGCGACATCAATTTATTTGGCTTCGACCCTAAAGATCGTATGAATGCCAAACAGCAGGAGGGAGATGAGTACCTGAAGGGGCGCAGTTATCGTCAGGCCTCGCTGAAAGATCTCGCGTATTTGTACGCGCTGAGCGACGATGAAGTTGAACGCAAGTCATTTATAACGGACATTGCCGAGTTTACAGCGAACTTGCCTTATGAAATTGAAGAGCAGGTTGGCCACGAAGCCTTGGAAAAGGAAATGCGAGAGAGGGCACAAGTTTGGATCGAGTTTGCCAACAAGAATAATTATGGATTGGCTAGGGTGCGTGGTACTGAAGATGACTTGCAGATTGTCTATCGCGATCCGACGTCAAAGACCGAAGCCCGAAAAGCGGAGCTAGAGGAAAATGTAAAGTCGCTACGGGACTTCAGTATCGTCGCATGGGCTGTTGAATCGCTCAGTAAGAGCATGTTGGACGCCCGAACGACGATGGAGGCTGCTATTGAGTTCGTCCAGACGCGCGATGAACCAAACCTTCTCCGCAAAATCGACGAAGCTGGTAAAGGTTTTAGGCAAACGGGACTCGCGGCCTGTGCTGCCGTCGTCCTCCGGTTTGGGAGCCGCTCGGACAATCTGGACTGGGCTTGGTCTATCATTGATCGTCTTGCTGAAGCTAATGAAGAAGGTGAGACTTTAAGTTACAGCAAGAACTCGATGGATCCGCGCAACTTCTTCATAGCCGCAATAAAGCATGATTTGGAAAGCTGTTCTCCGAGAGCAACATCAGCCTCTCGCCTTCTCACTCTGGCTACAAATCCAAATCCGAATATCTCTCAGACCGCGTTCAGCGGTCTCTTTCATGCCGAGGTCATGCCGGAAAATCTAGTCTGGAACGCAGGTATTCTCGCATCCGAGCTATTTGCTAGTTACTATCCTCGTCGATCTACGAGAGGCGATGAGGAATACAAGAAAGCTTGTTTTCATCGCGAATCAGCCCTGTCACGCGCAATTGACCGCCTAAATACGCCTCCGGCTAACGCGACATTTGTTGCACCACCGCCAGCTTGGGTTCCTAATCCTGAAAAATTGCATAGGAAGAGTCGCCGTAGCGTATGGGATGAGTGGATCTATCCTGAGTTCGACTTCAATCCGCAGTATGCGGCAGGTATTTTGAAACTATTTCCCATTGAAGCATGGGCACTAAGTGATTCTCATCGTTACCACGTCCTTGTGTTTGTTCAGGAACTGGTTTCGTGGACGACAGAGCGAATGTTCCCCTCGTTCACTGATGGAGACGATGGTAAGTCGTCCCAGCTTTACGAGTGGCTTGATTCGCTGGCAACGTTGGTGGCTCGCGCCATAGTCTACATGCCAACCGACGCTGACGCCTTTGCGCTCATCGACCCCCTCACGAGCCGCAATCATAAGGATGTGCTTCAGTTTGCTGACAAGCTAATTGACCGACTGACAAGGCGTTTTGTCTATGATGCAGCTGTGCTGCCCGAGCGGGTACTTCGTGTTCTTGATAAGCTAATGACTCGTATGCTAAAAGAGCGCGATTTTTCGCAAACGGGCTATCGACCTGGTGAAATTAGAGATCGGCATCTCAACTCAATGATTCGATCGTTTATGTTGGTATCCGCAAAGGACTGTACGGATTCCGCCCGTTTTGCAAATGGCAAATGGGATGATCTTCCTGCACTTCTTGGGCAAATCGATCGGCTGATGGTTGCTGCCGGTTGGGTTGATTCGGTGATGAACACGTTTATCACACTCAGTGAACGAGCGATTACCCAGATGCCCATCGAGGATTTCGAACGTATGGTGTCGTCGAGTATGGAAGCTGAAGGTTTCCGCCTTGAGCGTTGGAACGCGTCGGATATTCCGGCATCTTTGTCGGGAGTAATACAGGGCCTTGCAGATGCAAATTATCCACTGACGAGTAAGCAAGCTCGTGGCCTACTCGTAATCCTAGATCGCCTAGTTGATATCGGAGATCGACGTGCTGCAGCACTTCAGCAATCTGAGCATTTTCGAGGAATTAAGGTCGAAACCGCTGAACATGGGGGTATGTGATGCATGTGTTCTTTGGCAGCCTATAATTATTTGCTCCAATCTTTGTGGGGATGTGATTTACTCCCGTAGCAAACGCAGACAGTAAAAGTATTGCACTGGCTGCTTCAGCAAAAGGAGTCCATAGCATTACTACATAATGATATGACTGACCGATGGGGCGTTATATTAAATGTTATGTCCTTTGAGTAGACCTCTATGACACATATTGCAGCAAGAAAGATGATTTGTAGCCAGAATAGGTATGCCAATCGCAACTTGTGGTACGAGTTCCAAGAGATACCTAACTTCGCTGAAGAGTCAGATGTTCAGGTTCGTTCAAGTGAGCTATTGCAGCAGTTTGCAAGCATAACGAAGAAATGGAACTCAGAACTAAATTCTGAATGGACGGTAAGAATATTTTTTGCAGCAAAGATGGTTTGGCCTCTTCCGTTATGGCACAGAGCTTGAAGTACGCTGAGGAAAATAACCTGCGACCTGCAGTCTCGTATCTCAGTTATTACACGGTAATGCATGCATTGCGCACTATTCTTTTGACAAGCCCGCAAGTTAAATGGAACAACGGAGAAATTCTCCAAACGACCCACACAAAAACGATCAATATCGCTTGCGATGCATTAGCACATTTCAATAAGGAGCTTGCGAGTCAGGTAAAGAGTTCAACGATTCATCTAAAAGCCTTCAGAGCTTATTTCTTACCGCGCACCATCGAGTGGCGACAACTTCGAGAAACCAGACTTTGAGGTGTACAGATTCTGCCGACTTTTTCTTGAGGTGGCGCAGCTTCAGTCTGAGATACTTGAGTCATCCATCGGAAAGCATGTAACTAACTCATTCGAACTTGAACAAGACTTTATTCGACATGTATACGACATTGAGATCGATGGCATTCGCTTCCATGACACGGAAGATTGGTATCGGATTGAGTATTTAGCTAGAAAGCATCCAGCACCATCAAACCTTCTTCACATAATGTCAGAAGGGCATGTTGAAGAATTTTTTGGCTCCTGGTGCCCAGAGGAGGAAACTCGTAATGCTTTTAACTCCGATAAATATTGGCGCATACTCTTCAATGTCCCTTAATGAGAGGGCATACACTTCATTCGGGCCGATCTGCTAATGCGGGCGGCTTGATTCAAACCATGGCAGTTAGCCTCCCTAAAATCTCGATTTAAACTTCGGGCTATAAGAATCATTTAATATCCTCTGAAACATGAAAAAAATCCAAATCGACCGTAAGATAATATTTTACTAGAATTTCTTATCAAGAGTTCTTTTACTATCTATTCTCTTATAGAGTCACTTGTGAAATGCCACAAGGAAAAATAATACGCAAATGGAAAAAAATATTAAAAATTGGAAAATTACAAATTTTATTTATGGTCACGGTATCTTATAGATTGATGATTTTAAATTTCCCAGAAGTTCTACCAGTTCCTGTCCCTCAGGGTCTGTGAGGTTTTTATACATCAATCGAGTCAACCGCTCATGTAAGGCAGCAGTAGGGGCATGCATGCCATTGATAGCGTAAGATCGTTCAAGTTCTTCGAACGATAACAATTTATATGTTTCCCGCCCCTCGGTCGAATGAGTAGAGTACTTAGCAAAGCACAGTGACTCTGTACTTATTTGAACATATGTAAGATGTTCTGGATAAGCAAAGTCTTTACCTAATGGATTAATAATAGGTAATTTCTTTCCCTTTAATACCTTATCAACTCTTGCTCCTTTCCACTGATTACAGTGTACACAACCAACAGTTAAATTAGACATATCGAAAGTTAATAATGGATATTTTGATTTTGGAATAACATGTTCAATGTGCCATGCCCATCCATAATGTCCTACTGGGCGACGGCAATATGCACAACATCCTAAGCACTTTTTGAAAATATATTCTTTAACTCCTACGCGTAGAGCTTTATAGGTTTTGACCTCTTCCTGCGTAAACTTTAGAGTCATATAAACCTTTTTCTTCCTGATTATTTTTTTTGATAATTCTGGCGATGAAAATACAGACCAAACCTCGCCTCCATTGAGAGTACCGTTATTAATAAAATTAAGTAGTTTTTCCAAATGATTTTTTTGCACATCATTGCATAAAGATTTCATTATTTACCATTTATTTTTAATGAGTTTATTAAATCATTTTCTACTAAAGATAAAGCTGCATCGATCTGCTTTTTAGCTTCGCTGGATAATCCAATAGCATCTCTTAGTTCGTTAAGGATAGTTAAAGCATCATTTTTTTCTTTTTCTCCTTCTGCCATACTTAAAACTACATCCGCAATCTCAACACTTACTTCTCTGGTTTTATAAGGGGAAGTTTGGAAGTATCTGAGAACTAACTGATCATGGCTTGCTACCTCTGCAAAGCTGTGAATCTTACAAATGACTGATTTATCATTGGATAATATAGGTTTTTTAATGTCACCGATTTCACTATTTTTTTGCAAAACAGCGACTGTATTTTCATTACTTTTGTTATCATATTTTACAGCTTCACTGATAATTGTTGGGGAATGAGTGGCTACAATAACGTGGAAATTTTTTATATCACAAAGTAGTTTATCCACATTACTATGAAATTCCATTTGCCAGTGAAGATGAAGGCTAACTTCCGGCTCATCTATTAAATAAATGGTTCCATTTTCCATTACGCTGAGTATTTTTGCAAATATAAGCAACCTACTTTGCTCCCCTGAGCTTAGATCTTGAAAGTTTACAGACTGGCCCCCATCTAGCTCTATTCTTACAGTAAAGTCTATATTTAAATCAAGGTAGCTTAGCAGTGTTGAAATCTGAGCTTCAGTAAGTTTCTCAAATTCACCATTTCCGTCAATAATTCGCTTAAGCGTATTTATTTTTCGTTTGGAAAGCAAACCTAAATCACTAGCTCTTTTTATTACACGCTCAGTGTCTCTATTTGCTTGGTCTGAAGGCGTTAGAATCGTTTCGATTATTTTTTCCCCAAAAACAAAAGAAATATTCATATTTAATACTGTGGTTAATTTTTTAAATGACCCCCAGTTTATTTTCATCGCCTGCAATATGAATTTTGCCAGTTGTCTGTCTATCGCTGTTAGAAAAACTGCATTAGTGGAGTTTCTGACTCCCAGGTATATTACTTTCTTATGTTCGCTATAAGTAAATCGATCATGGATTGTACTGGATATACAAGCGATGATCCTATCAGAATCAACAGCCTTCAATGTCTCTGCTAGTTCTCCCAATATCTTACTCTTTCCCGTTCCGTTATTACCTATAATGTAGGTGTACTTTCCGTTGCTACTATTGTCGATTGAGGTATTAAGAGTTTTTTTTAATTTTTCAATAACTTCTCTTGTGGATAATTTGATATAATTTTTCATGGCTTTCTCTATTTGTTATTTGAACTGTCCCTAGTATTAGACACAATTGTAGGTTAGTAGGGCCGATTTGAGTACCTTAACCTTTTCCATTTCGCCGCCGTACTGAAACTCTAATGGCGTCTGATAATTCAGTATTGAATGTGGACGGTACTCGTTATGATCCCGCCACCAGTCATTAATGATTTTCCATATCGCTGAACCAGTGCTCATTCAGACATTCATCACGAAATCGTCCGTTAAAGCTCTCAACAAATCCGTTCTGCTTTGGCTTGCCCGGCTGGATTAAGCGCAACTCAACACCACGCTCAAAGGCCCATTGATCCAGTGCACGGCAAGTGAACTCCTTACCTGCACCTTGCAGAAAAGTGAGGCCGTAGCACCTCTCCAAACCGCCTAACTATAGCGCGACTCCATCCCTCAACCTTAATGACATCTTGCAGGGTATACCACTCTTTATAAAAGTCTTCAACATGGCTCCAGGTTTCAAAAAGCAAACGCCAAGAGTTGCGAATGTTCTGACGTATTGGGTGATTGCTTCGCTCTAGCTCCCAAGAGATGAGCTGTTGAATGTTCTGATTAAGTGACGACTGATGGGATGCCCACCATACAGCGGCAGGCTGGTCGCAGACTTTTGCGAGCCATACGCCCAATTTATATATGCGCGGAACAATACGCGGGAAGTGTTAGCCCAATGCCCGCGAAACGCAGTAAGATTTTCATCGCGGATCGCTGCTTTATCAAGATGATTAAGTTCGAAGGCATCCCACGCATTGGATGGTGTTTCTCGCTTGGCATAATTATCTTCAGGATCTGGTTTAGTCGGCAGGGGGTCTGAATCAAGGCCATAGAGATCGAATGGATCAACATAGGGTTCTTTGTTACTAAGTGAGATTGAATTACTCGGCCTTTCAAATCGTCTGTATTTATCGAACACACAAAGCCATTCAGCAGGGGGAATAACCGCCCCCTCGCAGAACCTCTTTACGCCTTCGTAGGTCGAAATAACATGTGCCACCTTACCGCGTTCATGAGGTTGAAGTGCTGTCGGTCCTTTTTTTGATGCGTCAACAACCTTTGTGAACCAAGCGTCAGGATTTCGGGCTCGCTCAGCCCAAGCGTCAAGAGATTTCCATAATGCAGCATGTGTATCTTCCGGACTATATGGGATGGCTTCAACACCTTTATGCCGCCATCGCGCAACGGCATCATCATGGTCGCCACCCTGGAAAGCATAAGCGTTTTCGCGGTTACTAGAGGTTTTACGCAAAGCTTCAAGAAGGTATTGAACTGGCGGATCGTCGGCCGTATACCCCACAAATACAACAATATATTTTCTAAATATTTCACGAATGAAGGTTGTTGCCCATCCGTCCGATAGATATGCACGACCAAATTCTGAACTTGAGAGAACAAAGCCATCATTTTCAGCAGCTGTATAAGTCGACGTTGAGCGGCCATGGAGATAAACTATTCCGTTGATCTCATTTGGAAGTGAGGGGTTTGGTAACCTCGGTGGTTGCCATACGCGAAGATTGCGCCCGCAATCATTAAACAATCTGTCGAAGTTCGTCGTGACTAATTGAACAGTGCCTTCTGGCGTCGTCGCTAAGTCTAGCAAAATCCGGTGTGCGGTCAGATCGCAATCCGCAGGTGGTTTTAATGCAGATGCAACCGCCTCCTCAATATCGCGTGAGGCAAAGTCTCTTTCTAGAAGCCCGAAAACACGGTCAGCAGATATGACGCCGGGAATGCCAACACGCTGGTCAATCTCTCTAGCTTCATGGATTAGTCTATAGGCAGGACTATTTTGTTCGACACCAAGCCTAGCAACTACTTGACTTGCTAAGCCAAAGAAATCAGGTAATTGTGCACGCACTCGGGATACGCCCGCCCCGCAAAAGAAAATTACTCGGCCCTGATCTCTGGCAAGAAGGAGATCATCAGGGATTGATGGGCCGTCGGCTAAAAATAGCAAATCCATTCCTCCGCACTGTACATTTATGTTTAGGCTACCAAAACATGCCTCTTAGTGGTTGAAGTTTTGATTAGCTACTTTATTGTCTAGATTCACTAATATCCGTGTGTATGTTGTGCGTCGGACCCAACCTGAGCAACTTAATCTAAAAATAACTTAAACTGTGATCTAATTCATTCCAATTGCAGCATGGTATTTTGTATGGCATTACATAATGATATTCTTTTAATTTATTTATTTTAATAAATTAATTTTAACTGTTAACAATGGAGTGGGAATAAACCGGCCACAGCCGGTTAATCTCTGACTCTAAAGCCCGCCTCCCGGCGGGCTTTTTTATTACTTCAACCTCTCGCAGCTTCACCGTTTTAACCTTTCACCACATCCGCTGACGCGGCTGGCGGTTTTCTGTTCACATTGCCGGGAATTACGTTATTCTCCATGCAGTAAAAGCCTGCACTTCACTTCAGCTGTGTCCTGCTTTCACCGATCTATCCCAACGCCGCCGCTTACTGAAACCGCCTTCTTCTCAGGCGATTCGCGATTCTTACGTCACCAGGAATGTTGTCATGCTTTCACTTAAAGTGTTCAGCCTGTTTTTTGTTGCCGTACTGCTGCTATCGCTGGGAGCCAGCATTGCGCAGGCGACGCGTCACAGCGAAACCGCAGAGCCGGGCGGCTGGGCGACCGCCCGACGTGATTCGTCCGGGATAGCGCCCGACCCGCGCGCTTTATATAGCCTTGCTATTGTACAGGTCTATGCTGCGCCGACTTACGGCTGGAAAGGGGCGGTGGCGGTGCATCCGTGGATCATCTTCAAGCGCGCAGGTGAAACGCGTTTCACTCGCTACGAAGTGATTAGCTGGGGCA
>Ga0302348_1000588_pt1 | contig 16200 bp, 17 predicted proteins | sample PhySR1_FD_202177 | JGI IMG/M metagenome (GOLD analysis project Ga0302348, IMG submission 202177) | Leaf surface microbial communities from sunflower plants in UC Gill Tract Community Farm, Albany, California, United States - DLSL S.R1... | ecosystem: Host-associated > Plants > Phyllosphere >...
GCTGCATACTGCGGAACAAAGCAGATGAAGATATACACGCCAGCCACAATAACTGCAGCAGGAACTAAATATAAAAATGACTGAATCAGCCATAAAATAGCACGCTTCATTTATTCATAATCTCATAAAGAGCGTCAGCAATTTCCCCCTGTTTGGCAGTACAGGTGCTGATACTACCGCATCGAATATTGCATGGACGGAAAAACCTGAATAAAGACCCATTTTATGCCCAAAGCTTTCAGTTAAAACTTTTCAATGGCTAAATGTTTAATTCTGCCATTGAATCATTTCATCCAGCCTCTTCAGAATGTCGGGGAAATAGCTTTCATCAAGGCCAAAGCTGCCTTTAACCTGAACGCTGTCGGCATGAGGCTCCGGTCGAAGGATAAAATCAATAGTTACGCTATCAATAGTATTTTCATTTGTCAGTATCATATCAAGCTGATGAATATCGCTCTGATATTTAAACGACTTTAACTTTTTCTGAGCAATTATCGCCTGATGAAAAGCTGAAAATTCTTTTTTCAACATTTTCAACTCTCCAACAGTGAACTCAGTCTTAAATGCCACCTTCAGGCCGCTTACAGAGAATTCTATCCAGGACTGTATCCAATCCCAGTGATGGTTAACAGGATCGGCTTCGTTATCCACTATGCGTTCAAAAGGTGCGATTGCGAAAGTAAATTCTTCACTCCTGATATCAAACATGGAAATGTTCCTGTTAATTAATGAAAATATTGAAAATGAGATATTGTCCAGTCCGATTCTCTGACAATCACCTCAAATTTGTACTTCTGATAGACATACTCTTGAAGCTGCTTATCGAAGCGCAGCTTATAAATTTCCGTTTCGTATCGGAACATTCCCTTACCTTCACGAGGATCTGGCATTCGCTTGCCATAACGAATAGCCCTTTCCTGAATTTGCAAAGGAACATATCGAGCGGGTTCGTACATATGGCTTGCGGCTGTTTGCGTCATTTTAAGTTTGCGCGCATGTAGCCCGAATTTCAGCCGCCCACGCAAAATAGATACCGTACCCTGACTAATTTTTGCTGAGATTGCCGCACGTGAGCCAGCTTCAAATAGTACCCGTCCGGTACGAAGAATACGAAAAACACCTAACGCCAATAATGCAATATCAGTTGGATCAATTAGCGGTGTTTCAAGCGGTGCTTCTTCAAGGTGAAGAAAATGCCCCTGAACATCATAAATCTGCCACAAACCCGGAGCCTGTGCGACCGAGTAACCGATACACATACCGCTGGTTTCATCTGTTACGGGCTTTGCATTTCCTGGCAAATGGCTGGGGCGAATCTCAAAAAAAACGCCCTGAGGCAATCTCGACTCAAATGTGTAGTAACGTCCAGGTTCCTGTTTTGCTGCTGTTCCTGATATCATTCTCAATCCCTCGTTCATGATAATGGCTGCATTATAGTGCCACACTAAGATAAAACGATCACTCTCCGAAATTTGCCTATCCGTCCGTCAGAGAACTATAAATACGTGAATCCCTCGGCACGAGCTGTGTCCCCTAGCATACCTTCACTCAGTGGACATCGGATGAATGATTAACGTCACTGTGTCTGCATTATCGAAATCAATAACGGCATGTTTGTCATGAAGACTTGATCCAACGTAACGCCCCAGATGCATTAATGAGAGTATTAGTCGAAGCGCGCGAAATGAGAGGTATTAAGATTGGGCCAGACCTGCTGAATTTTCATGAGATGAGACGCGCTGAAATTCGACTATTTGATGTGAGAAGCGAAGAAGTTTTTTGTAAAGGCCATTCGACCATAAAAAACTTTTCTATGAAGAAAAAACAATCGTGATTCAAGCGATCAGGAATATGTGATGGCATAGATTGAATAGTGTGATTTCGGGATATTTCGTAAAAGTCACAGAAAAATCTTTATAAATCATAGAACAAAAAAAGACCGAATACTATTATATTGCATAAAAATCAGTTGCTTACAGAGTAAAATGGCGACTTAATGGCTCTGGCTATAATATCAAAACGCGTGCCACACTTTATAAAATGTGACACCCTTTTGTCATATGTATCCTAGAATTGAACTAATTAAAGATAATTGTGCTGGATCTGCAATATTTTTTAATCTCTTTTGCATCTCTAGCCTAGCACGTGCTTCAGAATGAGCTAGAGAGTCAAGTTCAAACATTTTGATGCTAGCATCTCCTTTAGAACTGCTAGGCTGTATCATCACCTTCTCCATTTCAGTTACCCATGAGTAATGTTGACCAGGAATGTCGTATCTAGGATGAACAATTTTGAATATACAATTTGAGTATGAGAGAGGATCTTTACTTACTACAGTTTCCTTATTGCCTTTTTTTAATGGACTATTACATAAATTGCATGCCAAATATAAATTATCAATTTCGAATGTATATTCAACATGCTTGGGTCTTGCAGCTCCACCTTTAGCTGCTAAATGCTCAATTTCTGTCTTACCAGTTTCATCTAAAGGTAAACCGCAATACGCACATTTATTATCTTGAGCTATCAACAGCTGTTTTTTTAAAATTCTCTTGAATATGATTATTTCTGGCCTTCTCAAATCCCACTCACCTCCTACTAATGGATTGATTTTTTTTATTTTATTTATAATGTATGGTGGGATGTAGATTTTCATAATCACTCTATTTATCATTTTTCTCACCAATGTATATACGAGCTTGATTAATGATAATATTCAAAGGGTCATTAGCATCTAAAACGATTTTCTCTAAATCTCTTAGCAACTGTTTTAGACGGTTGATGTCCGAACTCTTTTTGGAAATTAAACCTGATAATTCATAAAGATCCATCTCAACTTGTGCATTGCGCATAGTTCTTAAATGAAAAACCTTATACAAAATATTTTCAACAGACCATGCATAAGTACTATGTTCAATGTATTCGCATAGCCTTTGCCCATTGTCTTGCTCAATGGATGTTAATGATGATGAATTTGGCTCTAAGTCTGAAATCATAAAATGCGAGTGTGATGCCAACACCAAATGGCAATCAAATCTAGAGTTGATTGTTTGTTTAATAAAATTTATATACTTCATTTGCCATGTTGGATGTAGACTTAACTCTGGCTCATCAATCAATAACAATGTATTTTCTTTAATACTTTCAATCAAATTAAATATGGTGAATATAATATTCTTTTCACCAGAACTCGTCTCACCAAATGAAAAGTTATCTTTCTTAAAAAATTCAATATCAGGATTGCTAATAAGCTCAAGCCTTTCAAGACGAGACAAAGAATCAAATAAAGCTGAATTAATAAATGAGCCTTCGTTACTCAGATTCAACGTAAGTCGAATCTTCCCATCACTTAAAATAGACTCTTTTCTTAATAGCTCGATATCCTGTATTACAATCTCCGGATTTTCATTTATTTTAAATAGTTCGACTTCATTAAAATACTGTTTTCTCCTTGCTATTGAAGCTATTTTATGAATAATAGAATTTAATGGCATGGCTTTTTTAAATAAGGTTTTCCTCATTAGGATATAAGTTATTTCTACAGTTTCAGCCATGCCTAGAAAGGCTAAAGTGTCTCTAATTGCTTTCAATTTTCCTGTATCCGCTACAGACGCTATTAGAGAATTTGTTATCATTCTTTTAATTGTGCTAGTGTATGAAGCATTTGACGTCGCCCTTATTCCTCTGTAATCATAAAAACCATCTTCCTCAAACCTTGAAAATGAAAACTTATCATTAACCATAAAAGACATCGCAACAACTTTGCTTGGCAAAATAATAGATGCCGATTCCGTTCTAACTCCATTTTTTTCGAAGAAAACCTTACCTTTTTCTTTCTGAATGAAGTAAATATCCGAATCTATTAGGTATTCAACCGAAGCGAATTCATATTTATAATGTGATTTCTTATCGTTTCTCACAAGTTTCTCAATGTATCTGAAGAAGTCAGCTATCTGTGATAACAAATAGCTTTTACCAGAACCATTTTCTCCAATAATAATACTACTCAATGGGTTGAGACGAATGTGCTTTTCAGCGTCTGCAAGTTGACAATCATATAAAACATTACCTTTATGATTTATCTTAAATGATAAAAGTGTAAACAATTTTATTTTCTCCTAAATTCCGCCACGCAAATAACTACCCATAACTAATTGATTTAAATAACTAAACCACCTTGCAGCACTATAAAAATTAAAATTAATTTCTCCTAAGGGTTATACTCCATTGTTAGTACCACTTTGCCTGCAACTGTTATCTCATCAGTACCGCAAGTAAAACTTATTGTCTTACTAGATACATTTATTTTTTTCCCCGGTAAAAGAGTCACGTCATAAACATCATATTTATCATCGATCCCTAATAGCCAGCGACCATTACTAATATCAATCACATTCATATCTACGATCCATGCGCCAGAGTTACTTGAGATGAATACAGGTTCCGTCGCAGGGTGAGGCATAAAATTTAAATTTATTTTCCAATAACCAATTTCATTAAGCACACCAGCAATCAAATTTTTATGAGGTATGTTTGACTCATCCTGAGAATAGGATTTTTCAATTAGCTGATCACTCTTTCCTGTAGCTAACCATCTTAAAGAGATCCCTGTATCTAACGCGCAAGTTACTACAACATCACCTGGAAAATAATTTCGTCTTACCCAAGTGCTAACAGTTCCTGAGGAAATATCAAATAACTCGCATAGTTCTTTCTGTAAGCTAAATCCATATGCATCAAGGATTCGTCGCAGCACCGGCTTACCACCATTCGCCATGACTTCTTCGTAAATAGCCTTCCCTCTGACGTCTGTACTAGAACTGGCGGAACTTGCTTTTTCAAGCTGTCCAGTTACTAACCAGTTAACGTCCGCGCCGGTATCTAGAGAGCACTGCACGATAACATTGCCTGGAACCTGTCCACGCGCGAGCCAACTCGCGACATTGCTCTTCGCAATTTCAAGCTTGTCGCTTAACTCTTTCTGCATGGTGAAGCCATACGCTGAGAGGATTCGTTCTAAAACATCGCTCGCAACTGCATTTTCAAGACGCATTATTTTCACCAATAAACGCTAAAATATATTTACAGTTAAATAAATGCGATCTAAAGTGTTTGCACGCCATATGCAACACCATAGAACACGTTTAACCAATAGGAGATACTGCGTTATGCATACTGAAAATGCAAACAACCAGAACGCATTTGACTTAGTGCAATCTCAAGATTTTATTGCCAATGTTGCAGCGATTTTGATGCCAGCCATCAGTGACGCGGTAAACGACGCCGTAAACAAAGCCGTCACGCTCGCCACATCCCCAACCATGTCTAAGCAGGACTTTGCTGCAGCCAACCGCATCAGCCTGTCTGTGCTGGAGAAATGGATTGCTAATGGCGTTGTCTTGCTTGCCCCTACTCCATCTTTCACCTACACGCAGAACCGCACTAATCGTAAGACCGGCGAAGTGGTAGAAACCACCATGACGAAACATGGCAATCCGCTTATCAATGTTGCTGCATGGCGTGAGAAGAACCGCCAACAAGCAATCAAATGCCGCTATATCAAACCATAACTTGATTTTGCAAGTTAAGAAGGATCTGAGCATGTTTGATTTCAAGGTTTCTACCCATACCCATTACGACGATGCCTGTCGTAAATTCGCCTTAGCTCACAACATGGAAGACGTCGCTAAGCAGTCCGGCATGCGTGCACAAACGCTGCGTAACAAACTGAATCCAGATCAGCCACATCAGCTTACCGTCTTAGAAGTTTTAGCTCTCACTGATGTCACTGAGGATGCAACGTTAGTTGATGGTCTGCTGGCGCAAATCCAGTGCCTCCCCTGCGTGCCAGTAAATGAAGTCGCTAATGAGAAGTTTCCCCTGTATGTCATGAAGGCTACTGTAGAAGTGGGCCAGTTGGCAGCTGGCGCAATCTCTAAAGAACCTATGACAGCCAACTGTAAACGTGGCCTGCTGCAAAACGTTAATAGCGGTATTCGCTGCTTAACACTGGCCGCAATGGCAGTGCAGGCACGTATTCAGGCTAACCCGGCACTGTCCTCAACTGTCGATGCTATCAGCGGCATCGGTGCATCATTTGGCATGAGTTGAGGGGTAATCATGATCTCATTGGCAGCAAGGCTTAAACGCCAAAGCCCATCCATGTCATACGGACACGGCTGGATCATGGGAGAAAACGGTAAGCGCTGGAATCCGGCAACGCCGTCAGCTTCAGAAGTCAAAGCGCAGGCATTACCCAAGAGGAGCAAATCATGGCTATCGAAGGCGATTCTATGCTGGTCGAACTGACAGCCGGTCAACGTGTTGCCGCGTTGAATCAAGTAGCTCTGCTTCGGGCTCAACTTATGGGCAGTAATTGCGAAAAAGATGTAGCCCGTTTTATTGCTGAAATGCGCGATGTTACTGACAGCAATTATCAGGATAACAAACGTGCTTTAAGTGCCATTTTCTTTCTGGCAAACATCGGTAAAGACCGACACTCAGCCGATTTTAATGATCTCACTACTGATGAAAGAAACGCACTGATTCGCGCAATGAACCACCTGAAAGCTGTTGTAAGTTTGTTTCCCAAACGAATGACTCTTTCAAACTAAATAACCTAAGCAATTAATTGGCGTAAACCCGCCGGGATTCACTTTGCCTGAATAAAGGAAAATCACATGCTGAATAAATTATCTGGTACCACTAAGCTTGGTTCCTATATCGAACTCGATATGATGCTGAATGATGCGCGTCGCGAAGAACGCCGCGGTCGTGCTGATCTCATGATATCCCGCCTTAACATCTTGGCCTCGAAAATTCGCCGCGAAGAATTAACCCATATCGAAGCTGCCGAGCTACTTAATCAGGAAGCGGAAAAAATTCAGGCTCAGATTGAGGAGGCTCACTAATGGCTGACTCAATGGACATCGTGCAGCAGCGCACCGATGAAATGCTGGCTCGAAATATCGCCAATATCGTCAATCGCGCGCCTGCTATAAGTGCCTCATTTTGTGAAGACTGTGATGCCCCAATTCCTGAAAAGCGCCGGCGCGCGTATCTGGGTGTAACTCGCTGCGTTTCCTGCCAGGAAATTGAGGAACATCGCAGTAAACACCGGCAGGGTAACTCCTGATGCATGAGGAATTTGCTTACCCGTGGAATGCTCCACGGGAAGCCATCGCCAGCCCCTATCCCACCTATGAGGAAATGCACAGCCGCAGTCAGATGATTGCGGCTTTAGTGCGTGCGCAGGAGCTGCTCGTTATGCAGCCTGCTCTGATACAATTCAACGTTAAACGCCGCATTAGCGATCTGGAAAAGACGCAGGGAACAGCCCGCGCCAATGCGTACTTAGCAAAGACATTTGTTGAGCGCACATTGCCACGCGTTGAAACCGTTAACGCTCAATATCGTGTCGGGGTAATGAAGGGGAGCACATTAAAGTTACTCGGCGGTAACGCAACTGAGCGTGACAATGCGGCTGTAGCAGGTGGTCAGCTTTTCAATCTAATGCGCCGCTTCAACCGACTGCCTGACATGGCACGCGCCGACGTTGATCTACTGGCCGGAGATGTGGCTAATTTCATTCTCGCCGAGCTGGTACAGGCTCATGCGCAGGCCAGCGATGAGTCAGATTACAAATATACGCACCGCGTTTACATGACCGCCGCCACCATCACTCGTGAGCTGAGCCAGACGCCGCCATTATGGGATAAAGTCACGTCACGACTGTTTGACCCGGAGGAAGTTACCCCGGCGATCATGCGTATGCAGACGGAAAAATGGTGGAAAGGCCGACTGCGTCGCGTGGCTGCATCATGGCGTGAACATCTTCAAATTGCCCTGGCTAACGTCTGCAAGAAGCATACCCCCTACGCCAGCAGCATGACCGTTTCAGAGTGGCGCGAGCAGAAGCGACGCACCCGTGAATTTCTGAAGGGAATGGAGCTGGAAGACGAGGAAGGCAACCGCATCAGCCTGATCGAGAAATACGACGGCAGTGTGGCCAACCCGGCGATCCGCCGCTGCGAGCTGATGACCCGCATTAGGGGCTTCGAAAACATCTGCAATGAAATGGGCTTTATAGGCGAGTTCTACACACTGACAGCCCCGTCACGCTATCACGCCACAATCAAAACCGGGCATCGTAACCGCAAATGGAACGGTGCCAGCCCGGCCGACACGCAGCGTTATCTCTGTAGTGTCTGGCAGAAAATCCGCGCCAAGCTGCACCGCGAAGAAATTCGCATCTTCGGGATCCGCGTTGCTGAGCCTCATCATGATGCAACACCGCACTGGCACATGCTCATGTTTATTCGCCCGGAACAGGCTGAGCGTGTGCGCGAGATTATGCGCGACTACGCCTGGCAGGAAGACGGCAGCGAGCTGACAACCGACAAGGCCCGTAAGGCCCGCTTTCACGCCGAGGCTATCGACCCGGAGAAAGGCAGCGCGACGGGTTACGTTGCTAAATACATTTCAAAGAATATCGATGGCTATGCTTTGGACGGCGAGACGGACGACGAAAGCGGCAAAGATCTTAAGGAAACCGCCTCGGCCGTTTCCGCATGGGCGGCACGCTGGCATATCCGGCAATTCCAGTTTGTGGGCGGCGCGCCGGTCACGGTTTACCGCGAACTGCGCCGCATGGCTGACAGCGAAACCGCGCACGGCTTGAGCGTTGAGTTTGCCGCCGCGCATGACGCAGCTGATGCAGGAGACTGGGCCGGATACGTTAACGCGCAGGGAGGCCCGTTCGTGCGCCGCGACGAGCTGGCTGTGCGCACCTGGTATCAGGCAAGCGAAGACTTAAATGAATATGGTGAGGAAACCGTGCGCATCAAGGGCGTTTACGCAACTGAAGTTGGCGACGATGCGCCAATTTTAACCCGTCTGACGCAATGGAAGATTGTCCCGAAACGTGCCGTTGATTTGGGTTTTGAATTTAAGGACGCGCCCGCGTCCTCTCGGAGTTCTGTCAATAACTGTACGGAGCCAGGAGATTCTGAAGCTGCAATTGATTTCACAAAACCCCCTACTCGCACCGAGCGTAGAAGGATTCTTAAGCGATTAAGAGAAAAGCCAGCGCAGGAGCAAACTGAGCCGGACAAATATCACTCTGAACTGAGTCACTGCGCAGAACGTGAGGCGTTGAAAAAGATTTTCTTTGAAATCTCTAGGTTAACACTGTCCGACGGTGAAGCTGTGCGCATGATGAAAGGTCACACGATCAAGGTTGGGGAGATTTCTTACTGGAGCGGTACAAGCGGCTATCTGTTCCATAGACGGTGCAAAACACCTGCACCCTTAAAGCGTTTCAATGCACTTGCAAAAAAAAGAGGTGTACATGTGTCTGATTAATAAAACGGCAGTCGGACTAATCTGAGCCGCGCGATTGTTTACGATTTTAGTTCATCATGATACTGTTTATACATACAGTATATTTTGACTAGAAGGAGTTAATCATCTGATGAACATAGATAATCTAAGTGAAACGGTTGCACGCATTCAGTTCATTGCTGACGTATCGCTGATCGCACATTGCAAAGAAGATGAATTAAAAATGGCACTGTCGATGATCAGCGACATGGCAGAGACAATCGACACAGCTATTTTCGAAGCCGATATTTACTACCAGGCAGAATGATTAATTGCCCCTTCCCTACCGTTCACTAGCCACCTTTCAGGTGGCTTTTTGCTTCTGCATCAAAGTGCATATGCTTGCATGAATCCGCATGATCCAAATTGGATCGCTCAACGTGTGTGAAGCCAGTGCCGGCGCGTTAAGAGGTAACACATGCATATGCATGAAAAGCGATGCATAAAGCGGGCAGGCGTGGCGGGGATAGCATTGCGCGCTGAAGGAATAAACACATATTTGGCAGACTGCTTCGACAGCACAAAGCCGGTAGGAATGCTGATGAGAGCAGGCTCGCAAGCAGGTAAAAAAGACGCTAAAAAGCAGTTTGACAACACCCAACTTGAGCGAAAAGCAGAGTTTGCGCTGTTGCATGTATAACAATAAACAACCTTTTCTAAAATGAATGTTGAATGCAACGCATTAAGAAGTCTTATCATAGCATAAAATCAATAATATATTTACTATCAGCACGTTACATTAAATCAATAGGATTTATGGTGATTTTCCCTTTCAGTGGCTGGAACTTTGTTGCCAGAAATGTCAGTATTGATTAATCTTAAACGGATAGGGCTTTAATATGGCTGAAACTAAAAATATCGATGCAGTTGCGGGAATAATCTCCAATAGAATATTTAGGGAACTAAAATGGAGCATTAACGAACATACTGACCTTAATTGGCCATGCTGTACAGACTCGCACCTAAGACATAATCAAACAGAAAAAACACATCCTACAGATGTCGTTTTCTTCTATAAAGACCCATATAGTGATATATATCAATACATTCAGACGGATCTTAAATCCTATTCAAGTAAGACAATTACTGATTCTCAATACGGGAAGTTACAATCTACAATTAAAAGCTTAGCTCAACAGGTAGATTGTAGTGTTAAAAATCCTGAGTGGAAAAAGTTATTCCTTAATGAGATCACCGAAAAATTCAGAGTTCATGGCATGCTTTTCATCTATAATCATGATAATGAGTATGACAAAGAACTGCTTGATAAACTTTCAAACATTCTTAATTCAGAAATTAAATTCCCGAGTGATTCATATTTATTTATTTTAGATCCAATAACCATCAGATTCTTATTAAGTGTCACTGAAGACATATCCAAACGAAGAAATTATGAAGATTACAATGGGCAATTAACCGAAATTTTATGGGAAAAAATCCCTTCATGGGACAATTGCGGTTTCTTTTATCCCGATAAGCATAATAAATTTGCATCTAAGGATAGATTACTACCAGCAACTTTAGAAATGATTACATCTGGCATGATTTTTTTTCATTATAGTCATGACTTCATTCGTGACAGAGATGGCAATAAAATTACAAAAAAAATATTGAATATCTATTGGAAAGAAAACATTAACAAAGAAGAGCAATTTGTCTTTTTAATTGAATATATATTTAATTATCAACTATTAAACCAATTTGACAAGATCTTTATCGTCACCCCATTTAGCTCTTCATCTTCAAAATATTTGAAGGATGCGATCACATCATACTCAAACATTTATTCATTCACACTTGATAAGTTAAACAAACTACGAGAACAATTACATAGCATATCAATTGACACTACAACCTCCAGTATATTTCCATTTAGAGTGGCTAGTAAGGATGTAAAGAAGATCTGTGATTTCTCTGGAGAAAAAAAGTGAATAAATATCAGGCAACAATATTTTCTACTGATAGCGATATATATACTGCTTTACAGTCGAATAAAATAAAATTATCAGATAATTCTATCCGAGAATTAGCATTCAATAGAGGAATTTTGCTCTCCTCAACCCTTGAAAGAGAAATATTAATTGAGAAAGTATCTGAACTTCCATTCTCATATTCAGATGTTGTATGTATACAAGACCGATTAGCAACAAATACGAATCATGAAATATATTCTATTTTACGCATTTATGAAGGGTTTGACGTTAATGAACTTTATGAGGTAGTTGAAAATGTCAAGTCAGAACGAAAAGAAAAATATAGAGAGGAAGTTATTACTCATGGCGGTGGTTTAGGCACATATACAATTGAAATAACTTACACAGAATACGACTTTAGACGAGGTAAGTTTCAACAAAAAAAATTAAACGGAGGGAAAATAAGTTTCATTAAAACTAAAAACTTCACATCCGTTCGTTTTACTCAGACAAAAAAAATCACAAGCATTCTAAATCAAATTATTGATTATTATAAAGCTAAAGTATTGGATGCGATAAATGTGCAACATGTCGATCTTGCACATATTTCAGATCAAATGCTGAGAAATATGTTTGCCAAACATCTCTATGATTTTGATAACAGGTTCACAGGTGATGGTTTTAACTATTTTGGTCTTGAGAAAGTTAGATTGAGCAGGATAAAAACTATTTTTGATGATGAAGCTGACCAATTTATTAGTAAACCTTCTGATCTCAATCAAGAGCCAGAAAATTGTGAAGAGGATGAAACTTCGCAGGAAATAATTAGTAAAGCTGAAGAAATTAAAGAAGATGAACACAACAAAGTGTTCAAACTTAACAATGCATCTTATGATGGACATTCATTAGTTGATGCCAAGCAGATCGAAGAGTTGTGTAATGAAGGCTTTTACAGAAGCTTCATAAGATGGAAGTCGCGAGTCACCTTGCTAAGTAACAACCCAATTGTTACCTTTGAAATAGGGTTTGAAGACAAGCATTTTTGTCGAGAAATTAAAATAAGAATACTTCATAAACAACATTCATATTCAGGGGATGACAAAGAAAAAATTGAACCTCATGAGTTTGATTTGATAATAAAATCACTTGAAGATAGAATCTTCAATGCTAATGATTTAATATTAGAAGAACTGAGAAAGCTCACAACACTGCCAATAAAAATGATGAAAGAAGAACCGGAGGCTAAGGAATGATTAAAGTCAAGGTCTTTCACACTGATGAACTCCTTTTGAGAGACTTAGCGCTTAGCAAAGTTAACTCAAAAACCTATAATGATCATGATGGATTTGGCTTTATCATCCAAGATGATTTTTCTGGCTATTGTAAAATCCAATATGTAGAAAAGAATACGATAGAAAGGCAGATTGAGACACCGCTAGGTGATTTAAGCACCATCCAAGAAGTAACTTATTTTAAATTTATTTTCATTCTTAGATACACGTCAAATAATTCGATAATAATTTTGAATCCACCAAGAAATATAAAATATGCTTCTGATATTATACGGAGTCTGATCCCACAAGATTGCCATGTAAGTCAATTGAAATTGGATTTAAAAAATTCCATTGAGAACATTAAACACATACGTAACGGAAAGATTAAAAGCGTTACTTTAAGTAATATTCTTTATGATAATCAAACCCAAGCTAAAACGAAACTAATCTCAACAGATGACCTATATGATTTTTACAACGAAAACTTCAAAAGCACAATTGCAAAGGTCGATAGTGCTATTTTTAATATTAATGGTGAAGTTTATGAGCTGACAGAATCAGGGCGAGTTACTTTCCAGGGTGCTGATATCGAGTCTATTTTTGATATACTCTGAAAACAACACCCTGAAAACTCAGGGTGTTATATCTTCTGGCAGGGTACTGAATTTACGTCCCGTTTATAATAGTGTTTTTTTAAATTACCACATACTCTCCCTATTTGAAAACACGCTGCAACCTCCTTAGATTCTAACCAGTTTCTTTCGTAGATTATCCTTTTAACCTGCATAAATTTCACCTCCCTGTTTTTCTTGCACTCCATATAAAATGAGAATTCTCGCGACTGTTGACATCATCAGAATAGTCTTTTTTTAAACATAAGTTGGCGATGTTTTTATAATGCTCGCGCATTAAAGATAGATTCGCTAATCATATTTTACCGTCTAGTTCTGGCAAAGCAGGGACACGGACACGGACACGATTATTTCAGATTGATAAAAATTCGAGTTGGCCAAATCAGTGGTTTTTAGTCCGATGCAGAAACTTCTAACGAATAAGCCCGAAAATTTATAACCTCCTCCCCTATCCACTCATTAATCTCTTTCATTCGCTCTTGCAATGGTATTAACTCATTCCTTACGAAAACCTGTGACGCTTTCACCGCGTCACCGAATCCGCCGGAGTTATCCGGGATAATCCCCATCATCTGCGGTGGCACGCGGTGCGCGCTTAAAAGATCATCGCGGCTGGCTTTCTTGATGTTAAAGAAATCGTCTTTCGTCGCCACTTCACTAAGCGGCAGGATCTTAATTCCGTCCGGCTTTCCGTTCGGCGCGTACATGAACAGGTTACGGAAGTTACCCAGCCCTTTCGTGTCCCGCATCGCCTGGCGCATCCGGTCAACGTCGCTGCTGCTCTGCGCCGCGTCGGTCATGTACAGAATGTAACCGGCGTGCGCGCCGTTCTGGTAATACTTGCGGCGGAACAGGGTTGCCGCCTCATTCAGCCAGGCGGAGTTAAGCGCGCTGAGGTATTCCGGCAGGCCGTACAGCTCCTGATTAATATCTGGTTCCAGCAGGTGAAACACGCTGCCGGCCGAAAATTCGTGCGGCTCTTTCCAGTCATTCACAAACCAGTAAACGCCATCCTTCACGCCTCTGCGGGTGAATTTGGCCGGGGTGGTTTCAAGGCGCAGCGGCTTACCCAGGCCATTGCGGCGCAGCTCGGCAAAGGCATTACCGAAGACCAGATAATCCAGCGCAAACTTGCTGAACTCCTGCTGACTCATCATCGGGTGCGGAATGAACGTTGAGGCCAGAATGTTGCGCTTCACGTAAATCGGCGAGCTGTGATGCACGGCCGCGCGCAGGCTTTTCGCCAGCCCGCTAAAGCTGACCGGCGGCTCAAACCAACGCCCGTTACCGATGCACTCGGCGTAATCCAGAATGTCGCGCTTATCCATGACCGGCGTCGGATCGCCAAAGGTAAACGCCTCGGCGTGCTGCTGCGGTGCGGTTGCCTGTTCAGGCTGCGCGGTGGCGGTGTGAGCCTTGCGGCCTCTGCGTTTGCTCATCAGTAAAATTCCAGAATAGAGGGATTAGCGCCGCCGCTGGCTGCGGTAAGCGGTTCGTTTAACAGGGCGTGCATGATTGCCCAGGCGACGTCGGCATGGCTGGCCTCTTCGCTGCGGCTCGCCTCGTAGGTTGAGCGGTTGCCGCTGGCCGTCATTGTTTTACGGATTGCCATAAACGACTGCGTGATGTCCGTCGCTCCGGCGTCATACTCAAGCCGCCCGCTGCTGATGGTGTCTTTTGCCTTCAGCACCATTGCGGTTTTCACTTCCGGCGAGTATTTGATTTCCCGCGCGGCCGGGTAAAACTGGCGTACCAGCTGGAAAACACCCTGGCCGATGCCGGTTGCATCCACGCCGATATATTCAACGGTGTATTTTTTCGTTAAGTCCTCGATAGATTTAGCCTGCGCGGCAAAGTCCATGCCCCGCCACTGGTGGCGCTCCAGCACGCGGAACTTACCGCCAGCAACGAGCGGCGGCGCGATAACCGCACAGCCTGCGCTGTCGCCGGTGTGCGACGGATCATAACCGATCCAGACCGGCCGGAATGAAAACGGGCGCGGAAGGTACGGGTTAAAGTCTTCCCACTCTTCCAGGCTGTCGATCATGCAGCTCTGCAGCTCGGCGAACGGGAACACGCTCGCCTCGTCGTCGACAAACTCACACATCAGCAGGTTCTGATATTCCGCCGGGCTGTATTCAAGCTGCAGCTGGTCAATGTCGAACAGGTTGCAGCCGCCGGTCAGCGCATCCTCAACCGTAACAATCTGCCGCCACTGCCCGTCACCGCACAGCGCGCCTTTTGCCAGATTTGAATGCGAAAGGTCTATCTCAATGCGATCATCTTTGCTGCGCCGTCCCTTGTTAAACAGCTCACCCGACCAGAACGGATAGGCGCTGTGTGACAGGGCCGACGGCGTGGAAAAATAGGTCGTGCGCCATTTCTTATGCAGCGACATGCCGCTGGCAACCTTGCGCAGCTCCTGGAATTTCGGGATCCAGAAATATTCGTCCAGATAGAGGTTGCCGGTGTAGCTCTGCGCGGTGCGCACGTTCGTGCCGAGGAATATCAGGCGCGCGCCGTTCGGCAGCACGATGGGATCGCCTTTCAGGTCAACGTCAGCCTGGCGGGCAAAGTCGAGGATGTAGTTTTTAAAGACGTGCGCCTGCGCCTTACTGGCTGAAAGAAATATCTGGTTGCGCCCGGTGGTCAGCGCGTCTATCAGCGCCTCGCGGGCAAAATAGAACGTTGCGCCAATCTGGCGGGACTTCAGGATATTGCGGATGCGATGAGTCAGCCCGGCGTGGTGCCAGTTGAGCTGATACTCAAAGCAGTCAGCCATAAACACGCCGGTCAGCTTGTCGATCTGCTCGTCGCTGAACTCATTTTTAACAACCGGCTGGCGTTCGCCTCTGTTGCGGTTGCGCACGTTCGGGTTTAAGTCGGCCTCGTTGCCGCTGCTGCGGTAGCGCTCAACGCGGGCAAGGCGCTCAATCTGACGGCCGAGCGCGTCTATCTCTTTGTAATCACCATTCCCCTTTACCTCTTTCATGATGAGCT
>Ga0302348_1000645_pt1 | contig 15060 bp, 12 predicted proteins | sample PhySR1_FD_202177 | JGI IMG/M metagenome (GOLD analysis project Ga0302348, IMG submission 202177) | Leaf surface microbial communities from sunflower plants in UC Gill Tract Community Farm, Albany, California, United States - DLSL S.R1... | ecosystem: Host-associated > Plants > Phyllosphere >...
TACCAGCGGACGGCCCTCAGGATAATATCGCGCCCCAAATGACGGCCCTTGAATGGGTTCATGTGCTACTCCTTCAGCTAAACAGTGACATCAGTCTACCATCGCCAGATCTTTGCAACAGTGCCGTTTTTATCATCTCTAGGTTTGACGTTTAACCGAATCATATAGTTTGTCAGGGGGGGGGTAGATCAGCAAATTTGACCAAAGTTCGATCTACCCAGCAAAGCCTTTTCAGTAGCGAAAATCAGCAGATCGGTTTTTACATTTTGGAAAATTTGTTTCCATCATTAGGTTGTTCATTTTTTTAAATTTCCATTTATAATAAGCATAAGAAGATTCATTAAAAATTTATGATTTTTATAACTAGTTATTAAATAAACCGCACAGATAGGGGGTGTGGTTTTTTCTTTGAGAAAAGGGGTTAGAGCTTGAAAAGATATATAATATTTCTATTGACTGCGTTTTTTTGCACATATGCCAGCGCTGCAATTAGTATCTACCCTATAGAGGTTAGTGTTGGGAATTCAGGGGCTTCGAAAATTGAAGTTATGTCGCAATCGGATAAAGTCGCTTTTGTTAAGGTGGTTGTTAAGAAGATAGTAAATGCAGGTACGCCTCTCGAAAAAGAAATAGATGTTGACGCGCCGGATGAATCAGGATTGATTGCAACACCAATGAAACTGGCTGTAACAGCAGGTGCTACTCGCGTAGTACGGTTAGTTAATCTTAACCCTCCTGAAAAGGAGTCAACATGGCGCGTGTATTTTGAGGAAGTTAATGCGGAAGAATATGAATCCGGGCTTGGACAAGTTAAAAAAAATAAAAAGGATGCTAGCGTTAGTGTTAATATAATTTGGGGAGCGCTAGTTCATCTATTGCCTTCAGTCCAGACAACTAAGTTGGACTTAAATGAGAAAACGTTTGAGTTTACAAATACTGGTACTGTGAGAATCGCACTCAACGAAATCGGTGAGTGTACATCCGAAAAAGATTGTAACTGGAGTAAAATTGGAGGGACAATTTACCCTGGGTCGAGAATGAAAATTAAGTCATTCATTTACCACCCAGAAAAAAATTATAGGATTAAAATAAAGAACCTCATCAATGGTAAGGTTGATGAGATTCCGGTAAATATTATTCGAGGTTAAATATCCTAAATTTAGGATTCCTCACCATTAAGAAAATTAAATATCAAGGAGATTTTTAATGAAAATTAATTTCACTTCATTGTGCGTTGTCGGGATGATTTTCACTTCAGCTGCCCACGCTTATCAGGCTGACATCACTGTAACCTCCACTATTGATCCAACTGCCGGTATAACTATGTCCGACGGCAGTGCACTACCTAAATCAATTGATATGAATTATACGCCGGGTAAAGGTTTAAATTCTTATAGCGATCAAGTAAAACTCTGGACAAATGGCGACTATGATATGAAGGTGCGCTTAGCAAACACTCCACAGTTGATGGATGTTAGTGGAATTAATACCATTCCACTCATGGTTAAACTTAATAACACAGAACTTAACACTACTGATACAACCTATAATTTTAGTCAATTGTTCCCAAGTGGTAATATCGACCAGGGTTCTAACTCTATGCCGTTGCTTATTAAGCAGGCGAATGCCACTCAGGCTTTTGTTGCAGGTAATTACTCAGGAATGGTGAGCATGGTTATTTCTCAAGCGACTACGAAAGATGGAAAGTAAATAATTTTTCCAACCTATCCTTATAAGGCGGCCCCACCGCCTTTTTTATGTGTGGTTTATAAAGTGAAAGCAACTAAGTCTTTTTGTTCAATTCTCGCTGGGTGTGTTTTTTTTAATTACCAAGTGGCTGCTGAGATGAAGGTGCCAAAAGGATTTGAAGCTCTTGCGAAAGGTCAAGAACAGTGGGTAGCTGTCTCATTATATAATGAAAACTTAGGGGTATATAAAGCAAAAGTAAGTCTTGAAAATGTTGTTTTTTTACAGCCTGAGTTGCTGAGAAGAAAAATAGAAAGTAAACTTGGCTCGTCGGAATCGCTTGCAAATTTGCTTTCAAGTGGCCTGGCAACTTTTTTAGATAGGCACGACAGTCTGTTATGTTCCAACAATAATGGTGCCGCTGGGTGTGGGTATATAGACCCAAAGACAGTTGCTATAATTTATGATGAGAGCAATGATTCAGCACAGCTATTCCTCCCTGGGAAATACATTACTAGTTCCGTAAAGCAGGATTCATATTTTTCAAATGCAGAAGAAAGCCACAACGGATTTATACATCAACAAAGTATTAATATTGTTGGTGATAAAAGCTCTCAGTCTCTATCATTGCAAGGAAACGGTACTATCGGACTTGCGGATGCTGCCTTTGGTAATATCGATTGGTCTTACAATGATCAGAGGTACAGGTCACAAAAAAATACGTCATTTATTATAAATAATGCATACATAAGACAAGACCTGTGGAGCAAAATATATTTGCAAGCTGGCAGCATGGATTCTCGCGATATATTTAGCAATGCAGGAGGTCGCATTAATCTTAACCAGCTTCAGCTTAATAAGCTTTATGGTGTTCGGATTGGATCAACTCAAGCATGGATAAATAAAGATAAAAATAATTCAGGCACCCCGCTGATGGTTTCTTTGTCAAATGATTCTCGAGTAGACGCATACAGAGGCGACCAGTTGCTAGGAAGCTTTTACTTTCATGCGGGCCTGCAAAAAATAGATACTAGTAATTTCCCTTCAGGCAGTTATTCGGTATCTCTAAGAATTTATGTCAACAATCAATTGGTAAGAACACAAAACACCCCTTTTAGCAGCATTGAAGTTTCTGGAGAAAATGACTTTAGATGGTTCATGCAAGCCGGTAGATTAGCCAAAGGCTTTAGTAATCCGGATAGTGAAAAAGATCAAATTATCGCTGCTGGTGCTCGACTCCCTTTAACAAAGAGTCTGGCACTTACTGCTGGGGCTACTTTGCTAAAAGGAGTAAATTATACTGAAGGAGCATTAGATTGGAGTCATGGTTTTGACTCTGGGCTACTTGATGGTGTAATGACTGCTCGGACAAGCTATCTACATGGAAGCGATGGCTCTTCTGGAAACGTGCAGCAACTGAGTTATAACGATGGTTTTTCGCTGAGTCTTTATAGAACTTCGATGACAACCCCCGAATGTGGCCGTGCTAGAAGTAGCCAGAGCAGAAGTGGTTGTAGCACCGACACAAACGTAACGTTTTCTATCCCTGTAAAGGGATGGACTGCTAGCCTAGGTTATACTGATAGCAAGAGTGAAGGACACTATGGTTACTTGGGGCTGTTAGACTCAAATGATCCAAGATACGGCCATGGTGCCCCTTGGGAAATGGTTTATACCACACGCTCCAGAAGCCGTGCTTGGCAGGCTGGTATAAGTAAATCATTCCTCTGGAATGGGCTAAACATTGGTACAAGCATTAATACTTTCATGCGGAAGGATAATAGTTATCTAGGTGATGACAAAGGTGGATTTATAACTCTTAATTTGAGCACTGCCAGTGCTAAGTCAAGTACTTCGCTCAATTCCACTTGGAATGGTAGTCGTCATACTAAAAGTCAGCTAGGATATGGTGTTAGTTATAGTCAGTATAATAATGAGAATAGAGACAATGAGGTCGGTGCTTCAATAAATGGTATCAATACGGGCAGTATTGATACCTTAATTTATAAACAAGCAGGTGGTCAGTACGGTCGAGGAACTTTGACGCTAAGTGATTCTTATAACGCTAGTGAAAGTTCACATACCCCTAGTGTAAGCGCCAACTATAACTCTGCTGTTGCTATTGACCGCGATGGACTTTTTTGGGGACGTTGGGCTAATGGTCTTCCATCAGCGGCTGTAACATTTGGGGTGGACGCCGTTGACAATAGCAAATCATCGCTGGTTAATGTAGGTGTTGATGGCAGCGGTCAAGCTGACGTTGGTGGGAATAGTCGCGCATTATTTACTGTGCCCGGCTATCAGCAGACTAATCTAACAGTGCAGGAATCGCAAGAAACGAGTAAGGGTATCAGTAGTGAAATCATCCAGGGTGCAGGATCAAGAAAACTATTTATGATTCCTGGTAAGGTTTTTGATAAAAAGATTAATGTCCAGAATAACTATACTTGGCTTGGTAGAATGATTGATAGTAGTTATCTCCCTCTAGATAACGCTATTCCTCTGAATGTGAAGTCGTGGAGCCCATTAGGCAATGGCGGATTCTCGCTTGAGACGACTCATCAACTCCAATCACTATATCTTATGCGAAATTCAGAGTATCTAGAGTGCCCGGTAAAGACTATAAAGATTCGTGATGCGGTGCATTGGGTAGGAACAATTACGTGCGCATCTGTTACGCTTGCCAATTTGCCCGCTGCAGAAAAGAAACAGGTTAAACTGATGACTGCTGGAGTAAGTAATTTTAAAGATGAAATGGCTTTAACCAATAATACCAAAATTTCAGAATAATAAGCGTTGCTCTGTAATTCTCTTATGCCAGATTTTTAATAAGCTATTATTTTTTATTTGTTAACGTCAAGTTTGCAACGTACACTGTTGAGTGAAGTTCGTGGCTATGTGTTGTAATCTTAAAACGAACCTGTAAGCTGAACATACGTCAAACTAATCTTAAGGCAAGATTCATGTACAAATGCAACTATTTTATTAGATTTTTACAAAATAAATCCAATGGGTATGTTATTTTTTACTTGTCTTTTTTAATACTTTCTGGGTGTGTTTCTTCTGGTGAAAACAAACGAGCCTTACATCCCCATCAGGAAATCGTGCCATATATGGATCCTAAAATTGTAAAGAAAGAAGCTGATACTGATATGACACAGCAGAGCGTGAAAGCAAACCTTCAACAAGAGATGTTAGACCGGTGTGAAAAAGAACTTGACGCGTTGAAGACGGTAAGCCCGGAAAACTATAGAAGTCGTATGACAGCTTTTTCTGAGTTAATGGCGGCAGCTAATCAATATGCTACCATACGTAATGAAATGGATGAAAGGACTACTTCTACTGTTGATGCACTCTATCAATACCGTACGTCCAGGATTTGTGCTGGTATTTCATGGATTCTACTTAAAGCTTTGTCTGAGAACGGAGAAGGGCATAGATGAGCCCGATTCTGTTTGTCACCCGTCTTCATAAACCCGCGCTTATTTTCATATTAGTGATGCCTGTTCTATGTGTAGCAGCAGATGAGCCACCACCTTTTTTGCGGTTCGCACCGGAGTGGCTAGATAAACATGTGTCAAAGTCCGATCATACGAGAGGCGGCAAAGCCAAGGAAGCCAAGGAAGCCAAGGAAGCCAAGGAAGCCAAGGAAGCCAAGGAAGCCAAGGAAGCCAAGGAAGCCAAGGAAGCCAAGGAAGCCAAGGAAGCTAAGGAAGCTAAGGAAGCTAAGGAAGCTAAGGAAGCTAAGGAAGCTAAGGAAGCTAAGGAAGCTAAGGAAGCTAAGATTAATAATCATCCAGCGATATCAGAAGATTATAATGGTGATTCTGAGAATAAGAGAATAACTGCCCATAGTCCTTTGGAAAGTAGATGGGATAAAGATCATAATATTTTATTGGAGACAGCCAAGAGCAACACGGTTGCCTGTGAGGCAGCGATGCATGAGCGAGATGACCTGAGAAAAAGGCTGACTACTTTGCATGCCAGACCAACTACCTCGCCATGCGTGCCTTCTGAGCTCACACTGGTAAATAAACTTGCAGATATTGAAGCATCTAAAAAATCTCTCCTCAGTCAGTATGAGGAAAATAAAAAGATGCTTGCCTCTGCACGATCGATCAATGTAGCTACTGCCGCAGAGCTTGCTAATACAAAGGCAGAAGTCGTGCGCTTAAACATAGCATTAAAAGTGAGTGCACTTCAGTCTGACCTCACCAACTCAAAATTAGCAGCGGTTAACGTCTTGCAGACGAATAATCAGAAGGAAATTGAACGCTTAACTCAAGCTGAAGTTTTTTCTCGCAATCAGTTGGCTGGCCTACAACAAAAAATGGCTGCTGAGCAGCGCTTAAAACCCGACATCGTTAACTCCAATTCAGATACTACAAGGGAGAATTCCTCTCCTTCAATTCATCCTGAAACTACTCAAATTGGTCCAGAAAGTGTATCAAGAGGTAGTCGAGACGTGAAGGAAATCAGCGTGCCTTTACCGGACGCGGGCTTGAAAAACGGGCAACAGCCATCAGGGGATTATGCTGCAGGAGCTGCTATGGGGTATGACGCCTCAGCAGCACTAGAAATGAACAGGATGCTCGGAATTGACGCTAACATTAATGATTTGGTTAGCGGCTTTAGCGATGCGCTAACGCATAAAGTTAGATACACCGAACCGCAGATGTCAGATGCACATGCTAATCTCAGCAAAAAAATTCTAGCGGCCAGAGACCATATTATTAAGTTGCAGAGTGATGCGGGTAGAAAAGCAATGGAGCTTTTTCGGCTCCAGCCTGGGGCGACCAAGGATCCTCAAGGATTTTGGTACAAGATAGAGAAATCTGAAGGGACAACATCTGACCTGAAAAGCAAAGTTAATGTATCTATTAAAATACGTTCAGCTAACGGTGATTTAATTCGTGAAATTGTCGCCGAAAATAAAAGAATAGTGGATTTTCCACCGCTATTTCGCAATGTTTTGGCTAAAATAGGTAAGTCCGGTTCCGCTTCCTTTCTCGTCCCACCTGCGCTTGCATATGGTGACGAAGGATTATCGCCTAATATCCCACCTGGAGCTACCTTACTCTATCAGATTACAACTGGTATGGGTTACAAAATTATAGATGATCACTCTACCCTGATGAAGAGCCAGCAATATTTCGATAAGTTTATTCATCAAGGAGAGGTAAAGAAGGCCCCTTCGGGATTTTGGTATCAGATTATAAAGCAAGGAAGTGGTAAGTCCTTAAATAATCGTGATAAGGTAACCAGTGTTATGCGAGAGAGTGTAGCAGGCGGCGCCGTGATTAATGACATGGTGTCTGATAGACAGGCCATATCTTTGCCGCTTATCCACTATCCCCCAATATTTAGGGATGCAATAAGGTTGCTCAAAAATGGAGGAGCTATAAGAGTGGTGGTGCCTTCAGGATTAGTCTATACTGACAAAGACCGCCCTGCTGCTGTACCCTCTGGTGCCATAATGATATATGATATTCGTGTTATTAATATCGGATGATAGTAGATGTTTTTCCACTCGGTATGCCATGGGCCATGTGTGTATCCATAAATGCTAAGTGCAGTGATAGAATCATTGTCCACTGCCCTCTGAGGGCTTTGCCTTCAGCGGTGGCTCTGGAACAGCCCACCTGTTGGTCATCCGCGCAGCTCTAGGCTAACTGCATCGCGTTAACCGTCGGTTCCGTGTAAGGCATCGTTAACAGGGGCCAGCCAGCTGGTTTACGAGCGAACCCTCTATCACCAGACAGGACCAGCATTTGTCAGTCCATATGTAGGCCACACCACCATACCGGGTCCGGTGTGGTGCGGCACCCGCGAACTGGCGGTTGATATGCTTCTACACGTGTACATTGACGTCCCGTTTGTATCTTTGCTCCTGTAGCTGGTAACATCCAGCTCTTCCATCAGATTATCGGACAGCCAGCGCCCGTTTCAACGCTGGAGATCAGGGTATGGATTTCCGCCATACTTTGGGTATCGACATATCCGTCGCTGGCGTTACGGGCTTTAATGACCTGGAGGTGCTTAGCCACACGCTCCCCATCTGGCTCATTCGCCGAAGCCTGCCAGGCCTGTAACTGCTGCGGTAGCCCCCCGCGCTCAGACCGGATAAAACACCCCATCACGGAGTGACTGGTAGCTGATAGCCGGGAACAACAGGGCATCCGCACCTGCGGTCTGCGCATCATCGGCCAGATGCAGGATAGCATCCGTGCTGACCGCCCACACACACACCATCACAGGGATATCTTCGGCAAGCTGTTTAGCCAGAGTCGCGATGTGATTGCGCTGCTCCCTGGTCAGATACGCGTAGCTTTCGGTTGAACCCCGAATGCCCAGAGAATCAACACGGGCCGCCGTCAGGCAGGCCAGAATCTTACTGAACCCCTGTTCGTCGACGCCGCAGGCGGTGAACGGGGTTAACAGGAAAGCGGGAAAGCAGATAAGCCGGTGAACATTGTGTTTCTGCTGAATGATATTACTGGTGTTGCTCTTCGATAAGAGCCACCTCAAACCACAGACCGGGCATCATTTTTTCAAGGCTATCGGTCAGCATCTTCCCGGCTTCGTGAAGCTTCTCCAGCGGCATCTGCGGCAGATTCTCCAGAATATCCCTCGATGAACTTTCCCGTCGGACGGGCGTCAGCAAGGGCGCGCTGGTTGAGATTGAGGGTGCAGGGCGAATCCCAGCATTGCCCTGTCATGCCGCCTCGCTGCCGCGATGGGTGTTTCGGTGGCTGACTTTGTGGATGTTAGCGCCAAACCGACCGTGCATCTCATTGCTGAAGATGAGATCCCTCAATTTTGGGAAGGTGAAAAAGGCCAGAGAGCAAGGTTGCTCGCAGGATCCGGTGGCCCCGATATGACTGAGCTCTGGATGTGGGAAATGCAGTCGGTGGAAAAATTTGCTTCACCTAGTCACCCGGAAGGAACGCTTGAATTGTTTTATGTCCAACCGGGCACGCTCACACTCGGTGTCCAGGATTAGCTGTATCTGGTGAAGGCCAGCTGTTCGGCAGCAGCCAGAACAGACGTTCTTAATTTCTATGAAAACCAGGGAGGAACCCGCTGGTACTTATCATGACGGTAAATGAAAAAGTATCCTGAATGGGTGATGCCTCTAATCAGTTGAATCTGATGTATAATGCGAGCTTTTGAGGTTCTTTCATGGCCATCGTTAACATTCATTGTCCCCGTTGTCAGTCTGCTCAGGTCTACCGCCATGGTCAGAATCCTAAAGGCCATGACAGATTTCGCTTCCGTGACTGCCACCGCGTGTTTCAGCTCACTTACACTTATGAGGCCCGTAAACCGGGCATTAAAGAGCTCATCACTCAAATGGCCTTCAATGCCGCCGGGGTTCGCGTTACCGCCAGAATGCTGAAAATTGGCATTAACACCGTCATCCGGACTTTAAAAAACTCATGCCAAAGCGAATAACGCCTTCGCCCGTTGCTCATGCTGATTTGGCGCTTATCTGCGTACTTGATGAGCAGTGGAGCTTCGTTGGCACTAAAGACCGGTAGCACTGGCTCTGGTACGCGTATAACACCAAAACAGGCGGTGTACTGGCCTACACTTTTGGTCCCCGGACTGATGAAACCTGCCGGGAACTACTGGCACTGCTGACCCCATTCAACATCGGCATGATCACCAGCGACGACTGGGACAGCTATGGACGGGAGGTGCCGAAGGATAAGCATCTGACCGGAAAAATATTCACCCAACGGATTGAGCGCAATAACCTGACGTTCCGCCCCCGTATTAAGCGGTTAGCTCGTAAAACAATCTGCTTCTCGAGTCCAGCGGAGATCCACGAAAAGTCATCGGAACGTTTATCGAAAAACACATGTTCTAATAATTGGAAACATCACCTACCGTTAAAGGGTTTGTTATAGGTGGTCCTGCAGGTATTACTGAACTTTTGCTTTGCCATAGTGCTGCCAGTATTGGCAGGGGCACAAGGCTCTTATCAGCCAGCTTAGCAAAAGTTCGGTTTATTTAACAAGGCTCAAGAATACCAATAGTGGTCAACTAATACTGGTCACTACGTACAGCTACCACCCTGCTGAAAAACCAGCTCCAGAAGCTACATTTCCAGTCGAATCCCAAGATACGTTTACTCGTATGTTTGAGTTCCTTGATGTTTTGTACTGGGAGCCTAGTGCAACAGCATTGCCATTGCTGTAATTTCCGATTCCCACACCAAAGGAAAATGAATCTTCAGCCACATACGGTATTGATGCAATCGCTGTTGAGCCTGCGATTGCAGCGTTCAACCTATCACTTAATTTATTTATTTTATGGTCTATAGACTCAAACTTTTTGTTAGAATCTGCAGTGAAACTGCTAAATACTTCATTGGTATAAGTATTAGCAGAGGACAATGTTGAAGCATCTCCGTCCGCCCGGGATTGCGATTCGGCGGTTACTTTACCGTCGGTATAGGTATTCGCTGAAGACAGTGTGGAAGCATCTCCGTCCGCCCGGGATTGCGATTCGGCACTAACCTGGCTATCAATCTCTGCTTGGAGATCATCAACTGCAGCACTTAAATCATCGTTGAAGCAAACATTGACATACAAACCCGTACCATCTTTACAGTAATCTGTAGCAGCAAAAGAACTGAAACTAAGAAGCTGAAGCAAAAACAACTTACTTTTCATCAATCTCACCCATTTTAAAATACAATTATATACAGTTTACTGACATATCAATCATTAATCTACGTTAATGTGGCGTCGTTGAATAAATCGAAATTTTGGCCCTCTCAACAATCAGAACACGCTTCCATTGAAAACGCAGCATTCCGTTTAAGAAGTTAGTTGGCCACTTCAGGCTAGAGCTACGCGTTATGTGGCTTTGTTGAATAAATCAGATTCAGGGCGAGCGTCTCTAGAGCGGGTTGGGTTTTCAGGCGATACGCACACTTTCTGGCATACCTGACTTCGTCATTTTGTTCAGAGTACGTGCCATGGCCAGAGCCTCCGCACTGTCCATCATAATCCCGCAGCGTCAGTGAACCGCCGAACAGCTGTTTTACCCTGTACATCGCCGTTGCCGCTATTGAACGACGGTTGTAATCTGTTGTTCATTTCCACCGCGCATTACTCCCGGTCAGCCACTGGTTCGCAACAGCACGGTTACGGTCTGCGTACTCTCCGGACCAGTAGCCAGCGCCTTTTCGCGGCGGGATGAGCGCACAGATTTTCTTCCGGCGCAGTTCATCGTGACATAAACGCGTATCATAAGCGCCATCCGCTGCAACTTACCTGATTTTTCGATGAGTCTGTCGGATTAGCCCGGGGAGGGCCTCTGAGTCTGTCACATTGTTCAGCGACAGGTCCGCACAGATGATTTCACGTGTTTTGCTGTCAACGGCCAGATGCAGCTTACGCCAGATACGACGGCGTTCTTTGCCGTGTTTTTTGACTTTCCATTCGCCTCCACCAAAGACCTTCAGCCCGGAGGAATCAATCACCAGATGCGCGATTTCGCCCCGGGTGGGCGTTTTGAAACTGACATTAACCGACTTTGCCCGCCTGCTGACGCTGGTGTAATCCGGGCAGCGCAACGGTATATCCATCAGGGCAAAAATGGAATCAATGAAGCCCTGAGCAGCCCGAAGGGGCAGCCGGAATACGCGTTTAATCACCATGTAGTTGCACACTGAATTTGGCCACCTGAGTAGAAATGATATGCTCACCTCTACATTTTACAGGTGAACCAATGAGCAAAGCATTTACTGCTGAATTTAAAGTCGAAGCGGCAAAACTGGTCCTGGATCAGAACTACACTCACGGCAAAGCGGCTAAGGCGATGAACGTCAGCCTCTACGCCATTAACCGCTGGGTAAAATCGTTTAGCATGGAGCGCCAGGGAAAAATGCCCCCGGGGGTGCCTCTGACGCCTGAGCAGACTGAACTCAGGGAAATGAGAAAGCGAATACAACGCCCTGAAATGGAGAATTAAATCCTAAAAAAGGCTACCGCGCTCTTGATGTCGGATTCCCTGAACAGTTCACGATAATAGACAGTCTAGGAGCGCATTACCCGGCAGCGCCATTGTGCCGACTGTTCGGTGTTCACCGAAGCAGTTATCGCTACATTCGAAAAAATAGCAGTGGTCCTCACGCCAGGCGTGCCGTCAAACGGAGCCCCGTCAGTGAAGTCTGGAACGCCAGTGGTGGCTCTGCTGGTGCGAGAAGTATCGCCACGATGGTTAGCGCCAAGGGCGTCAGCCTCGGGCGATGGCTGGCAGGTAAGCTGATGAAAGAGCTGGATATCGGCAGTTGCCAGGTACCGGCGCATAAATACAAACGCGGCGGGAACGAACATGTTGAAATACCGAACCATCTCGACCGCCATTTCGCAGTTACCGCGCCGGATCAGGTCTGGTGCGGCGATGTGACCTATATCTGGACGGGAAAATGCTGGGCTTATCTGTACCGCGCCGTCGACAGCAGGAGCTGCACCATTGATTTTTACCTGACTTCACGTCGTAACACCAAAGCCGCATATCGCTTTATGGGCAAACTTCTGAACAATACGAAGCGCCGGCTAATTCCACGGTTGATCAACACGGATAAAGCCCCGACGTATGGGCGGGCGCTAGGATTGCTGAAGCGTGAAGGTAAATGTCCGCAGCATGTGCAGCACCGGCAGATAAAGTATCGAAATAATATAATCGAGTGCGATCATGGCAAACTGAAAAGAATAATCAACGCCACGCTGGGTTTCAAGTCAATGAAGACAGCTTACGCCACAATCAAAGGGATTAAAGTGATGGGTGCGCTACGGAAAGGTCAGGCAGAATCGTTATGTTTTGGGCATTACCTGGGCGAAATACGTCTGGTGAGCAGAGTCTTTGAAAGATAAGACCTTTCAATAACACGAAAGGCTAACTCATCAATATATTTGCAACAGAGTCCTATCTGAATATAAAACACTTTCGGTAAATTAGAGTCATCAACAACTCTCACGCCGAGTATGATTAATAAAAAACGATTATTTAAAATACCGCAAAAAAGCCATGCTAATACCATTATGCTTTTCGAATATGGAAAAACTGTTTGTTTTTTTTGGTTATTGAAAAAAACCCATTAATGAATAAAATCCTAAAACAATATTTTACTAGGGTTATTTAATGCAGTTTTATTTGAAAGATTTTTGTATCTTTATCAGTGTAGCCGAAACCGGTAGCCTATCGAAGACAGCTGCTATGCTGGGAATCAGTGTATCCTCAGTTAGTAAGAGACTGGTTAGGCTTGAGGAGCACTTACAGACTACACTACTTGAAAGAAATACACATGGCGTGCGTCTTTCACCAATTGGAAAAAAAGCGTATCTGAGATCAAAGGAGATTACTAACGACTTTTCTAATTTTATAGAAGAAATTAGGGGAGGGGAATCAATCCAAATAAACATTAATTTGGAAAAGGGGGTTTCATCAATGCCAATTGTGGACTGGGTATATGATTATGCAATAGCCCCGCTAAGCTTCAAATTTGAAATAAATTCTTCAGTAAGAATAAAAAGCCAGCTCCTTGATATTAATAACGTAGTTATTAGTTCCACCAAGTCAACATATCCCTATGCTATACATAGAAAACTTGAACCTATAGAAAGAACGATTTGTGTAGGAATGGGATATCAAAGCAAGGTTACAATAGATGCATTAAGTGCAGGAAAAATTGTCTTTTACTCAGGAGGTGATAACGATCTACCAATTTTGACTAACAATGTCAGTGGTGAAACAAAGACTATGCAGCCTATTATTGTGACAGACGACATTACTCAAGTTATTAGCCTTATTGAACGCAACGAGATGATTGCATTGGGAATTCCTGAGTACCTAGCCAAGAAATTTAACTCAAAAGGCATTTTGCGCACGGTGTCGTTAGATTGGTCTTTGCATACAACTCAATACTATCTTATATGGAAAAGGCGAAAATTTTATAATAAAGGGTTTCAAGATTTTCTGAATTTCATCGAACGACGATTTAATGAGTTTGTTTTAACCTAAATTAACAACCTAAGTGGTTAACAATTAATCGCCTGCGGAGTTTATTAAAAAGTCCAAAAGATACCAATTTCCCATGACTGCAGAGTGCAGTCGGTTTATGGCTCTAAATGAATCGCCACGGGTTTATCAGACACCTCAGAGTCGGCTTAAAGAGAGGTGCCAATGAGCGGTAAACGTTATCCCGAAGAGTATAAAATTTAAGCAGTCAAACAGGTTGTTGATCATGGTTATTCTGTTTCAAGCGTTGCAACACGTCTCGATATCACCACCCACAGTCTTTACGCTTGGATAAAGAAGTACGGTCCGGATTCCTCCACTCATAAAGAACAGTCAGATGCTCAGGCCGAGCTCTGCCGCCTCCAGAAAGAGCTGGAACGTGTTACCGTCGAACGGGACATACTGAAAATATCCGTGGCGTACTTCGCAAAGCTGTAGGACATAGTTACGCCTTCATTCGTGACAACGCCCGTTGCTGGCCTGTTCGCCGGCTCTATAGGACGCTGGATGTTGAGCCCAGTGGCTTTTTCACCTGGTTTCAGCAGCCGCATTCCTAACGCCATCAGTCAGACTTGAGACTAACAAGACAGGTTAAACAGCTCTACCCGGAATCGGGATGCGTCTATGGTTATCGCAAGATCCATCTGGATCTAGGGGATAGCGTTCAACAGTGCGGAGTCAGCATAGTCTGGCTATTGATGAAACGTGTCGGTATATCGGTATAAAGGCTCAGGTCGGATTGCGGAGCCCGCGGGTATATCAGATGAGGCAAGTATCGTGTCGCTCAATAGGCTACAGTGACAGTTCAATCCATGAGGGTTGGATAACGGGCATAACCTATATGAGGGCCCACGAAGGCTGGCTGTAACTTGCCGTGGTTGTTAATCTGTTCTCACGCAAAATGATCGGCTGGTCCACGCAATCCCGGATGACAAAGGACATTGTCCTGAACACCCTGCTGATGACTGTATGGCGGCGTAATCCCAAAAAAAAGGGCGCTGGTTCATTCGGGTCTGGACTGTCAGTATACAAGCCATGAGTGGCAGTCGTCCTGAAATCATACGGCTTGGAGGGCAGCATGAACCGTCGGGAAATTGTCACGTTAAAGCGGTAGCTGAAAGTTTTTTCCAGTTGTTGAAACGCTAACGCAAAAGAAAAGGATCTACGTGATTACCATTTCAATAAGTTGAAGTTATTTCTTTAACTCACGAATTTCAATTTACTCCGGCGTTGTTGGCGAGGCTTGGGGCATTTTTCCCTGATGTTCATCACGCCAGCGAGTCATGGTAGAAAGCCCTACATACATCGCTTAGCCGCTTCAGCAATGGTGTAATGCTG
>Ga0302348_1000651_pt1 | contig 14904 bp, 10 predicted proteins | sample PhySR1_FD_202177 | JGI IMG/M metagenome (GOLD analysis project Ga0302348, IMG submission 202177) | Leaf surface microbial communities from sunflower plants in UC Gill Tract Community Farm, Albany, California, United States - DLSL S.R1... | ecosystem: Host-associated > Plants > Phyllosphere >...
TGGCATCTTCTGCGTGATGTGGGCCGGTGTTTCCCTTTATACCGTCACATCACTTGGCACATTAACGCAAAATACCAGGAACAGTACCGAACTGGTCAACAACATGACGCTGATCAGCAAAGGTAACGATCAGTATTTCCGTACCGTGACGCGTCTGAGTCGTGCGGTTGCACAGCTTCAGGCTGACCCGTCAAAGGGCCCTGAAATTTTTGACAGCGCCAAACAATCTCTTGATGGACTGACTCAGGCGCTGGCTGATTTTAAATCAGTACCCCATCCGGGCCTGGAAGAATCAGCCATTCAGGAACTGCAGACCAGCTGGGAAAACCTGCTGACACAGGGCGTTACGCCGTTATTCAATGCTGCCAGCAGTAAGAATATCGACACCTATAACCAGTTAGCCAACACCACGGTTCCGGCGCTGAGCCGCACTTTTGGTTCATCAATGGAAAAAGTCAGCAGCCAGATTGCAGTTGATTTTCAGGCCGCACAAAATGAATCCAATCATCTGACCTACATGAGCAAAGTGATCCAGCTGAGCGCATTTGGTATTGGTTTGATCCTGTTGCTGCTGACCGACCGCTATCTGGTGATGGCGCTGGTGAAACCGCTGGATAAAATCCGCGATCAGTTCGCGGTGATCGCCAGCGGTGACCTGACGCAGTATATGGAAGAGTTCGGTAAAAACTGCGCCGGTAAACTGATCCCGCTGCTGAATGTGATGCAGGCGAGTCTGGTGAATACGGTGCAGACGATCCGTAACTGTACTAACCATATCTATCAGGGCGCATCAGAAATTTCAGCAGGGAATAATGACTTGTCTTCGCGTACCGAAGAACAGGCTTCTGCTCTGGAAGAAACCGCAGCCAGTATGGAAGAACTGACAGCGACGGTGAAACACAATGCCGATAACGCACATCACGCCAGCCAGCTGGTGATTGAAGCCTCCGGCACAGCGCAGAAGGGCGGAAATATTGTGGCGGACGTGGTCAGTACCATGAAAGACATTTCCGGCAGCTCAAAGAAAATTGCTGAAATTACGTCGGTCATCAATAGCATTGCTTTCCAGACCAACATTCTGGCGCTGAACGCCGCAGTTGAAGCCGCACGTGCGGGCGAACAGGGGCGTGGATTTGCGGTGGTCGCCAGCGAAGTGCGCAATCTGGCACAGCGCAGCGCTCAGGCGGCGAAAGAAATCGAATCCCTGATCAGCGAATCGGTTTCCCGCGTCGACAGCGGTTCAAAACTGGTTGAAAACGCCGGTCTGACGATGAATGAAGTGGTGCGCTCAATTACGCATGTCACCGATATCATGGCGGAAATTGCTTCGGCATCTGATGAGCAAAGCAAAGGCATCGGTCAGGTGGCGGTGGCGATCACTCAGATGGACAGTGTGACGCAGCAGAACGCCTCGCTGGTTGAAGAGGCATCGCAGGCTGCGGTTTCTCTGGAAGAACAGGCTGCATTACTCAACAACGCCGTGGCCACGTTCAAACTCAAAGACAGCGTCACCAACGTGAAGGGACGTCCAGCGAAAGCGGTTTCCGCTCCGTTGCTGCGTCCGGATACCGGGATGGGCGGGTTGCTTTCGGCGAATAGCGCGAAAAGTGCTGAGAACTGGGAAACGTTTTGAGAAGCACGAAGAGAGTGAGCGTTGAATAAGTAAGAAAAAACAAACGGGTAGCCTGAAAAGGTTACCCGTTTTTAATCAGCCTTCATGACCGTTAAGATGCGCCAGCAGCATCTCTTCAATCAGTTCGCTACGACTGATGTTACGTTCTTCAGCCAGCTTATTGAGCGTATCAACAGCATCGGCATTCATTTTCAGCTCAACGCGACGCAGACCGCTCGCTTTATCGCGGCGTAACTGATTGCGCTTGTTGATCCTGAGCTGTTCATCACGGGATAGCGGATTTGTTTTTGGACGCCCCGGACGGCGGTCATCTGCGAACAGATCAATCGTCGTGCGATCCAGTTGTTCTTTTGCCATAGGTAGCGGTACAACCAGGGAAGTTTTTACATCGGAAAACGGCAAGCCGAATCCTGACGAGCGTTTCACACATTTCGGGCTAAGAAACCCTGACCCAATTTACCCCCCGCGACTCAGCCTGAGTGAAACGGGGCGGCAAAATTATAGCGCGCAATCATACACTGGCGCGCCTGGGGTTCACAACGCCTGATTGCCCTGATTTCATGATAACTTTCTAAGTTGTGCAGACTTTTTGCACAATTTATCCCCAGGATGTTAAACCTTAGTCCACATCGATGAAACGGTGAACAGCGCGCAGCACGGCCTCAGGTTTTTCCGCGTGAACCCAGTGTCCGGTTCCGGCGACGACATAGGCTTTGGCCTGCGGGAACTGACGGGCGATATCTTCGCGGTAAGCGTCCTGCACATACGGCGACAATCCGCCGCGGATAAATAACGCCGGGTGATCCCATGCCGGTACGTCTTCCCAGCCGGTGATGGTTTCGTATTCACTGAGCAGCACCGGAACGTTAAAGCGCCATTCTCCCTGCTGGAAAGATTTCAGCAGAAACTGAATCACGCCGTCTTCCTTTATATACTCGCGCATACAGGCGGCAGCCGACGTGCGGTCACGTAATCCGGCAGCGGTGACGGCGTTAATCGCGGCAAAAATCTCATCGTGACGGCGCACGCGGTAATCGACCGGCGCGACATCAATGACGATCAGCTTCTCGATACGGTCAGGGATCAGCGCGGTCAGCGCCATCGCTGCTTTGCCGCCCATCGAGTGGCCGATAACAATGATTTTTTGGAAACCCACTTCATCCAGCGTTTCTGCTAAATCCTGCGCCATCGCGGCGTATGACATCTCATCAGAACGCCCGGACTGGCCGTGGTTACGCAAATCGACCTGTAACACTCTATGCTGTTGTTTCAGGTCGCGGCCCAGAACGCCCAGATTATCAAGGGTTCCGAACAGGCCGTGGATTAACACAACCGGCAGGGCATGGCTGCCAGCGACTTCAGGTTCTTGCAGGCGATAATGTAATTTCATGGCGAAGTTCATACTGATAAACGATTCCATTAGGTTATCATGAGTTGCGGATGATTTTTTAAAACAGAAAGTTTCTGCCAGATGCCTGAGCGGGATTTGACTACCAGAAGCAAGAACAGGCCGGAGCCTGCATGCAGCAAAAACGGGAAGTAGTCTGGTTTTTGCTTCGCGGCGCAATTCCCCTGTTTGTTACTGTGTAGAAATTTGTATAATCCTTTTGAATTAAGTAGAAAAACAGTACTGGATAAAGATGAAAACTATTGAGGTTGACGAAGAACTCTACCGCTACATTGCCAGCCACACGCAGGCTATCGGTGAAAGTGCGTCTGATATTTTACGCCGTATGTTGAAGTTTACTGCCGGACAGACCGCTCCTGCCGCGACAGTGAATGCTTCCATTATTGCCGGCACCGTTGCACAGGAAAAACCTGTCGCCGCTGCAGCACCGACGTCGCGTGATAAAGTCCGCGCCGTCCGTGAACTGTTGCTGTCTGACGAATACGCAGAGCAGACCAAAGCGGTGAACCGCTTTATGTTGATCCTGTCGACCTTGTATGGCCTGAACCCGAAAGAATTTGCCGTTGCGACCGAGTCATTAACAGGCCGCACGCGTACCTATTTTGCCGGTGACCAGCAAACCCTGCTGCAAAACGGCATTCATACCAAGCCTAAACACGTTCCCGGAACGCCGTATTGGGTTATTACGAATACCAACACAGGTCGCAAACGCAGCATGATCGAACACATCATGCAACTCATGCAGTTCCCGGCGGAACTGACTGACAAAGTGTGCGGCACCCTCTAAATTTCAGCGTAAGGGAGAAGCGCCAGTGGCTAATCACCCCCGTGCAGGGCAACCTGCTCAGCAAAGCGATTTGATTAATGTGGCGCAGTTAACGTCACAGTATTACGTTCTGCAACCGGATCCGGCTAATACAGCACACGCTGTGAAATTCGGCACGTCCGGTCATCGCGGTAGTTCGTTGCGTCACAGCTTTAATGAAGCGCACATCCTGGCCATTGCTCAGGCAATTGCTGAAGTGCGTAAAGAGCAGGGCACCACCGGCCCGTGCTACGTGGGTAAAGACACACATGCGTTGTCTGAACCGGCGTTTATCTCTGTGCTGGAAGTGCTGACGGCGAATGGCGTGGATGTCATCGTGCAGGAAGACAACGGCTTCACGCCGACGCCTGCGGTGTCTCACGCTATCCTGACCCACAACCGCAACGGCGGCGCACTGGCTGATGGCATCGTCATCACCCCTTCGCACAATCCACCGGAAGATGGCGGCATCAAATACAACCCGACCAACGGTGGCCCGGCAGATACCAACCTGACCTCCGTGATTGAGAAACGCGCTAACGCACTGCTGGCTGCGAAGCTTGCGGGTGTGAAACGTCAGTCTCTGGATCAGGCGTGGAAAAGTGGTCATCTGGTGGCGCAGGATCTGGTTCAGCCGTTTATCGAAGGCCTGACCGACATCGTTGATATGGCCGCGATTCAGAAAGCAGGCCTGAAACTGGGTGTGGATCCTCTCGGTGGTTCCGGTATCGAATACTGGAAGCGCATCGCTGAGCATTACAAACTGGATCTGACGCTGGTGAACGATGAAGTCGATCAGACTTTCCGTTTCATGCATCTCGACCACGACGGTGTGATCCGCATGGACTGCTCGTCTGAATCCGCCATGGCCGGTCTGCTGGCGCTGCGTGATAAATTCGATCTGGCCTTTGCCAATGACCCTGACTACGACCGCCACGGCATTGTGACGCCAGCCGGTCTGATGAACCCCAACCATTATCTGGCGGTGGCGATTCAGTACCTGTTCCAGCACCGTCCGCAGTGGGGCAAAGAGGTTGCCGTCGGTAAAACGCTGGTTTCCAGCGCGATGATCGACCGCGTAGTGGAAGATTTAGGCCGTAAACTGGTAGAAGTACCGGTAGGCTTTAAATGGTTCGTTGATGGTCTGTTTGACGGCAGCTTCGGTTTTGGTGGCGAAGAAAGTGCAGGGGCTTCTTTCCTGCGTTTCAATGGCACCCCGTGGTCTACCGACAAAGACGGTATCATCATGTGCCTGCTGGCCGCGGAAATCACCGCCGTCACCGGCAAGAACCCGCAGGAACATTACAACGAGCTGGCTGCCCGCTTTGGCGCGCCAAGCTACAACCGTATTCAGGCACCTGCAACTCACGCGCAGAAAGCCGCGCTGTCTAAACTTTCTCCTGAACAGGTGAAAGCCGACACGCTGGCCGGTGACCCGATCACTGCCCGTCTGACCAACGCTCCGGGTAACGGCGCGTCAATCGGCGGCCTGAAAGTGATGACCAAAAACGGCTGGTTCGCGGCACGTCCGTCCGGTACAGAAGAAGCCTACAAAATTTATTGTGAAAGCTTCCTCGGTGCTGAACACCGCGAACAAATTGAGAAAGAAGCGGTAGAAATCGTCAGCAAGGTTCTTGCCGACGCTAAATAAGCCGTTTTCTGTTTCTCATCAAAGGCGCTGATTATTCAGCGCTTTTTTTTTGCGCGTTTCTTGCCGCCAGTTCAGAGACGAAAAAGATATATCTAAATGCGCTTTTCGGCTTGCCAGTTTCTGAAAATTGATCTAGTTTAGATATATCGAAATAATTCGATATATCTAAATAGGACGTAAACTATGTTTAGCAAAATGTTTGAAGGCCGCCACCGCGGTCACGGATGCCGGGAAGAAGGGCATCGCGGTCATTGCCGTCATGAATCAGATCGCAGCGATCACAGCGAGCGTCACATGTTGCGCCGGGATGGCCGCCATCGTGGTGAAGAACGTGGTGAAGAAGGGCGCGAACGTCGCGGACGTGGCGAAGGCCGTCGCGGTGGTCGTGGCGAGCGCGGTGTGCATCGTCTGTTTGAACACGGTGATTTGCGCCGCGTGCTGCTGGCGCTGGTGGCGAAGAAACCAAGCCACGGTTATGAGTTGATCAAAGCCATCGAAGAAGCGTCTTCCGGTCTGTATGTGCCAAGCCCTGGCGTCATTTACCCGACGCTGACGCTGCTGGAAGAGCAGGATTTCCTCGAGCCTGTCGCCACCGGTAATGGTCGTAAAAGCTATCAGATAACTGAAGCCGGAAAAGTCGAACTGGCGCAGCATCAGGCGGCGGTGGATGTGATTTTTGCCCGTCTGGCTGGCGCTCAGCGTCCGCGTGAAAACAATCTGGCAGAAGGTATTCATGAATCGATGCACCGCCTGCGTCACGCGCTGCGCGGCAACATGATGCGTTCGGATTTAACGCCGGAGCAGGTGGTGCGGGTGAGTGCCATTTTGCAGCAGGCTGCGGAAAGTCTGGAAGCTGAATTTGGCGAAGCCAAACCGGAAACTGACGAACCTAAGGCATAAAACGATAGCCTACGCCGGTTTCAGTCAGTAAATGACGCGGCCGGGTGGCGTCGGCCTCCAGTTTCTGGCGCAAATGCCCCATGTAGATGCGCAGATAATGGCTGTGTTCGACGTAATTCGGGCCCCACACGTGGCTCAGTAACTGACGCTGAGTAATCACTTTGCCGCTGTTTGCCAGCAGTTCGGCCAGCAGGCGAAACTCAATCGGCGTCAGATGACAATCTTCCCCGTTTCGTTGTACGCGGCGGTTGATCAAATCTACCGTCACATCCGCAAACGTGACCAGCGGACTTTCCTGTGAACTGCCCGCATGACGGCGCAGCGCCACGCGAACCCGCGCCAGCAGCTCGCCAACGCCAAACGGCTTGGTCAGAAAATCATCGGCACCGGCATCCAGCGCGGCAATTTTGTCTTCTTCACTCGTGCGAGCCGACAGCACAATCACCGGGATCGCGCTCCAGTGGCGTAAATCGCGGATATACGTCAGGCCGTCACCGTCCGGTAAACCGAGATCGAGAATAATCAGATCCGGTTTACGCGTGCCGGCCTCAATCAGCCCGCGTTGCAGCGTCTCACTTTCAAATACCCGCAAGCCTTCCGCCTCGAGCGCCGTGCGCACAAAGCGGCGGATCTCTTTTTCGTCTTCAACAATTAAAATATTTACCGGGGATGCGCTCACGTTGCCTCGTCGATGTCAGTGTCCATATCCGCTTCCATCTCGGGCAGGGCTTCCAGCGGCAGCCTGAAACGGAAACGCGCGCCGCCGTCAGGGCCATTCTCCGCCCAAATTCGTCCGTCGTGCACCTCAATAATGGCACGGCAAATCGCTAATCCCAACCCCACGCCGGGAATAGCTGACTCTTTATTTCCCCTGGCGAATTTTTCGAAAATAGCGTGTTCGGCACCGGCCGGAATTCCCGGACCGTTATCCCAGACTTCGATCTCCAGCCACTCATCCAGCGGTGTGGCTTTTATGCCAATCGTCGCGCCAATACCGGCATATTTATGGGCATTTTCCAGCAGATTGATCAGCACCCGTTCAATCAGGCTGGCGTCGCAGTTAACCAGCACCATTTCCTTCGGCAAATCTATCTCGATGTGGTCGTGAGCCAGCACCGGTTCAAGCATCCGCAGCGCGCTGCCGGTGATTTCTTCCACTGACTGCCACTCTTTGCGCAGATTAAATCCGCCGGACTGAATGCGCGCCATATCCAGCAGATTATTCACCAGCCGTGTGGTGCTCAGTACCTGCTGGCGGATCTGGCTGGCCTGCGGGGCGTGCTTCGAACCTTCCGATGCCAGATCCAGCGTCAGGATTTCCGCCTGCCCGAAAAGCACCGTCAGCGGTGTGCGCAGGTCATGGGAAAGCGCTGAAAGCAGTGAGTTGCGCAGTTGCTCGCGTTCAGTTTCCAGTCTTGCTGTTTCCGCGCTGGCGGCCAGATGCAGACGTTCAAGGGCATTGGCAATCAGCACGGTGAAAGTTTGTAGCAGACGTTGCTGTTCCGGCACCAGTAGCTGGCGGATATTCGGCGGTTCGACCGCCAGCAGACCGCGGGATTCACCGGAAGCAATCAGCGGCAAAAGCTGATACGGCACGCCGGGCAGGGTATCGGTGCCCGCACCGGCAGGCATTTTTTTATCGAAACTCCAGCGGGCGATGGCGTCATCCACCACAATCGACGTGGTTTCACCGGCAGGTTGTGCCAGTTCGCCATTCTCCTGCGGCAGCAAAATGGCGGTTTTGGCATTCAGGCTGGAAGAAATAAAGTGGCGGCTGGTTTGCGCAATGGCTTCCGGCGTCAGCGACTGGCTCAGCCCTTTGGACATTTCATACAGATGCTGCGCGCGTTTTTCACGGTGACGGGCGATGCGCGCCTGATAACGCACACCGGCGGTCAGATTCCCGATCAGAATACCGACGATCAGCATGACGCCGAACGTCACCAGATACTGTGCATCAGTGACCGCCAGCGAGCCGCGCGGCTGGACGAAAAACAGATCGAAGCTAACGACATTGATTACTGCCGCCAGCACCGACGGCCAGCGGCCATAAAACAGCGCGACAATCACCACGCCGAGCAGATACACCATCACCAGGTTGGCCTGATCGAAGGTCGGCACCAGCCATTGCGACATCACGGTGATCACCGCACACAGCGCCACTGCCAGCGAGCAGCCCCAGAGCTGGCGGCTGAAGCGGTCAGCGAATGTGCGTGAGTCCTGTTCTTTGCGTGCCGGATTGGGCGGAGAATCTTCCAGTCCGACCACGATGAGATCGAGATCCGGCGCGATATTTGCCAGTTTATCGGCAAAACTGGCGCTGAACTTCCAGCGTTTTTCGCGGCGGCGGCCGGTCACGATTTTGCCCAGACGATGCTCGCGGGCGTAGCGTAAAATCGCCTGTTCTTCCTGCGGATCGGAGAGGGTGGCGGTTTCCGCGCCCAGTTCCTGGGCCAGTTTCAGGGAGTGCAAAATGGCGCGTCGCTGGCCTTCCGGCAGACGATGCAGACGAGGCGTTTCTACATACACCGCGTGCCAGACGCAGCCGAGACGTGCGGCCATGCGCGATGCAACACGCACCAGTTTTTCATTACCGCCGCCGTGACCAATGCACAGCAACAGTGCGTCGCGGGTATGCCAGACACGATTGACGCCCTGATCGTCGCGATATTCGCGCATCTGATCGTCAACGCGATCGGCGGTGCGGCGCAGGGAAAGCTCGCGCAGGGCAATCAGATTGCCTTTACGGAAGAAGTGTTCGATGGCGCGTTCGGCCTGACCGGGAATATAAACTTTGCCTTCTTTCAGGCGCTGGCGCAGGGAGTCTGGCGGCAAATCCACCAGCACCACTTCGCTGGCGTCATCAAACAGACGGTCGGGAACGGTTTCGCGAATAATAATGCCGGTGACGCCGCTGACCACATCGTTCAGGCTTTCAAGATGCTGCACGTTGACGGTGGTAAACACGTCGATTCCGGCATCGAGTAACTCTTCGACATCCTGCCAGCGCTTCGGATGGCGCGAACCGGCGGCGTTACTGTGTGCCAGTTCGTCCATCAGGATCAGGGCAGGGCGGCGGGCCAGCGCGGCATCGAGGTCAAATTCCTGCACCTGACGACCGCGGTGGTTTATGCGTTTCGGGGGTAACAGAGAAAGCCCCGGCAGCAGCGCCTGCGTTTCCTCCCTTCCGTGGGTTTCCACCACGCCAACCAGCACGTCGAGACCGGTGGCACGCAGACGCTGTGCTTCCTGCAACATGGCAAAAGTTTTTCCGACGCCCGCACAGGCGCCGAAAAAGACTTTCAGTTGCCCGCGTGGCTTCTCATTGGCGAGCGCCAGCAGGCTGTCAGGATCGGGTCTTTCTTCTGTCATATCACCCTTCATACTTCGAGCTGCAGGTGCGTTGGCTTCACTCAGTCACCCGAATCACTTACTTATGTAAGCTCATCGGGACTCCTTCACTTGTCGCCTTCCTGCAACCCGAATTATTTTGGTTGGTTAATTGGTTAATTGGTTAATTGGTTAATTGGTTTTCAGTTCATCCAGCGCCTGATTCAGGCCGAGCACGTTAACCACGTCGGGGCCGAGGAAACCAATCAGCGGCGATGATGTATTATCATCAATCAATTTATTCACTTGCGCCAGTGGCAGACCACGCGCGGCAGCAATGCGCGGTGCCTGCCATTGGGCGGCGGCGACCGAAATCTGCGGGTCTAAACCACTGCCACTGGCGGTGACCAGATCCACCGGCACCGCCGCCGGACTTTGCGGATTGGCCTTGCGCAGCGCAGCCACACGGTCTTTCACCGCCTGATCCAGTGCCGGATTACTGGCCGCCAGATTGCTGCCAGCGGATGCCATCGGGTTATATGGCGAGTCGGAGGTGACAGAAGGACGTCCCCAGAAATAATCATTACGGGTAAAATTCTGCCCGATCAGTTCTGAGCCAATCACTTTATTCCCGCTGTCTTTAACCAGCGAACCCATGGCCTGAGTACGGAACACCAGTTCTGAGACGCCGGTGGTCAGCAGCGGATACACCACGCCGGTCGCCAGCGTCAGCAGAACCGTCATCACCAGAGCCGGGCGGACATAGGACATTCTTTTAACGGACATAATGGTCTTCCTCAAAAATCAGCTCAGATGTAAAACGGTCAGGATCACGTCAATCAGTTTGATACCCGCAAATGGCACCAGCAGTCCGCCGACGCCATAAATCCACAGGTTACGGCGCAGCAGGGCGGCGGCGCTCATGGCTTTATAGCTCACGCCTTTCAGCGCCAGCGGGATCAGGAACACAATCACCAGGGCGTTGAAAATAACCGCCGACATAATGGCCGACGACGGCGACGTCAGGTGCATGACGTTCAGCGCATTCAGCTGCGGATAGGTCGCCGCGAATGCCGCCGGGATAATGGCGAAATACTTCGCCACATCGTTGGCGATACTGAAGGTGGTCAGTGAGCCGCGCGTCATCAGCATCTGTTTACCGATATGCACGACTTCAATCAGCTTGGTCGGGTTGGAATCGAGATCGACCATGTTCCCCGCTTCTTTCGCCGCCTGCGTACCGGAGTTCATCGCCACCGCGACATCGGCCTGCGCCAGAGCCGGGGCGTCGTTGGTACCGTCGCCGGTCATCGCCACTAAACGGCCTTCCGACTGATACTGACGGATCAACGCCAGTTTGGCTTCCGGCGTGGCTTCCGCCAGAAAATCATCCACACCTGCTTCGGCGGCAATCGCAGCGGCGGTCAGACGGTTATCCCCGGTGATCATCACCGTTTTGATGCCCATTTTGCGCAGTTCGGCGAAACGTTCCTTAATGCCGCCTTTGACGATATCTTTCAGTTCGACCACGCCCAATACTTTCGCGCCTTCCGCCACTACCAGCGGCGTGCCGCCTTTGCGCGCTACGTTTTCCACCAGCTCGTCAACGGCTTTCGGGAAGGTGCCGCCGTTGGATTCCACATGACGACGGATCGCATCCACCGCACCTTTACGGATACTGCGCTCACCGACGTTAACGCCGCTCATGCGGGTTTGCGCGGAGAAGGGCACGAAGGTCGCATTCAGTGAATGAATATCGCGTTCGCGCAGATTAAAGCGCTGCTTCGCCAGTACCACGATACTGCGGCCTTCCGGTGTTTCATCCGCCAGAGACGATAACTGCGCGGCATCAGCCAGTTCCTGTTCCGTCACCTGAGGGGCGGGCAGGAACTGCGAAGCCTGACGGTTACCGAGCGTGATGGTGCCGGTTTTATCCAGCAGCAATACATCCACGTCACCGGCGGCTTCTACCGCACGACCGCTGGTGGCAATGACGTTGGCTTCCAGCATACGGCTCATCCCCGCCACGCCGATAGCCGACAATAAGCCGCCGATGGTGGTCGGGATCAGACACACCAGCAGCGCGACCAGCACGGTGACAGTCACCGGAATACCGGCGTGACTTGCGCCCACGCTGAACAGTGAGAACGGATACAGCGTCGCCGTTGCCAGCACGAACACCAGCGTCAGCGCCACCAGCAAAATGGTCAGCGCCACTTCGTTTGGGGTCTTGCGGCGTTTCGCGCCTTCGACCATCGCAATCATGCGGTCGAGGAAGGTATCGCCGGGGTTGGCCGAACACTCCACAACCAGCCAGTCGGACAACACGCGCGTCCCGCCGGTAACCGAGGAGAAATCACCGCCGGATTCGCGGATCACCGGCGCGGACTCACCGGTAATCGCGCTTTCATCCACAGATGCACCGCCGGTCAGCACTTCGCCGTCGCACGGCACAGTATCGCCCGCTTCGATCAGCACGTAATCGCCTTTGCGCAGCGTATCGGCGGCGACTTTGATCACCGGCGATTCAGGGCGCGGTTCGTAGATTTTTTTCGCCCAGCTGGTTTTCTGCACGCCTTTCAGGCTCTGCGCCTGCGCCTTGCTGCGGCCTTCCGCCAGCGCTTCGGCGAAGTTGGCAAACAGCACGGTGAACCACAGCCACAGCGACACGCTGCCGGTAAAAGCCGCGCTGCCGTCGGTACGGTGCAGCAAGATCGCCAGCCAGATAAGGGTGGTCAGGATGCTGCCCAGATACACCACGAACATCACCGGATTGCGCCACTGAACGCGGGGATCCAGCTTTTTCACCGAATCCAGCAGGGCAGTGCGGATCAGGCGGGGTTCAAATAACGCACGTTGTTTACGACTCATCTTTTTAGTCTCTATATTCATCAGTTCAACGAGTTACGCAGCATTACTGTGCTGACCAGACCTGCAAATGTTCCGCGACCGGTCCCAGCGCCAGTGCCGGAATAAAGGTCAGCGCGCCGACTAACAACACGGTGCCGACCAGCAGGCCGATAAACAGCGGGCCGGACGTCGGCAGGGTGCCGTTGCCTGCCTGCTGGCGCTTTTTCGCCACCAGTGAACCGGCAATCGCCAGCACCGGAATGATCACCCCGAAGCGGCCAAAGAACATGCACGCTGCCAGCAACAGGTTGTAGAACGGTGTGTTAACACTCAGTCCGGCAAACGCGCTGCCGTTGTTGTTAGCGGCGGAGGACACCGCGTACAGCACTTCACTGAAACCGTGTGCGCCGGGGTTTAAAATCCCCGCGCGACCTGCGTCGGTGACCAGTGCCAGCGCAGTGCCGAGCAGTACCAGCGTTGGTGTAACCAGGATCGCCAGTGCGGTCATCTTCATGTCGTAAACGTCGATTTTCTTACCGAGATATTCCGGTGTGCGACCGATCATCAGCCCGGCGATAAACACCGTCAGCAGCACGAACAACAGCATGCCGTACAGGCCGGAACCCACGCCGCCGAACACCACTTCACCGATCTGCATCAGCCACATCGGTACCATGCCGCCGAGCGCGGTGAAGGAATCGTGCATGGCGTTGACCGCACCGCACGATGCCGCCGTGGTGACCACCGCATACAGGCTGGAAGCCAGAATGCCGAAGCGGCTTTCCTTACCTTCCATATTGAAGTTGCTGTCCGCACCGAGCATCGTGAAGTGCGGGTTACCTTTGAGTTCGGCGTACATCACCACTACCACCGAGACGACAAAAATCACCGACATCGCCCAGATCAGCGCGTGTCCCTGACGGTTGTCGCCGACCACCCGGCCAAACGCGAAGCACAGCGCACAAGGGATAATGAAAATTGCCAGCATCTGCACCATGTTGGTCAGCGCCGTCGGGTTCTCAAACGGATGCGCGGAGTTAGCGCCAAAGAAGCCACCGCCGTTGGTGCCGAGCATTTTGATCGCTTCCTGAGAAGCCACCGGCCCCATCGGCAACGTTTGTTGCAGGCCTTCCAGCGTGGTGATGTGCTGATACGCTTCGAAGTTTTGCAGTACACCCTGACTGACGAAAAACAGCGCCAGCAGGAAGGACACCGGCAGAAGCAGATACAGCGTGATGCGCCATAAATCAGTCCAGGCGTTACCGATGGTCTGCGCTGAAGGACGCGCAAAAGCGCGGATCAGAGCGAACGCTACGGCGACACCGGTGGCAGCAGAAAGGAAGTTTTGCACGGTCAGTCCGACCATCTGACTGAGATAGCTCAGCGTACTTTCGCCGCTGTAAGCCTGCCAGTTAGTGTTGGTGACGAAACTTACCGCGGTGTTAAAGGCCAGATCCCATGACAGTCCGCCAAAGTGCTGCGGATTCATCGGCAACGCGCCTTGTGCCATCAGCATCGCCGTCAGCACAATAATGCCCAGAATGTTGAATACCATGATCGCCAGCGCGTACTGCCACCAGTTCATTTCAGCATGGCTGCTGCCAGACGTGCGTAAAACACCGTTTTCAATGCGCTGAATAAATGCGCCGGGCTGTCCTTCGATCAGTTGAGCAATAAAATTACCCAGTGGTTTTGCCAGCAGCAAAAGCACCAGCATAAAACTGGCAATCAGTAAGAATCCGGTTGCGGCCATTTAAAAATCCTCCGCATTCAGCAGGGCATAAACCAGATAGCCGAGCAGCAGAAGAACCAGTAATGCGCCGCAGATTACGCCAACACTCACAATCCACCTCCACAGGTGTGTTTTTATGTTGTGGCGAGAATAAGGAAAGGCGGGAAAAGATCCTGAAAAGAAACATAACCGCAGTGTAAAAAAAGTATAAAAATGCGCAAAAATGAAACCATAAAGAAACTTTAATTGCGTATTTATTTAACCATTCTGTAACTCAATTACAGTGTCAGGGCAAAATTGGCGAATATTTACACTTTTAGGTGGTCAGATGAGTAGTAAAATTTCATCAATTGCAGTATATTTTTCGCAACTTACAGTTTCCGAAAACTTTCCAAATTTCACAGGAGCAACGCGATGAATGATTACACGCCATATACAATGACCCGCATACTGGCCCGCCGCGCTTTTGTTATCGCAGCCGGTGTGCTGGCTCTGCCCGTCATGCTGTTCCGCGCTGACCGCGCTCGTTTTTACAGCTATTTACACCGCGTCTGGATGAAAACCAGCGATAAGCCGGTGTGGCTGAGTCATGCTG
>Ga0302348_1000657_pt1 | contig 14761 bp, 16 predicted proteins | sample PhySR1_FD_202177 | JGI IMG/M metagenome (GOLD analysis project Ga0302348, IMG submission 202177) | Leaf surface microbial communities from sunflower plants in UC Gill Tract Community Farm, Albany, California, United States - DLSL S.R1... | ecosystem: Host-associated > Plants > Phyllosphere >...
TTTCCGCCACGACGGCGTAATTCATGCAAAGTCTGAGTGATCATTCGTGCGCCTGTCGCGGCAAAAGGATGGCCGTAAGCCAGTGATCCGCCCAGAACGTTAAATTTATCCCAGTCTATTTCGCCAACTGCCTGACTGCGGCCAAGTTTCTCACGGGCAAATTCATCACTGGCTAACATTTTGATATTCGCCAGAGTCTGCGCGGCAAATGCTTCGTGCATATCAATCAGGTCAAGATCACCGAGCGTCAGACCGGCACGATCCAGCGCCAGCGGCGTGGCATAAGCCGGACCAAGCAGCATGTCTTCCCACACATTGATGGCGGCAAAAGCAAAACTTTTCAGATAACCGAGAGGCTGCAGACCGAGTTCACGCGCCCGCGATTCACTCATCATCAGTACCGCGGCCGCGCCGTCGGTCAGCGGCGTACTGGTCGCGGCCGTCACGGTGCCGTGTTTGCGATCAAACGCCGGACGCAATTTTGCGTATTGCACGATTTCAGAATTCAGGCGGATGTTGTTGTCTTTTTGCAGCACTTCACGGTAAGGCGGAACCTGCGCGGCCATCACCTGAGAATTCAGATAGCCCTGCTCCCACGCCTGTGCCGCCAGCGTGTGAGAACGGTGCGCGAGTTCGTCCTGTTGTTCGCGGGAAATATTATGACTTTTCGCCATCTGTTCCGCAGTATCGCCCATGCGCAGGCCGGTGGAATATTCAGCCACAGCAGGCGGCACCGGCATCAGGTCGCGCAGTTTAAGTTTGCTGAAAATGGACAGACGCTGCGACAACGTGCGCGCTTTATTGACGTCCACCAAGGCGCGGGCGAGACGTTTGCTGACGCCAATCGGCAGAACCGAAGACGAATCGGCTCCGCCTGCAATCCCGATGCTGATCGTGCCGCTCATAATGCTTTCCGCGACGTTGGCGACCGCCTGAAAACTGGTGGCGCAGGCACGAGAAACGCTGTAGGCGTCAGTCGATACATTCATGCCGGTGCCGAGGACGATTTCGCGCGCAATATTTGGTGCTTCCGGCATCTGCACGACTTGCCCGAATACCAGCTGATCGATGACCTTCGGGTCGATCCCACTTTTCGCCAGTAACTCACTGACCACTATTTTGCCGAGGTCTACGGCGGGAATGCCGTGATAGGCGGTGGCCTGTTTGGCAAACGGCGTACGCAAACCATCGACAATCGCAATGCGATCGCCTTCACGTGTCACCAGTGGAATGACTTTATTCATACAAGCTCCTGAGAAAAAATAGGGTCTTAAGAGGTCAGACCTGATAACTCAGTTTTAACTATGTATTTACATTTGGCAAAGTGAAAGGCAATGAAGTGCGAGCAACAGCAAATTTTTCTGAAATAAGAATGAGAAGAAAGGCAGCGGGCAGAAATAGCGGACAAAAAAATACCGCTTATATAAGCGGTATTACAATTTAAAACTTCCCCTAAATAATTTGAGTCTCAGAAAGGCGGCAATCGAAGTAATCCCGATGAGCTGACATAAGTCAGTGATTCGGGTTACTGAGTGCAGCCAACGCATCTGCGGCTCAAAGTATGACGGGGATCAGCGTAAGGCTAACTGGAAGATCATGGTTTCTGCCTGGCAGCTGAAAGTGAAATCGATATTCAGCTCAACGCCGCCTTCCACTTTTTCGATACGGCTCTTGATTTCGCAAGGCTCGGATTCGACGCCGCGTGCGCGTTCGGTCAGGGCTTCCAGCGTTTCTTTAGCCTGTGCTTCATTTTCAAAAACGCGGCTGTAAGATGCGGTGCAATCGGTGTTATCCATGATGGTGCCCACATCAACACAGCAGCAGGCTGCGGTTTCTTCTGCGCCGCATTTGTTGATGGAGTGCAGAGGTTGGGTGGATTTAGAGGACATGGTTACGTCAGACATAATTTTCTCCCCGGCATCAACGGCAACGTCCACCGTCTGGCCTGTTTGCGAATAAAGTTTTATTTCCAGCCTGTATTTTACGCCACCGTTCTGACAACACACTAGCACTTACTTATTATGTGCCTTTGAAGTGATCCAGATCACGTATATGTAAGTAATCGATTAAAACTAAGTCATCGTTCTCACTTTAACGTTTCTTAATTGAACTTTTATTGTTGGTTTTTTGTTAAGTGGATCCAATTTCTTGCATCATTTCTTAAATATCAATGAAACATTATTGCAACTACACCACAGGTCAGACCTATACTTCGCTCACTGGTCTGATTTGTCAGACTGATAACGAACCCTACAATCCCGCGCTCATTGTTACTTGATGTAACATTGTTTGATAAAAAACATAATATTGAGGTTTTGGTCATGAACCAGAAAAACCTGTTTAAAAGATCAGCTCTGGCAGCTGCAGTGGCAATTGTTTCCTCCAACGTATACGCGGCAGGTTTTCAGTTAAATGAATATACTGCTGCGGGTTTGGGTCGTTCATTCTCAGGCGAAGGTGCTATTGCTGACACCGCCGCATCCGGTAGCCGTAACCCGGCAACCATGACCATGTTTAATCGCCCGGCGTTTTCTATGGGCGCGATTTATGTCGACCCGGACGTCAGCGTGACGGGGAAATCCCCGGTCACCGGTGCCAGCACCAGTGATGATAATATTGCGCCAAATCAGTGGGTGCCGAATATCCACTTTATTATGCCGCTGGATGATCAATGGGCGGTTGGCGCATCTGCGACGTCTAACTACGGTCTGGCGACAGAATTTAGCGATAACTATCCGGCAGGCCCGATTGGCGGTGAAACAGATCTCACCACCATAAACACTAACTTAAGTGTTGCTTACCGTTTGAACCAGAATTTCAGCTTCGGTGTGGGCTTTGATGCTGTCTACGCGAAAGCAAAAATCCGTCGTACTGCCGGTGAACTGGTGCCGATTAAAACCGGCGGCCTGCTGCCAGCCGATACTGAAGCCGCCAAGCTGAAAGGCGACGAGTGGGGCTACGGCTGGAACGCCGGTATTCTTTATGAAGTTGATGACAATAACCGCTACGGCTTTACTTATCGCTCAGAAGTTAAAATCGACTTTGACGGCGAATACCGCAACGGCATTCCGCAGGCGTTAGGCGGCACGGGCGGTCACACCGTTCCGGGTTCCCTGACCCTGAACCTGCCAGAAATGTGGGAAGTGTCCGGTTATAACAAAGTGGCACCGAAATGGGCGATTCACTACAGCCTGGCTTACACCAGCTGGAGCCAGTTCCAGGAGCTGAAAGCTACCGGTTCTAACGGCCAGACCCTGTTCCAGAAAGAAGAAGGCTACCATGATGCTTATCGCATCGCGTTAGGTACCACCTATTACTACGATGATAACTGGACGTTCCGTACCGGTATCGCCTTCGATGACAGCCCGGTTCCGGCTGATAACCGCACCATTTCTATCCCGGATCAGGACCGCTTCTGGGTATCTGCGGGTACCACGTATGCCTTCAATAAAGATGCATCCGTCGATGTGGGTGTGTCTTACATGCATGGCCAGACGGTGAATATCAGCGAGAAAGTGGCTGACGGCGTGCCGAACTATGAATTCCAGGCTAAAGGCACCGCTATGCTGTACGGCGCGAACTTTAACTATAGCTTCTGATGAACCCCAGCTTCTGATGAACTGAATGTTACGTCAGATATGAAAAAAGCGCCGAAAGGCGCTTTTTTTGTATCTCCGGAACCGTTATTCCGAGTCGATATCTTTCAGGTCACCCTGAATCAATGCCGCGTTCGGGTTTTCCTGTGGCGTCAGCTGACCGCCTCTCGCCAGGAAGTCGTGACGCTGGAAGTAAGCTTCACGGATAAACAGATACGGATCAGAAGAGTTACGGATCAGACCATCTGAATCGAGAAGTTCTGCACGGGTTTCGACGCCTTCCAGTACCCATTTACCGGCTGACATCCAGAATGTCAGATAGCTGAGCATCGGATACAAATCATCCACCAGATCGCCACCTTCGTCACGCACAGTCGCGCTGCCGTAACCTGGCAGAACCACGTACGGACCGTAACCGACACCATAATGACCGAGCGTGCTACCGAAGCCCTGGGCTTCTTCGCGCGCCAGTTTCGGGTTCGCCATACCGGCCACGTCAATCAGCCCCCCCATCCCCAGAAGCGTGTTCAGGAAGAAACGGTTGAAGTGGATTGCAGCACGGTACGGATCGCCTTTCAGCAAGGAGTTGACCATGCTGGCGGGTTCATCGAGGTTGCTGAGGAAGTTACTGGTCCCGTTACGCGCCGGTTGTGGCACGTAATCACGCCATGCGACGGCAACAGGCCGCACAAGGTAAGGATCCATATAGTTATAGTTGAAGTCGAACATCACCCGGTTGAAACCTTCGAGCGGATCAGAACGTCCCTGCTGTTCGCTGTCCGAAGATCCGGATGTACCGGCACAACCGACCAGTAAAACTGTCGCAAACGCCAGCCCAGTCAGGCGTAAGTTCATGGATATCTCCCTGTTTTTGATCGTCGGTTCCTGATTAAGGAACCTGCTGATTAATCTCAATGCTGACCTGACCGTTGCCGGAAAAATCAGTCAGCGGACTGTCGCCGTACCAGTCACCAGAGGCTGGCGTTGCCAGACCGTTCTGTGAAATACGAACGCGTACTTTTAATTGATGCAGCGAAGAAAGCAAGCGTTCCGGCATCATTGCGTTACTGTCATCGACAGTAATCGCCAGCGGGAAGCGGCTCAGCGGCAGCTTTTTCACCGCAACCGGTACCGGACTGCTGCCATCTGTTACGGAAATAAAGACCGTGCCATCCTGCGGAAGTTTCTCCTGCGCATCCGCAGAAAGCGTCACGTTTACCGCCAGTTTAACCTGATCAAGACCGGCTTTTTGTTTTGCCTGCGCAATACTGGCGTTAACCATCTCAAGGCGTTTATCACCGGCTGGCAGAATTTTCTGCATAACTTCCCACGCGCCAATGGCTTGCGGATAATGACCCTGCTCATATTCATTATAGGCCAGCAGACTTAACACACGCAGATCACCCTGAGATTTTTCCAGCATACTGCGTAAAAGATTGCCGCCGGTAAGGTTATCTTGCGGATCAGAAGAACGGGTCAGCACTTCGGCATAACCCAGTTTCACTGACATATCGTTCGGCGCAAGCTGATACGCATGAGCATAAGCCTGCGTCGCGGTGGCGGCATTATTGAGCGCCATCCCCACACGGCCAAGCATCACCCAGTCCTGCACATTATCTGGATTTGCCTGTAAATCGGTACGCAATCCGAGCCCTAAATCCTGCACATCCGCAGCCGTCAGCGGCGCACCGTGATCATCGGCAATACGATGGCGCAAATCCGGCATGTGCTGCATGACCTGATTCCACGCACTCACCTGGCCCAGCCCCCCGGCATAGAGATATAAACCCAGCGTGATGATCACCAGCAGGATAGCGCCGGGCACCAGCGTCCAGCGGCCAATCGGCTGAATGGCCGCTGGCGCCTGACCCGCCGGAATATCGGTCAGTAAGTTTTCCTGCAATTCCTGAATATGCGCCGGACGCTCGTCTACCACGCCCTGCGCTTCGTCTTCTTCCAGCTCAGTCAGACGGTGATGATAAAACGCTTTATTCAGCGCATCGCGGGACGTGTGTTCCGCGCGGTCGCCGCGAATAACCGGCACAATAAACAGCACCAGTGCAACAACCAGCATCACTACAATGCACAGCCAAAAAATACTCATGATCCTTTCCTGTCGCTGTCTTTAAGTAACTGCGCCAGGCGCTGTCTCTCTTGTTCTGACATTTCTTCGGTCGTATTTTGCAAACGCACTTCGCCCCGGCGGGAACGCATAAAAATCATGGCTGCGCCGATAATGACCACCAGCACCGGCCCGAGCCACAATATAAAGGTGGATGGCGTCACCGGCGGTTCGTAGGTCACAAAGTTGCCGTAACGTGCGACCATGTAATCCACGATTTGCTGTTTGTTCTGTCCCTGCTGAAGCAGCTGGAAAACTTTGGTGCGCATATCCGCCGCGATAATAGAATCCGATGCTGCAATATTGGTGTTCTGACATTTCGGACAGCGCAGCTGCGCCGTGATATCACGGTATTCCTGCTCCTGAGCCGGAGAGGAAAACTGATAAGTATCAATCGCAGCGAAGGCGCTGATACTCAGCATCATGCCCAGCAGCAAAGCAGGTAATGAAGAAATCAGCTTCATGCATTGCCTCCGTATTTTTTGTACAGCGGCAATACTTCGTTCTGCCAGACTTTTTCATTCAAATCACCGGCATGGCGATAACGGATTATGCCTTTTCCGTCGATCAGGAAGGTTTCTGGGGCACCATACACACCGAGATCGAGTCCTAACATGCCGTCGCCGTCGTACAGACTCAGCATGTAAGGATTGCCCAGTGTATTGAGCCAGCTGACCGCTTTCTGCCGGTCGTCTTTGTAGTTCAGGCCAACCACGCGTACACCTTTCGCCGCCAGCGTATTCAGATAATCATGCTCGGCGCGGCAGGTCGGGCACCAGGTCGCCCAGACGTTCAGCAACATGGGTTTGCCGTCGCGCAATACCGACTGATCGTAGGTTTTACCGGCCTGTGCCAGTGATTCCAGTTTAAACACCGGCACCGGTTTGCCGATCAGCGCAGATTCCAGCAGTGTCGGATCGTCGCCGTTGGCATTGCGCGTCAGTTGCACGAGAAAAGCCGCAGCCAGCGCCAGGAACAAGATCAGCGGAATAAAGAGGAGTTTACGGTTCATGCTTCTTCAGCCTCCGCCAGACCTTGTTTCTTGAGTTTTTTACTCATGCGATAACGCGGATCGAGAATACACAGTACGCCACCGGCCGCCATAAACAGGCCGCCCAGCCAGATCCAGCGGACAAACGGTTTGTAGTACAAACGCACTGCCCACGAGCCGTCGTCCATCTCCTCACCCAGCGCTGCATACAGGTCACGCGCCAGATTGCCGTCGATCGCCGCTTCAGTCATCATGCTGCGCGCCACGCTGTAGAAGCGTTTTTCAGCATGCAGCGTGGTGACTTTCTTGCCGTTCTGCGTGACATCGATATTCGCCTCACCACCGGTATAGTTCGGGCCGGTGATGTCGCGAACGTCGCGGAAGATAAAGTGATAATCATGAATATCCACGGTATCGCCGGCCTTCATGCGCACATCACGTTCAACACTGTAATTCTGGCTAAAGGCGATGCCGATAACGGTCACCGCTACGCCGAGATGGCCGAGCACCATGCCCCAGTGGCTGCGGGAAAGTTTGGTCAGGCCGCGCCAGAACGTATGACGGTGCGTCGCGCGCTCGTGCAGCTCCATCAGCGTGAGCACAATCACCCACACCGACATCAGCAGACCGACCACGGTCATGCCAACAATTTTGTCCTGCAACAACCACGGCAGAAGAATCGACAAGACCAGCGTGACGACCAGCGCAACACCCAGACGACGCCACAGTTTGCTGGGCTCATCACGACGCCAGCGCACCAGTGGTCCGATCCCCAGCAGCAGTGCCAGCGGAGCCATCAGCCAGGTAAACATCGTATTAAAGAAAGGTTCGCCGATAGAAATACTGCCCAGTCCGAGCTGTTTGTGGATAAGCGGCAACAATGTTCCGAGCAATACCACCAGCATCGCCGCCACCAGCAGCACGTTATTACCCAGCAGATAGCTTTCGCGAGAGTGCAATTCGTGCCGGCTTGGCGCACGCACCGAGTTGCCTTTGAAGGCATACAGCAGCAGCGAGCCGCCGATCACAATCACCAGATACGCGAGAATAAACATGCCGCGCGCCGGATCTGAGGCAAACGAGTGAACCGAAACCAGCACGCCGGAACGCACCAGGAAAGTCCCGAGCAGGCACAGCGAGAAGGCGGTGATCGCCAGCAACACCGTCCAGGCTTTGAACGTCCCGCGTTTTTCGGTCACGGCCAGCGAGTGGATCAGCGCTGTCCCGGCGAGCCATGGCATAAAGGAGGCGTTCTCAACCGGATCCCAGAACCACCAGCCGCCCCAGCCTAATTCGTAATACGCCCAGGCAGAACCGAGCACGATACCGATGGTCAGAAATACCCACGCAGCTTGTGTCCACGGACGCGACCAGCGCGCCCACGCGGTGTCCAGACGTCCGGCCATCAGCGAGGCAATGGCAAACGCGAACGCCACTGAGAAACCGACGTAACCCATGTACAGCAATGGCGGATGGAAAATCAGCCCGATATCCTGCAACACCGGATTCAGATCACTGCCGTCTACCGGGAAATTCGGCAGCGAGCGGATAAACGGATTCGACGTCAGCAGAATAAACAGCAGGAATCCGCCGGTGATCATGCCCATCACTGCCAGCACGCGCGACACTGCATCCTGCGGCATACGGCGGCTGAACAATGCCACGGCGAGCGTCCAGCAACTGAGCAATAACACCCACAGCAGCAGTGAACCTTCGTGTGCGCCCCAGGTCGCCGCCACGCGGTAATACACCGGCAGACGGGTATTGGAGTTATTGGCGACATACGCGACGGTGAAATCATTCACCACAAACGCATGGACCAGAATGGCAAACGCCAGCACGATGCAGGCAAACATCCCGTAAGACAACGGACGCGCCATCGCCATCATCCGGTTATCCTGCCGCGCCGCGCCCCATTGCGGGTAAATACTCAGTAACACCGCCAGACCTAACGCCAGACAGAGTGCAAATGTTCCCAGTTCCGGCATCATGAGCGGTCATTTCCTTTATCGTTACCCACATAAGCCGAAGCTGGCCCTTTGTGGTTTTCTTTCATGGCGTCGGCAACTTCCGGCGGCACATATTTTTCGTCGTGTTTTGCCAGAACCTGAATGGCATTCACTACATTTCCCGGCTCCATCACGCCCTGCGCCACCACGCCCTGCCCTTCGCGGAACAGATCCGGAAGGATGCCGTTATAAGTCACGGCAATCGCGCCGCGCGCATCATAAATTTTAAAACTCACCTGCAGGCTTTTCGGATCACGCTTCACCGAACCGGGCATCACCATGCCGCCGATACGCAGGCGCTGGCCGACCGTCGGCATCTCGTGGTTTTCGCCTTTACCTTGCAGAATTTCACTGGGTGTATAGAACAAATCAATATTCGAGCGCAGCGCGTACATCACCAGTGAAATGCTCAGACCAAGGCCAATCAGCACCACCAGCGCCAGCGACAAACGCTTTTTACGACGTGGATTCACAATAACTTCTCCGGGGAAGTGTCCGGTTCCAGCGGTGACGTCTGCGCGCCTTGCTGTTTTTTAGACTGAGACTGACTAATACGTTTTTCGCGTGCCTGACGGCGGCGAACTTCATCGAGGATCTGACGGCGCTGAATAAAGGTATGCGCCACCAGCGCAATCAGGGAAATCAGTGTCGCCGCGACCGACAGCCACACATAAAATGCATAGCCGCCCATCGCAAAGAAATCATGCCAGCTGGAGAATGCAGGGCTCATCCGCGGCGCTCCTTATTCACAAGACCGGCCACCCACGGACGCAGACGCTCCTGAACCAAAATCAGGTTACGTAAACGCATCAGCGTCAGGGTAATAAAGAAGAAGAGATAACCGAAAATCGCCCAACGTAGCGGATAACGCATACTCGGGTCGATGGTCTGCTGCATGTTGGTCGAGCCCTGATGCAGCGTGTTCCACCACTGTACGGAGTAATGGATGATGGGAATGTTCACCACGCCGACCAGCACCAGAATACCGGCGGCACGGCCAGCCAGACGGCGGTCGTCGAAGGCGTTATACAACGCAATCACGCCAAGATAGAGGAACAGTAACACCAGTTCGGACGTCAGGCGTGCATCCCACACCCACCAGGTGCCCCACATCGGTTTGCCCCATGCGGAGCCGGTGACCAGTGCGATAAACGTGAAAACAGCGCCAACGGGTGCCATCGCGGATACCACCATGTCGGACATTTTCATCTGCCACACCAGCCCGATAAAGGCCGCAATCGCCATCGAACTGTAAATGCCCATCGACCAGATCGCCGCCGGAACATGGATATACATAATCCGGTAACTGTTCCCTTGCTGGTAATCTGGCGGTGCATAACCAAAGCCCCACACCCAGCCGATCAGCAGGCAGGCAATACCCAAAATTCCGAGCCAGGGAATGAACCGGCCACAGACGTGGTAAAGCCGTTCAGGCCTTGCGAGTTGATGTAACCATTTCCACATTGTTATCGTTGCTCACTATAAAATGTCACTGTGTGATGCCGTGGAGCCTCACCGGGCTCTTATGCGGTCAGTTAAAATCATCCGCAGTTATTATCGGCGTCTCTATTGTTCACTATAGAGAAGTGTGATGTTAGTCAAAGGTTGCGATTTTTCTTCTCTATTGTAACGACACGTAAAAAAAATTCTGTGTTAAGGCCAGCGTAAAAGTTAACCCTAAATAATTCGAGTTGCGGGAAGGCGGCAAACGACGTCATCCCGATGAGCTTACACAAGTAAGTGATTCGGGTGGCGAAGAGCAGCCAACGCATCTGCGGCTCGAAGTATGACGGGTTAGTGAACGCTGACTCGCAAGGCGGCGGCTGTCGCGAAAGGCGCTAACGTCGCACTGCCCGCCAGCATCGCACCAAGGATCGCCAGATAGCCGCCGATGGGCATCGACATCGACGCCGCATCAATCGCGCCGGTGGCAAAAATCAGCACCGGAATATACAACGGCAGCACCAGCAAACTCAGCAGAACGCCGCCCTTGCGCAGTCCGACGGTCAGCGCCACGCCAATCGCACCGATAAAACTCAGCGTCGGCGTCCCCAGTAAAATCGTCAGCGCGACGGCTTTCCAGGTTTCAAAATCCAGAGAAAGCAGCAAGGCAATCAGCGGGGAGAGGATCAGCAATGGCAAACCGGTCACCACCCAGTGAGCACATACTTTCCCCAGAACCGTGAGCGCCAGCGGCGATGGCAATAACAACAGCTGCTCAAGCGTGCCATCGAGATAGTCATCACGGAACAACCTTTCCAGCGCAAGTAAAGAAGACAGCAGCGCCGCGACCCAGACGATACCGGGTGCAATCCGCGCCAGCAGTTTCGCCTCAGGACCAATCCCCAGCGGAAACAGCGTAATCACAATCAGGAAGAACCACAGCGGGTTAATGATTTCGGCACTTTTGCGAAAGGCAATTTTCAGCTCGCGGCGCAGAACCTTAGTAAACATTCTGTTTATTTTCCTTTCGCGTCACGCCAGCTCAGCGCTGGTCAGACGAATTTTTCGCACATCGCGGTTAACGCCCTGTAAATCCTGATGCGTGGTCAGCAATACCATTCCGCCCTGCTGCGCGTGTTGTTCAAACAGTTCAATCAGCGTGGACACGCCCTGTTTATCAATGGCGGTCAGCGGTTCATCGAGGATCCACAGCGGTGCGTCACTCAGCCACAAACGCGCCAGCGCCACACGCCGCTGCTGCCCGGCGGACATCTGCGCCACCGTGACATCCTCATAACCCAGCAGGCCGACATTTTCTAACGCCTGGTAAATAGCATCAGCACTGGCAGTTCCGTTCACGGACTGATAGAAGGCAAGGTTTTCATACGCAGTAAGCACTGACTTAACGCCAGGCTGATGACCGAGATACAACAGTTGCTGATGGAAAACGTCGCGCTGGCGGCGGGTATTCACGCCCTGCCAGCGGACCTCACCGGCCTCCGGAGAAGACAATCCGGCAAGAATTCGCAGTAAACTGGTTTTACCGGCGCCGTTGCGGCCTTCGATTTGCACCATTTCACCCGGTTCGATCGTGAAACTTAAGCCGCTAAACAAGGTACGCTCATCGCGTACACAGCTCAGGTTAAGGGCTTCAAACATGGTGATGTCTCTTATTTTTCACAAGCGCGCATCATATCACAGGCGTCAGGCGCGACGCAGCTTAGAGGGCCACAGTTTACAGGGTTGAAAACCCTGAAATCCAGCAAACAATCCGCAAAATGTCCCATAAGGTTCATGGGTTAATGGTTTGTAACTTTTCTGTATATCTCTTCATAATCTCGCAGCCTCGCCTATGCTTATCTCGGAACACATTGAAAACCACTTTGACGTACTTTTGGGGAATTACCATGACCGCCGAGAAACAACATCCTGACCACAAAGATGTCGACAGCGACGAACATTCTCAGGGCAAAGAGATTGAAACCGGAGAAGAGAATTTACCGTCGAAAGCGGCTGCTGTGCATGAAGTCATCCGCATGGAGGGTGAGAAAGAACTTGAGCGCGACGGACAGGCATTGCTGTGGTCGGCGATTGCCGCCGGACTTTCCATCAGCGCCTCGTTGATGGCAAAAGGCATTCTTCACGCCCGCCTGCCCGACAGCCCCGAACGTTTCTTTATCGAAAATATCGGTTATACCGTCGGGTTCATAATTGTCATCATGGCGCGCCAGCAGTTATTTACCGAGAACACGGTCACCGCCGTATTGCCTGTGATGCAAAAAACCACCGGCAGAAACATTCTGCTGCTGTTGCGGTTGTGGAGCATCGTGCTGGCCGGTAACGTCATCGGCGGCGGACTGGCCGCACTGGTATTTCATCTGGTGCCGTTCTTCGATTCCGCCACTGACGAGGCTTTTCGCACCATCAGTCTGGAGATTATGGAAAAAGACCCCGAGGGCATGTTCGTCGGCGGCATGGTGTCCGGCTGGCTGATTGCCACCATGGTCTGGATGATCCCGTCCGCAGGCACTGCCAAATTGTGGGTGATTATGCTGATGACCTACATGGTGGCGATTGGCGACCTGACGCACATCGTGGTCGGTTCGGTAGAAGTGCTGTATCTGGTGTTCTCGGGTGCCATTCCCTGGTACGAATTTATCTGGCCATTCGCCCTGCCGACGCTTGCCGGAAACATCATCGGCGGCACCTTTATCTTCGCACTGATCAGCCACGCGCAGATCCGTAATGACATGAGTAATCAGAAGAAGGCCAAAGCGAAGAAAGAGGAAATGGAAGCGGCGAAGAAAGAAGCGTCAAAACCCTGACTGGCGACTAAACGACCAAACAGACCCCTGACGCCTTATTATTGCAAGAAAAACGAGTATACTACGCGGGCGCTTTCCACAGGCGCCCGTGTCTCCTTAGTTAAACGGATATAACAAGCCCCTCCTAAGGGCTAGTTACAGGTTCGATTCCTGTAGGGGACACCATACATACCTCATCTGAAGTCTATCGAAATCAATAAAAACCCCTTGTAATCAGCACGAAACCTCCAATGTCGACAATTCTATGTCAACTGGCATCTACCCATTTCAACGTAAATCAATACGTCTATGGGGCCTTATAGGGGCTTATTCTGTTCAATGAAAAATGAGGCCCCCAATGCTCCTTAATGCAAGTCAGGTAGATACAGTCAAACCCAGGGAAAAAGTCTTTAAACTCGCTGATGGCGGTGGGTTATATCTCCAGGTCAACCCTAACGGTTCAAAGTACTGGTGGATGACATATCGATTCGCGGGAAAAGAGAAAAAGTTGTCATTTGGGATCTATCACGACATATCACTTGCAGAAGCTCGCACTAAACGAGATGAGGCAAGAAAGGTATTGGCGAATGATAAGGATCCCGGTGAGGTCAAAAAAGCTGAGCAGCTAGCCAAAAAACTCTCGGTTACCAACAACTAGCTCTCGAATGGTACAACGCTAAAGTATCTGGCTGGTCGAAAAATTATGCTGATTACGTCAAGCGAGCTTTTAAAAATAATGTCTTCCCCTATCTAGGCTCCCAGCCGGTGAATGTAATAAAGCCGCTGGAGCTTTTGTCTGTTTTGCAACGAATGGAAAAGCGAGGAGCGCCTGAGCTCGCAAGCAAAGTACGCCAGCGTTGTAGTGAGGTTTTTCGACACGCGATTGTGACAGGTCGTGCCGAACACAACCCAGCAGCTGATCTTGGTAGCGCTTTGCAAGGCCATGAGAAACAGCACTATCCCTTTCTTACCGCCGCAGAGCTGCCTAAGTTTTTGCACAAGCTGTCAAGTTACTCTGGAAGTCTGATTACCCTTCTCGCAACCCGGTTGCTCATGCTGACAGGTTTGAGAACACTAGAATTACGTCTGGCTGAATGGAGTGAAATAGACTTCGATAATCGTATCTGGGAAATTCCCAAAACTAGAATGAAAATCAAACGTCCTCACATTGTCCCATTATCGACTCAATCCTTGAGCGCCCTTCGTCAATTGAAAGAACTAACTGGAACCTACCAGCTTATTTTTGCTGGACGAAACGATGTTAACAAAGCGATGAGTGAAGCTAGCATTAATATGGTTCTAAAGAGAGTTGGCTACGATAAGAGAGCGACTGGGCAAGGTTTTCGCCACACCATGAGTACTATTTTGTATGAGCAGGGATTCAACTCGGCGTGGATCGAAATGCAACTAGCTCACGTAGATAAGAACTCAATTCGCGGAACGTACAACCATGCACAATGTATTAATGGGAGGCGGGAAATGATGCAGTGGTACGCTGACTACATCGAAAACCTGGAAAGTGTAACTACAACAGCATAAAAAGCTCAGCCCATAACGGGCTGAGCTTTGCCACATCCCTTAATTTTTGCAAACTGCCGAAAATAATTGAAAAATAGACTGACTCAAACAAATGAGCCCAATATCCAGTCGAATCCTTCCCAAAGCAGTAAGCGCCGTCCAAGCGATGGATTTAAAAACCAAAGAACAGCTTGCTGATGAAATATTCCGCAATCAACCTAATGGCTGGCTTCGGTTGTGGTGCTGGATAGGTTTGGGGTAACAATGGAAAAAATTAA
>Ga0302348_1000690_pt1 | contig 14064 bp, 14 predicted proteins | sample PhySR1_FD_202177 | JGI IMG/M metagenome (GOLD analysis project Ga0302348, IMG submission 202177) | Leaf surface microbial communities from sunflower plants in UC Gill Tract Community Farm, Albany, California, United States - DLSL S.R1... | ecosystem: Host-associated > Plants > Phyllosphere >...
GCCTTGCGCGCCAGCAGCGGCACCCGGCTGACATCCACCCCGGCGATGCCGGGCATGTCGAACACCACATAGCGCAGCGGCTGTTTGGCGGTGCCATCGATGACCTTCTGCAATGCAGTGAAGTCGCTGCGGCCCTGCACATCCAGCACCACCAGCTCACCGTCCAGGCGCAGATCGCGCACCGGCAGCCGCTCGATCGCCTGCACCACCTCGGGGAAATCGTCGGTCCAGTTCAACCCGCCGCGTGAGCGCAGCGACACCACGCCATCGCGCACATCGGCCAGCAGGCGATAGCCGTCCCATTTGATCTCGTGCAGCCACTGCTCGCCGTCCGGTGCGGTGGCACGGTGATCGGTCAGCTGGGGCTTGAAGTCATGTGGGTAGGGCGTTGTGCGAGCGCCCTGCAGGGCCAGCGCGCGCTTGGACCAGCGCGCATCGGCCTTGCGTTCGGCCTTGCGTGCGGGGCTACCTGTCGCGGCCTTGGCCGGCGCGGTCTTCCTTGCCGGGGCAGCTTTGCTGGCGTTGGCAGCGGCAACCTTCGTCGCGCTTGCGCGCTTGCCTGCCTTGGGCGGTGCCTCCAACAGATCATCAGCCTCCATATCCCTGGCCTCCTCGTCATCGCGTTTGATCAGCAGCCACTGGTGCTGCTTGCCCTTCATCGCGGTGCGCACCAGTTTCCAGCCGCCCTTGAGCCGCTCACCGTGCAGGACGAAGTCCACCTTGCCGGCCGCGATCGCCTCCAGCGGATCGCCATCGCAGGCCCAGGTGCCGTGGTCGTAGACGTCCACATGCCCGGCGCCGTAGTGGCCACTGGGGATGTCGCCGGCAAAGGTCGCGTAGGACAGCGGGTGATCCTCGACCTCCACCGCAAGCCGTTTTTCACCGACGCGCAGCGAGGGGCCTTTGGGTACCGCCCAGCTCTTGAGCACGCCATCGGCTTCCAGCCGGAAATCATAATGGCGCGAACTGGCGTGGTGCAGCTGCACGACGAAGATCGGCCGGCGCGCCAGCGCACCGCGGCGCTCGGCGTCCGGCTCGGGGGTGCCGTCGAAACGGCGTTTGCGGCGATATTCCTGCAGGGACACGTGGGCTTACCCGGCTTTGCGCGCGGGTGCACGCTTGGTGGTTTTCTTGGTCGCCTTGCCTGCTGTCTTGGTCGCCTTTTTGGCCGCCGTGGGTTTGGCGACCTTGGCCGTGGCCTTCTTCGCCGCTGTCTTTTTGGCAGCCGGCGTGCGCTTCTTGGCATCCAGGCTCTTCTGCAGCAGCGACATGAAGTCGACCACGTTGGTCGCATCATCCTCGCGCGGGACCGGCTCTTCCTCCACCTTGGTGGTGCCGCCCTTGGCCTTGATCCGCTTCTTCAGCAGCGTGTGCAGGCGCTCGCGGAACTCATCGTGGTACTCGTCCGGCTTCCACTCGCCGGACATCGACTCGATCAGCTGCTCGGCCATGGCCGTTTCCTTGCTGTTGATCCGGTACTCGGCCAGGCTGCCGCTGGGCAGCTTGTAGTCTTCCGGGTCCACCAGTTCCTGCGGATAGCGCAGGATCATCAGTACCAGCGCGTCGCCGTGCGGCATCACCGCGCACAGGTACTCGCGGGTGCGCACCACGACCCGCGCGATGCCGACCTTGCCGGTGCTGCGCAACGTTTCGCGCAGCAGCACGTAGCCTTTCTCGGCTTTCTTGGCGGGCACCAGCAGGTAGGGCTTCTCGTAGTAGCGCGGATCGATCGTGCCGGCATCGACGAAGGTCTCCACCTCCACCGCCTCATGACTTTCCGGCGCGGCCGAGCGGATGTCGTCTTCTTCCAATACGACGTAGCTGCCCTTGTCGTACTCGTAGGCTTTGACGATATCCTTCCACGGCACTTCTTCGCCGGTATCCGCGTTGACGCGCTCGAAGCGGATTGGTTTGCGGTCGCGCGAATCCAGCATCCGGAAGTGCAGATCCACATTGCGTTCGCCGGACATCAGCGACACCGGGACATTGAGCAGCCCGAATGACAGCGTGCCGGTCCAGATCGGTCGGGCCATGGTGGCGCCACTCCAACACTTCAGGGAGGGCAGCTGTACCGCGCAGCACGTGAAACGCCTGTGTCCGGGCTGTGCAGGCCGGCTGCACGCCGCGGCTACTGCAGCAGGCCGTGCACCGCCGCCGCCGGCATGTGGTCCAGGGCCAGCCACGCGTCTTCGACCACGGCGCGGGCCTGGTGCCAGCCCAGCCGCGACTGCCCGCGCATCTGTTCCCAGTGCTCGGCCAGCTCACCATCGGTGTCATCGGCACCGCGCGGCCAGTCCGCGTAGTGGGTGGTCAGCGCGAAGGCGTAGGCCGGATACAGGTCGCGCCAGCTGCGGCGGCCGTGGCTGCGGCGCTGCTCATAATCGCTGCGCATGTACTGCAGGTAGTCCTGTGCGATCGCCTGCGGGTCCTCGGCGCGGTCGCGGCGCGCACGGCGCCCGCTCCGTTCCGGCTGCAGGTAGGCGTTGAACAACGCGGGTGCGGCACGGCGGTCCAGGCGGGGCATGACACGACTCCGACAGCGGCGGGGCAGGCAGGAATAGTCCCGCCGCCGTTATCCAGCCGTGACAGATTCGTTGATGCGGCGGGATTCGCAGCGACTTCACCCGCCGCGCGCTGTAGTGGGGCGCACAGCAACTGGAGAACTCCCATGCCCCGCGATCCCCTGCGCGACGCCACCGCCCCGGTCCCCGGCGAGCAGCGCGCCAAACATGACAACCAGGACGCCGAAGACCGCGGCGCCGGCATGTCCGTGCCCGACGACGCACCCGATCACCTGCCGGTGGCGGTCACGCCGGATCCGGTCCCGCGCGACCGCAAGGATTCGGCGGCCGGCGAGAAAGGCCCGGCCGGTCATCATCGCCGCGAAGATGAATACCAGCGCCGCCAGCGCAAGGAACACGCCAGCGACAACCAGGACGAGGCGCTGGAAGAGACGTTCCCGGCCAGCGACCCGACCTCACCCTTCGTGCCGGCCAAGCCGCCCAGGTAGGTCCCTTGGGTCAGGGCGCCCACTGCCACTGCAGGCCCACGTTGTAGCGGCGGTCCGGGCCGGGTTCGAAGAAGCGCTGGTTGCCGTCGTTGACGATCACCGAGCCGATGTAGCGCTGGTCCAGCGCATTGTCGATCCGCGCGAAGGCCCGCAGCGTGCCCTGCGCGGTAGTCCAGCGCCGCGATACCTCCAGGTTCAACAGGGCATAGCCCGGCGCGCTGTCGGTGGCCAGATCGTTGACCACGGTGTCGCTGGAGGCCACCACCTCGGCGGCCCACTGCCACGGGCCCGGGCGGTACTGCACCCGCGCGTTCCACTGCTGCCTGGGTACACCCGGCAGGCGTGAGCCGGAGGTCACCGTGTTGCATCCAGCGGCCGCGCACAGCGCATACGGATCACGCACGGTGGCTTCGATCCAGGTGTAGGCCAGCGAAAGATCCGCCTGCGCCCCCAGCGGCTGCACATAGCTGGCCTCCGCGCCCTGGCGGCGCGTGCGGCCGATGTTGCGGTAGGTGCTGCGGCCACCGCTGTTGCTCGCCACGGCCAGCTCGTCATCGGTATCGGCGCGGAACAGCGCCGCCTCGGCCTGCGCGCCACGTTGCCCGTGCCACTTGCTGCCGACTTCCAGGTTGCGGCTGCGGGCGGCCGAGAGATCCAGCGCCAGCCCGGCCTGGCCATCGGCGCGATAGCCCAGCTCGTTGAAGGTCGGCGTTTCGAAGCCACGTCCGGCCGAGGCATACAGCCGCCAGGCATCGCTGGCGCGGAACACCACCCCGGCCACCGGGGTGGTCGCTTCGTAGCGACGCGAACCGCTGTCGTCCGGATTACCGGCGGTGATGTACTGGTCATTGGAGCGGAAACGGACCGTGCTGTGGCGCACCCCCAGCAGCAACGACCAGCGCGGCGCCCACTGCCACCACGCCTGCGCGAACTGGTCCACGTTCTCGACCCGGTCGCTCTGGTCGCGGCGCAGGCGGCCCTTGATGCCGACCTGATCCCCGACGAAGTTCTCGTAACCACGACGATCCTGCTGCTGACGGTCGGCATTGGCGCCAATCACGATGTCCAGAGGGCGTCCGGCCCAGTCACCGTGCCACGCCCAGCGCGCGTCGAGACCGCCATAGGCCCCGTCCAGATTGATCACCCCGCCAGCATGCAGCGGGTTGGCCTGCGGCCCCGGCGGGATCGCCAGGTACTGCTCCACGCTGCGCTGGCCGGCATAGCCCATCGCGCGCCAGGTCTGCGCGCCCTCCGTTCGGGTGAACACCAGCCCGGCCTGGGCCTGGCGCACGGATTTGCGGGTGTTGTACTGGGTAGCCACCGCGGTCGCCTGACGCGGGTTCTCGCGCACCTGGGCGCGGGTGAGGCCGAGCGGATCCTGTGCGTCGGGCGCATCGAAGTAGTTCAGGACCAGATCCAGCTGGCCGCCGCCGACATCGGTGCCCACCCGGGCGTTGACCGACTCGCGCCGGGCCTGGCTGTGATCGCGCCAACCATCGGTGCGGAAGTGGTTGGCGGCCACGTTGTAGCGGATCGGCCCCTGCACGCCGCGCAGCTGGGCGCCGGCGCTGACAGTGTTGTCGCTGCCGGTATCCAGCCGCAGGCGCCACGGGTCGCCCTCGGCGCCATCCGCGCTCCAGACCTGGACCACGCCACCGGACGAGTTGCCGTACAGCGCCGAGAACGGCCCGCGCAACACCTCCACGCGCTGCGCCGAGAGCAGGCTGGCGTGGGAGAGCTGGCCCTGGCCGTCGGGCATGGTGGCCGGCACACCGTCCACCAGCACGCGTACGCCGCGCACACCGAAGGTCGAGCGCGCGCCGAAGCCACGGATCGAGAGCTGGGTGTCCTGCGCGTAGTTCTGGCGATCGCGGGCGACCACCCCGGGGATGCCGTTGAGGGCCTCGGAGAGCTGGGCCAGCGGGCCGGTACGGTCCTCATCCACCCAGACCGTGGTCAGCGAGGCCGGCAGATCGATATCGGCCACCTGCGCCACGCGGGCGGCCTGGACCTGGACCGTCGGCAGCCGCTCGATCGAGGCAGCGGGAGCGGGGGTGTTCTGGGCCTGCGCCAGCGACGGCAGCAACACGGCCGAGGCCAGCGCACAGTGGCGGGCCAGCGGGGTAAGACGGAGCATGCGGGGCGGGATCCTCGGTAAATGGGCGTGCCGCACGCCATGGTACGGAAGACGACGTGACGACGGCCTCGGCGCCCTCGGCGGGGCTTTGTTACGATGGGTCGGTTTTGGCTGATTCTGCCGCCAACTCCGCGTCGCGCCACCCTCCCCCTTCCGTCATCCGAATGAGTACCGCCGTGTCCTTCTTTGCAAATGTGGAACTGGTCCCAGGCGACCCGATCCTGGGCCTGACCGAGGCTTACAACGCCGACAGCCGCCCGATCAAGGTCAACCTGGGCGTGGGCATCTATTACGACGAGAGCGGCCGCATCCCGCTGCTCCGCGCCGTGAACACGATCGAACAGCAGCTGGCCACTGACGCCAAACCGCGCGGCTACCTGCCGATCGACGGTCTGCCGGCCTACAACCAGGCCACCCGCGAGCTGGTCTTCGGCAAGGATTCGCCGCTGCTGGCCGCAGGTCGCGTGGCCACCTCGCAGACCATCGGCGGCAGCGGTGCGCTGCGCATCGGCGCGGACCTGCTGCACAAGCTGTTGCCACACGCCACCATCGCCATCAGCAACCCGAGCTGGGAAAACCATCGCGCGGTGTTCGGCGCGGCCGGCTTCGAGGTGGTCGATTACACCTACTTCGATGCCGCCACCCATGGCGTGGACTTCGACGGCATGCTGGCCGACCTCGGCAAGCTGCAGCCGGGCACCGTGGTGCTGCTGCACGCGTGCTGCCACAACCCGACCGGTGCCGACCTCACCGTCGCGCAGTGGAAGCAGGTGGCCGAGCTGTTGAAGGACCGCCAGCTGTTCCCGTTCATCGACATGGCCTACCAGGGCTTCGACAAGGGCATCAGCGAAGACGGCGCCGCCGTGCGCATCATCGCCGAGGCCGGCATCGACAGCTTCGTGGTCGCCAACTCGTACTCCAAGTCGTTCTCGCTGTATGGCGAGCGCATTGGCGCGCTGTCGGTGGTCGCCCCGGACGCGAACGCGGCCAAGGCCGTGCAGTCGCAGGTCAAGCGCATCATCCGCACGATCTACTCCAGCCCGTCCAACCACGGTGCGGCACTGGTGGCCGGCGTGCTCAACAGCGTTGAGCTGCGCCAGGTGTGGGAAGCGGAACTGACCGAGATGCGTGAGCGTATCCACGCCCTGCGCCACGGTCTGGTGGAGAACCTGGTCGCCGCCGGCGCACCGGAGTACGCCTTCATCAACGACCAGGCCGGCATGTTCTCGTACTCGGGCCTGAGCCGCGCCCAGGTGGACCGCCTGCGCGACGAGTTCGCGATCTACGCCGTCGGCACCGGCCGCATCTGCGTGGCCGCACTCAACCAGGGCAACCTGGCATACGTGGCCAAGGCCGTGGCGACCGTCAGCAAGGGCTGAGCAGTAGTGCTCCTGTGAAGCAGAACGGCCGCCCTGCGCGGCCGTTTTTCTTTGCCGCGCCGGCAGCGCGTTGCGCGCGGTGGGAACGGTTACGGCGGCCCGCGCCTCGTAATGGCTCCGGCGAAGGGCGACAATAGGCGCTTCTCCTCTGAAGGCCGCCTGATTCCATGTCCCAGACGTCGCTGACCCGCTATCTGATCGAAGAGCAACATGCCGGCCGCATCAACGCCGATCTGCGCCAGCTGATCGCTGTTGTCGCCCGCGCCTGCACCAGCATCTCCATCGCGGTCAGCAAGGGCGCGCTGGGCGGTGTGCTCGGCGAAGCCGGTACCGGCAACGTGCAGGGCGAGGCGCAGAAGAAGCTGGACGTGATCAGCAACGAGATCCTGCTGGAAGCCAACGCCTGGGGCGGTCACCTGGCTGCCTGTGCCTCGGAAGAAATGGATCACTGCCAGCCGGTGCCCGACACCTACCCGCGCGGTGACTTCCTGCTGCTGTTCGATCCCCTCGATGGCAGCTCCAACATCGACGTCAACGTGTCGGTCGGCACCATCTTCTCGGTGCTGCGCTGCCCGCCGGGCACCGAGCAGCCCAGCGATGCCAGCTTCCTGCAGCCGGGCACCGCACAGGTCGCGGCCGGCTACTGCATCTACGGGCCGAGCACGCAGATGGTGCTCACCGTCGGCCACGGCACGCACGCGTTCACCCTGGACCGCGAGAAGGGCGAGTTCGTGCTGACCACGCCGGACATGCAGATCCCGGCGGACACCCAGGAATTCGCGATCAACATGTCCAACCAGCGGCATTGGGAAGCCCCGATGCAGGGCTACGTGCAGGACCTGCTGGCCGGCAAGGAAGGCGCGCGCGGCAAGAACTTCAACATGCGCTGGATCGCCAGCATGGTGGCGGACGTGCATCGCATCCTGACCCGCGGCGGCATCTTCATCTACCCGTGGGACACGAAGGATCCGTCCAAGGCCGGCAAGCTGCGCCTGATGTACGAAGCCAACCCGATGGGCCTGCTGGTCGAGCAGGCCGGCGGCGCCGCCACCACCGGCCGCAAGCGCATTCTCGACATCCAGCCCGATCAGCTGCACCAGCGCGTGCCGGTGTTCCTCGGGTCGCGCAATGAAGTGGAAGAAGCCACTCGTTACCACCGCGAACACGACAGCGCGGCGGGTTGATTTGCTACACAGGGCTGGCCATCCGGTCAGCCCTGTTGATACGTGGCAACGGCGTGACATCGGCCACGGCAGCGGTCACCATCGGCCATTCGTGCCCACGGATGACCCCATGACTGCCGACGCACCGCTCGATTTCATCGAAGTAATCCACAACGCCGTCCCCAACGAGGTCTGCGCGGCCCTGCAGGCCCAGATGCGATCCAGTGCGCAGTTGCAGCCGGGCGAAGTGGGCAGCGGTGTGTTCCCGGAACTCAAGCACAGCAAGGATCTTCGCATCAGCGGGCGTCCCGAGTGGCGGCAGGCGGAAGCAGTGCTGCAGCAGGCGGTTTTCAAGGGTTTGCTGACTTATCTACGCCGTTATCCACAGGCCCTGATCTCGCCACTGATGTTGCAGATCCAGGATTTCCCCGACATGGACGACGCCACGCTGTCCGACCTGGCCCGCACCTGCCTGCGGCCCGGTGCCATCAATCTGCAATGGTATGCGGCGGGCGAGGGCGGCTATCCGTACTGGCACTGCGAGCTGTACCCACGCGATCCGGCCGGCGAAACGCTGCACCGCCACCTGCTGTGGACGCTCTACCTCAATGACGATTTCGACGCCGGCGAAACCGAGTTCCTGTTCCAGGGCCGCAAGGTTGCGCCACGCACCGGCAGCCTGTTGATCGCACCGACCGCGTTTACCCACACGCACCGGGGCAACCGGCCGCAGGGTGGGGACAAGTTCATTGCGACGAGCTGGATTCTTTTCCAGAGTGCGCAGAAATTGTTTGGTGGGAATTGATCAGCGCGCCGACACCAGCAACACAGCACCGACCACCACTACCGCCGCCAACACCATCACCGTGATCAGCACATTGCGCCCGGTGCGCTTCGCCTTCGCCTTCAACCCGGCCAGCACGTCCAGATCGAGATAGAGACGATCACCGCCTGCGTCGCGGATGACGCCGTTGTCGCGGTAGTACTTCAGTGGCGCATGGAGTGCCGGGTCGATGGTGTCCGCCGCGATCGCGCTCTGCGGGGACAACGCCTGATGGCCGGTGAAGTGTGCGATCACCGCGTCGCGCTGCTGCTGCACCGCTGCGGTGATGGCAGCGTTGATCGCGATGTTGGCCGCGTTCGATGCGGCCGAGGTGGCTGCCGATGACATGGGGTTCCCCCTGGATATCCGATATGGACGTCAGGCCACCGCGGCGCGGTGCCTTGGCCCGATTGTTGGTCGGGCGCGCCCTAAAGTCCATCGGGGGCTGATCAGAACAGCGAGCCCTGGGGTGAGTCCACCCGCGGGGGCAGCGGCCGCAGGAAGCGGGTGCAGTCCAGTTTCGGCCAGTGGCTGTGCTGCGCATCGAAGCCCAGCCGCTTGCGGGCCAGCTTGAAACGGTTGGACAGCAGGTCGGCGTAGACGCCTTCGCCGCGCATGCGCGTGCCGAACTGGCTGTTGTAATCCTTGCCACCGCGCAGCTGGTTGATGGTGCTCATCACGTGCGTGGCGCGGTCCGGGTGGTGGGTGTCGAGCCAATCGCGGAACAGCGGCGCCACTTCCAGCGGCAGCCGGAGCAGCACGTAGCCGGCGGTGGAGGCACCGGCATCGTGGGCGGCCTCAAGCACGGCTTCCAGTTCGGCATCGTTGATCCACGGGATCACCGGCGCGACCATTACCCCGACCGGGATGCCGGCATCGCTCAGGCGACGCATCGCGCGCAACCGTGCATGCGGGGCCGAGGCACGCGGTTCCAGCTTGGCCGACAGGTGCGGGTCCAGCGAGGTCACCGAGAAGTGCACGCTGACCAGGTGCTTTTCGGCCAGCGGCGCAAGCAGGTCGATGTCGCGCTCGACCAGCGCGTTCTTGGTGATCAACGAGAACGGGTGCTGGGTTTCCAGCATCACCTCGATCAGCTGGCGGGTGAGCTTGAGCTTGCGCTCGATCGGCTGGTAGGCGTCGGTGTTGATGCCCAGCGCGATCGGCTGCGGCACGTAGCCGGGGCGCGAAAACTCCTTGCGCAGCAGCTGCGGCGCATTGGTCTTGGCGAACAGCTTGGTCTCGAAGTCCAGCCCGGGCGAGAGATTGAGATAGGCGTGCGAGGGTCGGGCGAAACAGTACGAGCACCCGTGCTCGCAACCGCGGTACGGATTGACCGACTGGCTGAAGCCGACGTCCGGCGACTTGTTGCGGCTGATGATGCTGCGCGCGGTCTCGGCGCGCACTTCGGTGCGCAGGCGCGGCGCGGCGAACTCCTCGCTCTCGTCCGGCGCCCAGCCGTCGTCCATCGCTTCGCTGACGGTGACCTCGAAACGGCCCGCCAGGTGCGTGCGGGAGCCCCGGCCTTTGATCGCAATACCCATCGTCAAAGGCTATCGCCGGGAGGTCTCAGGGAATGAGACGTCGTGGCGTGGCAACGGCGGGGATAGGGGATAGCCATGGTTAGTAGTATTACTAACCACAGGCGTAAAGGGAAGTGAAACCCGCGCCGGGTAAGGGTCGGCGGAGGTGGAGACCGATTTGATCCCCCAATTTATCCACAGGGCCAGAGCGCGTGCCTGCGGTGCCACGTCACGGTCGGCTGAGCCGACCAACGGTCGGCGCTACCTGATGCCGGGCGCCCCTTACGCGGCAGGGCTACGCGCCGCATCACAGCAGCCGCAGATAGCCCTTCACCGTGGCATCCAGCCCGTCATACAGCGCCTCGCTGATCAGCGCATGGCCGATCGAGACTTCCAGCACGTCCGGCACGGTCCGCAGGAAATCGGCCAGGTTGTCCTGCGACAGGTCGTGGCCGGCGTTGACGCCCAGGCCGGCCGCCTGGGCGCGGCGCGCTGCATCGGCAAACACCGCCAGCATGGCGGTGGCGTCACCGGCGGCATGCGCCTCGGCGTAGGGGCCGGTGTAGAGCTCCACGCGGTCGGCCCCGATCTCGGCGGCCTGGGCGAGGTCGGGATTGCCCGCGTCCACGAACAGGCTGACCCGGCAGCCATACGACTTCAACTCGGCGATCAGCGGGCGTAGGCGCTGCGCGTCGCGGCCGAAGTCGAAGCCGTGGTCGGAGGTGAGCTGCCCGTCGCCATCCGGCACCAGGGTGGCCTGGGCGGGGCGGGTCTGCGCGCACAGCGGCAGCAGCCCGGGATAGCCCTCACGCGGGGGCGCGAACGGGTTGCCTTCGATGTTGAACTCCACGCCGCGCTCGGCCGTCAGCGCGGACAACGCGAGAACGTCCTCGGCGCGGATGTGGCGTCGGTCCGGGCGCGGGTGCACGGTGATCCCATGCGCGCCGGCATCCAGGCAGGCACGGGCGGCCTGCAGCACGTCCGGGTCGGTGCCGCCGCGCGAGTTGCGCAGGACGGCGATCTTGTTCACGTTGACGCTGAGTTGGGTCATGGCACTACGAGGGGTCGGATTCACCCTGAGCAGCCGGGGTGCGCGCCTGGAGGGCGAGCTCCCGCAGCCGACGGAGTTCGTTGGGATCGGTGATGGCCGCGCGGGTGGGCTGCACATCGCCGAAGCGGGCCACGTAGAGGCCGCGGACCCACGCCAGCAGGAACACCAGGGTGCCCAGCAGCGACAGCGCCATCAGCCCCATGTGGGGGGTCTTGAGCGCCATGCCGAAACAGGCCAGCGCGAACAGCAGAAACAGCCAGTACATGTCGTTCTCCCCGATTGACCGGGCCAGTGTAGCGCTGGCGCCGGGTGCGGTTCCACGGGGAGCAGTGGCTACAGCAGCGGCGAGGCCAGGCGGGCGAACGCCTCGGGCACACGGTGCCGCCACAGCGAACGCTGGCGGTCGTTGTAGACCGGCGCGGCGCTGCTGTATTCGGCCAGCAGGATCTCGGCCAGCGCCGCAACGCGGCCGGTGTCGCTGATCATCATCGAGAGCTCGAAGTTGAGCCGGAAGCTGCGGTGATCGAAGTTGGCACTGCCGACGATGCACACGTCGTCATCGGCGATGAAGGCCTTGGTGTGCAGCATGCGTGGGCCGTACTCGTAGATCTTGACCCCGGCCTGCAGCAGCTCGTCGAAGTAGGAGCGCGCGGCCTGGGTGACGAACCAGGAGTCGCTCATCTTGGGCACCAGCAGGCGCACGTCCAGGCCACCGAGTGCGGCCGAGGTCAGTGCCATGCGCGCGGCCTCGCCGGGCACGAAGTAGGGCGTCACCAGCCAGACGCGCTCCTTCGCTTCGTGGATCGCCGCCACGTGCAGCCGGTGGATGGTCTCCCACGACGAATCCGGACCGGAGACCAGCACCTGCGCATTGATGCTGCCCTCGCTGCGGCTGGGCATGGTTTCCGGCCACAGCTGGGCGATGTTGAAGCGCGCCGGCTCCTGGCCGGTGGCGTAGATCCAATCCTCGATGAAGACCAGCTGCAGGCTGCGCACCACGTGGCCCCGCAGCCGCATGTGCAGGTCGCGATACGCATCCGGGCGGACGCTCTCATCTTCCTCATCGGTGATGTTGATGCCGCCGGTGAAGGCCTGCAGGCCATCGATGATGACGAGCTTGCGGTGCGTGCGCAGGTTCAACCAGGGCCGCTTGAACGGTTTGAGCAGCTGTCGCGGGTGGAACCAGACGACTTCGGCGCCTGCATCCAGCAGCGGCTGCAGGAAGCGCTTGCGGATGGACGACGAGCCGACCGCATCGAGCAGCAGGCGCACGCGCACGCCGGCGGCCGCACGCTCGGTCAGCGCATCGCGCAGCGCGGTGCCGGCGTGGTCCGGATTGAAGATGTAGTACTCAAGGTGCAAGTGGTCCTTGGCCGTGGCCACCGCGGCAAGCAGTGCGCTGTAGGTGGCCGCGCCATCGACCAGCCACTCCACCTCGGTGGCCGAGCTCGGTGAGAGCCCGGTGGTGGCCTGGGCGATCTTGGCCAGCTCGGTGCAGTCCGCATCCGGTGGGCAGACGCTGCTGTAATGCTCCATCCCCGAGCGCGAACGACCACGGCGCAGGCGCTGCCGCTTCACCTTCTGCGGGCCGAGCAGGTAGTAGATGAACAGGCCAAGGTAGGGCAGGGCGGCCAGCGACAGGATCCAGCTCAGCGTGGCGACCGGCTCGCGCTTCTGCAGCATGATCCAGCCGGTCAGCCACAGCAGATAGAGAATGTAGGCCGCCACCATCAGGGGGCGCAGGTGGGGGATGGCATCGAGCCAGTCCCCGAAGACGTCGAAGGTTGCGAGCATGGCCGGATGATAGCGGGCAGCGTGGCGCTGGCGCGTATCCACGGCCGGCGGCACAAAAAAAACGCCCCTGTTTCCAGGGGCGTTTTCCAGTCGCGTCATGACTGCGTCTTGCGTATTACTGCTGTACGAAGCCGATCTTCTTCATCTGAGCATTCTTCGCGGCAGCCAACACCTTGGCCATCACGTCGTACTCGGAGTCCGGGCTGGCATCGATGCGCAGTTCCGGCTGGTTGGTCGGATCGCGCTGCACTTCCTGTTCCATACGCTGCTGCAGTTCGCCCACAGCCACGGGGCTGTTGTTCCACGACACCTGGTTGCTGGCGTCCACCTTCAGCTCGATCGGCGGCGGCGGTTCGACCGTCACCGGCGGTGGGTTGAGCACGCGCTGCGGCAGGTCAACGGCGATCGGGTACGTCATGATCGGCGCGGTGACGATGAAGATGATCAGCAGCACCAGCATCACGTCCACCAGGGGCGTGACGTTGATGTCGGCCATGGGGCCTTTGTTACCACCAGTACTGAACGCCATGGCTTACTGCCCCTTTACTTTGGTGGCGACGAAGCCCACGTCGAGCATGCCCTGTTCCTGCGCGACCTTCGTCATCTCATTGATGACGCGCATCTTGGTGGTGCGATCACCACGCAGGTTGAGGGGCGGCTGCGGGGTCTGCTGGGCGGCGGTCGCCAAGCGCGACTCAAGAGTCTGCTTGTCGATTTCCTCGTCGTTCCAGTAGATCGAGCCGTCTTCCTTGACTGCCAAGGTGATCGGGCTCGCCCGCTTTTCAGCGTCTTCCGGATTCTGCACCAGGTTGGCCTCAGGCAGATCCACCTTGACCTTGTGGGACATCAGGGGCGCCGTGATGATGAAGATGATCAGCAGCACCAGCATCACGTCCACGAGGGGCGTAACGTTGATGTCGGCCATGGGGCCGCCGCTGTTACCACTACTGAAAGCCATAACGGGCTCCGTCTAGATCGTGTTGACTACGTTCTCGCTGGGTGACGCGCGTCGCTATTAGCGAACGCGCGAACCGGTGGCGAAGAAGTCGTGCAGGTCGTGAGCGAACGTATCGAACTTGCTGATCGTGGCGCTGTTGATCTTGCTGAAGAAGTTGAAGGCGAACACGGCCGGGATAGCCACGAACAGACCGATGGCGGTCATGATCAGTGCTTCACCCACCGGGCCG
>Ga0302348_1000701_pt1 | contig 13869 bp, 10 predicted proteins | sample PhySR1_FD_202177 | JGI IMG/M metagenome (GOLD analysis project Ga0302348, IMG submission 202177) | Leaf surface microbial communities from sunflower plants in UC Gill Tract Community Farm, Albany, California, United States - DLSL S.R1... | ecosystem: Host-associated > Plants > Phyllosphere >...
GTAATACCCTCAAGAGTATTTTTGAGGCGGAAGGTTATGTGGTGTATGAGGCGACTGATGGTGCTGAAATGCATCAGGTGCTGACCGACAATGACGTTAACCTGGTCATCATGGACATCAACCTGCCTGGCAAAAACGGTCTGTTGCTGGCCCGTGAACTGCGTGAGCAGGCCAATGTCGCCCTGATGTTTCTGACCGGCCGTGACAACGAAGTCGATAAAATCCTCGGTCTGGAAATTGGCGCTGATGATTACATCACCAAACCGTTTAACCCGCGTGAGCTGACTATTCGTGCCCGTAACCTGCTGTCGCGCACCATGAATCTGGCTATGCCAGGGGAAGAGCGCCGTCAGGTAGAAAGCTATAAATTCAATGGCTGGGAGCTGGATATTAATAGCCGCTCTCTGATCAATCCAAACGGCGAGCAGTATAAACTGCCACGTAGTGAGTTTCGCGCCATGCTGCACTTCTGCGAAAATCCGGGCAAAATTCAGACCCGTGCCGACCTGCTGAAGAAAATGACCGGCCGCGACCTCAAGCCGCACGATCGCACCGTCGATGTCACCATTCGTCGCATCCGTAAGCATTTCGAATCCACGCCGGATACGCCAGAGATCATCGCCACCATTCATGGTGAAGGTTATCGCTTCTGCGGCGACCTGCACGAGTAAGTGCTTGTTTGATGCAGCAAATAAAAAAACGCCTCCTGGGGCGTTTTTTTATGTTCAGTGCCACGGCATTATGAATGCCACAACATTATCAGTGCCACGGCATAATCGGCACGGCGCTGAGCGCATTTTTCGGTGAGCCATCAACCACTTTATCGGAATAGGTCAGATAGACCAGCGCATTGCGCTTTTTGTCGTAGAAGCGGACAACCTGCAGCTTCTTAAAGATTAAAGAGGTGCGCTGGCGGAATACTACTTCCCCCTCTGCTTTGCCCTGTGCAATTTTATCACTCACTTCAACCGGACCGACCTGCTGACAGGAAATGGCGGCATCAGAGGTATCCTCTGCCAGCCCCAATCCGCCTTTGATTCCCCCGGTTTTTGCCCGGCTGATATAGCAGGTTACATTTTTAACATCCGGGTCATCGAAAGCTTCAACAATAATCTTGTGGTCAGGCCCGAATATCTTGAAGACCGTATCAACAGAGCCAATCTGTTCGGCAAAAAGCGGGCTGGAAAAGGTCAGCGTAGTCAGCGCAGCGATCATAAGTCGGGATATTGTCATGGAGTTACCATTGCAAATGGAATAGATGAGAATGTAATGTACTGTTAATCGATACAATGACCAAACCAAAACGGGTTTTAGCCCGTACTGATTTAGCACAACCTTCCCCGAGAAACGTCCCACGTCTTTTGAGCAATGAGTGCTAATATTCTTCGAATGCGTTTAGCTGCACCACCAGAGTAGAGGATGTTTTATGGACCAAGCCGGTATCATTCGCGATTTGCTTGTCTGGCTGGAGAGCCATCTGGATCAACCCCTTTCACTGGACAATGTTGCCCAGAAAGCGGGTTACTCTAAGTGGCATCTGCAAAGGATGTTCAAAGACGTGACCGGGCACGCAATCGGCGCCTATATCCGTGCCCGTCGTTTGTCTAAAGCCGCCGTGGCGCTGCGCCTGACCAGTCGCCCGATCCTGGACATCGCACTGCAGTATCGTTTTGATTCACAACAGACTTTTACGCGTGCATTCAAAAAACAGTTTGCACAGACACCGGCCTGGTATCGTCGCTCTTCCGAATGGAATTCATTCGGTATCCGTCCCCCGATTCGCCTGGATGATGAGACGCAGCCGGAACCGGCTTTCGTCAGCCTGCCGGAAACGGTGCTGGTGGGACAAACCCAGAACTACACCTGTATTCTGGAGCAGATTTCCAGCTACCGCGATGAAATGCGAATGCACTTCTGGAAGCAGTTCCTGCTGGAAACGGACACGATTCCGCCGGTGCTGTATGGCCTGCATCAGGTGCGTGCCAGCCAGGACAAAGATGACGAGCAGGAGATTCTTTATACCACTGCGGTGCCTGCTGACAGCGCGGTGAACCTGCATTCTGGCCAGAAGGTTATTCTGGAAGGTGGCGACTATGTGCAGTTCACCTTTAACGGTCCGCGTGTCAATTTGCAGGAATTTATCCTGCTGCTTTACGGTACCTGCATGCCAACGCTGGGGCTGACCCGCCGTGAAGGGCAGGATATCGAACGCTTTTATACCCATGGCGGTAAAAAGCGCTCGGAGCCACCGACTGAGATCCGTTGCGAATATCTGATTCCGATTCGCCGCCAGCAGGCTGAAGCCAGCTAAGTTTAAGGCTGTCGTCATCGTGACGGCAGCCTTAAGCAATCAGCGTTGCAGCTCGTCGAGCGCAGGCGCATCCAGATGGGAAATATCCCCCGCCGTCTCTACAATCCAGCCTTCTGCCAGCCAGGCGCTCTGCTGATAATCCACACGTGAAATAGAGCAGTTACGCAGGCGCAGGCGACGTTCCGCATAGGCGGGCAGCCCCAGAATTGTACTGACCAGAGACCCGAGCGCCATACCGTGACTGACCAGCAGCGGACGGCTTCCGGCAGGCAGATCGAGACAGGCATTCAGCGCGGCGTGCATGCGCGTCGCCATCTCCGTCATCGACTCCCCTTCAGGGATACGGCCACCTTCGGTCCCGTTGACCAGTGCAGCGCGCCACTGCTCCTCTTCCGCCGTTAAGCCATCCAGCGGACGCTTCTCCAGCACACCCATATTCAGTTCACGCAAGCGCGCATCAAGCGTCACTGAGCAACCGCAGGCATCTGCGATAATCTCGGCGGTGCGACGCGTGCGCCCCAGATCGCTGGCAATAATGTGCGTGATGCCCAAATGCTTCACGCGCTCACCCACCTGCCAGGCTTGTTGCTCACCTTTTTCCGTCAGCGGACTGTCGGACTGACCCTGAATACGGCGTTCCGCATTCCATACCGTTTCACCGTGACGAACAAGATAGACCTGTAGCATGTTAGTTTCCGTTATACTGCGACAAAAATCGCTTTAGACCCTGTTCCATCAGACATCATTGTTGCAGACATTCCAGACACAGACAGCGCGGAACAATCCGGCGTACACGCAGTACGTGAGGGTTGTCAGCACAGCCCGGGTTCAGAATGACAACGAAAACAGCCGGATGGGTCAGGCGCTTAATCATCTGAGGGTTTAATCAATTATGTACCATGTTGTCGCAGCCACAACCAACCCAGCGAAGATTCACGCGATTGCTCAGGCTTTCAGCGACGTTTTCGGCGAGGGATCCTGCCATATTGAAGGGGTCGAGGTCGATAGCGGCGTTGCTGCACAACCGTTAACCCATCTCGAAACGCGAACTGGCGCACGCCAGCGCGTGATGAATGCCCGGCAGGTCCGACCAGAAGCGGCGTTCTGGGTCGCCATTGAGGCGGGCATCGAAGATGACAGCGCATTTGCCTGGATGGTGGTGGAAAATCAGAAACAGCGTGGCGAGTCGCGCTCGGCCAGTTTCACCCTGCCTCCGGTGGTGCTGGCGGGTCTGCGTGAAGGCCGTGAACTCGGCGAAGAGATGGCGCGATTAACCGGCATCGACAATATCAAACACAAGGGTGGCGCAATCGGGGCGTTTACGAACGGCCTGCTCAGCCGATCAAGTGTCTATCATCAGGCACTGATTCTGGCGCTCTGCCCGTTCGTTCATCCGCTCTATCAACAGTAATCAGGCGCGTCCCAGACGCGCTTCCAGCCAGCGTTTCAGCTCCGGCGGCGCCTCTTTCAGGCTATTAGACCCACGGGTAATCGTCGCGATGCCGACGCCGAGCTCATTTTTCAGCTCGCGCTGGCTCATCTCGCCATTCATTAACTCTTCGATAATCCGCAGACGGGTGCCGAACGCTTCCCGCTCATCGGGCGTCATCATCAGTTGCATCAGAGGCAGTGCGTGGCCATCTGCAAAGGCCTGCTGCATCAGCACGACAAAGCGCTGCCAGCTATCTTCTGCCGGATGTGCATCGGTAGAGAGGGAATCAGAATGGGTCATGAAGAGGCTTCCGTACTCGCTAAAGAGTACGGAAGCTTAGCACAGCTAGTAACGGCGATTCCACTCAGCATCTGACAGGATCTTGTCAGGCTTGCCCATGAAGTAACGATAGTAGGCGTCATACGCCAGCACACTCTTCACGTAGCCGCGCGTTTCAGAGAACGGAATGGTCTCAATAAATGCTACGGCGTCGAGATTGCCCGCGCTGGTTTTCAGCCAGCTTCGCACCCGGCCCGGCCCGGCGTTATAGGCCGCTGAGGCGAAAATCCGGTTCTGGTCGAACTGCTGATAGACATACTCCAGATACTGCGTACCAATCTGGATATTGGTTTCCGGATCAAGCAGCTGGCTGGTGTTGCTGTAGCCAGGTATATCGTACATCTTCACAGTATGCGCCGCCGTGGCAGGCATAATCTGCATCAGACCACTGGCACCAACCGGCGAACGCGCTTTCGGGTTCCAGGCGCTCTCCTGACGCGAAATCGCCATCGCATAGCTCGGTGGGATCTGCTTCACCTCGGTATTTCGCTCATAGACACTCCGCCACGCCAGCGGGAAACGCTCTTTCAGGCTGTCCCACATTTTGGCGGTGATAGTCGCCTGCACGCTGAGATCCCACCAGTCCTGCTCGTTGGCGTAGCGCGCCAGCATCTGCTGCTGCGTATGCGTCCGGCTGCCGATCAGATTGCTCCATTCGCTACGGGCCAGGTTATCCAGCCCCCAGTACATCAGCTCGCGAACGCGGGCCAGCTCGGGTCCCTGGAGGGTGGCGCTGTCAGGCTTCGGCGCTTCATCAATCTGCAACGGATAGTCTACGCCCAGCCGCTGAGCAGCCACCATCGGATAGAAGCCGCGTTCTTTCATCAGCTTGCGCAGGATCTCTTCCGCTTCCTCTTTACGATCTTTCTCAAACAGCAGATCGGCCTGCCAGTACTGCCACTCATCTTTCTCTTTGGCTTCCAGCGGCAGACGAGCAATCCAGGTGTTCAGGCCGCGTCGGTCATGCTGAGAGAGCGCCAGCCGCACCCGGCGTTCCACCAGCGCGGTAGACTCGCTGTTCATCACTACTGCATCGCGCCAGCGTGCCTGCTCAGAGGTGAGATCGCTGCCCATCATGCGCCAGACCACAATCTCCTTCAGCGCCTGCTCATCTTCCGGCCCCATTTTCTGGGCCCGGACCAGAATCGGAATCAGGCTGCGGGCATTTTCCATGTCCTGCCGCGCCACACGCGTAAAGGCGTAAATGGTGGCCTGACGGGTAAAGTCGGTTGGCCCCACGGCACTGGCGAAGGTGCTGACGGTTAAAGGATCCTTTTGCAGGGCCTGTATCGCGTCAGACATGGTCTGATAATCGGCAGGCAGCGTCTTCGCCAGATAGCTCACCAGGTTGTCATTACCGGCTTTCATCGCCAGCCGGATACGTTCCAGGATAGTAATCGGCGAAATCTGACCGGACGCCTGCCAGACCGAGAAGAGCTTATCGCAATCCGCAGGCAGCGCCGTGCCACGCAGCCAGATCTGCTTCGCGCCATCAAACGCGGCCTGCTGCTGCCCGGTGGCCCATTTGGCGTAATACCAGTTGCAACGCGCCTGCACCGGCTTGGGTTCGGTCGGGCTGAAGTTCAGCACGCCCTGCCAGTCCTGTCGGTAAGCCAGCACGTTGATAAAGCGGGTGCTGAGCGATCGCGCGGGAGGCAATGTCGGGTACTGGCGAATAAAGTTCTGCACGGCCAGGGTGGTCTCCTGATCGAGATCCTGAGCCAGCAGGCGATATTGCAGATAAGGATAGAGCGGATAGTCCTGTAGCGTAGGCAACAGCTGATCCACGGTGGCCATCTGGTTACTGTCCCAGGCCTGTTTAATTTGTTGATAACGTTGCCGTTGTTGATCAAGCGAATCGGCCCATGCGCTGCTGGCCGAACCGACCAGGCAGATCCCTATCATCCAGTTACGCCACTTCACCACGTAAATCTCCTCTGTTGCTGGGGCCGGCAACTTGCCAGACAGTCTTCATGCTAACCGGGCCACCGCACTCTTGCCATGTTCTTCACAAAATTTACGCATACAGACAGTTAACGCACCGTCATCGCTCAGCGTACGCGCCGTGATTGTGCAAATTATCATCAGTAAATCTTATCACCCAGCGATTTAAACTGTTGAATCATTGCGTTAAAAACTGGCACACGCTTTGCTCTGTTGAATTCCATCTTGTATACCAGCTGGAATTCTTCGTATGACTTCTACCTTCGGCCTGACGCTTCCCGCCTGGCAGCAGCGCACTCAGCAGGCACCACAACAGATCCGTTCGCTGCTGAGTGCGCACCTGGCAGCGCTCGACACACACGATAATGCCTGGATCTATCTGGCGACACCTGACCAGTTAGCGGCACAGATTGAACCGCTGCTGGCAGACTATGAACGCGATCCCGCGTCGCTGCCGCTGTTTGGTGTGCCCTTCGCCGTAAAAGATAACATTGATGTCGCAGGCTGGCCGACCAGCGCCGCCTGCCCTGCGTTTACCTATACCGCCAGCGAAGATGCGGTCGCCGTCGCCCGGCTGAAAGCCGCTGGCGCAGTCGTCATCGGTAAAACCAACCTCGATCAGTTCGCAACCGGCCTGGTCGGCACCCGCTCGCCCTATGGCGCGGTCAGTAATACCTTTGACGCTGATTACGTCAGCGGTGGCTCCAGCTCTGGCTCGGCATCGGTGCTGGCGCGCGGACTGGTCGCTTTTTCACTGGGCACCGATACCGCAGGATCGGGCCGCGTGCCGGCGGGCTTTAATAATATCGTCGGACTCAAGCCGACCAAGGGCTGGTTCTCTGCACGCGGCGTGGTGCCCGCCTGTCGCCTTAACGACACCATTTCGGTATTTGCGCTGACGGCAGAAGATGCGTTTAGCGTCGCCAGTATCATGGGTGGCTACGATGCCGGTGATGCCTATTCGCGTATTAATCCGCGCACCGCCCCAGCCAGCCTGCCGCGTCATCCCCGTTTCGCTATTCCGGCGCACCCGGCGTTTTTTGATGATGCTGCCGCTGAAGCGGCCTGGGATCAGGCACTGGAAGCGTTGCAGGCGGGCGGCGCGACGCTGCACCCCATCGACTTCACGCCATTCCGGACGCTCGCTGAACAGCTCTACTACGGTCCCTGGGTTGCCGAACGCACAGCGGCGGTGGGTGAGATGCTTGACCGTCCGGCGGAGATGGACCCGGTAGTGCATGAGATCGTCACCAGCGGCCTGAAATACAGCGCGGTGGACGCCTACAAGGCGGAGTATCTGCGGGCCGAACTGACGCGTCAGATTCAGGAGACGCTGGCACAGTTTGATGCGCTGGTGGTGCCGACCTCACCCACCATTCACACCCTGGAGGAGATGAAACAGGAGCCGATTTACTTCAACTCGCAGTTTGGCACCTACACCAACTTCACCAATCTCGCCGACCTCTCTGCCCTGGCGCTGCCCGCACCGTTCCGCAACGACGATCTTCCGGCAGGCATCACGCTGATTGCACCCGCCTGGCACGATCGGGCGCTGGCGGAATTCGGCCTTCGCTGGCAGCAGCAGCTCGCCCTGCCGCTGGGCGCGACCGGTCAGCCGTGGCCGACCCGATCCACAACCTTACCTGTCTCACCTGACCACGTCCGGCTGGCGGTAGTGGGCGCGCATCTCACCGGCATGCCGCTCAATTTCCAGCTCACCGAACGCAATGCCGTCTGGGTGGAAGAGACGAAGACCGCGCCACACTACCGCCTCTTTGCCCTGCTGGAAGGTGCAATCAAAAAACCGGGCCTGATGCGTGACGAACAGGGAGCGGCGATCACCGTTGAGCTGTGGGATATCCCACTGGCCCGTTTCGGCGAGTTTGTGGCGGAGATTCCGGCCCCACTGGGGATCGGCAGCCTGACGCTGGCCGACGGCCGCGTTGTTAAAGGCTTTATCTGCGAAGGCTCAGCGCTGAAGAGTGCGCTGGAAATCACTGAGACGGGCGGCTGGCGCAACTGGCTGGCATCACAGGGGAGTCACTGATCATGTTCACTACCGTACTGATTGCCAACCGCGGCGAAATTGCCTGCCGCGCCATTCGGACCCTGAAACGCCTCGGCGTGAAAAGCGTCGCGGTCTATTCAGACGCTGACCGTAATGCGCAGCACGTTAAGCAGGCGGATATCGCCATCGCCCTGGGCGGCGAGAAGGCCAGCGACAGCTATCTGCGCATCGACAAAATTCTGGCGGCGGCGCAGCAGAGCGGCGCGCAGGCTATCTGGCCCGGCTACGGATTTCTTTCTGAAAGCCAGGCGTTTGCCGACGCCTGCGACGCGGCAGGCATCGCCTTTGTCGGCCCCACCGCACAGCAGATTGGGGAGTTCGGCCTTAAGCACCGCGCTCGTGAACTGGCCGCCAGCGCGGGTGTGCCGATGACGCCTGGCACACCCCTGCTCGCCTCGCTGGAAGAGGCAATGCAGGCAGCTGATAAGATTGGCTATCCGGTGATGTTGAAAAGCACGGCGGGCGGCGGCGGCATTGGCCTGACGCGCTGCGCCGACGCCGATGCGCTCGCCAGCGCCTGGGAGAGCGTGCGCCGTCTTGGTGAGCAGTTTTTCAGTGATGCAGGCGTATTTCTGGAACGCTGTATCGATCGCGCCCGCCACGTTGAAGTTCAGATTTTTGGAGACGGCAAAGGCAACGTGGTAGCGCTGGGCGAACGCGACTGCTCACTGCAGCGCCGCAATCAGAAGGTGGTGGAAGAAACACCGGCGCCCGGCCTGTCGCAGGCCACGCGTGACGCCCTGCTCGCCTCGGCGGTGCGGCTTGGCGAGCAGGTCAACTACCGCAGCGCAGGCACCGTGGAGTATATCTACGACGTCAGCCAGCAGGCCTTTTACTTTCTTGAAGTGAACACCCGCCTGCAGGTGGAGCATCCGGTCACCGAATGCGTCACCGGCCTCGATCTTGTGGAGTGCATGTTGCAGGTGGCGGCGGGCGATGCAGTGGACTGGTCACGTCTGCAGCAGGCGCCGCAGGGCGCAGCGATTGAAGTGCGGCTCTACGCGGAAGATCCGCTGAAGAACTTTCAGCCCAGCCCCGGCCTGTTAACCGGTGTCACCTTTCCTGACGGCGTGCGGGTCGACAGCGGCATCGAAACCGGCAGCGAGGTCTCCAGCTTCTACGACCCGATGATCGCCAAGCTGATTGTGCATGCCGACACGCGCGAGGCGGCACTGGAAAAACTTCATCATGCGCTGGATGCGACTCAGCTGCATGGCATCGCCACCAACCTCGACTATCTGCGCCAGATCACCCGCAGCGACGCGTTTCGCAGCGGCAACGTCTGGACGCGCTATCTCGACAGCGTTGTGCCTGCCGCCTCCGTGGTGGAAGTGCTGCAACCCGGCACCTTCAGTTCGGTGCAGGACTATCCCGGCCGCCTCGGCTACTGGGATATCGGCGTGCCGCCTTCCGGCCCGATGGATGATTTCGCGTTCCGTCTGGCAAACCGAATCGTGGGTAACCACGAGGCAGCAGCAGGCCTGGAGTTTACCCTGCAGGGGCCGACGCTGCGTTTCCACTGTGATGCCATTCTGGCGCTGACCGGCGCGGACTGCGACGCCCGGCTTGATGGCGAACCGGTCAGCGCCTGGCAGCCGCTGGCGGTGAAAGCGGGACAGACCCTGGCACTGGGACGCGCCCGGCAGGGCTGCCGCAGCTATCTGGCGGTGCGCAACGGCTTCGACGTGCCGGAATATCTGGGCAGCCGCAGCACCTTTTCACTGGGCCAGTTTGGCGGTCACGCCGGACGCACCCTGCGGGTGGCCGATATGCTGGCAATCTCCCGGCCTGAACGGGCAGCCTGCACTACACCGGCCCCGGTCAGCGATCCGCAGCCGCTTGATGCGACGCTGATTCCCCACTACGGCAGCGAATGGCGCATCGGCGTGCTTTATGGCCCGCACGGCGCACCGGACTTCTTCACCCAGGCCGCCATCGACGAATTCTTTGCCAGCGACTGGCAGGTGCACTACAACTCCAACCGCCTCGGCGTACGGCTGGTGGGTCCGAAACCGACCTGGACCCGCGCCAACGGTGGCGAAGCAGGCCTGCATCCCTCCAACGTTCACGACTGTGAATATGCCATCGGCGCGGTCAATTTCACCGGCGACTTCCCGGTGATCCTGACACACGACGGCCCGAGCCTGGGCGGCTTCGTCTGTCCGGTGACCATCGCCAAAGCCGAGCTGTGGAAAGTGGGCCAGGTCAAACCGGGCGACACCATCCGCTTCCACCCGATTACCGCAGACGATGCACTGGCGCGGGAAAAAGCGCAGATGCACCTGATCGATACCCTGCGGCCGGAACATCCCCCGACCTTTGCCGTGCCGTCGCTGGCTGAAACCGCCCACGGCTCCGCCACGATTCTGTCCGCCATTGAGGCCACCGGCAGCACGCCGAAAGTGGTCTATCGTCAGGCCGGCGACAAATATGTGTTGATTGAGTATGGCGACAACGTGCTGGACCTGGCGCTACGTCTGCGCGTGCACCTGCTGATGAATGCGCTGACGGCGCAGGCGGAGCCAGGCGTTGAGGAGCTATCGCCAGGCGTGCGCTCACTGCAGGTACGCTACGACAGCCGCATCATTTCACAGTCCGCCCTGATGTCGCTGCTGCTGGCGCTGGAAGCGACGCTGGGTGATGTCAGCACGCTGAAAGTCCCGTCGCGCGTGGTGTGGATGCCGATGGCGTTTGAAGACAGCGCCACGCTGGGTGCGGTCAGCCGCTATCAGGAGACGGTGCGTGCCAGTGCGCCCTGGCTGCCCAACAACGTGGACTTTATCCAGCGCATTAATGGCTTAAGCAGCCGCGATGAGGTGCGCGACACCCTGTTCAACGCCAGCTATCTGGTGCTGGGGCTGGGCGATGTTTACCTCGGCGCGCCCTGCGCCGTGCCGATCGATCCGCGCCATCGCCTGCTGAGTTCCAAATACAGTCCGGCACGTACCTTTACCGCCGAAGGCACGGTCGGCATTGGCGGCATGTACATGTGCATCTACGGCATGGATTCGCCCGGCGGCTATCAGCTGGTAGGCCGCACGCTGCCCATCTGGAACACCTTCCTGAAGAATCCGCAGTTCACAGCCGATGCGCCGTGGCTGCTGCGCTTCTTCGATCAGGTGCGCTTCTATCCGGTGAGTGAAACCGAGCTCAACCAGCTGCGCGAAGATTTCCGTGAAGGCCGCGCCAGCCTGCGCATCGAAGAGACGCAGTTTGATTTTGCCGCGCACCAGCAGTTCCTCGCCGACCATGCCGCTGAGATTGCGGACTTCCGTCAGCGCCAGGCGACCGCCTTTGAACAGGAAGTGCAGTTATGGGCGCAGGAAGAACAGAACGCACCGGCGGCAGATGAAGTGCCTGACAGCGTGGGTGAAGTGGATGAAGGCGGACTCGCGGTGCAGGCCGACCTCAATGGCAACATCTGGAAAGTGCTGGTGCAGCCGGGCGACGAGGTCAGCGCCGGACAGACGCTGATTATCGTCGAGGCGATGAAGATGGAGCTGGCGATAGTCGCGCCGCAGGCCGGTCGGGTGACGCGGATCGCCTGCCAGGCGGGCCGCCCGGTCAGCCCTGGCGATACCCTGCTGTGGCTGGAATAAGGAGCGCCGATGACAACCCAACCTCAATCCCCTAAAGCGCGCCCTGAAGCGCTGGCCGAACGGGTCTATCAGGCGCTGAAGGCTGATATTTTCGCCTTTCGCCTGATGCCGGGCGATCGCTTCAGCGAAAGCGAAATCGCCGGCCGGATGGCGGTCAGCCGCACGCCGGTTCGCCAGGCGCTATTCCGGCTGGAGCGCGAAGGCTTTGTCGAAGTCTGGTTCCGCAGCGGCTGGCAGATCAAAAACTTCGATTTTGCCTGGTTCGAATCGCTGTATGACCTGCGCACCGTGCTGGAGTGCGAGGCGGTAAAACGCCTCTGCGCCCTGCCCGCGCCTCAGTGTGCCGCGCTGTTACACGAACTCAACCAGTTCTGGTGTGAAGCGGAGGCGCTCACCGAAGGTCTGGTGGTGTCGCAGCATGACGAAGCGTTTCACATGGCGCTGGTCGCGGCCGCGGGTAACCCGGAGATGGCGCGCATACACGCCGAACTCACCGAGAAGATCCGCATCATCCGTCGGCTCGACTTCACCCGCGATGATCGCATCTGTGCGACTTATCAGGAACATGCTCAGATTTTACAGGCGATTTTTGCGCAGCAGACAGGCGAGGCGCAACGCATCCTGACCGATCACATCGCTGTCAGTAAGGCGGAAGTCAGGAAGATCACACTGCACCGCCTCCAGCAGGCCCGGCTCCAGCTCACCGAATAACATAACAACCACTCAGGGGTTTAAATGATGAAAAGACGTTCGTTGATCAAGGCTTTCGCCCTCTCCGCTACCGTTGTCAGTATGGGTTTCGCCTGGAGTGCGCAGGCGGCTGACACCATCAAAGTGGGGATCATGCATTCGCTCTCCGGCACCATGGCGATCTCTGAAACGCCGCTGAAAGATGTGGCGCTGATGACCATTGATGAGATCAACGCCAAAGGGGGCCTGCTGGGGAAAAAGCTGGAGCCGGTAGTGGTCGATCCCGCCTCTAACTGGCCGCTGTTTGCCGAGAAAGCACGGCAGTTGCTGACCCAGGATAAAGCGGCGGTGGTGTTTGGCTGCTGGACCTCGGTATCACGCAAATCGGTGCTGCCGGTGTTTGAAGAGCTGAACGGCCTGCTCTTCTATCCGGTGCAGTATGAAGGGGAAGAGATGTCACCTAACGTCTTCTACACCGGCGCGGCGCCTAACCAGCAGGCGATTCCGGCAGTGGAATACCTGATGAGCGAAGATGGCGGCAGTGCAAAACGCTTCTTCCTGCTGGGCACCGACTACGTCTATCCGCGCACCACCAACAAGATCCTGCGTGCCTTCCTGCACAGCAAAGGCGTGGCAGATAAAGATATCGAAGAGGTCTACACGCCGTTTGGTTACAGCGACTATCAGACCATTGTCTCCAACATTAAAAAATTCGCGGCAGGCGGTAAAACGGCGGTGGTCTCCACCATCAACGGCGACTCCAATGTGCCGTTCTACAAAGAGCTGGCTAACCAGGGCATCAAAGCCACTGACATTCCGGTGGTCGCCTTCTCAGTGGGAGAGGAAGAGCTCCGCGGCATCGACACCAAACCGCTGGTGGGTCAGTTAGCGGCCTGGAACTATTTCGAGTCGATCGATAATCCGACCAACGCGAAATTTGTTGCCGATTACCGCGCTTACGCCAAAGCACATAACCTGCCGAACGCCGCCACCGTGGTGACCAACGACCCGATGGAAGCGACTTATGTCGGCATCCATATGTGGGCGCAGGCGGTGGAAAAAGCGGGCACGACGGACCCGGACAAAGTGCGGGCGGCAATGGCCGGTCAGACCTTTAAAGCGCCGGATGGCTTTACCCTGACCATGGACCAGACCAACCACCATCTGCATAAGCCCGTCATGATTGGTGAAGTGGAAGAGAACGGCCAGTTCAGCGTGGTGTGGCAGACCGATAAACCCGTGCGTGCCCAGCCCTGGAGCCCGTACATTGCCGGTAACGACAAGAAGCCCGATTACCCGGTGAAGACTGCGCAGTAATTTTCGTTGCTGATAAGAAAGCGTCACCCGCTGTAAAGCGGCAGCACGGCAGTGGTCATTCGACTGCCGTGCTGACCTCCCCAAACGAGGCTCCTTTTATGAATCTATGTCGCTGTTTTTTCAGCCTGCTTCTGTTGCTGCCGCTGTTTGCCAGCGCCGGACCGGCGGC